>Ga0302320_10014557_pt1 | contig 16266 bp, 14 predicted proteins | sample Bog_T0_3_FD_202130 | JGI IMG/M metagenome (GOLD analysis project Ga0302320, IMG submission 202130) | Peat permafrost microbial communities from Stordalen Mire near Abisko, Sweden - Bog_T0_3 | ecosystem: Environmental > Terrestrial > Soil > Wetlands > Peat | place: Sweden: Abisko, Stordalen Mire... | reverse complement strand
TGATGATCAGCTTGGCGCTATGATAGCTCGCGGCGGCCTTGCCTGCGAATATTTTCACCCGCGGCACAAAGTCGCGCATGGGTTGGGCGCGGATTTCGTTATAGAGCGCGATGGTCTCCAGAATATTGAGCAACTGCCGCTTGTATTCGTGAATGCGCTTGATCTGCACGTCGAAAAGGGCGGTGGGATCGACCTTGATCAGCAGGCGGTCGGCGATGATTTTGGCCAGCGCTTGCTTGTTGGTTTGCCGTGCGGCGGCGTAGCGCGCCTGGAAATCGAGATCGGTGGCGAAGGGTTCGAGCGATTGCAACGCCATCGGATCGTCGAGCACCGATTTGCCGATGGTCTCGACCAGCAGGCGCGTCAGATGCGGATTGGCCTCGAACAGCCAGCGGCGGAAGGTGACGCCATTGGTCTTGTTGACGATGCGATCGGGAAAAATCTCGTTCAGATCTCGAAACACGGTCTCCTTGACCAGTTCGCTATGCAAGGCCGACACGCCATTGACCTTGTGCGAACCGAGAAAGGCCAGATGGCCCATGCGCACGCGGCGCCCGTTATGTTCGTCGATCAGCGACAGGGACGACAGTTTTCCGGCGTCCTCCATGCCGTCGGCCCGCAATTTGTCGAGATGCCGGGCGTTGATGAGATAGATGATCTGCATGTGGCGCGGCAGCAGGCGCTCCATCAAGGGCGCCGGCCATGTCTCCAGCGCCTCGGGCAGCAAGGTGTGGTTGGTGTAGGAGAAGGTCGCCACGGTGATTTCCCAGGCGCGGTCCCACGCGATCCCATGCACGTCCACCAGCAGGCGCATGAGTTCGGCCACGCCAATCGCCGGATGCGTGTCGTTGAGCTGGATCGCCGTCTGCTCGGCGAGGGTGTCGATATCGCCATGCTGTCTCAGATGGCGGCCGACCAGATCCTGCAAGGACGCGGAGGCGAAGAAATATTCCTGCCGCAACCGCAATTCCTGACCGGCCGGCGTGGAATCGCTCGGATAAAGGACCTTTGAAATCGACTCGGCGCGCACCTGATCGCCGAGGGCGCCGACATAATCGCCCTCGTTGAACACATCGAGTCGCAGCGGATCGGGAGCGCGGGCCGACCACAGACGCAAGGTGTTGACGTGAACGCCGCGCCAGCCGACCACCGGCGTGTCATAGGCCACCGCCTGCACGATTTCCGAGGGAATCCAGACCTGCGCCGGCACGCCGTTCGGACGCGGCGCGCTGTTGACGACGCCGCCGAAGCCGATGGGATAATTAACCTCGGGGCGCGGAAACTCCCAGGGGTTGCCGTAATCCAGCCAGTTCTCGGGATATTCATGCTGCCAGCCGTCGGCGATGGTCTGGCGGAACAGGCCGTTGTCATAGCGGATGCCATAGCCGTGGGCGGCAATCGACAGTGTCGCCATGCTTTCCATGAAACAGGCGGCCAGACGACCAAGGCCGCCATTGCCCAGCGCCGCGTCCGGCTCGACATTGCGCAATTTGTCGAGATCGATATCGAGGCTGGCCAGCGCCGCGCGCATGGGTTCGACCAACTGGAGATTGGTCAGGGCGTCGATCAGCAAGCGGCCGATCAGGAATTCGAGCGACAGATAATAGACCCGGCGGCGATTCTCGCGGTAATTGCCGCGCACCGACACCATCCAGTCATTGACGATCCTGTCGCGCGCGGCCAGCGCCACGGCGACGAACCAGTCGCGGTCGCTGGCCGCGTTGCGGTCCTTGCCGACCGAATAAGTGAGCTTTTCCAGCACGGCGTCGCGCAGGCGAACAATCTGCGCCTCGCGCTCCTCGGCGGCTTTTTCGGTCTCGGGCGTGTGGCTGGCGAGGGTGTGAAGCGTGAGTTCGTTCATTTGCGGTCGATTCCGGTGGCGGGCGCGATGTTAGTTTAATGACGCCAGTGGCGCCAGCGCGCAAGACGAAACGCCGTCACGGGCGAAACGCCGGGGCGCAGGCGGGTTCTTGTTATAAAATAACCGTCGAGTCGGGCGGCGGGGCGGCGCAGGCGCCACAAAGTCCCTCGATCTCGACCATTTGATGCTGCGGCCGAAAACCAACGCGAGCGGCGGTTTCGGCCAGAGCCGCATCGACTTTGGGGCTTTCGATCTCGTCGGCGCGACCGCAGCGGTTGCAGATCAGCAGCAGGCCGTGATGATGATGGCCGAGATGACCGCAAGGCGCGAAAGCATTGGCGCTGGCGATCCTGAACACGAAACCATGCTCGACCAGAAAATCCAGCGCCCGATAGACGGTTGGCGGCGCGATGGTTTTGGCTTGCGATTTCGACAGTTGATCCATCAGGGCGTAGGCGCCCAGCGGCGCCCTGGAGGCCGCCAGAAGCTCCAGCACCCCGCGCCGCGTCGGCGTCAGTTGCAAGCCGCGCTGGACGCAAATCTGCTCGACCTGTCCGATCCAGTCGCGATCGCCATGCGTCTTCGCAGTCCTGACCAACAGCCTCTCCTTCACGCCGACGCCGACCGGAACACCTTACACCTTTCCCCCGCTTGCCGTCACGACCGCAGATATTGAAATGTTATATTGTATCACAGCGCCGGATGCGTTAGCCTGCGGCCCTTGTTTTCGAGACCGGGGTCAAAAGGATGAAACGAATTTTGTTTCTCGCCACCACCCTGCTTTTCAGCTTCGCGGCGGCGGCGGAGCCTGTTTCCGTCGTCGCGGCCGAGAATTTCTATGGCGATGTCGCCCGGCAGATCGGCGGCGCGCAAGTGGCCGTCGCCAGCATCCTGTCCAGCCCCGATCAGGATCCGCATCTGTTCGAGGCGAGTCCCTCGACGGCGCGGCAACTGGCCGGCGCCAGGATCGTCATCGTCAACGGCGCGGATTACGATCCCTGGATGGAGAAACTGCTGGCCGCCTCCCCCGCGCCGGGACGCAGGGAAATCGTCGTGGCGGCGCTGGTGGGCGCGAAATCGGGCGATAATCCGCACATCTGGTACGACCCCGCCACGATAAGGGCGCTGGCTGCGCGGCTGACCGCCGATCTGTCTGTCGTCGATCCCGAGCATGCGGCGGATTACCGGCGCAGGGCCGAGGCCTTCGCCGCCACGTTGAAGCCGCTCGAAAAGCGGATCGCCGCGATGAAGGGCGAATATGCCGGCGCGCCGGTGACTGCGACCGAACCGGTGTTCGGCGCCATGGCGCAGGCTCTCGGGCTCGACATGCGAAATAAGAGATTTCAGCTCGCGGTGCAGAATGACGCCGAGCCGAGCGTATCCGACGTCGCCGCCTTCGAGGATGATTTGCGAGGGCATAAGGTCAGGGTCATGATCTACAACCTCCAGGCCAACGAACCCGCGGCGCAGCGGTTGGTGAAGCTGGCCGAGGACCAAAAAATCCCGGTGGTCGGCGTGACCGAGACTATGCCTTCGGGCCAGACCTGGCAGGAATGGATGCTGTCCCAACTCGACGCGCTCGACCACGCCCTCACGGGGCCGACCAATTGACCCAAAGCTCCCGCGCCGCCGTCACCTGCGAAAACGTCACGATTGCGCTCGGCGGTCGCACCGTTCTCTCTGGCGTGGATTTCGCGATTCGCGAGGGGGAATTCATCGGCATGCTGGGGTCCAACGGCTCCGGCAAAACCACGCTCATGCGCGCCATTCTCGGGCTGGTTCCGGTGCAGACCGGCGCCATCAGCGTGCTCGGCCAGCCCGCGACGCGCGGCAATCCGGCGATCGGCTATATGCCGCAGGCGCGCGGCAATCTCGCTAATATCCGCTTTACCGGCTGGGACTGCGTCGCCAGCGCCGCCGGCGGCAGCCGCTGGGGCTTGCCGCGCCTCAGCGCCGACGAGCGGCGCAACGTGGACTGGGCGCTCGACATGGTCGGCGCCCGCGATCTGGCGCGCCGGCCGCTGGCCGAAATGTCGGGAGGCGAGCGGCAACGCCTGCTGCTGTCGCAAGCCTTGCTCGACCATCCCCGCCTGCTGCTGCTCGACGAACCGCTGATCAATCTCGACCCCACCCGCCAGAGCGGCGTGGTCGAAATCGTCCGGCGGCTTCAGAAAGAACTCGGGCTGGCCGTGTTGTTCAGCGCCCATGAACTCAATCCGCTGCTCGGCGCCATGGACCGGGTGCTCTATCTCGGCGGCGGCAGGGCGGTGCTGGGCGCGGTCGATGAGGTCATCACCGGCCCGGTGCTGTCGCGTCTCTATGGCTCGGAAATTGAAGTGGTGCGGCTTGGCGGGCGCATTTTCGTGATGTCCGGGGCCTTCGACCTCGAACATGACGCGCATCGTCACGATCATGGAGACCACACGCACGAGCACGCGGGGAGCGACGATGTTCGCCTATGATTTCATGCGGACCGCCTTCGCGGCGGCCGGCGTCGTCGCGGTGCTTTCCGGTGTGGTCGGGTTTTTCCTCGTCCTGCGCGGCCAAACTTTTGCCGGCCATGCTCTGTCCCATGTCGGCTTTACCGGCGCGACCGGCGCGGTGCTGTTCGGCCTGTCGCCGCTGGCGGGCATGCTCGGCTTCACGGTGCTGGCGGGTTTCGCCATGGGGCTGCTCGGCGAAAAACTGAGCGGACGCGATGTGGCGATTGGCATGATGCTGTCGCTGGCGCTTGGCCTCGGCCTGCTGTTCCTGCATTTTTACACCGCCTACGCCAGTCAGGCGGCGGCGCTGTTGTTCGGCAATGTCCTGGGCGTGAGCACGGCCGCCCTGTGGACGCTGGCGACCCTCGCGGGCTTGAGCCTCGGCGCGCTGGCGATCATCGCCCGGCCCTTGCTGTTCCTGAGCCTTCAGCCGGAACTGGCCGAAGCCAAGGGCGTGCCCGGCTCTTTCGTGGCGACGGCCTTCATGACCATCGTCGCGGTGGCCGTGGCCGAATGCGCGCAGATCGTCGGCGTGTTGCTGGTTTTCACTTTGATGGTGGGTCCGGCGGCGGCGGCGCAGAGACTGACCACGCGCGTCGGGCGGGGCGTGGCGCTGGCGACGGGTCTGGCCCTGGCGGAGGCGTGGGGCGGACTTGTGCTGGCCTATCTGACCGACTGGCCGACCACATTCTGGATCACCGCCCTGTCGGCGCTCGCCTACTTCGGCGCTTTGGTGTTCAATCGAGCGAACCTCCGGTTCGCGTCCCTCGCGTAAGCTAGGACGCCGTCTCGATCCGGCGCAGGCGCAAAAACTCGGACATGGCCGCCCGCGTCGGTTCGGAGACGAAATGCTCCATGCCCTCGGCGTCAGCCTCCGCCGCCTCATGAGGCGCGCCGAGGGCGAGCAGCACCTCGACGACCAGCCTGTGGCGCTCTTTCACTTTTTCCGCCAGCGCCTTGCCGGCCTCGGTCAGGAACACGCCGCGATAGGGAAGGCCGCTCGCCAGCCCCTCGCGCTTCAACCGTGAAATGGTTTTTATCGCGGTGGCGTGGGAAACGCCCAAGCGGCGCGCCACGTCGGTCGGACGCGCTTCGCCGGCGGTCGCCAGCAGGTCTGCGATCAGCTCGACATAATCCTCGCAAAGCGCGCCCGATTGGGCCGACCGTGTCTTGTCGAAGCGGCGCGCCTGGGTCTGTTCGGCTGGCAGTTCCGACACGCCCACCTCAGCCGCTTCTTCTTTAATTTTCCTCGGCATCAGGTCTTCTCGTTTTCGGTCGAACGGCAGCAAACTTGCTTAGCAATGATCACAGTGTTGCGATGGCTACAATATGGACGTTGACTTCCAAAAACAAGCGCACATTATAGATTGTAGCCTTGGCTACAGATTGGTGCTGAATGACTCTTGAAACGGCCCTGAAATCCGACTCCCTGACCGCGCGGACCATGAAGACGGCGCAGGGCGTGCTGTCGGGACAGGGCGGCGGCTGGCGCCGCTACCTCGCCTTTGCCGGCCCCGCCGTCATCGCGTCGATCGCCTATATGGACCCCGGCAATTTCGCCACCAATATCCAGGCGGGCGCGAAATATGGCTATGGGCTGTTGTGGGTGGTGTTGCTGGCCAATCTGATCGCCATGCTGTTCCAGGCCCTTTCCGCCAAACTCGGCATAGCCACCGGCCGCAATCTGGCGGAACTCTGCCGCGACGAGTTCCCGCGTCCCGTGGTCTGGGGCATGTGGGGGATCAGCGAGATCGCCGCCATGGCGACCGATCTGGCCGAGTTTCTCGGCGGCGCCATCGGCCTGTCCCTGCTGTTCCATCTGCCGCTTTTGGCCGGAATGGCGATCACCGCCTGTCTCTCCTACGGCATTCTCATGTTCGAAGGCCTTGGCTTCCGGCCGATCGAATTGATTATTGGCGCCATGGTCGGCCTCATCGGGCTTTGCTACCTCGCCGAAATGTTTATCGCGCCCATCGATTGGGGCGCGGCGGCCATGGGGACGATCACGCCGCATATCGCCGATGCCGGAGCGCTGTTCATCGCCGTCGGCATCGTCGGCGCCACCGTGATGCCGCATGCGCTTTTTCTTCATTCCGGCCTGACCCAATCGCGCACGCCGGTGCGCGACGACTCCGAGCGGCGCCGCGTGTTGCGCTTCTCAAATGTCGAGGTGGTGATCGCGCTGGCCTTTGCCGGGCTCGTCAATATGGCGATGGTGCTGATGGCGGCGAGCGCCTTCCATGCCGGGCATAGCGACGTCTCCGAGATCCAGACGGCCTATCACACCTTGACGCCGCTGCTCGGCGCGGGCGCGGGCGGCGTCTTCCTTTTGTCATTGACCGCCTCGGGCCTGTCCAGTTCGACCGTCGGCACGATGGCTGGCCAGATGATCATGCAGGGTTTTGTTGGATTCAGCATCCCGGTCTGGGCGCGACGGCTCATCACCATGCTGCCCGCCTTCGGTGTGATCGCGCTGGGCGTCGATGCGACCAAGGCGCTCGTCCTCAGCCAGGTCGTGCTCAGCATCGCCTTGCCCTTGCCGATGATCGCGCTGCTGCTTTTCACCCGGCGCGCGGATATTATGGGATCCTTCGCCAATAGCCGCCTGACTCAAACACTGGCTGTGACCGCCGCCGGCGCGGTGATGCTGCTCAATGGTTTTCTGATTTTTCAGACTCTTGGCGCCGGCTAGAGCGTTTTCAAGCGAAGTGGAACCCGGTTCGCGTGAAGAAAACGCGTTCAAACAAAAAGCTAGAGCCTCGATCCGATTCCATCGGATCGAGGCTCTAGCTTTTCTCGATCAGCGCCACCATCCCCTTGATCAGGCTTATCGGCGCGGGCGGACAGCCAGGAATATGCAAATCGACCGGGAGGACGCCGGAAACCCCGCCGGCGCAGGCGTAGCTCCCGGCATAGAGGCCGCCGTCCAGCGCGCAGGCGCCGACCGAAACAACCCATTTCGGTCCCGGCGTGGCGTCATAGGTTCGTTGCAGCGCCTCACGCATGTTGAAAGTCACCGGCCCGGTCACGAGCAGCAGGTCGGCATGGCGTGGCGACGCCACGAATTTAAATCCGAAGCGCTCCAAGTCATAAAAGGGGTTGTTGAGCGCATGGATTTCCAGCTCGCAGCCGTTGCACGACCCGGCGTCGACCTGCCGGATCGCCAGGCTGCGCCCGAAGCGCCGGTCGACGCCTTGCTTGAGCTTGCGCGACAGTTCGACAAATTCTGGATCGTCGTCCGCCGGACGCGCTTCCGTCAGCGGATCCTTCAGCAAGGTTTGCAGGAGAATTTTGCGCATCAGAGATCATGCCCGGAATAGGAGCAGTTGAAGGATTTGTTGAGGAGCGGGAAATCCGCGACGATATTGCCTTCGATGGCGGCTTCGATCAGCGGCCATTGGAACCAGGATGGATCGCGCATGTGGCAGCGGTCGATCTTTCCATCGGGCGCGAGCCGCACCCAGGCCAGAATGTCGCCGCGAAACCCTTCGACCAGCGCGAGACCCTCGCCGCCGCCCGACGGCGGTTCGGTGAAAAAGCGCCCGGGGGGCATGGCGGCCAGAATCTGGTCGATCAGGCCGAGGCTTTGCTCCACTTCACGAATGCGCAGCCAGACGCGCGCGTTGACATCGCCCTCGGCCAGCGTCGGAACGTCGAATTTCAGCCGATCGTAAGGAGGATAGGCCAGATCGCGGCGGGCGTCGAAAGCCCGTCCGGAGGCGCGGCCGACAAAGCCGCCGCAGCCGAATTGCCGCGCCAGCGCCGGGCTCAAGACGCCTGCGCCTGCCGTGCGGTCTTGCAGGGACGCGGTGTTTTCATAAAGTTCGATCAAGGGCGGAAAGGCCGCGCGCAGGGTCGCCACGAGGTCGCGCAGCACGGCGGGCGCTTCCGGGTTGAGATCGGCTTTCAAGCCGCCGGGAATAATGACATCCATCATCATGCGATGGCCGAAACAGACATCGCAGGCCCGCAACACTCTTTCGCGCAACACACTGCAATGGGCGAGCATCAGCGCGAAAGCCGCGTCATTGCAGACGCCGCCGATGTCGCCGAAATGGTTGGCGAGGCGCTCCAGCTCCGCCATCAGCGCCCTGACCCAATTCCCGCGCGGAGGCGGCTCAAAATGCAAGGCCGCCTCCACGGCGCGCGAAAAACTCAGCGAACAAGCGACCGTGCTGTCGCCGGACAGGCGCGCCGCGAAAAAACCGGCGCGGTCGAGCGCGGCGCCGGCCATGAGGCTCTCGACGCCCTTGTGCGCATAGCCGAGCCTTTCCTCCAGACGAACCACGGCCTCGCCGCAGGCGGTGAAACGGAAATGACCGGGCTCGATAATGCCGGCATGAACAGGGCCAACCGGAATCTGGTGCAGCCCTTGACCGAGGCTCGGCAGGAAGGCGTAGCCGCCGGAGGTTTTTCGCGACGGCCAGCGCCCATGGTCGAGCCAGGGTCTCGGGTCGGGCGCTCCAATAGCTTCGAGGCCGTAGAGGTCGTGGATGGTCCGCTCAAGCCGGATGGCGGGCGGATGATGGCGGGCCACTGAGGGAAACCGCCCGCCGACGCAGGCGAGGCTCGCGACCGCGACCGCGTTTTCCGCGTCAAGCAGCGCCATGTGGACCATGCCGGGTTCGCCCCACAGGCCCAGCAGCGTGATTTCACCTGCCGCCAATTGTTGCGCCAACGCGTCCCACATCGCCTCGTCGACCTCGCGCCTTGGCCAGGGGCGATGATCGGGCTGGGCCGCGAGCGCTGCAAAAACTTCGTTCATGGCGCTCCTTTCAGCCGAGCAGGGCGGCGATATGCTGGAACCAGACGACCAGCGGCGGCGGCAGATACACGCCTGCGGCCAGGACCAACGCAAGATGCGCGCCCATTGGCAGGTAAGAGGCGTGTACGGGCGCCGCACCGCCGCTCGGCGTCCCGAAGGCCATGCCGTGCATGCGCAGGACCAAGGAGCCAAAAGCGACCAGCAGCCCGATCACCATGACGACAGCGAGAAGGGGCGACCGTCCGACGGTCGAGCTGATAATCAAAAATTCGCTCATGAAAACGCCGGCCGGCGGCATGCCGACAATGGACAGAACGCCGACGACCAGCGTCCATCCCAGGAGTGGATGCGTGACCGTCAACCCGCGGATGTCGGCGATCTTCTGAGTTCCCTTGGCCTGCACGATATGCCCCACAGCGAAAAAGATCGCCGATTTGGTCAGGCTGTGCATGGCCATGTGCAGGAGGCCGGCGAAATTGGCCAGCGCGCCGCCCATGCCGAAGGCGAAGACGATGATTCCCATATGCTCGATCGAGGAATAGGCGAACATGCGTTTGATGTCGCCGCGCCGGTACAGCATGAAGCCGGCAAAGACGATCGACAGCAGCCCCAGCATCGCCATCAGGGGCCCTGGCGCCAGCGCGCCCGGATTGGCCGCCATTAGCATCTTGAAACGCAGCACCGCGTAAAGCGCCACATTGAGCAACAGCCCCGACAGCACCGCCGAAATCGGGGTCGGCCCCTCGGCATGAGCGTCGGGGAGCCAGGCGTGCAGGGGAACCAGACCAACCTTGGTCCCATAGCCGAGCAGCAGGAAGACGAAGGCGAGGTTCAAAAGGGCCGGATCGAATTGCGCGACATGGTCGATCAGCACGGTCCAGACCATGCCGTTCAAACCTTCGCCCACCACGGGCCGCGCCGCCATATAGATCAGGATCGTGCCAAACAAGGCCAAGGCAATGCCGACGCTGCCCAGGATAAAATATTTCCATGCGGCTTCGAGCGCCTGATGGGTGCGGTACATGCCGACCATGACCACGGTGGTCAGCGTCGCCACTTCGATCGCCACCCACATGAAACCGATATTATTGGCGACGAGCGCAAGGTTCATCGCGCCGAGCAGCAATTGATACATGGCGTGATAAAAACGCAGCTGCGTCGACGTCAGCCGCCCCGTGGCCAGTTCATGCGCGATATAGCTGGCGCTGAAGGCGCTGGTGGTGAAGGCGACGAAAGTGTTGAGGACCACGAAGACGATGTTGAGGTCGTCGATCATCAGATAGCGACCGGACTCGGGCTTTGCAAAAAACAAGCTCAAGGCGGCCAGAAAAGTCAGGAAGCAGGAGGCGACGTTGAGCCGGGCGGAAAGGCGATAATCGGGGAGAGCCAGCAGAATGATCGCCGTGAGAAGCGGCACGAACAGGATCAGATAGATATTGTTGACGAGAAGGACGTTCATCGGCCCTCGCCCCGAATATCGTCCATGGCCTGAATATCCACGGAATCGAAGCGCTCGCGGATGCGGAACAGAAAAATTCCGATGACGATGAGGGCGATCAGGACCGAAAAGGCGACGCTGATCTCGACCACCAGAGGCATGCCCTTGGCGCCGGTCGCGGCGAGGATCAGGCCGTTTTCCAGCGACATGAACCCGACCACCTGGCTCACGGCGTTGCTGCGGGTGACCATCATCAACAGGCCCAGCAGCACCACCGACAGGGCGAAGGCGAGATCCTCCCGCGCCAGCGCGTCGGCGCCATGGGTCACGCGCAGCATGACCACCATGGACAAGGCGACCAGCGCGATGCCGGCCAGCATGGTCGGCACGACGCTGACCACGTTTTCGACATCGCGATGGATGCCGAGGCGCGCGACGATGTGGTGCAGCGCCACCGGAATGACGATGGCCTTGAAGGCGATGGTGATGACTGCGGTAATGTAAAGATGCGGCGCGTGCTGGATATGGGCCTGCCAGCTTACCGAGAGCGCGAGCACCACCGCCTGAAGGGCGAACATGTTCAACAGGGCATAGAGGCGGTCCTGGTAGAGCAGCATGAAGCTGATCAGGACCAGACCTCCGGCGAACAGATGCGCGACGTCGAAATCAAGCCGATCCATGCTAAAGACCCCGCGACATGAAACGCAGCAGCGTCGCGAGCAATCCAAGCATCAGCGCCACGCCGATGAAATCCGGCACACGGAAAATGCGCATCTTGGCCACCGTCACCTCGAAGAGCGCCAGCAAAAGCCCGGCCGCGGCCAACTTGCCGACATAGGCGGCGAAGCCCAGCACATGTGTCGAAAAATCCGCCGCGGAAGGCGCCAGCCCCCAGGGAACGAAGACGCAGGCGATCAACGTAATGTAAAGCAGCAGCTTGAGCTGCGACGACAATTCGATCATCGCCAGGTGCCGGCCCGAATATTCGAGCACCATCGCCTCGTGGACCATGGTCAGCTCCAGATGGGTTGAGGGATTATCGACGGGTATGCGGGCGTTCTCGGCCAAGGCCACGATGACCAGCGCGATCAGCGCCATGCCGAGCGAAACGCGCAGCCCCACGGCGGGCGACATCATGAAGGCCGCGACATAGGAGAGTTCGGTCGAGCCGGCGATGAGGGCGAGGGTGAAGACGATCATGATCAACGCCGGTTCGGCCAGCGTGGCGAACATCATTTCGCGGCTGGAGCCGAGGCCGCCGAAACTGGTCCCCACGTCCATCCCCGCCAGAGCGAGAAAGAAGCGCGCGCTGCCGAGCAGGGCGATGATGGCGATCAGATCGGCCGACCAGCTGAACAGCAGACCGATGGCGAAGGTTGGCGTCAGCGCCGCCGCGACCCAGGTCGCAGAAAAGATCAGGTAGGGCGCGACCCGGAACAACCACGACGCGCTCTCGGCGACGATGGCTTCCTTTTGCGTGAGCTTGATCAGGTCATAGTAAGGCTGCAGCAAGGGCGGTCCCTGCCGCAGCAGCAGGCGCGCCTTGACCTTGCGCACGAAGCCGGTCAGCAGCGGCGCCAGCAACAGCACCACCAGCATCTGCGTCAACTGGATCGCTAGCTTGCCAATCAGGTCCATGAGGCGAGAACCAGCAGAAGGAACACCAGGGCGCCGAAGACCAGGCTCAGATATTGGCGAATGGTGAGAAATTGCAGCCCGTTCAGCCGATTGGCCACAGCCTGCACGGCGGCGATGACCGGCGCATAGAAAAGCTCCCACGCGCGGTCGTGCAGGGGCGCCTCGAAGCGGGCGGGACGAAGATCGCCCGGCGGCGGCATGTCGATCCTTTCCTCGGAACGAAAGGCGAAGCCCGCGTAAACCCGGCGCACCGGCTGGGCGAAGGACTCGGCTGAATATTGGGTGACGGGATCGGCCTGAGGAAAGCCGCAGTCCCAGGCCGGCGCGCGGCGGATCTTGCTCGACGCCAGCCGGTGAATGACGAAGGCCGCCAGCAAGGCCGAAAATGCGATGAAAAAGAACACCAAAAGGCCGTTATAGGAGCTCCGGCTCTCCGCGATCGGCACGATGGAAAGCCAGGGGATCGCATCCTGCGCGGTCATGTTGGCGCCAACCAGTCCGCGCACGATCGGCGCCAGCGCGTCGATCACCACGCCGGGAAATATCCCGGTCAGCAGGCAGAGGCCGGACAATACGCCCATCGACGTCAAGGAAAAACCATCGACATCGACGGCCCCGACCGCTTCCGCGCTACGAGGGCGGCCGAGAAAGGCAATGCCGAACAGCCGGACGAAACAGGCGCCCGCCAGCGCCGCCGCCAGCGCCAGCATGGCGCCGACCGCCGGGATCATCAATTTCAGCGCCCAGACCGGCAGCGACGGGCTCAAAAGAATCGCCTGAAACACCAGCCATTCGGAGACAAAGCCGTTCAACGGCGGCAGGGCCGAAATCGCCGCACATCCAATGAGGACGAACAGGCCCGTCGCCGGCATGCGATTCAGCAACCCGCCCAAACGCCCCAGGTCCCGCGCGCCCGTCGCCGTCAGGACGGCGCCGGCGCCGAAGAACAGCAGGGTCTTGAACAAGGAGTGATTCAAGACGTGGAACAGCGCCGCCGTCATCGCCAGCGCCGCGGCGGGACCATAACCGCCGGACTCGAAGGCCAGCGACAGTCCAAGCGCGATAAAGACGACGCCGATGTTTTCAATCGTTGAATAGGCGAGGACGCGCTTCATATCGCTCTGCATTTGCGCGAAGAGCACGCCAAGCACGGCCGAGGTCGCCCCCAGCGACATCACCGGAATCCCCCACCACCAGTCGACCGATCCAACCAGATCGAACACGATGCGGATGAAGCCATAGACCGCGACCTTGGTCATGACGCCGCTCATCAGGGCGGAGACATGGCTCGGCGCAGCGGGATGAGCGAGCGGGAGCCAGATGTGGAAAGGCGCAAGCCCCGCTTTGGAGCCAGCGCCCGTTAGTGCGAGCGCCAGCACAATCCCCGCCACAATCGGCGTGGGCGGATGGGCGCGCATCGCGGCGAAGGTAAAGCCGGCGTCGGGGCCGGCCAGCGCGCCAAAGGCCAGCAGCAAGGCGAAGGCGCCGATGCTGGCCATGAGGATATAGACGTAACCGGCGCGCGCGTTTTCCGGCTCAGCATGATGCGCCATCACCAGCGCCCAGGACGCCAGCGACATCACCTCCCAGCACAGGAGGAAGGTATAAGCGTCGTCGGCGACGAGCACGAGATTCATGGCGGCGAGGAAGGCGGGAAAAAACGGTAATACCCGGCCGGGCTCATGCTCATGGCGCCCATATCCCAGCGCGTAAAGACTGGCGGCCGCGGCGCCAAGATTGACGACGGCAAGGAAAAACGCCGACAGGGCGTCGATCCTGAAATGAGCGCCGATCCGGGGCAGACCAAGGGGCAGGATGAGGACCGAGGGCGCATCCGCCGAGATGAGCCGCGTCGCCGCCGCGCCAAGCAGCAGGAGCGAAACAGCGAGCGAAACGGCATAGACGAAGGAAGACGCGCCGCGAAAACGAAGAGCCCAGATCGCGGCAAGGGCCAAGGCGAAGAGAAGCGCATCCCCCATGAGAAAAACCGCGACCGGCATCACCGGCGGCGCCTGGCTGCACGCGTTTTTATATTTTGCACATTCATAGTCATGTATTATGCATCAAAGATGATGGAGATTCGCCTATGAATCCAATTTACTCCGGTTGGATGCGGGGTCAATGTCGCAGACTTGAGCGGGGCGGCCACGGGGAGGGCCGAATTTGATCACGGCATCGCAATTGCGCGCCGCGCGCGCCCTGCTCGGCGTCGATCAGCGCCGGTTAGCGGAAATGTCGGGCGTCTCATTGCCGACCATTCAACGCATGGAGGCCAGCGCCGGCAACGTCCGGGGAGTCATCGGCACGCTCACCAAGGTGATTGCGGCGCTGGACCGGGCGGGGATCGAGATTCTCGCCGACAATGTCGAGAGCCGCGGCGGCGGCAGGGGCGTCAGGCTCAAGCAGCCGCGCCCGGGCGGCGCCTCCTGATTCGGCCTGTAATCCTTCGAAATCCATTCGGAAACATTTCGCGGCTCGGACGTTAACCGCTCGCTGAGCCGGCGAGGGCTGGCCCACCCGGGGCCGGCTGCGCGTCGCTTTTTTGCAGTTCGAGCAAGGCGATTGACCATGTCCACCCTGCGCCGCGACCGCGCCCCGGAACAGTCTCGACAAAATTTTTGGCGCCAGGACCCTCACGAACTGCTGCTTTTTTTCCGGGCCGTGCGCGCGAAAAGCCGCGATCTCGCCGCCCCGCTTTCCGACGCAGACGCGACGGTCCAGTCCATGCCTGACGCCAGCCCGACGAAATGGCATCTCGCGCACGCGAGCTGGTTTTTCGAAAAACTGGTTCTCGAACCCCACGCGCCGGACTATCGCGCCTTCAATCCGAGCTATTCTTTCCTGTTCAATTCCTATTACGAGGCGCTGGGCTCGCGACAGCCAAGACCCTTGCGCGGCCTCATCACCCGGCCGACGCTGGAGGAAATCCTCGCCTATCGCGCCCATGTCGACGCTGGGATGGAGAATTTCTGGCGGCGCCCGCCCTCGGCGCGCGTCATGAACCTGTTGGAGCTGGGCTGTCATCACGAACAGCAGCATCAGGAGCTTTTGCTCACCGACATCCTGCATTTATTCGCCCAAAATCCGCTGGGGCCGGTGTACCGGCACGGCAGCGTCATCGACGGCTTGGCGCCGGCGCCCGCCAGCGGCGTGAATTATGCGGGCGGGCTGGTCGAGATTGGAGCGGGGCCTGAGCGTTTCGCTTTCGATTGCGAGCGTCCGCGTCATCGCGTTTTCGTCGCGCCTTTCCGCCTCGCCGATCGGCTGGTCTCCAATGCGGAATGGGTGGATTTCATCGCCGACGGCGGCTATCGGCGCCCCCTGCTGTGGCTGTCGGAAGGATGGGCGCGATGTTGCGCCGACGCATGGACGGCGCCCAATTATTGGGAAAAGCGCGACGGCGGCTATTGGACCATGATTCTTTCGGGCCGGGGCCCGGTCGATCCGGCGGCGCCGGTTGTCCATATCAGTTATTTCGAAGCCGACGCTTTTGCACGCTGGGCCAATCGCCGCCTGCCGACGGAAAGCGAGTGGGAACTTGCCGCCGCCGGTTTGCCGCAAACCGGCAACATGCTGGAGTCGGGTCGGCTTTGTCCGACGGCTGCGTCAATGACGCAGAAAGGCTTGCGCCAGATGTTCGGCGACGTCTGGGAGTGGACGAGCAGCGCATTCGCCCCCTATCCGGGCTTTCGCCCCACCGAAGGCGCGGCAAGCGAATATAACGGCAAGTTCATGTGCGGACAATTTGTCCTTCGCGGCGGCTCTTGTGTGACGCCCGACAGTTCTCTGCGCGCGAGCGCGCGCAATTTCTTTCCACCGCACGCGCGGTGGCAATTTTCGGGCCTGCGTTTGGCGGGAGATATTGATGATGCTCGAAACTAATTTTGTGCGTTCCAGATGGAATGAGGCGTTTGGCGCCGCCGTCGTCGCCGGACTGGCGCTTCCGCGCAAAGCCATTGCGCCTTGCTGGCTTTATGACGAGCGGGGATCGCAGCTTTTCGAGCAGATAACCCGTCTCGACGATTATTATTTGACCCGCGCGGAAACCGAAATCCTTCAGCGCCATGCCGGTGAGATCGCC
>Ga0302320_10014555_pt1 | contig 16267 bp, 16 predicted proteins | sample Bog_T0_3_FD_202130 | JGI IMG/M metagenome (GOLD analysis project Ga0302320, IMG submission 202130) | Peat permafrost microbial communities from Stordalen Mire near Abisko, Sweden - Bog_T0_3 | ecosystem: Environmental > Terrestrial > Soil > Wetlands > Peat | place: Sweden: Abisko, Stordalen Mire... | reverse complement strand
GATGGTGGCAAGTGTTTGACCGACTCTGCGTCATTACATCGACGGACGACCTTGATCGTGGGGCGTCCCTGCTACTTAACAATTTCGCCGGCCTCAATTTCAGTATATTTTCCTCCCCGCACTCCGAACGGATTCGCAAGGCCGCAGCCGATCAGGCGTCTGGTTTCCTTGTCGAAAATCGCCTCGCTTGCCGATACTGGGGAAAACGATATGGAAACTTCCAAGCTTGTCGGCGCGAATGTTGCCGTAGGGTCGCCGCCTGATCTGGACGCAGCCTATTTGAAGGTGACGTTAAAGCTTATCCCCTTCTTGTTCGTCTGCTACTTGTTTAATTACCTTGATCGGGTCAATGTCGGCTTTGCAAAGCTTCAAATGCTCGATGCATTGAAATGGAGCGAAACGATCTATGGCTTCGGCGCCGGTATTTTCTTTATCGGCTATGTGCTGAGCGGCGTGCCGAGCAATTTGCTGCTGCATAAGCTCGGCGCGAGGCGGGTCATTGGAACAATGCTGATCGCCTGGGGAACAGCCTCCGCGTTGCTGATGTTCGTCAAGACGCCGGAAAGCTTCTATGCCTTGCGCTTCATCGCCGGCGTGTTCGAGGCCGGCTTCTTCCCCGGCATCGTCCTTTATTTCACCCAATGGTATCCGGCGTCGCGGCGCGGCCGAATCATGGGCCTTTTCATGTCGGCGATTCCGATCTCGGGCGTGATCGGCAGTCCTCTCTCCGGTTGGATGATGCAGTCATTCGCCGACAAGGGCGGCCTCGCGGGTTGGCAGTGGATGTTTCTGCTGCAAGGGCTTCCGACCATCGCGCTCGGCCTTCTCGTTTACGTCATGCTCAATGACGGCATCGGACAGGCCAAATGGTTGAGCGATAAAGAAAAGACGATGCTCAGCGGCGCGCTCGTAGAGGACGAGCGCCAGCGTCGCGCGACGTCCGAAAGTGCCGACAGCTTCGCCAGCGTCTTACGCGACGGGCGGGTGTGGATGCTTGGCTTGGTCTATTTCTGTATCCAGATGGGCGTTTATGCGATCAATTTCTGGCTGCCGTCGATCGTCAAAACGCTGGGTTTCCATAGTCCGCTGGCAATCGGGTGGATAAGCGCCATCCCTTATTTCTGCGCCGGGGTCTACATGATCCTGATCGGGCGTTCGGCGGACCGACGCAAGGAGCGCCGCTGGCACCTCAGCGGTTCGCTGCTGATGGGTCTCTGCGGCCTGATGCTCGCGACGCAGGCCGGCGGCAACTCGATCATCGCGATGGTGGGACTGTCGATGGCGACCATGGGCGCCCTGTCGGGCCTGCCCCTGTTCTGGCCTTTGCCGACGGCCTTCCTCGGCAGCGCCGCGGCCGCTGGCGGCTTGGCCTTGATCAATTCTCTCGGCCAGATCGCGGGCTTTTGCAGCCCTTACCTCGTTGGATGGATCAAGGATCACACCGGAAGCACCGATATCGCGCTTTACCTGCTCTCCGGCGTCCTTTTTCTCGGCGCCATGCTTGTGCTGACGGTGCCGGCCAAATCCGTCAACCGGTGACGCCGGCCTTTGTCGACGGGCTTTTCCAGCGTAAGAGCTTGGTTGTTATCTGGCTCTGGACGATGTGAGAACCGCTTGAACAAAGTTTTTCTTGAGAATCGGGCGCCGGGTTTCAAGGCCTCCGCGTCCTGGGCGTGGCAGGATTTGGCCGCCCATTGGACGAACCCCAAACCGCTCGGAGCCCCGCTCTGGCCGCTTTGGCTGGCCTTGGGCGTGCTGGCTTTCGCTCTGCTCGACAGCGTCAGTCTGGCTTTTGACGCCGCAGAGGCGCATGCGGCCGGGACATTCGATCCACGCGTCAAAAGCTTTTTTGAAATCGTCACCAAGGCGGGACAATCCGGCTGGCTTTTCGCGCTGTCGATCCTGACTCTCGTTTACGCGCTCTATCGCCGTGCGGGCGAAATCAGCCTGCGCGCCCGCGCGGGTTGGGGGCTCCTCGCTTCGCGGGCGCTTTATTTTTTCGCCGTTCAGGCTTTTTCCGGCATCCTGTCGCAAATCGTCAAGCATGTGGTTGGCAGGGCGCGTCCCAAACTCATCGATACACTTGGGCCGCAGCATTTCGATCTGTTTTCGCTCAAGGCGGTGCTCGCGAGCTTTCCGTCCGGCCACACCACGACGGTTGTCGCCGCCGCCGCGAGTTTGAGCTTTTTCGCGCCACGATACACCGTGCTGCTGTTCGCGCTGGCGCTGCCGGTCGCCGCCTCGCGGCTGATTATCGGCGCGCATTATCCGAGCGACGTTCTCGGCGGAGTCTTTCTCGGCCTCGGCTCGGCCTTGGCGGTGGCGCGGGCGTTCGGGCGGCGAAAAATCGCCTTCACGCTCGAGGACGGGCGTTTGCTGCCTAAAGCGCGCTGTTTGGGCGCGCCCGATCAAGCCTGAGCGCGCAGCCTTGCGAATCCCTTGTCGAGATCGTCCCTCAAATCCTCGATGTCTTCGAGACCGACCGAAAAGCGCAGCGCCGGGCCTTCGGGAGACCATTTCGTGGCCGTGCGATAATTTTTGCAATCGAAGGGGATGACCAGGCTCTCAAAGCCGCCCCAGCTATAGCCGAGGCCGAACAACTCCAGCCCATCGAGCAGCGCGGCGATGGCCACCTTCGGCGCAGGCTTCAGGATCACCGAGAACAAGCCGGAGGCGCCGGTAAAATCGCGTTTCCAGATTTTATGGCCAGGATGGTCTTCCAACCCGGGATGGAGGACCCGCGACACTTCGGGACGCGCGGCCAGCCAGCGCGCCAGCGCAAAGCCCTGACGCTCGGCCTCGCGCAAGCGCAAATCCATGCTGCGGAAGCCGCGCAGGGCCAGAAACACATCCTCCGGCCCGGCGCACATGGCGAAATAATTGAAGGTTTCGCGCAGGGGCGCGAGCCATTGCTCGTTGGCCGAGACGAGGCCGAGCAGAAGATCGGAATGACCGGACAGATATTTGGTCCCGGCCTCCACCGCGAGATCGACGCCGCGCTCATGCGGCGGGAAGAACAGGGGCGTGGCCCAGGTATTGTCCATGATGACGCAGGCGTTTTTCGCGTGGGCGACTTCCGCGATGGTCGGAATGTCCTGCATTTCAAAGCTCTGCGAGCCCGGCGCTTCGACCAGCACGGCGCGGGTGTTGGGCCGCATCAGCGCCTCGATGCCGGCGCCGACCAGCGGGTCGTAATAGGTGGTCTCGACCCCCATGCGGGCCAGGAACCCATCGCAAAATGTGCGGGTCGGCAGGTAGGCGGAATCACTGACCAACAAATGGTCGCCGGCTTTGAGCGCGGTGAGCAGAGCGAGTGAAATGGCGGCGAGGCCGGAGGGCGTGAGGACTGTTCCCGCCGCGCCGGCGATTTCCGTCCACGCCGCTTCGAGCGCCTCGGTGGTCGGCGTGCCGTGGGTGCCATAGAAGAAACGCTTGCCGTGGCGTTGTTCGAGCGCCGCCAGCGTCGGCTGCAACACGGTGGAGCCGCGATAGATCGGCGTGTTGACGAAGCCGAATTGCTCGGAGGGATCGCGCCCCGCGTGGACGAGTTTTGTACGCGCGCGCATTTTTTCGCGCGATTGCGGGGTCGATTTTGTCATTTGGCGTCGCCTTTCCTTGGCGCGGTGCGTTTTCGAGCGAAGTGGCTGCCGGTTCGCGTGAAGAAAACGCGTTAAACTAAAAAAATGGAGCCCTGACGGGCTCCCAGATTTGCCGGTTCAGGCGTAGTCGCGTCAAGAGTCGAAATTGTGCCTTGAAACTAAATCTCGGCCATGCGGTTATCTGCAACGAAGCCGCGTTCTCCCGCCCCGTAGGATATTGCCATGTTTGTTCTCATCCTGGTGGGCTATGTCGTTCTGGGCTCGGGCCAAAATACCAGCGCCGGAATCCAGTCGCCCCTGATCGTCGGAAAATACGACAGCGAGAAATCATGCCGCGACGCGATGATGAATTTCGACCGGGGCAAGTCATTCAGGGACATCACCAATAACATGAATGAATACCGGTGGGGCTTCCTCTGCGCGCCTGCCGGAGATACGAAAAACTGAAGGCCCGATGACGCGTTTTCTCCCGGCCTTGTCCGGTCTGATTCTCGCTTGCCTCCTCAACGTCGCGGCCCGCGGCGACACGCTGGACGGCGTCCGCCAGCGCGGCGCGCTGGCCTGCGGCGTTAGCACCGGCCTTGCCGGCTTCGGCCTGCCCGACGATCGCGGCGTCTGGCGCGGTTTCGACATTGATTATTGCCGCGCCGTCGCCGCCGCGATCTTCGACGATCCGCAGAAAATCAAATTCACGCCCTTGTCGGGCAAGGACCGCTTCACCGCCCTGCAATCCGGCGAGGTGGACCTCCTGTCGCGCAACACCACCTGGACGCAATCGCGCGAGGCGGGGCAGGGGCTGCTGTTTGTCGGGATCAATTATTTCGACGGCCAGGGTTTTTTGGTCCGCAAGAGCCTCGGGCTCGATTCGGCGATAAAACTTTCCGGCGCGTCGATCTGCGTGCAACAGGGCACCACCAGCGAACTCAACCTCGCCGATTATTTCCGCACCCATGGCTCCAAAGCCGAAACCGTGGTTTTCGCGACCGCCGACGACGCAATCAAAGCCTATGATTCAGGCCGTTGCGACGTTTACACCACCGATGGCTCGGCCCTCTACACGCAGAGGATGAAGACGGCGCATCCGGACGATCATGTCGTGCTGCCGGAGACCATTTCGAAAGAACCTTTCGGCCCGGTGGTGCGGCAGGGGGATGACCGCTGGTTCAATCTGGTCAAATGGATTCATTTCGCTCTGCTCGACGCCGAGGAGCTGGGAGTCACGTCGGCCAATGTCGAGGAAATGCGCAAGTCGGACAATCCGGAAATCCGCCGCCTGCTCGGGGCCGAGGGCGATTTCGGCGCCGGCCTTGGCCTGACGCCGGATTGGGTGGTGCGCGTGGTCAAGGCGGTCGGCAATTACGGCGAGATTTTCGAGCGCAATCTCGGTGGGCAATCGCCATTGAAGATTCCGCGCGGCCTCAATGCGCAATGGCGCCAGGGCGGGCTGCACTATGCGCCGCCGGTGCGGTGAGGGGCCGCGCATGACGGCTACTCACCTGCGGCGCTGGGCGATTCAGGCTGTGTTGCTGCTGGCGGTCGGCGGCATGTTGTTCGCCGCTTTCGCCAACGCCCGCGCCAATCTCGCCGCGCGGGGAATTTCGACCTCCTTCGACTTTTTGAACCAGACTGCCGGATTCGGTCTCAACCAGAGCTTTATTCCGTATTCGCCGTTGTCGTCCTATGGCCGCGCCTTGCTGGTCGGCCTCGCTAACACGCTGGTCGTTTCGCTTTTGGCGGGCGTTTTCGCCACCATCATCGGTTTCGCCGCCGGTTTCGCGCGGCTGTCCCGCAACTGGGCGCTGGCGCGGCTGGCGGGTCTCTATGTCGAGACCGTGCGTAACATTCCGCTGCTGCTGCAATTGCTGTTCTGGTATGTGGCGATCCTGTCGCCTTTGCCGGGACCAACGGACTCGCTGCATTTTGCCGGGGTCCTGCTCAATAATCGTGGTCTTATCCTGCCGGGGCTTGTTTTCTCACCGGGCGCCGCCTGGGTCGCGGGGGCCGCCGAAGCCGGGGTCATCCTGGCGTTTTTCTGGCGGCGTTTTGCGCGGAAAAAGCTCGGCGCGCCGGTCTGGCCGGTTGCCGTCCTGTTGCTCGCAATCCCGCCCTTGATCGCCTTTTTCGCTTTTGGGCGGCCGATCGGCCTAGATCTGCCGGTTTTCGAACCGCGAGTGAACCGTTTCAACGTCGAAGGCGGGTTGCGGGTGCCGCCAGAGATCTTCGCGCTGGTGCTGGCTCTGTCGCTCTATACCGGCTCCTATATCGCCGAGATCGTGCGCGCCGGGGTGCAGTCGGTGGCGCGCGGCCAGAGCGAGGCCGCCGCGGCGCTCGGCCTGAATGACGTGCAGACGCGAAAATGGGTGATCGTTCCGCAAGCGATGCGCATCATCATGCCGCCGCTGATCAGCCAATATCTCGCTCTGACCAAAAATTCCTCGCTCGCCGCCTTTGTCGGCTTCGCCGACCTGATGCAAGTGTCTGGCACCATCCTGAACCAGACCGGCGCCGCCGTGCAGGTGATCGGGCTCGCCATGGCGATCTATCTCGTCCTGTCGGTGGCGACGCTACTGGTTTTGCGGCTTTACGAGCGGCGCTTCTCCTGGAGCGCGGCGCGATGAGCGATTTTTTGCGCGCCGAGTTTGCGCCGCCCGCGCCGCCGCCGCCGTCCCCGCGCGGCAGTTGGGCGCTGGTGCGCGAAAACCTGTTCGGTGACGCGAAATCGACCGCGATCACGCTGGCGGTCGCGGCGCTGCTGTTTTTCGCGGGGCCGCCGCTGTGGCGCTTCCTCGTCGCCGACGCAATTTTTCGCGCTCCCGACGGGGCGTTATGCCGCGCGCCGGGGGCGGGGGCGTGCTGGGCCTATATCGCCGCCAAGACGCCCTTTTTCATCTATGGCTCCTATCCGACGGAATCTTATTGGCGGGTCGATGTCACGTTTTTCCTCGCCGCCAGCCTCATCGTCTGGCTGTTGTGGCCGAAGCTGCGCGGCAAAGGCGTCGCGGCTTTCGGGTTTTTCGCGGTGTTGCCGGCGCTGGGCTTTGTGTTGCTGCATGGCGCGCCTGCGCTGGGGCTGGCCGTGGTGGACACCGGCAGGTGGGGGGGCGTCATGGTGTCGCTGCTCGCCGCCCTGACCGGCGTTGTCGTGGCTTTGCCCGGCGGCGTGCTGCTGGCGTTGGGGCGGCGCTCGTCGCTGCCGGCGGTGAAAATGCTCTGCGTCGGGTTGATTGAATTCGTGCGGGGCGTGCCGCTGATCGCCGTGCTGTTCATGGCCAACGCCATGTTGCCCTTGTTCCTGCCGCCCGATTGGGCGCCCGACCGGCTGCTGCGGCCGCTGGCGGGCATTGCCCTGTTCGCTTCGGCCTATATGGCGGAAGTGGTGCGCGCCGGGCTTTTGACCGTGCCGCAGGGACAGGTCGAAGGCGCTGAGGCTCTGGGCCTCGACCGGGTCGCGACTTTGCGTCTGGTGGTGCTGCCGCAGGCGCTCGCCGCCGTGATTCCCGGCATCGTCAATAATTTCATCGCCTTGTTCAAGGACACCACGCTGGTGGCGATCGTCGGCATTTTCGATTTCCTCCACACCGTCGACACCGCGCGGCTCGATCCGGTCTGGGCCGGTCCGAACATAGCCACCACGGGCTATGTTTTCGCGGCCTTGTTCTACCTCGCCTTTTGCCTCGCCATGTCCTTTTATTCAAAGACAGTGGAAAAGCGCCTCGCCGCGTCGCGCCGTCATGAAAACCGTGTGCAAACCTGAAAAGCTGGTTTTGCGGCGCGATCCGGCTTGTATTTAGAATTATTCTAAGTTAGGTCGTGTTTATAGGCGATTGAACAAACGCCCTTTCAACTTGGAGTGTCTAAATGGCCAGCATTGGCGACCAGCTTCCCGAATTCGAAATCGTCGGCGTCAAGCCCGGCTTCAACCACCATGAAGAGAATGGCGTCAGCGCCTTCGAGACGCTCACCCATGAAAGCTTTCCGGGCAAGTGGAAGGTGATCTTCTTCTACCCGAAGGATTTCACCTTCGTCTGCCCGACGGAAATCGCCGAATTCGCTCGTCTTGCTCCTGAATTCTCCGATCGCGACGCCGTTGTGCTCGGCGGTTCGAACGACAATGAATTCGTCAAGCTGGCTTGGCGCCGCGACCACAAGGATCTCGACAAGCTGCCGATCTGGCAGTTCGCCGATGCGCGCGGCGAACTGACCGACGGCCTGGAAATTCGCTCGCCTGCCGGCGTGCCCTATCGCTACACCTTCGTCGTCGATCCGGAAAACACCATCCAGCATATTTACGCGACCAACCTCAGCGTCGGCCGCAATCCCAAGGACACCTTGCGCGTGCTCGACGCCTTGCAGACGGACGAACTCTGCCCCTGCAACCGCGAAATCGGCGGCAAGACGCTCTGATTCAGGAAAATATGCAACAGGGGGCGCCGCTCGCCGGCGCCCTTTTTGATTCGGGAAAGGAAATAAACATGTCGATCGACCAACTGAAGGCAGGCCTGCCCGATTACGCCAAGGATGTCCGGCTGAATCTTTCCGCCATCGTCAATGAGGAAATCCTCGAGGCGAAGCCGAAATGGGGCCTGTTGCTGGCCTGTGCGCTGGCAACACGCAATGCGGCTGTGGTGGCGGCGATCGCCGAGGAGGCCAAGACCCATCTCGCTCCGGCCGAAGCCGATGCAGCCCGCGCCGCCGCCGCGCTCATGGCGATGAATAATGTCTATTACCGTTTCAGCCATCTGGCTTCGAACAAGGATTACGCGACGCGTCCGGCCAAGCTGCGCATGACCTTCATCGGCAATCCCGGCGTGCCCAAGGATTGGTTTGAAATGTGGTGCCTGGCGGTTTCGGCGATCAACGGCTGCGGCGCCTGCATGGACGCCCATGAAAATGTCCTGCGCGAGCATGGCGTCCCGGTCGACTCCATTCAGGCGGCGGTGCGCTACGCCGCCATCCTGCAATCTGCGGCCGTGGCTTTGGAAGCGGCGAAAAGCTGAGCTTTAGCGCCTTGCGGGCCTGTGGCGCCGCGTCTATAAGCGCGACGACCATTTCTCAAGAAAAAGAAAGCCCGACTTATGGCCATTGAGCGCACCTTTTCCATCCTCAAGCCCGATGTGACCCGCCGCAACCTGACCGGGGCCGTCAACGCCCGCATCGAGGCGGCTGGTCTTCGCATTGTCGCGCAAAAGCGCGTCCACATGACCCGCTCGCAGGCCGAGGTCTTTTACGCCGTGCACAAAGATCGCCCCTTCTACGGCGAACTGGTCGAGCAGATGTCGGCCGAACCGGTGGTGGTGCAGGTGCTGGAAGGCGAGAACGCGATCAAGGCCTATCGTGACGTGATGGGCGCGACCAATCCCGAAAAGGCCGACGCCGGCACCATCCGCAAGGATTTCGCGCTGAGCATGGGCGAGAATTCGGCGCATGGCTCGGACGCCCCGGAAACCGCGGCGGTGGAAATTGCGCAATGGTTCGCGCAGAACGAAATCGTGGGCTGATCGAAAAACACCATTTTGTTCCAGCGCCGGGCCTTTGCCCGGCGTTTTTTTTGTGTTTTTTCGCCCTCAAAAAACCATATTAATACGAGCCGAAAAACCTATAGACACGTTTTCGTGATGCGGCATATAAACAAGCATGTGTCAAATTTACCGAAAAACCTTTGAGTAAATGGCTAAGGAACGCCTTCTAACGTCCCTTTACGCCGACTCTCTATAGCCAGATATATGCTTGCCATTTTTTAAACAAATCACTCCGCGATAAGGCCTAATCGTCAATTATTCGGAGGTGTACGGTTTGAAGCGTTTTGTTGTTATGTGCGTATCGCTTGGAATTTTTTCGACAGCGTCTATCGTTCAAACTCAGGCTCAGACCTGGACCGGTAAGGCGTCCTTTTATAGTGGCCCCGGAAAGACCGCGAATGGCGGTCGCGTCGGGCCACTGACCGCGGCGCATCGCTCCCTTCCCTTCGGGACGCGGGTCAAGGTCACCAATCTTAACAATGGACATTCCGCAACCGTCACGATCAATGATCGCGGCCCCTTCATTCACGGTCGCATCCTCGACGTGTCCACCGGCGCCGCGGGCGTGCTGGGCATGCGTGGCGTCGGCGTCGCGCAAGTGCGCATGGAGACGCTCTGAAGCTTCGGCAAATTCTTTTGCCTGGACTTAAGGCCGCTCCTTCGGGGGCGGCCTTTTTTATGCCAGCACTGGAAACCAGGCGGCTAGAGCCTTTTCCGATCCGAAGGAATCGGATCGGGGCTCTAGCTTTTTGTTTTTGCGCGTTTTCTTCACGCGAACCGTATCCACTTCGCTTGAAAACGCTCTAGCGAAAAAATGGTCAGTTCGCCGGCCAGATCAGCGCGGCCGGCGCCGACGGCTCCCCCGCAATTCGCACGCGAAAGCCCTCGACCCGCGCCGCGCCGCTGGCGACGCGGCTCAAGGCCAGCGGGTAGATCCTGTGCTCCTGCTCCAGCACCCGCGCGGCAAGCGCGTCGGGCGTGTCGGAGTCGAGCACCGGCACGGCGGCCTGGGCGACGATCGGCCCGGCGTCCATTTCCGGCGAGACGAAATGCACCGTCGCGCCATGGATCTTCACGCCATCGGCCAGCGCCCGCTCATGTGTGTGCAACCCGCGATAGGAGGGCAGCAGGGCAGGGTGGATATTGAGCATTTTTTCGCGCCACTGCTCGACGAACCAGGCGGTGAGCACGCGCATAAACCCGGCGAGGCAGACCAGTTCGACGCCATGCTCCAGCAGTTTCGCCTGCAGGACGCGTTCGAAAGCCTCGCGGTCGGAAAAAGCCTTGTGATCGACCACCGCCGTCGCAATGCCCCGCTCTTTTGCGAAGGCCAGCCCTTCGGCCTCGGCCTTGTTGGAGAGGACGAGCACGATCTCGGCCGGATAATTTTTTCCCCGCGCCGCGTCGACCAAAGAGCGCATATTGGAGCCGCGCCCGGAAATCAGAATCGCGACGCGCGTTTTTTTGGCGTTCACAGCGCCAGCTTTCCCGAGAATTTTACGCGCTCGCCCGCGGGCGCCGCGACGACTTCGCCAAGACGCGCCGGGTTTTCGCCCGAGGCGCGCAAGGCTTCCTCGGCGTCATGCGCATGGGCCGCGTCGGCGACCACGATCATGCCGACGCCACAGTTGAAGGTGCGCAGCATTTCGCGTTCCGCGACGCCGCCGGTGCGGGCCAGCCATTCGAACACCGGCAGGACCGGGATCGCGCTGAGGTCGATCTCGACGCCGAGCCCCTCGGGTAGCACGCGCGGAATATTTTCCGGGAAACCGCCGCCGGTAATATGGGCGAAAGCCTTGATCGCCTGTGTTTTTTTCAGGGCGAGCAGCAGGGGCTTCACATAGATGCGGGTCGGTGCGAGCAAGGCCTGCCCCAGCGTCTTGCCTGGCGCGAAGGGGGCGGAGTCGCCAAAATTCAGCCCGGCGCGCTCGACGATCTTGCGCACCAGCGAAAAGCCGTTGGAATGGACGCCCGACGAGCGCAGGCCGAAAATGACGTCGCCCACGGCTATTCCCTTGCGGGGCAGCAGGTCTCCGCGCTCGGCGGCGCCGACCGCGAAACCGGCCAGATCATAATCGGCGCCGGCGTAGACGCCCGGCATTTCGGCGGTTTCGCCGCCGATCAGCGCCGCGCCAGCCTCCAGACAGCCCGCGGCTATGCCGGTGACGATCTGCGCGCCGATGGCGGGGTCGAGTTTGCCTGTGGCGTAATAATCGAGGAAAAACAAGGGCTCGGCGCCCTGCACCACCAGATCGTTCACGCACATGGCGACGAGATCTATGCCCACGGTGTCGTGAATGCCCGATTCGATAGCGATCTTGACCTTGGTGCCGACGCCGTCATTGGCCGCAACGAGGATCGGATCGGTGAAGCCGGCCGCCTTGAGGTCGAACAAGCCGCCAAAGCCGCCGATTTCGGCGTCCGCGCCGCGCCGCCGCGTCGCGCGGACCAGCGGTTTGATGAGTTCGACCATGCGCGCGCCAGCATCGATGTCGACGCCCGCTTCGGCGTAGGTCAATCCTTGGGTCAGACCTGTAGGCTTTTCGCCGCCGCTCATGCATGATCCTCTGGTTCATTTATGGGTTGCTCTAGCCGCTCGCGCCGACGCTGGCAAGCAGGGCAAACCCGATCTGGAGCGCAGTTTCAGCGGACTTTTGGCGGACTTGCCGCGCGGTCGCGGCCAAGTCATAAATGAAATTCCGCTTGGATCGAGTAGAAAAGACCTCGCTGGCCATGTCGAGAAAATGGTTCGCCTTTCTACCCAATCTCATCAGTCTGGCCCGGTTGGTGCTGGTTCCCGTGAGCGTGGACATGATCGCGTCCCGCCGCTGGCCGGAAGCCCTGGCGATTTTCCTGATCGCCGGGGTTTCCGACGCCCTCGACGGCTGGGTCGCGCGGCGTTTCGACCTGCGCTCGGAACTGGGCGCCTATCTCGACGCGGTCGCCGACAAGGCCTTGCTGATTTGCGATTACATTACGCTGGCCATCGTCGGCGTCTTGCCGATGGGGCTCGCCCTGCTGGTGGTCTCGCGCGACGTGATGATCATCGGCGCGGTGATGCTGGCCTGGCTGCTCGACCGCCCGATGGAGATCCGACCGCACTGGATCTCCAAGGCCAATACCTTCGCGCAAATCGGATTCGTGGCGCTGGTGCTCGCCATGCTGTCCTTCGGCTGGCCGGGCGGCGCATGGTTTCCCATCGGCCAGGGAGTCGTGGCGGCATTGACGCTGGGCTCGCTCGCGGCCTATTTCAGGCGTTGGGTGACGCATATGACGGCCTAGCGGGTGACGCCGTCCCCTTCGAGACGGCCCTTTCAAGGCCTCCTCATCGCGAGAATTGCCCCGCTAAAGCCGGGCGGAGGAATGCAGCCGATGCGCATTGAATGGCAAATCGCTTTCTGGCTCCTCATGCTGGCGCTGGTTGGCTTCGGCGTCTATCTCTTCGCCAATGTTCTCACGCCCTTCATCGCGGCGTTGGCGCTCGGCTATGTGCTCGATCCGATCGCCGGGCGCTTGCAAAAGCTTGGCATGAGCCGCGTCCTCGCCGCCCTGATCATTCTGGCCTTTTTTATTCTGCTGCTGCTGATCTTCATCTTCGGCGTCGCGCCGATCCTCGGGCGGCAATTGGTCGGCCTGGCCGAGAGCCTGCCGGATTATGTGGCCAAGCTGCAATCGCTCTTCTCGGAGGAAGCGGCCGTCCTGATGCAGAAATATGGTGGCGCATGGCTGGACAAATTGGGGCTCGAAACCGCCCCCAGCGCCGACAGCATCCAGAAATCCCTCGGCAATTTCGTCGGCCAGGGCGTGCAATGGATCGGTAATTTCATGAAATCGCTGTGGTCGGGCGGCCAGGCGCTGGTCGGCGTCGTCACCCTGACGGTCATCACGCCGGTGGTGACCTTCTATCTGCTGCTGTCCTGGCCGGAAATGGTCAGCGTCATCCGCAGCCTGATCCCCCCGCGCCATCGCGCCACCGTGTTTGAGCTGGCCACCGAAATCGACCGCGCCATGGCCGGGTTCTTGCGCGGGCAATCTTTGGTCTGCCTGTTTCTTGGAATGTGGTATGGCGTCGGCCTGACCCTGATCGGCCTGAATTTCGGCTTCCTCATCGGTCTTTCCGCCGGTTTCCTGAGCTTCATTCCCTATGTTGGCTCCTTGCTCGCCCTGGTCCTGTCCGCCATCGTGGCCATCGTGCAGGGCTGGCCCAATCTCGGCCTGTTCGGCCTCGCCATGGCTGTGGTCGTGACGGGACAGTTTCTCGAAGGCAATATATTGTCCCCAAAACTGGTCGGGGGATCGGTTGGCCTGCACCCGGTCTGGCTGATTTTCGCATTGCTTGCCTTCGCCAGCCTGTTCGGCTTCGCTGGCATGATCCTCGCCGTGCCCCTCGCCGCGGCGACCGGGGTGCTGATCCGTTTCGCGGCGCGGCGCTACAAGCAGAGCGCCTTGTTCCACGGGCTTGGGCCGGACGCCGCATGACAGGGCAATTGCCGTTCGATCTGCCGCATGATCCGAATTTTACGGAAGAGGATTTTCTCGAAGCGCCGTTCAACGAAAACGCGCTGGCGATGGTCCGCCTGTGGCCGGACTGGCCGCAGAAAACGCTGCTGCTGCTCGGCCCGCGCGGGTCGGGCAAGAGCCATCTCGGAGCCATCTGGGCGCGCCGCGCCGGCGCGCGGGTTATCTCCGCGCGCGACCTGCGGCTGGAGATTTTGCCTGAACTGGCCGCCGAACCGGCCCTCCTGCTGGAAGACGCGGATTTGTCGCCGGCTTTGGCTCCGCCGCGTGAAGCGGAAATGTTTCATCTGCTTAATCTGGCGGCCGAAAAGGGTGTTTGCCTGCTCGTGACCGCGGAAAAAAACCCCGATCATTGGGGGCTGGCCACGCCCGACCTGCTGTCGCGCCTCCGCCGCGCGCCGACCGTCACCATCGCCGCGCCGGACGAAGCTTTTCTCCGCGCCATCCTCGTGAAGTTATTCTATGATCGTCAGATTCGGGTGGACGAGACGGTGATCGATTTTCTGGCGTTGCGCCTGGAGCGATCCTTCGAGGCGGCGCAAAAAATCGTCGCGGCGCTAGACCGGGAGGGACTCGCGCGCGGGCGCCCGGTAACCCGCCCGCTGGCCGCAGCCGTCCTGAACGCCCAAAACGCCGCGGACTCAAATCCCGCGGCGCAAAAGGATTTTTTCGGCTCGGACGGCTGAGGTTTCCGTCACACGAATTTCATAAAATAAAATGCAAAACCACAAGAACGGCGGAGGATGACGTGACGCAAGCGAGCGAAATCTTGGATATCGACATCGGCGCCCTGACGGCCGAGGTCGATGGCGCCTATGGCGAGGCCCTCCGCGCGTCGCCCAAGCGCTTCATCAACCGCGAGTTATCCTGGCTGGAGTTCAACCGCCGCGTGTTGCTCGAAGCCTCGAACCTGTCGCACCCTTTGCTGGAGCGGGTGCGTTTTGTCTCGATATCGGCCAATAATCTCGATGAATTCTTCATGGTGCGTGTCGCCGGCCTGCTCGGACAGTTGCGCACCGGGGTCGATACGGCGTCGGAAGACGGGTTGACGCCGGGCGAGCAATTGCCGCTGATCCGCGAGCGCGTCAGCGAATTGGCCGAGGAGCAGTTGCGCCGCTGGCGGCAATTGCAGGAGGAATTGCTGGCCGAGAAAATCGCCATCGTCGAACCCCGCGACCTCAGCAAGGCCGAAAAGCTCTGGCTCGACGAGCATTTCGTCATGCATATCTTTCCAGTGCTGACCCCGCTGGCGGTCGATCCGGCCCATCCCTTCCCCTTCATTCCCAATCTCGGACTGACGCTGGCGCTGGAACTGGCGAATATCGCCACCGGCGCGAATATGCAGGCGCTGGTGCGCATGCCGATCAAGATCGACCGTTTCGTCCGCCTGCCTGATGGTCCGGCCGGCGTGCGGCTGGTGCTGCTGGAGGCGGTGATCGTCACCCATATCCAAAAACTTTTCCCCGGCTTCACCGTCAAGGCGCAGGGCCTGTTCCGGGTCATCCGCGACAGCGATCTCGAAGTCGAGGAAGAAGCGGAAGACCTTGTTCGGCTGTTCGAGACGGCGCTCAAGCGCCGCCGTCGCGGTTCGGTGATCCGGCTGGAGACCGACGCCCATATGCCGGCGGAAATGCGCGCCTTCGTCGCCGAGGAACTGGACGTCGAGCCGGAGGAGATCATCGCGCTCGAGGGCATGCTGGCGCTCAAGGATCTGTCGGAAGTCGTCGGCCTGCCGCGACCCGACCTGAAATTCACGCCCTATAATCCGCGCTTCCCCGAGCGGGTGCGCGACAATGGCGGCGATTGCTTCCTCGCCATCAAGCAGAAGGATCTGGTTGTCCACCACCCCTATGAATCCTTCGACGTGGTGGTGCAATTCCTGATGCAGGCGGCGCGCGACCCCAATGTCGTGGCCATCAAGCAGACCCTCTACCGGACCTCCTCCGACAGCCCCATTGTCCGCGCTTTGGTCGAGGCGGCGGAAGCCGGCAAGTCGGTCACGGCGCTGGTCGAGTTGAAGGCGCGGTTCGACGAGGAAGCCAATATCCGCTGGGCGCGCGATCTGGAGCGCGCCGGCGTGCAGGTGGTGTTCGGCTTCATCGAGCTGAAAACCCACGCCAAATTGTCGCTGGTGGTGCGGCGCGAAGGCGGCGGCCTGACCACTTATTGCCATATCGGCACCGGCAATTATCACCCGATCACCGCCAAGATCTACACCGACGTGTCGCTGTTCACCGCCGATCCGGCGATCGGGCGCGACGTTTCGCGCATTTTCAACTATATCACCGGCTATGCCGAACCGGCCGGGCTGGAGCGGATGTCGGTTTCGCCGATCTCGCTCAAGAAGAAGCTGCTCGACCATATCGCGCAGGAAATGGCCTATGCGAAGGCCGGACGCCCCGCTGCGATCTGGGGCAAGTGCAATGCGCTGGTCGATCCCGAAATCATCGATGCTCTCTACGAGGCGAGCCAGGCTGGTGTGACCATCGATTTCGTGGTGCGCGGCATTTGCTGCCTGCGACCCGGCGTGCCGGGCCTTTCCGACAATATCCGCGTAAAATCGATCATCGGGCGTTTTCTGGAACATACTCGCATCTACGCCTTCGGCGGCGGGCATGGCCTGCCGCATCC
>Ga0302320_10014554_pt1 | contig 16267 bp, 17 predicted proteins | sample Bog_T0_3_FD_202130 | JGI IMG/M metagenome (GOLD analysis project Ga0302320, IMG submission 202130) | Peat permafrost microbial communities from Stordalen Mire near Abisko, Sweden - Bog_T0_3 | ecosystem: Environmental > Terrestrial > Soil > Wetlands > Peat | place: Sweden: Abisko, Stordalen Mire... | reverse complement strand
ATATTGGAGCAACTGATCGCCACTGATGCCAGCTGGCCGTCGGGGCGCAAATTGGCGTTCCGCAAACCGCTGGAAGCCATTTTTGCGGAGGCTCCATTTCTCCTGTCGCTGGCGGTGGTGAAAGCGGGGGTTGATCCGCTGGTGGAAGACTGGTCCTGGGTGCGCGGACATATGGAAACCTTATTGCTACTGGCCGGGGAGTTCGCCGCGAAATTGGCCGAACGCAAGCGCACTCTCGGGGTGCTCGACTTTCACGATCTGGAACAATTCGCTCTTAAGCTGCTTTGGGATTCGTCCACCCTCCGGCCCACTGCCGTGGCAGTGGCCTGGCGCGCGAAGTTAAAGTTTGTGTTTGTGGATGAATACCAAGACATCAATGCCGCGCAGGACCGGATCATCGAGGGCCTGAGTCGCGAGGGCGCTGAAGCCAACCGCTTCCTCGTGGGCGACGTCAAACAAAGCATCTACCGTTTTCGCCTCGCCGACCCGAAAATCTTTCGCGACTATGCGCGCCAATGGAGCCAGCATGCGGGCAAAACGATTCCGCTCTCCGAGAATTTCCGCAGTCGCGAAGGCCTGCTGGAACTGGTAAACTCCCTGTTCCGAGTGATCATGCACCCGGCCATCGGCGGCCTGACATACGATAACGACGCGGAGTTGCGTTTTGGCGCGCGCCAGAGGCGGAGCGAACAGAGCGTGGACAGGGAGCCCGCGCCATGCGCCGAACTGCTGCTGCGCTTCCAACGCGGACGACAAGAGGCGCGGGAAGAGGAACCAGGGCTCGTCGAACGCCTGGACGAGGCCCAGCGCGAGGCGCGGCTGGTGGCCCGGCGATTACAGGAACTCATGAACTCCAGGCAGCCGGTCTACGACGCTGACCAGCGCCGTTTCCGGGTCGTGGCCTGGCGCGACATGGCCATCCTGCTGCGCGCGCCGCGTGGAATTTCCGAAGTCTTCGACAGGGAATTCGCGCGCGCCGACATCCCGCTAAAGGTGGCTCGAGGGGGCTTCTATGACAGCGCGGAGATTCTCGATCTTCTGAGCTTGTTGGAACTGTTGGACAATCCATTGCAGGACGTGCCTTGTCTGGCCGTGTTACGCTCGCCAATCGCCGCTCTCTCACTGGCGGAACTGGCGGAGATCCGGCTCACCGCCCGCGATCAACATTTTTGGACGGCGCTCAACGCGTGGGCCGCGGGCGGCATTCGCCGTCCGGAAACAGCGGCGAAAGTGTCCCGGTTTCTCGAAAGGTTTGCGCGGTGGCGCAAGCAGGTTAATCTGATTTCACTTTCCCATTTGCTCGAGGCGGTGCTGGCGGAATCACTGTACCTGGACTGGCTGCGCGGCCAACCGGGCGGCACGCAACGCGCCGCGAACGTGAGCGGCTTGCTGCATCTGGCTCAACGTTTCGACCAGTTCCAGCGACAGGGATTGTCCCGTTTTTTGAGGCACATCGAGGCGCAACGGGAAGTGGCAGCGGAACCGGAGACGCCTGACGACGCCACCGGGGACGCCGTGCGCCTGATGAGCATCCATCAGAGCAAGGGGTTGGAGTTTCCCGTAGTGGTGCTGGCGGATTTGACCCGCCAGTTCAACGAGCGAGATCTGCGGGGCGAGATTATCTTCGACGAGAAATACGGTCTATGTCCCAAGGTTCAGCCTCCGCAGGTCGGCCGGCGATATCCCAGCCTCCCCCACTGGCTGGCGCAACGCCGTCAGAAACGCGAACTGCGGGGCGAGGAATTGCGGCTGTTGTATGTAGCGCTGACCCGGGCGCGCGATTACCTGATCCTGGCCGCCAGCATCACGGAAAAAAGCTGGGACGAAAAATGGCTGCAGCCCCATGACTTGAACGTCCAAAAAATCGCCGCCGCGCGCTGTTATTCCGACTGGCTGGCGCTGTGGTTCTCCCGACAGTCATCTCCACCGCCGGGAGCTTCGGGCCAGACCCGGGAGCTAAACTGGCTGGGGCGGTGGTTCCCCAATGGCGGTGCTGAGCCGTCCCAATTGCCCGGCATCGCCAGCGGCCAGTTCAAAGAACTCCGCTGGTGGATCGTGGACGATGACGAGACAAAAGGCCCGTCTGGTGACACCGCGTTTGCGTCAACCATCAACGATCCGCCATCGGCGCTCGGCCAGGAGTCGAAGCCAGAACTGGCCCGCTTGCATTCGCGGCTGGAGTGGGGCTACCCATTCGTAGCCGCAACGCAGCGCAAGGCGAAATCAACCGTCACCGCGCTGCGGAGCGAGGCGGAGGAATTCGCTGAAGAGTCGGAAATGATCTACCCTGCCGCGAACGCCTTCGCCCCGCCGTTGCACCGGGTGGCTCGCGACTCCACCTTGAACGCGGCGGAAATCGGCGCGGCGCACCACAAATTCCTCCAGCATCTGGCCTTGGAGCAAACGATGGACTTCGCGGCGGAAGCCGAACGTCTGGTGAGGCAACATTACCTGTCCCGGGCAGAACAGGCGGCTTTGAACCTCCCCGCCCTGGCCTCCTTTTGGCATTCCACCATCGGACGGAATATTCTGGCGCAGCGGGAAAACGTGCGACGCGAACTGCCCTTCACCGCTCGCTTCAGCCCGCAGGAACTTGCCCGGATCACTGGCGTGGGAGCTGGCGCAGGACTGGAGGCAGAACAAGTGATCGTGCAGGGCGTCGCGGACCTGGTCGTGCTGCGCCCCGATGAAATTTGGCTCGTGGATTTCAAGACCGATCAAGTAGAGGAGCCGGAACTGGCGGAGAAAATACGCAATTATTCGCCGCAGTTGCGGCTTTATGCTCTGGCTCTGGAAAAGATCTTTACGCGCCGCGTCACCTTGCTGGCCCTGCACTTCTTGACAATGGGAATAACGGAGAAAATTTCCCGGTCCGACTGTTCATTCTAATGGTGATGCCCACAACCACCAGCTTCAAATCAAACACCAGAAGGGGATTGGTAATCAGTATTCCCGTAAGTTTAGTCTAGTCCACAGTGGCTTCCGTGCTGGTCACCTTGCCGCCCTCGCACTCCGCTGCCACTTGGAACGGCCGACAGCAGACCTCGCAATCCGTCGAGAACCGTTGGCGGGCAAAACTGGTGTCAATAACCACTTCACAGTTCTGGCCACAATAGGGGCATTGGATGTCGACAAATTCTTCCACGCCGCAATCTAACCGCCCGCGGCCAAAGTGCAAATGGAAAGCCGCCACCGAAATTGGTCCCTGCCTTTCCGAGCCCTGGCCGAATTGGAGTTCGGAGCTTCTGCTTTTGGATTCGTTTAGCTCTTCGGTTCCGCAAGTGTGGCTTCCTCCGCGGCAATAAGGGCGTCGCGCATGGCTGGCGCGGCTGGCGCAGCGAGCAATTGCTCCAGAATGTGGGTCTTTTGCGCGATCAGACACAAGCGGGCCAAAGTGTGTAGATGCAGGCGGTCGTCCTGGCAACAAATCAGGAAAAACAGCCGGGTCGGCTTGCCATCGGGGGCGCTGAAAAAGATTTCCTGGATCGGCCGGCCAACCACGATGAAAGAAGTCTCAAACAAATAGGGTTCCGGCGAGCGTGGATGCGGTAGCGCAAATCCGCCCGGTATCGCCGTGGGACACATCTCCTCGCGCGCCTGCAGGCTTTCCAGCAATGTACGGGGATCGTTCAGCTGGCCGGTCTTGTCCGCCAGCACTACTAGGTCGTGCAGGATCGAGGACTTGGTTTTGGAGGTCATGGCCGAGGCGACAGCGCCAGCCTTGAGCATTTCGGGCAGGATGGCTTGGTGCGCCAGAATCATTTGCGAGGCGCGGGTGGATTTTTCATGGTAAGCGGCCAGCCTTGCGGTCGCAAAACCAAGGATTCGCCGGGATGCCCAGGCGTCAATCTCGCTCTTGCGAAACATTATCCGGTCGCCGCGCCGCTCAAAAGGTATTTCCCGATCCTTCACCCTCTGTTCGATATCCGACGAAGTCAGGTGCAGGTAATCCGCCACCGCTGCCACGTCAAGCAATTGATAAGGCATGCGATTCACCCTCCATACAGGTTATTATGTCAATAGCTGCGCTCATCACGTTCGTGAACCTACGCCGCGTTAGCGTCGGAAACAAATCAAAAGGCATTGCGGGAGGGCGTAAGACCAATTTCAGGAAAATCCTGAAATTCGTATTTTTTTATGGCCTTAGTATATACGTATGTATATACTTCTTTCATGAACGAACCCAATCCCACTGAAATTCTCCAACAGATTGCCCAAATCCAGCGCATGGAGCCCGGCAAGATTTGCATCATCGGCCAGGGCCCCAACGGACCCTATTACAACCTGCAATGCCGTCAAGAGGGCAAGCCCACCAGCCGCTATGTTCCAGCCGACCAGGTTGAAGTCGTGACCCAGCACACCGAGAACTATAAAAAATTCGAAGGCTTAGTTTCCCAATATGCCGACGTGATTGTGGCCCAAACTCGCGCCGAACGGATGGCGTTCGTAAAAAAAAAGACCCGGCCCCCGAAATCCGCCTCGCCCAAGACCAGGAAATCCAAGCGCTGATGCGTCGGTTTGGTACCGACCAGCCCAGTGGGATTGCGGTTCAAGCGTTGGAGGTGCTGGTCCGCACGGCGGTATTCAAATCGGCCAACGCGATGGTGGGCAGGCTCTTGCAACAAGCCGCTGACCGCATCGACGCCGCTTACCAACCCAAAACCGGGCAACAATACAAAGGGCGAGTCAGCCTGCAAGTCGAGGGCATGTTTGGCCAATTCCCCTTGGAGCGCGATTATTACCATGACCCAGCTAAAAAGACGGGGCATTACCCCGCCGATGCCGGCTTGGGATTGGAAGGGAGCTACACTCCAGCCCTGGCCCGGCTCATGTGTCTGGAAGGGGCGGACGAATCCAGCTATCAAAAAGCCGAACTGCATTTGGCCGAGACCGGCGGCATCCACGTTCAGGCCCGGCAAATCCAGCGCTTGGTGCAACAGGTCGGCTCGGCGGCCCAAAACTGGCAGGAGCGAGCCGCCAAAGCGGGTGCCCCAGCGGTGCCCATTCTGTACGTCAGTGCTGATGGCACCGGGGTGCCCATGCGAAAAGAGGAACTGGCGGGGCGCCCGGGCAAGCAACCCGACGGCAGCGCCAAAACGCGCCAGGCCTATCTGGGTTGTGTGTTCACCCAGCATAAGAAAGATGAGGAGGGACATCCGGTGCGCGACTATGAATCCACCACTTATGTTTCCAGCTTTGCCGGGATCGACGAGTTTGGCCCCGTCTTACGGCAGGAGGCGCTGCGGCGCGGCTTGGGCCTGGCGTTGCAGGTCGTGCTGCTGATTGATGGGGCCGAAGGTTTGGCCCACATGGGCCGGCTCTGTTTTTCCAACGCCCTCCAGATCGTGGATTTTTATCACGCCTTGGAACACGCCGGCAAAGTGCTGGCCGCCCTGTTGGGCAGCAAGGAGCCCCCCGAATATAAAACCCGGCTGGGGCAGTGGGCCAAGGGCTTGCTCGACGACCAAGTGGCGCAACTGATTGCGCAGACCCGCCAGGAATGCCTTGGCAAAAACAATGCCCAGGCGGTCGCAGCCGAACTAACCTATTTCGTCAACAATACCGCGCGCATGCAGTACGGCACCTTTCGCCGCCAAGGCTTCTTTATCGGCTCGGGCGTTATTGAAGCCGGCTGCAAAACCGTGATTGGAACGCGCTGCAAGCAATCGGGCATGTTCTGGAGCGAGCCGGGCGCGGAAAACATCCTGGCATTGCGCTGCATCCATAGCAGCCGCCGCCTCGCCGACTTCTGGACCAACCGCCTCAACGATCATGCCGCACGTAGCGACTCCCTGGCGCTTTCTGCTTAACAGAAGAAATCTGTCATGCACGCTTGCGGGAGCACGCAGGATTTGTGAATTGAACTCTCGACGCTGGTTTGACAAGATGCACGCTTCAATTGCCTGAATGACTGAAGTAAAATCCAACGCCATCGAGTCCTGCCTTTCGGTCGTCATGCCGGTCTATAACGAGGCCGCCACGGTCACCGAAGTGGTCCAGGTGGTCCTGGCGCAAGAGCCGGTCCGCCAGCTGGTCATCGTGGACGACTGTTCCGGCGATGGCACGTGGGACAAGCTCCAGCGGCTGGCTCAGGGCGACCCGCGCATTCATCTTGTGCGCCACGCGATCAATCAAGGCAAGGGGGCGGCCTTGCGCACCGCCATCGCTCATGCCACATCCGACCTGGTCATTGTCCAGGACGCGGATCTCGAGTATGATCCCGGCGAATATCCCCTGCTGCTGGCTCCCCTCCTGGCGGGCAAGGCCGATGTGGTGTTCGGTTCCCGTTTTTTGGGGGGCAGCGGGGCGCACCGGGTCCTGTATTTCTGGCATTCGGTGGGCAACAACTTTCTCACGCTCTGCTCAAACATGGCCACGGACCTGAACCTCACCGACATGGAAACCTGTTACAAATGTTTCCGCCGGGAAATCCTGCAAAAGATCCGCATCGAGGAAAACCGTTTCGGATTCGAGCCGGAGATCACGGCCAAGGTGGCCCGACTAAAGGTGCGGATATATGAAGTGTCGATTTCGTATTACGGGCGCACCTACGCCGAAGGCAAGAAAATCGGCTGGCGCGACGGCTTGCGCGCGTTGTGGTGCATTTTCAAATACAATTTTCTTGCGGGAACATAGCGAGCCATGCCCACCCTGCCGCTCGCCATCTTATGGCTTTGTAGCTGCGCCTATCTGAATGGCGCCGGCTGGACGCTGGCAGCCCTGCGGCAGTTGAATGCGGCCGGCTACACGGTCGCGATGCTGTTGGGAGCGGTACTCGCGATGATTTGGTGGTCGAAGTATCACCCGGTCATTTCGCCGGCGAAATTGGCGCGCCGGTTTCGCCGGCCGCTACCGGCCGTGTTTTTTGGCCTGACCGGCCTGGTCCTTCTCGGCGGCGCGCTGTACGCACCCACCAACTATGATGCCCTCACTTACCGGCTCCCGCGCATGCTGAACTGGCTGGCCGCCGGCCAATGGTTCTGGATTCCAACCATTAATGAGCGCATGAATTATTCCGGCACGGCTTGGGAATGGGCCGCGCTGCCGCTGCTGGCCCTGACACGTTCAGACCGACTGCTTTTTGTGTTAAACTTCTCGGGATTTTTACTGCTGCCGGGACTGGTGTTTTCCCTGTTCCGCCAACTCGGCGTTGGCCGGCGGGTCGCCTGGACTTGGATGTGGGTATTACCGCTGGCGTATGGCTACGCCACCCAGGCTGGAAGCATCGGAAATGATTTTTTTGGGGCGGTGTTTTGCCTGCTCTCGGTGTGGTTTGGTTTGAGCGCGCGACGCTCCGGGCGAGTTGCGGATGTCTGGCTTGCTTTATTGGCGGCAGCGTTGATGACAGGCGTCAAGCTTTCCAATGCCCCCCTGGCGCTGCCCTGCCTGGTGGCGATCTGGCCCGTGCTGGGGCTATTGCGGAAAAATATCCTGTTCAGCCTGTTGGTGGCTGCTCTGGGCCTCATCATTTCCGCCGCGCCGATCATGGCCTTGAACCAGATGCACACCGGCAGCTGGACCGGCGATCCGACCGATCGATCCCGAATGCAGTTAAAGAACCCGGTGGCGGCGCTATTGGGCAACAGTCTGCTGCTGGCGGAGCAAACCTTCATGCCCCCAATTTTGCCTGACTCCCGCCAAATCAACCACCGTATCAACCACAGTCTCCCAGCCTCCTGGTCCAAGCTATTGGACCGAGATTTCCCCCGATTCCAAGCATCGCAATTAAATGAACTGCCGGCGGAGGAAGGGGCCGGTCTCGGTTTGGGGGTCACCGGGTTGCTGCTGGCGGGCACGCTGGCGACCCTTTGGCTTTGGCTGGGAGGCGAAGCGAGGCTTTGCTTCCAGCTTCCCGGCGTGGCGATTGCAGCGTGGGTGGCAGGTTCCGTTTACTTGCTGAAAATGGGCTCCGAATCCACTGCGCGACTCATGCTCCCGTACTATCCGCTCATGCTGGTCCCCTTCGTATTGTTACCCGGGCAAAAATGGCTGCTGCAATTCCGGGGCGGGCGGATTTGCGCCGTGCTGGCTGCCCTTGCAATTCTTCCGGCGCTGGTGCTGTCTCCGCTGCGACCGCTCTGGCCAGGCCGGATGGTGTGCCACCAGCTCGCCGCGGAATATACCGGGCAGCGCCTGTTCCAGCGGATGGCAGCGACGTATGAAGCCTATGCCCACCGCAACGATTTGCTGGCGCCGCTGCGCGCGGCCCTGCCGGAAAACGTGCGCGAGATTGGATTCATTGCCGGCTCGAACGACACCGATTATTCCTTGTGGCATCCGTTGGGAAAGCGCCGGGTCGTTTACCCTGGCCAGGATCCGCAGCAGTTCCTGACCCATCCGGATGCGGTCGAATGGCTGGTGGTAAAGGAAAAGGATTGGCCGGCCATTTCCCGTACGCCGCTCGGCGCGTGGGAACAAACCAATCATTTCCGGGTGGTACTTTCCACCAACATCGTTACGCTCGTTTCTTGGGGAGCCGAAACCTGGAGCCTGCTGCATCACGAAAAATAGCGGCGTTCGATTCACGCGGAACATGGGGCCAGGATCGCGTCCGCCATGCCGTGCACAATTTTCTTGTCGGCCGGTACAATCGTGGCCAGCACGCCACCAAGCTGCGGGCGCGCCGCATCACCTTCGCCGACCACGAAATAATAAGGACAGAGCCGCGCCCGGCCCTTGGCCAGCACCAGTTCCCGCCTGGCAAAATCAAACCAGCTGGCATCCACTTGCGACGGCTTGTGAAAGCGCTGCAGCACACTGGGCGAGGTCGGGAAATTATTCAACGCCGCCTCCACCACCGCGCACCAGTCCGCCTGCGACATATCACTCCCGAGATAGACTCCGCGGGCGCCCCACGCGTTGGGTGAAAAACCCGACACTTTCAGGATCAGGTCCCTTTCCTTTTGGGACAGCGCCTTCAACTGCTGCCAGTGGGTCAGGTTCAGCTCGGGAATGGCGGCATGCGGGGGCAGCGGCGCTGGATCGACCAACCAGGTGTAGGGGATGATGCGTTTAAGCCGCGTCAAGAAACCCTCGCCGAGTTCCTGGCGCCAGAAATATTGCAGGTTCCGGTTCCACAGCAATGCGAACAGCATTTTTTCCTCGAACACGGGCTTGGGCGGGGGCGTGAGCCGGATTTTCTTTTCCGCGGCCAGTTCAAAGATTCTTTGGGCATTGCCGACGTTTGGCAGATCAAACAATTCAAAGAACCGGTAAACGGCGTCACCGGTAGCAAAATCGTTGAAGGTTGACGATTGAACCTGGAAGGTTCGCTGGCCGGGTGGGTTCAACTGTTGAGCGATCCATTCCATCTCGGGGCGGTAGGTGGCGGCTTCCTCGGAAACCACGAGGTGCGCCTTTTTGGCATCACCAAAAATCGCGGCGAACCCGCGCAGCATCCCCTCGGCACCCCCAATAATCCGGGGTTGGCGGTTGGCGGCATCCGCCGGCAGGCGACGATCGCCTGAATCAACCAAGCGGCAATAAGTCTGATTCATCCACGCGGTCAGGCCGATGCCGCCCGGGACGGAATCCAGTTCCGTGATGCTGAAACCGTTCTCAGTCAGCAAGATGTCGGGCCGAATCACTCGCGGCAAGTCGTTCTTGAACGCCGCGGCGCGTTGGCACTCGACCAATTCCCGCGGTTTGCCCAGGTCGAGCCAGCGGGCCACCCATTCCGGCTGCTGGCCTTCCGCGCTTTTGCGGTACAGCAGGTTCACAGCGCGGTAGAATTGCAGCAGGATGCGCCCGAGTGATTCGATTTCCCGGGCGAGATTTTCGCCCAGGGGAAACGGGGCTGGCGAAATCCTCCATTCCAGGCCGGCGAACAAACCGCCGGGCGGCAAGGCATCGCGGATAAACTGCGCGGCCTTGGCGGCGGCGGCCGATGATGGAGACGCTTCGAAGTTCGAATTCACGCCGGAATAATAACCTGCTTTTGCGGCGGGCGAAAAAATAAAAAGCGGCCGCCCGGGCGGGACCCGGGCATCAGGTTGCCCCGGCGCTTCAATTCGACCCCAAAGTCGAAAACAGCAAGGCGCGACGCACCAGGAAGAGCAGGGCACCACCCCAAAAAACGGTTCCGACCCCGGCACAGGCCGCACCGCAGATCCAGTAAGGCTTGGCGGCATTCCAGAACCGTTTTTCCTGCCGGCGGATGCGTCCGGCAAGCAGGAGGGCCACCAAGCCAAAGGGTAGCCCGATAAAAGGCAGCAACCCCAGCAGGCCGAACCACAGGCAGAGGAATGAGTGCTGCAACATATTCAATTTTGCGGTGGCGAGGTCGTTCATGGCCGGGCGGTGGTGGCCATCGCTTGGGATAGCGCATTGACGTGGGCATTCGTCAGGGCGTTGGCTTGGGTCCTGGTGGGCGGCCCGTCAAGGCGTTGTATCTGATGTTGTTCCAATAGTTTCAGTTCGCGCCGCAGCTGGATGAGCGAACGGGTTTCCGCGGTGACGAGAATCATCATGATCGCGAGCAGGGCAATGAACAGCACGGTGGCCATGCCGCATTCGCGGGGCCGGGGGGACGGCATGCCGCGCTGGGAATTCAATGGCAGCGGGGGAATTTTCATGGGGTGGTGGGGACGGCTTCGAAAGTAAACAACAGGGGCAACTGGGTTTCCGGGCGGCGCGAAGCCAGTTCCAGTTCCCAGCGCCAGGCAATCACACCATTGCGGACTTCCGCACGCATGGTCGAAGTGGTCAGCCCAGGCAGCACCAAACGGGAACCGGTTGCGTTCGCTGTCTCACGCCGCAGCGTACCGGATTCAAAGTGATAAACCACGGCCCCTTCCCGGCGGGGAATGAGCACCCGTGCGCCCAAGGACTCTGATTCCACGGCAATCCTCCCGGTGGCGGCGCGGACATCGGCCCGCCATTGCTCGCCGGCGCGCAGGGCGGCGCGGATATCGTCGGTGGCGTCGGACAGCGCCTGCGTCTGGTTCCAGCACAGGTAAAAAGCACCCATGGCCAAGCCGGTCAAAACGGAGAACACGGCCAAATAGACCAGGCATTCCGTGAGTAGAATGCCGGCGGTCCGGCGCCGACGAATCGCGGGATTCCTCCGACCTGATCGCGCCTTGAACCCGGGCAACGGCAACGGTTGGTTTTGGCCAAAGGCGGCAGTGCTTGATCCCCCTCCTTTGGGGCGGGGTACGAGGCCGAGTTTCGGCATGGGGCGAGGGCGAGCTTTGGCCAAAAGCATCATCCGGTTCATGGGCAGATTGAATTTCATTTCAGGGTGATTTCCCGGACGATCGCACCCAGCCCGCGCCGCGCGTTCGGCGTCCATTCCAGGCGCAGGGAGTGGCTGGTTTTTGTAAGTTGGAAATGGCCCGGCGGCAGCTGGGTGGCGGCCTGGGCGTGGACGGAATAAACCTGCGTGCCCTCGGGCAAATCCCGGGCGGCGCCGGCGGCAAGAATTTCCATTTCGCCATCCACGATTTCGTCGGCGATGCTTCGGCAATATTCGATTTTGAGAGCCCGCCTTTCCCGGACAAAGGAATAACCCAGCGGCAGGATCGCCACCATGAGGATCGCGAGGCCGACCGCCAGGTCGATTTCGAAAAAGCCGCGCGCGCCTGGGCGACGGTACCGGGGAATTGACGGGAGAGTATTCATGTTGCGGCAAGGGTGGCTTTCAGGAACATGACTAGCATGCCAAACATGCCGATGGCGATCAGGCCGACCATGATGCCGTTCAAGATCACGATGCCACTGGAGAACGCATGGATGGCCGTCTCCTCCTGTTGGGACGCCCGGGCATCCAGCGCCGCATGCCAGCCGTGCAAAGCGTCCAAAAATCCGCCCCGGGCATGGGTTGCGTTGGCGAGCCGCCAGCGCAGCTCGCTGGTGGCATCAAACGCGCCGATGGCGTCGTCGAGTCTGGCCCCCTCCGCGAGCGCGGCGATGACGCGTTGGGCGCGGCGGCGGCAGATTTCGTTGGCGGTGGATTCGCCGGCGCGGCGGACGGCCTCGGCCTCCGGGATTCCGCCGTCCAGAAGCACGGCCAGCATGGCGGAAAACGCGCGCAACAATTGCTTTTGTTTCCAGGGAATGCGCCAGCTGAGCCAGTCCACCACGGGCAAGTTGCGATATTGGAACCAGCGGACAAAGCCCGGGCCGCCGAGGTAAACCACCGTCACGGCGATCAACGCGCAGAACAAAGCCGCTTCGAACATGACCAATTCCGGAGTAAAGCGGAACACAAACGCGGCGAGGGGCCAGACCGGCAACCCCATGCCCGAACCCACGGCGCTGAATTTGGGGATGACGAAAAAAGACAGGATGGAGATCAACCCGATGGCGAGGGGCGCAAAAATCAGCAGCACTCCGACCATGTAATACATCGTTGTGCGGACGCTATCCGGGGCGGGGCGCAGGACTTCGCGGCAGGCGGGGAGCACCTTTTTCAGGTCACCCAGTTGCTCGCCGGTGCGGATCATGGCGGTGATTTGAGGCGGCAGGAATCTGGGCACCCGTGCCAGCGCCCCGCCCAGGCGCAGGCCGGATTCGATATGGGTGGCCACCATGAAAAAGCGCGGCCCGATGGCCCGGTCTTGAAATTCGGCGGCTGACAAGATGGCTGCTTCCACCGGCTGGCCACGGTCGAGCACGGTTTCGAGCAAATCGAGGAAGAACCGTGCCCGATCGCGACGGCGCATCGGCAGCGACAGCAGAAAATGCAGCACCACCGAAAAACCGAGGCCCGGCACCAGAATCATAACCACGTTCCAAACGAGGACCGCCAGAAACGTCAAGCCATGCAGCATAAACTTTGATGGTGTTGGGAGGTTTCAGGTACCGCTCAAATTATTGAGAAGGCTGATCATGGGCATGAACATGCTCATGACCAAAAATCCCTGCAACAGCACGACGGCCCCCAGAAACAGGGAGGCCACCGGCAAAACGGAAAACAACGCGACTTCGGTGCGGTAGAGGGCGCGGGCATGGTAAATTTCCGCCGCGCGCCGGAACCCGGCGGTGAGGTCCTCGCCCGCGCCGGCGACCACCCAGACAAACGTGGGTGGAATGATCCGGCTGTCGGCGGCGATTTCGGAAAAATCCACCGTGCCATCGGCGATGCGTTGCCGCCATTGCTCGAGGTCGGCGGCTGCGGGACCGGGTTCAAGCCGGGCCACCAGGCCAATGGCCTCGGGCAGGGGCACCCCGTTATTCAACAACAGCGTGAGGGCTGATCCCACGCGCGAGAAGGTGGCCTCCTTGAAGGCCGGCAGCCGCCAGAGAAAACGGCCGCGCAGGCTGGGCAGCAACACCACGGCGGCCAGCAGCAGAAACAGGACGCCCAAAGCCAACGGAAAAATCCAGATGCTTTGCAGGCTGGCCAAGGCAAGCAACGTGGCGGGTGGCTGCTGAACCCCCATGTCAGAATACAAGCCATTCAGGCTTGGGCCGATGACACAGTTCCAAAGGAAGGCGAGCGCCAGGGAGATGAGGAACCCCACGAACATGACAATGAACGGATAGGTCAACATGCTTTTGAGTCGGGTCCAGACATTGTTCTGGTTCTGGAAATAGTCCGCGAGCATGGTCAAAGCGCCGGGGAGGTCGCCGCTTTTGACGCCGACCAGAATCATGCGCTGGTAAAGCTCGGGCAATTGGCGAGATTTCAGCGCCTCGGCCATGGGCGTGCCGCGGGCCAGGTCGGCTTGCAAGGACTCCAGTTCGCCGCGCAAAGCCCCCTGGCGCATTTCCTGGCAGAGCCGTCGCAGGGCGCCTTCCAGGGAAATGCCGTCGCGCAGCATCGCGGCGAGCTGCTGGTTGAAGAAGGCAAATTCGTCGTGTTTCATAGACCAAAAATCCGTTGCAACTCCGCCTCGTTGGTGACGCCCTGATTGAGGAGCACCCGGGCGGCGGCGGCCAAAGTTTGGCCGGGGACCAGTTCGGACAACTCATGGCACCGAATCTGGGCGCGCAGGGTTTCCCCGAGGCGCAGCCATTCCAGGAGCGGCACGCGACCGGCGTAACCGGTTCGCAAGCAGGCTTCACAGCCGTCACCAGCGCAGGCGGAACAGACCTTGCGAACGAGGCGCTGGTTCAAGACCAGTTCCACGGCGCTGGCGACGGCGGAGTGATCGGCGCACATTACGAGGAGCCGTTCGAACACGCCCCGGCAGGAGCCGGCATGGAGGGTGGAAATCACCAGATGGCCGGTCAACCCGGCGCGCACCGCCAGTTGCGCCGTGGCTTCGTCGCGAATCTCACCTAGAATGAGCACCTGGGGATCCTGCCGCAACAAATGCCGTGCGGCCCGGGCAAAATCCAGACCGATGGCCTCGTTGATTTCCGTCTGCATGGTGCCGGATACAATCTGCTCAACCGGGTCCTCCACGGTGATGATTTGCCGGCCACCCAATCCAGCCAGATGCCGCAAACAGGCGTAAATGGTGGTGGTTTTGCCACTACCGGCCGGTCCGGTGAGCAGCAGCAGGCCGCTGGTCTGGCCTAGTACCATGTATCATTTATAATTTCGGATAAAGGCGTTTTAATTTGATGCGGGCGTCTTCGGTTGTGAAGCGCCAGTCGATGGTCGTGGCGCGGTTGTTCCGCTCCTGTTCCCAAGCTGCAACCTCTTTGCGCATTTGGTTGATTTCCGGGATTCTGCGGTTGAGACACTGGCTGTTGAGGGCGCTCAACTCAATCTCGGCGACATTGAGCCAGCTGCCGTGTTTGGGGGTGTAATGGATTTCCAGGCGCCCGGCCAACCGCCGGGCCTCTTCCGGCGCGAACGCTTCGTAGAGCGAGGCGGTGCTGTGGGTGTTGAGATTGTCCATGACCAAACGGACCTTGGTCGCCTGCGGATAGCGTTCGTCCAGCATGCCTTTGATGAAGCTGGCCCAGTCCTTGCGCGTTCGATGTTCGGTGATCTCCACATGACGGCGTCCGGTCAGGGGTTCGACCTCCAGGAAAATTTCCGCCACGCCGTTGCGGACATACTCGTGGTCGAGAATTTGACCGCGTCCTGGAGCCGGCGGCAGCGGGTCGTGGACTTCACCCACCATCTGCTTGTTGGATTCGTCCATGCAGACCAGCGGGAACCGTGGATCGTGGGGCGCGTGGTAAACGTCCAGCACCTCTTCCATGCACGCCACAAAGGCGGCGCCGTGGTCGGGCGGGATTTTCCAGTATTTGCTCAGGTGAGGCTTAAGCGCGTTTTTTTTAGCGCCCGCTGGATGCTCATGGTGGAAACACTCGGGGCGATCTTCAGTTCCACGACCTTTTCGGCCAGCAACCGCACGGTCCACCGGACCCGTCCCGTGGGTGCGGGCGAGCAGGCCAAGGCCGTCAACCGCGCATCAAAAGCTCCGTCAAAGGTGAGTTTGCGTGCCTTGACTGCGGGTTTGCGCACCAGCGCGGCATCCAATCCCTCCTCGACGAACCGCTCTTTAAGGTGTTCGATGGTGCGTGGGGTGACGCCCAGAGCGGCCGCGACATCGGCCACTTTCCAAGGCTGCCCATGTTCGCCGGCATCACACAACAACAATGCCCGCGCATGGATGAATTTAGAAGCCGCCGTTTTGCCGCTGCGCGTCAGCGCTTCCAGTTGACTGCGCTCTGCTTGGGTGAGGGTGACTTTATATCGTGGTGCCATGTCCCATGGTCCACCATCAGCTCGGCACGGTCAAGATGCGAAATTAATCGTGTTACGTGGTACTAGGAACTTCTCAAGTTCCTGTTGAGCGGTGGTGGCCAGGGACAAGTCGCCCAGCGCTTTGCCGGTTTCGGCGGTAAACAAGCGGAGGACAATCTTCTCACCGGTCACCGTGGGATAGGTGGCCACGCGGATATCGTTGCGGCATTTCAACTCGCCATGTTCAATCCGTCCGTCCTGCGGCAACGATTCCTGATAGGTCTTGAGCCGGGCGAGAAATTTTATGCGCCCAAAAACCCGCTCGGCAATTTCCGCCGGCAGTTCCCGGACGGGGGTGATGATACCGTCGAGGCGAAACCCGACTTCGGCGGACTTGCCGCGCATTTGAAAGTGGATATCGCTGGCCCCGGCGCGCTCCGCCCTGCGGACGAGTTCCGCCAAAACTTCCGGCGCGGAACTGGCGGGCAGCTTTTCGGCGGCCGAGGGGAGCTTTGACGTTGTCATTCAGATGGGAATAGACCGGGTCAGGCATAAATCGGCACGCGGCAAAAGCCTGGAACCACGGTCAGCCGGATGGGTTGCGCGGTAAAACCAAGTAAAACGCTGCGCCAGCGAAGCTGGCTGGAACGCGGGTGAAAGTCCCGCCCGTCGAGT
>Ga0302320_10014549_pt1 | contig 16269 bp, 16 predicted proteins | sample Bog_T0_3_FD_202130 | JGI IMG/M metagenome (GOLD analysis project Ga0302320, IMG submission 202130) | Peat permafrost microbial communities from Stordalen Mire near Abisko, Sweden - Bog_T0_3 | ecosystem: Environmental > Terrestrial > Soil > Wetlands > Peat | place: Sweden: Abisko, Stordalen Mire... | reverse complement strand
CTGGTTACCTTCGCGACAACCCCGAAGGATCTGATCTTTGGGACCCGGCTCGAAAAAGAGACGACGCGGAGGAGACCGCTCATCGTCGAGTCGGACTCTCAACTCTCGCTGTTCTAAACCGGCAGACCCGGCGCATGGTCATCGCGAATTCGAGCCGGCTTATACCCACTGGAAGGAGGAACGATCTATGGATTTGCTTCCCGAGGAACTGAGAAAGGCTTTGCCACCCCTTTATTCACAGGAATCGTCCAGTTCGCCGATGGCATACGCGAAATTTTTCACTCCCGATGCCGGGTGGACGTGGTTGGTGACGGAAGGGTCGGAAGAGGAGGACGGAGACTGGCTCCTGTTCGGATATGTGATCGGGCTGGAGGAGGAGTGGGGGTATTTTTCGTTGTCTGAAATTGCGGACATCCGAGGCCTGCTCCGGTTCCCCGTGGAGCGCGATCTTTGGTTTCAGCCGGGTCCTATCAACGAAGTGCTTCGTCGTGAGCGGCCATCCGCCGCGGCTGGCCGGGAAGGAGCGCGAGATGAACGATAAGGTTCAATTTCAAACCAATGTTCCGGTCGAGATTGCATTGAAGTATGGCGACGGGAAGGAGGTGAGCGGGCAATACGGCGACCAGGTGATGTACACCTTAACCGACGACCGCGTCATGTACGTGCCCCCCATCGTCAAAAGGAGAATTGAAGAACTCGGAATCGGACGAGGCGAGCTGTTCACGCTCACAAAAGCGGAGAAGAAGAATGGAACGCGGCGCACGATCGAGTGGCTGGTTACTACAGGATGGCCTAAGGAAAGGGCTGGTCAGACCACTCAGGAGTTAAACGGCCGCCAACGCCGGAACGGTGCCGCCGGCGAGGCAGTTACGGGCAACGGACAAGCGCGAAGACCAAGCGCGTCCAGTGATGCCAAGGGCTTTCTGGTAACCGAACAGGGGCAATTCCTGCTGCAGGCGCTCGCCGCCGCTGTGGATGCGGCCGCCACGACGGAACAATATGCGACATCGTGCGGCGTGGAGTTGCAGTTCACGAGCGAAGACGTGCGCGAGATCGGGCTGAGAATTTACACGGCCGGCTTGAAATAGGTGTCCGGTCGATTCAATGGCTGCACCGGGGACGCATTCATTTCAAAGGTCGGATCTGCGCAACGGCAGTGTGCAGACATTATTGCAATCTTGGCGCTCGGCGGACGCAAACGCGTTTCTCAGGACCTATTCGGACGCACATGCCTTCGGCGCGTGAAAGTCCGTTGCATCCCGGGTTCGCAACCCGAGCTGCGCCGCAACGAGATGCATCGAAGAAAGGTACACTTGTTTCTTCCCCCGACACTCGCGGTGTCGCCCCGTCCTTGACGAGTGCCCGCGAGAGAATGTTTAGGACGCAGGACGGAAAAGAAATCGACCTCAGCGTGGCGAATAAAAGGCGAATATGATAGCCTAACCAATGACAGAATTGGTCTTATTGACGCGGGGAGAATTGGAAGAAATTGGGTAAGCCCTATCAATCCGAGCTTTTGCGCGTGTCCGAAACTTTCCGTTGGGCCATCTCGCAGCCCGTGGATGGGCTTGCTAAATCCCTATGCTCGATCGGGCAAATGCCGCTGATTGTTGTTGGTTCAGGAGGATCGCTGGCGGCATGTCATTACGCCGCGCAGCTACGCCAACAATATGTTGGCGTACTAGCGAAAGCGATGACGCCTCTGGAATTCTCGGAGTCCGCCAGAAAACTTAAAAGCTCGGCGGTGATGGTTATCAGTGCGGGCGGACGCAACCCGGATATCATCGAAGCCTTCCGTGCTGCCGCAATCGCAGAAGTGCCACGGATCATCCTCGTTGGAGGGAGTGCCAAGTCGCCACTGGTTTCACTCGCCAAACGATGCGAGCGGGCCGATGTGCACACTTTCGCACCGCCGACTGGCAAGGACGGGTTTCTCGCGACCAATTCGTTACTGTCCTTCTACACGATTCTTTATCGCTCGCAACTTGCAGCCGCGGGCATCATAGCCGATGCGAACAATCCCTTGGACTCGTTGTTGCCGGATGCCGATGCCCTATCGGAAATTGAAAAACGTAGCGAAAAACTTTGGGCGCGGGAACATTTGATCATTCTGCATGGCCCGAGTCTGCTGTCGATTGGAGCCGACCTTGAATCAAGATTTGCCGAGGCGGCACTGGGGACAGTACAGAAGGCTGACTACCGAAATTTTGCACACGGTCAGCACTACTGGCTTGCGAAGCGGTCGAAAGAAACAGCCATAGTCGCTTTCATCTGCGATGCCGACAGAGAGATCGCCGACAAAACGCTAGCGTTGATTCCGCCCGACAGCCCGCAGGCGAAAATCGATGTGCCGGGCGAAGGCCTTTCTTCATCACTCTGGGGTCTCGTTGCCAGCATGCGACTTGCCGGGTTTGCAGGCTTGGCAAAAGGTGTTGATCCGGGGTGTCCGGTCGTGCCGGACTTTGGGCGAAAACTGTATCACTTGAAGGTCCGGTCTAGCAGAATCAAGACTAACGGCGCACCCCCAGCCGACTTTGTCATCTCCCGAAAATTCGAGCATCTTCGAAGTTCTTCAAGTCTCTCGGTCCGCCAATCATGGTCTGACGCAGTGTCTTCATTCAGGCGGCGAATCGAGAGTGCGCGCTACTATGCCGTCATCTTCGACTACGACGGGACTCTCTGCAATCGGGGCGGTCGCTTTATGCCGCTCTCGAAGGATATTTCTTCAGAGCTCACTCGACTGCTGGAAGCCGAGATCTACATTGGTGTGGCAACCGGGCGAGGCAAATCAGTGCGCACCCGTCTTCAAGCCGCATTGCCGAAACAATTGTGGTCGCGCGTGCTGGTGGGATACTACAACGGCGGCGATGTTGCGGCGCTGGACGAAGATGACCATCCCGATGTGAACGCCGAGATTTCAGTTGCGGTAAAGAAGGCGGCGAACGCGCTTGGAGTGGACTCCGTGCTGAGCAAAAGCTGCCAGACGGAAATCCGGCCGCACCAGATCTCGTTAGTCGGGGCGGGCGTTTCGACGGACGAAGTATGGCTTCGGGCTTGTGCGGCGCTTGCCCAAATTCCATCAATAAGGGTTTTCACTTCGGGTCATTCGGTCGATATCCTGGACGAGGGCGTTTCAAAGATAAATCTGATCAACAGGATTAAGGAGCTAGCTTCGAAGAGAACTGGAGAACTGCTTTGCATCGGAGATCGCGGCAAGTGGCCGGGAAACGACTGCGAACTTCTGGCTCAGCCCTATTCTCTAAGCGTCGATGAAGTTTCATACGATCCGCAGTCGTGCTGGAACCTGGCTCCTGCAGGCTGCAGCGGCGTGCAGGCGACACTCTATTATTTGCGCCATCTTCAATCGCAGTCCAAGCAGACCGTTTCACTTAGCTCGTTATGAAGGACGCCCTAGCAGAGCGGCTCCTGGCCGCGGTGATGAACTGGAAGGAAGAGGATGTCGCGCGGGAGAGGCCGGATCTCCAGGCGATGGCGTCGTACAAGTACGACGAATACCGTCAGTTCTCGCCGGGAATGAGATTCGTAGAGTCTCTCGCTCTCTGGCTCAACCAATTCGAGAGCCAGGAGGAACGAGCCGTCGCGTACGACTTCGTCAAGAAGAAGCTTGTGTTTTGTTCGTCCGCCGAAATGTATCACTTGGTTGCGATGGCATACAAGGATTTCGTCAGGCCCTATCTGTTGCAAAGAACTGCGGTCGAAGCCGGCCTTAGCCGCTGGTCAGTCGGACCTGCGGCACGCCTCCAAGAGTTCTCCGTTCGTGAGAGACGCTGCCTGTTCTTAGGGCTGAGCGACGGAGCACGGATGGATGCGTTTCGTCGCCTGAACCCGAACTTAAGCACTGAACAGGTCCGCCACAGTCACGAGCTGTCTGACGGACGAGTCGAAGTACTCATCAAGAAACTCGGCGATCGCCTGAAGGAAATACTTGGGAAGGAACCGCCGACCGAACTAACGACATTTCGAACGTTGGTCCTGCTCGATGACTTTTCGGGTAGTGGCTACAGCTATCTCCGAAAGGAAAAAGGCGAGTTCGACGGCAAGCTGGCCGCGCTCTGTTTGAACGTGCGCAACCCCGATCACATTTTGTCGAAGCTAGTCGCCACCGATGGACTGGAAGTTGTGGTTGTCCTTTACATGGCGACGGAAAAAGCGGCAGGGACCATTCGGGAACTGCTCCACGAGATGCTCGCGCCCATGAAGATCGACTTTGCGGTCTTCGTCGTCTCTCCTCTTGCCGAGTCGGTTACCCTCTCTTCCTCCACTTCCGGAGAGTTCGGCAAGCTCATCGAAAAATACTATGACGATGCGAACGAGACACCGAGCACAAAGCTGGGCGGAACCGATCTTCGCTACGGGTTCGGATCGTGTGGTCTGCCGCTGATTCTGAACCACAATACGCCGAACAATTCCATTGCGCTTTTATGGGCCAACGGGACCAGCATGAAGGCATTGTTTCAGCGCGTCAGCCGGTTCAAGAAGGAAAAGGTATGAGGGAATCTCGCAACCCGTTTCGGCTGCGGGCGTCGGAACAGATCGAGACGGATGCCATGTTCATTCGTCTCTTCGAACCCTCAATGCTTGAATTGCTTCCTCAAGAAGGCTTGTGGGACCGGCCTCAAATTCTTCGAAGCGCTCCGGGAGCTGGGAAGACCTCGTTGCTCCGGTTGTTCACGCCAACCGCGCTGCTGAATCTCCATACGCTAAGAACCCATGACTTCGGACAGGCGCTTTTTCAAAAACTTTCCTCGATGGGTGCGGTCGATGAGAGTGGTCCACGGCTGTTGGGCGTTCTGCTATCGTGCGCGCGAAACTACGCCACTCTTGAGGATCTTGATTGCGACGCCAGCAGAAAAACTCGGCTCTTGTATGGCTTGTTAAACGCGAGGATATTGCTTGCCACGCTTCGTGGCGCAGTCGCCTTAAAGCGACTCGACTACCCGGCTGGACTCTCCCGAATTGAGCTGGTTCCCAAATCGGAGAAGAAGTCCGAGGAACTGGCCAATATCCCTACCAACGGCAAGGAACTCCATGACTGGGCGATGCAGCTTGAAGCGACGGTGTGCGACGCGATCGACAGTTTCGGCCCGTTTGAGACGGCAGCTTTACCGGGACACGACACGCTGATCAGTCTGCTGGTTTTGAAAGAAAGAGAGGTACGGATTGATGGAACGGTCGTGGCCGACCGGCTGCTGATCATGCTCGATGATGTTCACAAGCTCACACAAAGGCAGAGAGAGAGCCTGTTTCCGACGATCCTGGACCTGCGGCCCTCATGCGGATTTTGGATCGCTGAACGTTTCGAAGCGTTGACCACCAATGAGATGCTTTCGCTCGGAGCGACGCAGGGCCGTGATTTCGGGGACGTCATTCTCCTCGAACAATTCTGGCGTCAATATCCGAAACGATTCGAACATCTGGTCATGAACGTCGCGGACCGTCGGGCCGGGGCTGCGTTGGATGGAGAGATCAGCACGCTAGCCGGTTGCCTTGGCGACAGTTTGGAAGATTCGAAGGGAACAGAGAAGCATCGTGAGGTTCTCGCCAAGATTAAGGATCGTGTTGAGAAGACCGCCGCGGGCAATAGCGTGTTTACCCACTGGTTGATTGCGCCGCACCTTTACAAGGGCACCGCCCGGGAACAAGCGCTTGCGTGGCGAGCACTTGAAATCCTCATGCAAAGAGAGCTCAACAGCAGCCAGCGGGCGTTCGATTTCAGCCTTTCGATAAACGAGTTGGAAGCGAAGGATGGTTCCGACGTTAGAAACGCTGCAGACCTCTTCATTTCGGACGAATTCAAACTGCCCTATTATTTCGGGCCTTCTCGGCTCGCCGCGCTCTCCTCCTCCAATGTCGAGCAGTTCTTGCACCTGGCCGGCGACGAATTTGAAGAGTTGGTGGCACAGGCGCTCCTCAAGAAGGAACCGTTACTGACGCCGGAGCGGCAACACGCAATTCTGGTAAAGGGCGCCGGGAGCTTCTGGAAAGATATTCCACGGCGTGCTCGGAACGCCCGCGAGGTTCTCGTTTTCCTTGATTCGATCGGCCGCTTTTGTCGTTGGACGACGTATCAACCCAACGCCCCGTATTCACCAGGCGTCAACGGAATAGCCATTTCGATGGCGGATCGGGAGCGGTTGTTGACCGGAGCGAAACCGAAGGACCGTCAGTACGGGAAGCTGGCAGATGTTCTGGCTTCGTGTCTGGCTCAGAATCTCCTGGATGCGACGTTGAATTACAAGTGCAAGGGTGCGAACTGGATGGTCCTGTACTTGAACCGGCTGCTTTGCGCCCACTTCGGGTTGCCGCTCGGCTACGGCGGCTTTCGGGAAAAGAAACTCAAAGACTTGGCGACTTGGCTCGACCCCGGTTATCGCGAGCCAAAGAAGGACGAGCAGCTGATATGAGCACCGGAATCGTTCCGCCTTCTCCGCGATGGGAGAATTACATCCTCGAATCGGGTCCCAATCTGATCGAGTTCTTTGGCTCGCACTTTTCGACGGCGAGGGATGTCTGCTTCATTTTGGGCAAGGGTTTCGACCCTCGGATGTGTTCCGGCGTAGAGGCGTTGATTCAGATCGGCGGCAAGGGGCGACGAGACGTGGTCTTGGTCGAATACGACGAAGGTGCCGCGTCGCCTTCCAACGCCTACCAAGGCTTTGTGGATCGCAATCTGAAGCAGCTGCAGGAACTGGTTTCAGAGAAAGCGATCTCTTCACGCTCAGTCAAAATGTTTTCGGACGACGGCCGGCGGACCACGTCGAGATCCGCTGAAGGGCTTTTTACGTCGATTGACGAGTTCAAACCTTACGGGGATGTCGTGGTCGATATCAGTTCGATGCCCAGAGGGATCTACGTGCCGCTCATTGCGAAGTGTTTGCATCTGATCGACACCAGTGGCAGGAAAGACCTCAATCTTCACGTGATCGTTTCAGAGAGTCCTCATTTGGATGGGCAGATCTATGATGAGGGCCCTGACGAAACCGCCGACTACATTCATCCATTTCGGGGAGGATCGGACCGCGAGGGCTCCGGCAAGCAGCCGCGGGTCTGGATTCCGATACTCGGCGAAGGCCAAGTCGTGCAACTCAAGCGCATTTATGATCTCGTGGTGCCGGACGAGATCGCTCCGCTGATGCCTTCTCCGTCCCTTGATCCGAGACGTGGCGATGATCTTGCCTACGAGTACAGAGAATTACTATTCGATCAGTTGAGAGTGGAGCCACGAAATATCATCTACGCGTCAGAGCGAAATCCGTTTGAGGCTTACAGACAGTTGCGGCAAACGATTGGCCACTACCAGCTTGCCCTTGCGCCGTTGGGTGGGTGCCTGTCTGTGCTTTCAGTGGTCTCAACGAAGCTCTTGTCGGTAAGTGCGCTGCTGACTGCCTATGAACTGAAGCAGGCCAAAATCAACATTGGTATTGCCCATGTCGAATCGCAAGGGTACCGTGCTGACGACTCCTGTTTTGAAACGAAGAAGAGCCAAGCGGTTCTATTTGGAATGGTGTTGACGGGAGAATACTATGCCTAAAGAGCAAAAGACAAACGCGCCCTCGGTCGTAAGCATGGGGCTCGTCGCCTTGGACGTCGTGATCGGTCCGGAGAGTAAACACGTACCCCAGCTCTGGGCCGGAGGAACATGCGGCAACGTCACGACCATTCTGAACTACCTCGGATGGACCGCATTTCCTTTGGCGCGGCTCGGCAAAGATTCTGCGGCACGATTTGTGTGTGAAGACCTGAAGAAATGGAATGTCCGTCTGGACTATGTGATCCAGGATGCTGCTGTTAAAACTCCGGTTGTGATCGAGCGGATCAAGAATGACAAGCATGGTCATCCGCAGCATCGGTTTTCGTTCACATGTCCTTCTTGCGGAGCTTGGCTGCCTTCGTACCGGTCGATGAAGCTGAATAGCCTGAAGAAGCCGCTGGAGGAAGTAGAAGCAAACGTGTTCTTTTTCGACAGGGTTTCGCCCGCATCGGTTCAGGCCGCTACGCACTTCGCCTCTGAGGGAAGTATTGTTTTTTTCGAGCCATCTGGGATCGGCGATCCTCGTCTTTTTCAAAAAGCGCTCGAGGTGGCACATGTCATCAAGTACTCGCATCAACGCGTTCGGGAGATGGCCGAACTCCCCTCCCGACCGAAACCTTTACTAGAAATCGAAACGCTCGGGGACGAAGGGCTCCGTTACAAGACCCGCAACGAAACTCGAATGTCTGGTTGGAAGACCCTTCCGTCCCTATCTGCTCCTTCGATAAGAGATACGGCTGGCGCGGGTGATTGGTGCTCAGCTGGCATCATATCTATGCTCGGTGCGAAGGGACTTAAAGGATTTGAGAAGGTGTCGGCGAAACAGTTGGAAGCCGGGCTTCGGTACGGACAAGCGCTCGCTGCCTGGGCTTGCGGATTTGAAGGGCCTCGCGGAGGCATGTATGAGACTTCGAGAGTAGCTCTTCAAAAAACTGTCCAGAGAATTCTCGCTGGAGTTGCGCCTGAAGCACCTCGTCATCCTTCGTCATCGCGGGCGAACGAAACAGCCCGTTTCGTTTGTTTGGAGTGCAATTTGAAACCTTCATCAAAGACCGGGAAATCGGGGAGTCCCATGAGCGGCAAGGACGAATTACATTCGGCTGCTAGCTAAGTCCCTAATTGCAAAGATCCGTCACGTCTTACCGATACTCCGATACTCCGAGCACCGTCCCCAGCTATCAGCGCAACGGAACGGAAGTGCGGCGCACCGGCGTACCAGACAGGTGCTCTGGCAGGCCATGCCTCGATTAGTACCCATAAGTCGGCTTCAGGCTGGGGATAACTCGGCGTTCACCTGAGCTATCTTTGCGACCAGTTCATCCGGGAGAACTGCGGTTGGAAGCGCCCTCGGATTGGTGACGCAGACGGAAGCGAAAACGAGTTCGCCCTCCGCGACTCGCCGCATCCAGAAAAGGCAAACTCCACCGACAGTGGCGTATGCGGGATCTCTGAAAACGCCAGGACCATATGTTGCCGATTGTTCGGTGAGCGCCATCGTCACGGGTCCCGTGCCCCACGTCCCAATGTTCACGAAGCAGTCGTCGGAAATGACGATCAGACTCGGGACCTTGCCTGTGAACTTTGGCATCGCCTTCTTAACCGTCCGCCGGACAACTTCCTCGGGACCGACAGCTCGTGCTTTGTCATCGTACTTATCTTGTCTGGCTCTTCCAGCCTTGATCTCAGCTTCGGACAGCTCGCTTTCCCAGCCAGGGCTCTTGACCTCGACATATGCGGTCTTTCCACCACCAGTGGAAATTTCAAACTCGACGTTATACGGCAGCGCATCCACGACTTCCCAGCCGATAATCGGAAAGCCGGACTGTTCGAAAAAATATGCGACCCGCATCTCGTTCAGGGCTTCGTCGCGCTGTTGCGGACGCCCGACGAGCCGGGGCCAGAATCGGGAGAGTTGGCCGTGGCCATCTACGAAGGTGAGGAGCCGTTCGCACTCATCGGCATATGGCTGCCAAGCTGGGTATACGTCGCCCCACTTGGATGCCCCTTCAGAAACGAGACGTGCCGTCCGTGGGGCGAACATCACATTGTTCGCCATATTCCGATGGTACCGCCGTTTCAAACAAGACAGTCAGCTCGGTAAAATGGGCTAGCCGCGCACTCTACCAAACACCTCATCAGTTGTGGTCTATGATCGCAGGATCATGCGGGATTGGCCCCACATCCGCCCCTTTTCATACCACGCTTGTGGGACATCCACTTGGACGTCGCCCGGCGATCTCTGATTTAGCATCGGCTCGATGCGCGAACAATGTCTTGTCAGCGTCTTCAATGCTGTATCCCGTGGCCTGCGCGATCTGTTTGTGCAAATCCTCGTAGTCGGAAGCGGAATACGGCTTGATTGCGGCTTCCGCGATTGCGATCTCTTTAGGACTCATAATTTTCAGGTCGGCACTTAATCGCTAACTGTTCTTCCAACTTCCTCCGCGAACTCCTGACAGCAGGCGGATACGTTTAGTTTGTCGCCGTCTAACGTGATATCTGGTGCTTTGCCGTGGATCTTGCAGCGCATCGCCCAAGCGCGATCCTTGGCGACCGAGAGAGCTTTCTGGCGCACCATTTCGGCCAGATCTATCTCATCGAAATTACTCGTGGCCGTAGCACTAACCTTCAAGGGGTTCACCTCAAAAAACATTTTACCGAATTCTCGTTCTCTCCGCCGAACACAAGAAAGCCCCACCGGACTGGAGGCGCTCAGTTATGGATTCAGTGACACTCGCCGATTTTTTGTCTCCGAGCCAGATCTCTCAGTTCTTGAATTGCCCGGCGAAGTGGATGTTTCGGTATCTCCTCGACCTCAAAGACCCGGGCACGGCTGCGACCGCGTTGGGTACGGCGTTCCATGAGACGATTGCGCACAACTTCCGGCAGAAACGTGAAACCGCCCGGGATCTCCCACTGGCGGAATGCCTGGAGTTCTTCCGGAACGCCTTCGGGCGGCAACTGGAAACGATCCGGCTCCAGAAAGATGAGCACCCTATGGAACTGCTCGAACTCGGCGAGACCATGGTCGCGAAGTACATCGAGGAGGCTGCCCCATCGATCCAGCCGGCGGCGGTCGAATCGAGGGTTTCGGGCATGATCGGCGGGGTGAAGGTTTCGGGCTATGTTGATCTGCTTGATACTGAGGGCCGCCTCATTGATTCAAAGAGTTCGACCAAGCCGATCAAGGGGATTGCGCACGACCATCGATTGCAGCTAACGAGCTATGCGATGATCACGCCGGCTGCCAGCGGCGCCTGCCGCTTGGACACCGTGACGAAAGGAAAGACCGTCACGTTAATTCAAAAGACCTTCTGCGTCAGCGAAAAGGACAGGCAGTACGCCGAAGTGATCTATCCAATGGTGCAGGATTCGATCCGCGAAGGGATATTCCTGTCGCGGCGGAGCAGTTCGTTATGTTCGAGACGATATTGCGGCTATTGGACGGTTTGTGAAAAAGAGTACGGCGGCTCCGTGCGCGAATGAGTTGGGCCGATGGCGAACGTTAGTGCGGACGCCGAGGCTCCAAAAGTGCGAGTTTTCGGACAGCGGTCCCATTTGTGCTGTGAAGAAATTTACACATTTCGGCGGCCCGACAACAACTCCTCACCAGTGAAACGGGTTGCCCAACGAGAGCATCACGTAATTTCCCACACTCGGAGAGACCTATGCTGTATCGATGTATTCGGGTCTTAGCATTTTGCGCGGCGTTCATTCTCGTCTGCCACAACGCAAGCGCACAGCAAGAAGAAGGGAAGCGCTTGCTTGCCGAGGGTGATCGCCTCGGCTGGCTAAGGAACTGGCAGGCCGCAGAGCCATTTTTCGAAAAAGCCGAAGCGCTGTTTCAGCAGCGCGGCGACCGCCGAAACGAATTGTACGCCCAGATCAGCCGCATTCGCGGACAGTTACCGAGACGCGGCTTATTCGAGACCTCGACCTTTCTTGATTCGCTTCTGGACGACCCCCTCCTGAAAACGGACACTCAACTTCGGCTTCGATGCCTGACCATAAAGGGGGATGTTGACCTCGATTTCGATACGGATCTCGCCGCGAGGGACTGGACGGAAGTCTTGTCCATCGCAAAAACTCTCCAGGATTCGGCGTGGGTTAATCGCGCAAATGGAGAACTGGGGGTTATCGCCTTCCTTCATGGTGACTACCGTACCGGGACGCTGCAAGTAATGGGTGCGCTTTCGCAGGCTCAAAGACTGAGCGATGTGGGTGCGCAAATCCGTTACCTCACGCTCATCGGCGATGGTCTCATCCAGTTGGGCCGGTACGATCAGGCAATTTCCACCTTCGATCAGGCCATGGCCATTGGGCGCGGCAATCCCGATCTGAGCCAGCCGATCATGCCATACGCCGGAAAGGCGCAGGCTTTGTCGGCGCTCGGCAGGGACACCGAAGCAAAGGAACTGCTGGAGAATCTTCTGAATATCTCGCGCGGGCAGTCTGCCTTTGGCTACGAAAGCCAGACCCTCCTTGAGCTGGGAAAGCTGGAAGAGAGGCTCGGCCATGGATCGTTGGCCATTGAACGACTGAAGCAGGCAGTTGTCGATGCGAAGAAAGTGGACGGGTACAACCTCGTCAGCGAGGCGGATCTGGAATTGTCGAAGGCGCTGCTTAAGGAGAAGCAATTCAACGCGGCTGAAGTTGCAGCGCAGGAGGGCGTGGAGGCGAGCCGGAGCATTGGAGATAAGTTTTGGGTGCCGCGGTTGCTTGCTCAACTCGCTGTCGTTGAGGAGGCGAAAGGACGATACCGAACAGCAGATGGACTGTTCCGGGAGGCGTCCGAGATTGTGGAGGCAATGCTCGCGACGACGACAAGCCCGAACGCCAAGAGCTCGTTAGCGAGTTCCATGGATTCGGTATTCCTGGGTCATTTTGAGCTGGCCGCGACTCACCTGGGCAATACCGGCAAGGCATTTACGATCATCGAAGGTGTCCGTGGGCGCTCGATCGCGGATACTTTGCGCTTTCGCGCTGTGAATCCGGTACTGGAGCCGGCATCGTTAACGACAGCCGAGAAAGATATCTCGAAGCTTCAACTCCGTATTCTCAAAGCCGGGGCCACCGAGAGAAAGCGGCTGCTGACTGAGTTACCGGATCTTGAGCGACGAGTTGGTCTGATCGAAGCCGAAGAGGACGTCCCCTGGCTCCGTCGAGAGACTCAGCCGATCCCGATCGCACGGCTGCAAAAGGCGCTGGGAACGGACGAGGTGGTCCTCGAGTATGTTCTCTCAGATCCGACCTCCTATGGTTTAGCCATCAGCCGGGAACATGTGGAAGTGTTCCGGATGCCGAGCAGCGCCCTGATCGGAAAGCAAGTGCAGCAACTTCTCGCGGCGCTCCGAAAAAACGGACTCACCGGAGAGCCGGAAGCGGCGCTTTATGCCAGCGTGGTCGCGCCCGTGGAGAGTGTGGTGTCTGCAAAGGCTCGACTGATTGTTATTCCCGACGGTCCGCTCTACTCGCTCCCGTTTGAGACGATCGGGCCACGAACAGGGCAGCGTCTGCTGGCGTCTCACGTAGTGACGTACGCTCCATCCGGAACAGTATTGACGCTATTGGCCGAGAAGAACGGACCCGCTGCGTCGGTTCCTCTCCTCGCGGTAGCGACGGGAAGTGATGCGCTGGCCAGTGCCGGCGTCAACGCGTCAGATAAACCGCCGTTCGGAAACGTCAATCGGGAAGTCTTCGATCTTGGACAGCCCTTGCGTCCTTTGCCGGCGGCAAACGGCGAAGCTCGCGCTATCGCGGGAATCCTTGGCGGAAAGTCGGTGACACTGCTGGGAGATTCTGCGACGGAAAGCGCATTGAAAAAGCAACCTCTCGGCCAATTTCGAGTGCTGCACTTCGCAGTGCATGGCCTGGTGAGCACTAAATTTCCAGAGCGATCCGCGCTGGTACTGTATCCGGATCCGGCCGGAAACGAAGACGGCTACTGGCAGGCGCGTGAGATTGCGCGAACACAATTGAACGCTGATCTCGTAACGTTGTCTGCGTGTGACGTTGGGTCCGGCGCGGTTGTCGGAGAGGAGGGAGTCTCAAATCTCGTTCGTCCGTTTCTGATCGCCGGTGCCCGCACGGTCGTAGCGAACATCTGGGAAGTGAACGACGACTTCAGCCGCGGGCTGATGAGGGAGTTCTACAGCAGGCTTGCTGCCGGCGTCGACAAGGGCCGAGCGCTTCAGCAGGCGAAACTGGAAATGATACGCAAATACGGCGAGGATGCGTCTCCACCGCGGCTCTGGGCCGGGTTCATTATGGTCGGAGAGAGCCGACGTGCCCTGCCCGCCGAGTGATGCCCATCGACGATGAATTCACTAACGAAGGACCAGGCCGGATCGATCTTCGACAAGGTTGTCGAAACCTGTGAGAAGAAGCTTTACGATCCGAAGTTGAACGGCGTCGATTGGCGTCGAATTGCCGAGACGCGCAGGGAACGCATTCTCGCCGCGGCTGACGAAGCGGAGTTCGAGCGTGAATTCAACGACCTGATCAGGGAACTCAGGGTCAGTCACGCCGGCTTCTACCACGAACGACGGCCCCGAGCAGCGGGGAAGATGGCAATTGGCGCCACTCTTTTCAAAGCGCGGGACGACGGCCGCGATTGCTGGGCGTTTCAGGATGTGCATCCGGGTGGAGCTGCATTTAAGGCTGGCATTGTGCCAGGCGACGTTCTCTTGCGCGTCGGAGAGAGCGATATCGTCCCGCCCGAGCTTCCGTTGTTTCCGCTTGGGGAGGCAATGCCTGTGGACATATGCCGCCGGGACGGTTCCCACGTACGAGTAACCGTCACCATACCGAAATCAAAGACGAAGGAGCGCCCGCTTATTGAGCTTCAGCCCGTCTCCTTCGTCAAAGAAGGCAGCGTCGGCTGGTTGAAGGTATGCATGTTCCCCGGCGCGATCGGCATCGATGTTGCCCGCGACATCGATAGGGCCATTGAGAGTCTGAATTGCGAGCAACTCGTCATCGACCTCAGAGGAAACACTGGAGGGGGGATCGGTTGCCTGCGACTCATGAGCTACCTCACCGAAGCGCGAGTTCCAGTAGGGTACAGCGTCACGCGCCGGAAGGCGGAGCAGACCTTTTCCAAAGAAGATTTGCCCGTATTTGACCACATCCCTTCGAAGAAGATAGGCCTGCTGGGATTGGCGCTGAAATTTGTCGGCAGAGACCAGTCCGTTGCCATCGCGACTGAGGGATTGGGGAGGCGGCGCTTCCATGGAAAGGTGGTGGTTCTCGTGAACGAGCATTCGGCAAGTTCCTGCGAGATGGTTGCCGCCTTCGCGTCGGAGAACAAGCTCGCTGCGATCGTGGGGTCGCCGACTCCGGGCAGGCTGCTCGGCGGCCATTCGTTTCGGGTTGGCCACGGTTACCGCATCGCGATACCAGTGGCGGCGTACTACACGTGGAACGGCACTTTTCTGGAGGGCAAAGGCGTGGTACCCGACGTGGACCAGCCATTTTCCATAGCCGCAATTCGCAGCGGCACGGACACGCAATTGCAGAGAGCGATGGCCGTCGCGAAGATGCTGTGAGCGCCTACTCCAGCAGAACGGGATAGGTGCGCCATTCGTCGCCAGTTTTTCTGATGGCAAGGGTGTGGACGCCGGGGATAAACGATCGCAAGTCTAGGTCAACCGTTGCTGACACGATGTGATTCTGGAGGGATGCGCTCAGGTTTTGTTTCCAAAGAGTGCGTAACTGGCCGTCGAGCAATTGCATCGTGTATTGGCCCTCGTCCGCTCCTACCGGGAAATCCAGTGTCAGTTGCAACCGCTTTCTCGGCAAAGTCAGCTTAGGTTTCGCATCAACAGCGCGCCCAGGATCTGTTCCGCGATATTCGCTTAACGGGCGAAGGTCGAGGGTAGCCGGAGCCGCGATCACCGCGATTTGGGGAGCGGAAGCTGGCCGGACCGTGAAGGTATAAACAATCACTCCCACGGCGATAGCTGCGGCGCATGCCAGCGCGGCGATTCGGAAGCGTACGGCCCGCCTGTGACGGATCTCTGCGCGGATCGACAGGAATGCCTTTAAGCACGGCGAACAATGCGTGATGTGATGCAGTTGTTCCTGCGTCATCTCTGCGCGTCGCCGGGACATCCCTTCGAGAGCGGCAGGCGCGGGGCAGCCAGCGCGTTCGGGGTTGGGGAACTCCGTGAGCGCGGATTCCTGCAGTTCCTGACGGAGGCGTTCAATGTCCATTCGATTGCATATTATGACTTATCGTTGATCGTCGCGATCTCCTGAATCCGGGCGTAGGGCTGCGTACAAGTCCGCAAGCTTCACCTTGAACCGTCGCATCCGTGCTGAAGCGGCCTTGGCCGTGATCCCAAGCCGCGCCGCGATGTCTTGAGGTTTCTCACCGGCGATAAACGCATCGAGGTACGGTACCTGTTCGGGCGAGAGATGGGCCTCCAAATGGGCAATGAGCTCCCGCCCGACAAGTGTGTCGAGGGGATTTGCACTGTTGTCGGCACGCCGCTCAAACGACGATGGTTCCCGATAGACAAGCCTTCGATTGTGTCGCTGTTCGGGAAGGGCTGCGAACCATTCGCTGACAGTCATGGACTCCGCATCAACTACCAGGGACTCAAGATCGATGTTAGCGATCATCGGACAACGTATTTTTCTGGACCGGCGATGCTGACCTTGCCGCGATGCGGTTCAGTTTGAGGCGCAGATATTCCAGATAGTTCTCCGGCATC
>Ga0302320_10014547_pt1 | contig 16270 bp, 11 predicted proteins | sample Bog_T0_3_FD_202130 | JGI IMG/M metagenome (GOLD analysis project Ga0302320, IMG submission 202130) | Peat permafrost microbial communities from Stordalen Mire near Abisko, Sweden - Bog_T0_3 | ecosystem: Environmental > Terrestrial > Soil > Wetlands > Peat | place: Sweden: Abisko, Stordalen Mire... | reverse complement strand
AACAAAACGCGCCTGAAAAACACTTGATTAAATAAAAAATAAACAAGAAACAAACAACCAGGAAAGGAAAAATATTATGCATCTAAATTCACTCAAAAGGGACGGCCTCCGGTCCCGCTCAATGGCGTTAGCCGCCGGTGTGCTCTGGGTCCTGACACCGTCCTGCCCAGCGCTGGCGAAAACCACAAATGATCTCTCGATCTTGGAATACTCCGACACCTCGCTGGCGGTGTCTTGGAACCTGGTCGCGATCGCTCCGACCCTGTTGGCGCCAAATCACTGGCAATTTACTCTGCCAGACAGCATCTGGCTTGGGGAAGACGCGGAGGGGATAATGCCAGGTTACTCCATTGGTGTCTCGTTTCCGGTGCCGGGAGCCGGCAACCTGGGTCCTTGGGACAATGTTGGTTCCTTTGTTACAGAGCAGGATCCGTACTCAAACTTGATTGATGTTCAGTGCCACGATGCGACAACATAAGCCTACAACTCAGGGGGTGCTGAAGGTCGGGCGTTTATAGCCGGCTCCGACTTGAGCGGCAATCCGACACGCCTTTACTTCGATGAATACCGTCCGCTTTTCGTTTTACCGGACCGGCCCATTATTGTGGTATTCAGCAACGGTGTCGTGATCAAAACCTGGTTCAAACTCAGTTGGAGCGAAACGGACACCAACCTATTTCCCAGCGCCCCCAGGGGAACTCCTCCCATGTTCGGTGTCGAAGTGTCACCGGATCCGACGTTCAGCCAACCGATGCCCACGACGCAGCTCCTGCGGAGCATAAACGGCATGTATCTGGCGCGGGACAGCGTTATTCCCACAGGTATGTTTTACCGGCTCTCGACCGCCGTGACCAATCCCTTTATTCTCCCGGCCGCCACCACGGCGGCAACCCTGATCACCAGCAACGGAGCCACGCTCAACGGCACTACCACCCCCTATGGCTTGAACACCGCTTATTGGTTCGAATATGGCGCGGACACCAATTACGGCACTTGCACGCTGACCAACGGCCTGACCACCTCCACCAATCTGACCGGCCTGAGCTGCGCCATCAGCGGATTGGCCCCGTCCACCGCAGGTCATTTCCAACTGGTGGTGATGGACGACGACGGCATCCAGCTTGGCGGCGACCAAACTTTCACCACCCTGTCAAATGCTCCTCCGCCGCTCCCGTTGCTGGCAACCCTGGCCGCCACGTCGGTCAGCCCCAATTCCGCGGTTTTGAACGGGACCATTGATGGCAACGGCTCGGAGGCCGTGGCCCATTTCCGGTATGGCACGGACACGAACTATAGCAGCGGGGAACCCGTGTTCGCGTATTTCATCAGCCAGTATTATGATGTGGAGCCCTTCAGCTACACGCTCACCAACTTGGCGCCGGCCACGACCTACCATTACCAGACTTTTGGCTTCAATTGCTGCGCGGAGGGCTTCGGCGCCGACCAAACCTTCACCACCGCGTGGGCGCCGGCGCCGCCCGCGCTGCTCTCTCCGGGCACGAATACGCCCGCCGGCCCCACGCTGGCGACCCTCACCCCGATGTTCAACTGGAGCGCCGCGAGCCAGGCGGCGAATTCCGACTTGATCGTCAGCCAATCTCCCTACGGAAGCGGGAATGTGGTGCTCACGGAAGGCGTTGGCGTGACTTCCTCCTTCCAAATTCCGGGCGGCATTTTGCAACCCGGAACGGCCTACGCCTGGAGCATGGTCTCCTTCAACAGTCTGGGCGATGAGAGCAGCCAAGCGAGTCCGCTCTACTTTACAACGGCTGCCGCCCCAACGGTGGTAACGCTGCCAGAAACCAATGTGGTCGGCTCTGCTTACGCTCTTTTGGCCGGCAGCGTCAACCCCAATGGTGCGAGCACCTCGGCCTGTTTTGAGTATGGAACCACGACCAACTATGGAACGAGCACAACGCCGACGGGCATTGGCGCCACGGGCCAGATCTTCTCCACGACCGTCAGCGGTCTGATGTCGGACCATACTTATCACTACCGCATTGACGCCACCAACAGCATCGGATTGAGCCACGGATTGGACGTCACCTTCCTCGCCCCTTGAGACAAGAAACCGCGAGCGGCAATGGACCCTTGATAGAAATTCAACCGTCGCCGGAGCGTCGAGATTGGCAGCATAGTCACGGGGTGCGAAAACCTGGTATCGCACTTTGAGAATGGGAGGATGAGCACGCAGTACAGCGGACTGGGAACCGTGCCGGTGCGAGCTTGATGAATTGGTTGGGTTTCGGAGGTTATTTCTTCTCCTGCGCGTTCGTGGCCGGCGCGTTCGTGTCGCTCAACTCAATCGAAGCCGAGTTGATGCAATAACGCAGGCCCGTCGGCGCGGGGCCGTCGTCGAAGACGTGGCCCAGATGACTGCCGCAGTTGGCGCACAGCACTTCGGTGCGGCGCATCCCGAAGCTGCTGTCGGTGCGCTCCACCACCGTGCCTTTGGCCGCGAGGTCGGAGAAACTCGGCCAGCCGCACCCGGAATCGAACTTGTCTTGCGAGGTAAACAACACCGCGCCGCAGGCGGCGCAGCGGTACACTCCCGGCTCTTTCGTGTTCCAATATTTGCCGGTAAAGGCCGGTTCGGTGTCGGCCTCGCGCAAAACGCGATATTGTTCGGGCCTCAATAGTTTGCGCCATTCGGCGTCGGTCCGTTGAAACGGGAAGGTCATGGTTGAATTGGATGCGTTGGTTGATTGGTTCATGGCTGCCGGGCTGTTGGGCGGCCCGGCACTACAGCCGGCCACCGATAAACTCGCCGCCAGCAGATAAATTTTCAAATACGTTTTCAATTTTATATTCATGCCTGAAGTTCTTTTTGTCGCCCGCCCTCACCTAAATCCTCTCCCCCGGGGAGAGGACTTTCTCGCCGACGCGCTTTCGGGCATGTGAACGACCGTCTGTGCCATCCAGTCGCTCGCGTCTTCAAAAAAGCGGCAACTACGAGGACGAAGGCGATGAAACCTTCTCCAAGGCTCTGAGTTCACGGAACTCATGCGTCCACTCGTCAATCCGACACACTGCCCGGTAATCGCAATAGCCGCAGGGCGTGGCGCCGCCTTTGCGATAGGGATCGACCGCCGCCGCGCCGGAATAAATCTTTTCCCCGAGCGTCTGCAATTGCCCCTCCACTTGGTCGAGCAAGTCGGTGAATTCCTTACACGAAAGCGCTTCCGCGGAATTTGACCGCACGCTGCCGTCCTTGTTCAACTGATAATTGAACTGATCGCGCGCGCGCGGACGGTCCAGTTGATCGAGGAAGGCGGCGTCAAACCGGCCACTGTGCCGGTAGGCCAGCCGGCGCGCCGCGTCCGGGTCGGCCAGCACCTCGTCGCGCGAGGCGCCGCTCTCGAACTGGCCGCGCAGGTTCACGTAAAAAACGCCGGCGGGAACGATCTGCTTGGCGCCGAAAAAGGCCGCCGGCCAGCGACGCACCGCTGCGAGATACGCGAGTAATTGCAGTTGCACGCCGTGCGCGAGGAGGATTTTGTCCAGTTTGCGGGGACTGGACTTGTAATCCATCACGACCGCCAGCGAACGACCGCCGGCGTGGCAGAGATCAATCCGGTCCACCCGCCCGCACAGGGCCAGCTTGTGGCCGTGGCCGAGGTCAATTTGCCAGGCGGACAGGCCCGGATTGTCCAGGCCAAACCCGGTCTCCGCCTTCGCCGGATCAAACTCATATTGCCCGCGCATCCACGCCACGAGCGTGGCCACAAAATCCTGCAAGGCGGAAGTCAGCGCGCGGGCGGTGAACCGGCTTTGATCGTCCGCGCCCAGCAACCCATCACGATAAACCGGCGCCAGGCTGGCGGCGATCCGGCCGATGCGTGCGCGGGCCTCCACCGGCGTGACGTCCCGCCAGCGCTGGTTTTCCGCCGTGAGACCGTCGTGAAATTGTCTCAGGATTTCGTGCTGAAAACTGCCGCGCTCGCGCGCATCCAGCTCGAATTGTTTCCGCTCCTCGGCGCGCAGGCCCGAATGGATGAAAAAGCGGAACGGACATTGCGCGAATTCCTCCAGCCGGCTGACCGACGACTTCAAGACCGCGCCATAGAGCTTGTCGGCGAGCGCCGGCGACAAGTTTTCCGCCTCGTCGGGCTCACGCAGCCGCGCCAATTTCTCGGGGAGAGCTTTCAGCGCGGGGAGGTCGAGCAGTTGGCTTGGAAACGAAAGATTGTCCTCACCCTGACCCTCTCCCAGCCGATGGGCAAGGGAACAGGCGTTATCCGTTTTCTCCATGCCGGATGGCTGCGCAGCGGAAGACAGTCGTCCGGAAGCAATGGGACTGGGAACGTTTCTCCCGCTCCCCAGGGGAGAGGGCCGGGGCGAGGGCGGGCTTTTCCCATCCTCGCGGCGCTCTTTAGAATCAGCGCCAGCATGAAGCCTCACTATTTCCCCGATCAATTCCACGGCATGTTCCGCCTGGCGCCAGTCCGCCGCGCCGGAAAATTCTCCGATTTGAAGCTGCGGAAAATGCCGTTGCAGGAGCGCGATGAACGGCGAGGGATTCAACGTGCGGCCCCCCGCGTCCTGCCGCGAAAAAGTCACCGCGAGCTTTTGGCTGGCGCGGGTGCAGGCGATGTAGCCGAGATAGCGCTCCCGCGAAATCTGGTCCAAGACATTGGGACCGAGCGCCGCGTTTTGTTGGTCCAGCTCCTGGCGGTCCGAGTTCGTCAAAATCACCGGGGCGGCGGGGGCGGCGGGAAAAACGGATTCATTCACGCCCAGCAACAGCGCGAATTTCAAGTCCGGATTTCGCGCCCGGTCTATCGCGCCCACCAATACTTCGTCCAGCGTCGGCGGAATCGCGCCGACAGTGAGGCCGGCCAGTCCGGCCTCGAGCACCGGCAACCAATCGCGCAGCGGCATTCGCTCGCGAGGAAAGGCCAGGGCCACGTTGTCAGCCCAGGAAGCCATTTGCTCAAACACCGTCTGGTGGAACGCCGGAGCGCCGGGCACCGCCCCGGCTCGAGGGGAGACCAACCATGATTCCTCCGTTTCCGGTTGACTCCATTTTTCCAGCGCGGCTTCCACCCGCAGGTCGTCCCAAAGTTCGCGGATGGCCTCGGCGAGCTGTCCGCCGGTCGGCTCAAATTTTTCCCGCTGCAACCGGGCGTGCAATTTTTCAAACGGCGGAAAAATGCGCTGGCGCAGGCCTTCGCAATACGCCTCCGGCAGCGGCTCACGCCACTTTTTGCCCCGCCAGCCGAATTCCAGGGCCAGGTTTTCCAGTCGGTCCAGGTCCGGCTCCGGCAGCGGGGTGAATCCCGCCTTGAGCGCGGCAAACCAGTCGTCGGGCAGCCAGTCGTTCGCGACCGTGCGCAGCGCGCTCCGGGTCAGCTCGGCCAGGGGGTGATGCGCCACATTCTCGCGGCGGTCCAGAAAGAAGGGGATTTCATAACGGCGAAAAGTGCGCGCGAGCGCGCGATGATAAGGTTCCAAGTTGCGGACGAGCACGGCACAATCGCGGAAACGATGGCTCCGGTCCTGGCGGATAAATTGCAACACTCCGCGCGCGGCGAACACGGCCTCAGCCTCTGGTGAGGCGCAGGCGGTCACGGAAATTTGAGCTTCCAAATTTGAACCTTCAATTTCCGGGGCGGCCACGGGCAGCGACCAGCCGGCTTCCAGCGCGTCGAGGGCGGAATTCTCCGGGAAACGGCGTTCGCCGGGAGTGGGTTGGAGAATTTCCGTGTGCGCCTGGCACCCGGGCAGCGCGGCCAGCCGGTCGCGGCAGCGCTGGAAGGTTTTGCCGATGGCCGACCAGATGGACAGCCACGAAGTGGCGGGCGTCGGCTCGGTTCCCAGACAGAAAGCCAGCGTCGCTCCCCGGCAAAACGGGATGACCGCGGCCAGCAACGCGTGTTCTTGCGGCGTCATTTCCGCAAATCCATCGAGCCACAGATGTTCAATGACGAAGGACGTAGGACGCGCAGAAATGGGTGGTGCGGGCGACCCGCCCGCCCCGGTCGGCGACCCGCTGACCGGAATGGAGAGGAGCGATAATGCGAAAAGGCCGTCTCCAGAAGTTTGAGGCGATTCCCCCGTTCCGTCCGGTCCCGATGCATCGGGAGACGGCGCAGCCCCGAAAGCTTTCGGGGCTGTGCTACCAGTCTCCGTTTCAGTGCGCAACTTTGTGGTGGCAACCTCCAGCAGGCAGTTGGCGTCCTGCAAATCATGCTGCTCCAGCCAGGCCGCGTATTTTTCCGAGAGCAAGGCCAGGTCGTGGAGCTTGTCGCGGAGTTCGCGGCGCAGGGATGCATCGGCGGCGAGGGCGCGGAGCCGGGCCGCGCCAAACTGCTGCTGCTGCAATTCCGCGAGCTGCCCGCCGAGTTCCTGGGCAAAGCCGGGGCGGCGGGCGCTGCCGCGCAGCAGTTTCAACTCGCGCTCGTGCTGCCATAGCAGGGCGCGCAGCACCATGAGCCGGCCTTCGCCGGACAGCAGCCTCGGCGGCGCCACCTCGAGCCGGTCAAAAATGAATTCCGCGAGCCGGTCAAAGGACAGCACGTGCAGCCGGGTGAAGCCCGCGATGGTTTCCTCCGCGAGCAACTGGCGTTCAAGCTGGAAAGTGGCCTGCTTGGGCGCGAGCAGGATCAACGGCGGGCCGTCTGGAGATCGGGCGAGGTTGGCGCGGATATCGGCCAGGCAGCGGAACGTCTTGCCGCTGCCGGCGGGACCGAGAAGGAAGCGCACATGCACCCGGCATGTTTAGCGCAAAGACGCGAGGAGGCAAAGGCGCAAAGCGCGCTAAAGCGGTGGATTGGTGGATGCTTGAGCGCAGTTGGTCAGATTTGCATTGCCAAGAAATGAGGCTGGCTTACGATGATTGGCGCTGTCATGAACCGGTCAAAAATCATCCTTCCTTTCGGGGGCTGCAAAGGACAACCGGCAACCCCTGTAGTTATTTCATCCATCAGCCGACACCATGAAAACGAAACGGCCAATTGAGTCGCTCATATTCACGTTCCGCGGCCAGAAGGTAATTTTCGATGCGGACCTGGCGGAACTTTGGGGTGTGCCAACGAAAGTTTTCAACCAAGCGGTGAAGCGCAATGCCGAACGTTTCCCGCCAGATTTCATTTTTCGACTGACCACGCAGGAGTGGAACAATCTGAAGTCACAGATTGTGAATTCAAGCCTGCAAGCACCTCAAAATGAGGGTGTTGTGCCGAACTGGCCACAATTTGTAACCAGTTCCAAAAGGCATCGGGGAAACGCCGATAACACGGGTGCGATCATTTGAAGCAATGAATATTTCAATTCAAGAACTCATGGCGCGCAGCGGGGTGGCGTTTGGCACCAGCGGCGCGCGCGGAATGGCCGCGGCCATGACCGATTCGGTCTGCTACGCTTACACCCGGGGATTCCTGCAATATCTTGAATCCATTGGCGAGCTCAAGCGCAACGGCGAACGGGTGGCGGTGGGCGGTGACTTCCGCCCCAGCAGCAGCCGGGTGATGGAAGCGGTCTGCCGCGCGGCGGAAGACCTGGGCTATTGCCCGGTAAACTGCGGCAAGATTCCCTCCCCTGCCGTGGCGTTGTTTGGCTTCGAAAACAAAATCCCGTCCATCATGGTCACCGGCAGCCATATCCCCGATGACCGCAACGGCATCAAGTTCAACAAATGCGCCGGCGAGGTTTTGAAGGCCGATGAACAGGGGATGAGCAGTCAAATTGTGGAGCTGGCTGATGAGCTCTTTGGCGCAGATGGAAATTTTGCCAGGCCGGGCGCGGTGCCGCATCCGGTTTCGCCGGAAGCCGGGGAAAACTACGTCATGCGCTACCTCAATTTTTTTGCGCCCGACGCCCTGCAGGGAATGCGCGTGGGGGTGTACCAGCATTCCGCCGTGGGGCGCGACGTGCTGGTGAAGATTCTATCGCAACTGGGCGCGGAAGTGACGCCGCTGGGCCGCTCGGAGAAATTCATTCCGGTGGATACGGAAGCCATCCGGCCGGAAGACGCGCAACTAGCGGCGGATTGGGCGAAATCCGGAGCCTTTGACGCCTTGGTATCCGCCGACGGCGACAGCGACCGCCCGCTGGTCAGCGATGAGCAGGGGACATGGCTGCGCGGCGACCTGGCCGGAATTCTGTGCGCGAAGTTTTTGGCGGCGGATTCCGTGAGCACGCCCGTGAGCTGCAACACCGCCGTGGAGAAGTGCGGCTGGTTCCGGGAAATCCGGCGCACGCGCATTGGCTCGCCGTTCGTGGTGGCGGCCATGATGGAGGCCACCGCCGCCGGCGCCAAGCGCGCGGTGGGCTACGAGGCCAACGGCGGATTCTTGCTGGCTTCGGACCTGGCCGCCGGCGGGAAAAAATTGCGGGCGCTGCCGACGCGCGACGCGGCGATTGTCATCCTGGGAATCCTGCTGCTGGCGAGGGAGCAGCGCAAAAAAATCTCAGAATTGGCGGCCAGCCTGCCCGCGCGGTTCACGGCGAGCGACCGGATCAAGAATTTCGCCACGGAGAAGAGCCGGGCGATACTGGCGAATTTCCATTCCGGCTCCGCCGCCGCCGACCGGGCGGCCATCGAAAAAATGTTGGGGGGGATTTGCGGCCAGGTGGCCAGCTTGAACCGCACGGACGGGTTGCGGATTATTTTCGCCAACGAAGAAATCATCCATTTGCGGCCCTCGGGCAATGCGCCGGAATTTCGCTGCTATGCGGAGGCCCAAACGGACGGGCGCGCCCGCGAAATCACCGCCCGCGCGCTCGCCACGATCCAAGGCTAAACTCATTCGAGCCCGCTGGCCCGGCGCGCGCGCTGCAAAACTTTGCGCGCCACCGCGTGCGCCCTCGTGGCGCCGTCTTTCAGCACGCCGTGGACGTAATCGAGATTTGCCGTCAACTCGGCGCGCCTGGCCCGGGCGGTGGCAAAATGCTCCCAATACACTTCAAACAATTTTTTCTTCAGGTCACCGTAGCCGAGGCCGCCGGCGCGCAATTTGTCCTCGTATTCCCGGCCCGCGCCGGTGTCAATCACCTTGAGCAGCTGGACGGCGAGATTTTGTGCGGCATCCGGTTTGGGCTCGGCGGGCAGCCGGCTGTCCATCTTGATGGACATGACTTTCTTGCGCAACGCCTTTTCCTCGCCAAAGATCTCAATGGTGTTGCCGTAGCTCTTGCTCATTTTTTCGCCGTCGATGCCCGGCACCTTCGCGGTTTCGCCGCGGATTTGCGGCTCGGGCAGGACGAACGTCTCGCCGTAGGTTTCGTTGAATTTGACGGCGAGGTCGCGCGTGACCTCCACGTGCTGTTTTTGGTCCTGGCCCACCGGGACGAGGTTCGAGTCGTAAAGCAGAATGTCGGCGGCCATCAGCCCGGGATAGGCGAACAGCCCGTGATTGACCGGAAATCCCTTCGCCACCTTGTCCTTGTACGAAGTGCATTTTTCCAGCAGGCTCATCGGGGTGAGCGTGGCCAGAATCCACGCCAGCTCGGTGACTTCCGGCACGTCGGACTGGCGGAAGAAGACCGTTCTTTTCGGGTCCAGTCCGCACGCGAGGAAATCCAGGGCCACGTTCAGGGAATTCTGCCGCCGCTCCGCCGGGTCAAACAGCGAGGTCATGGAATGGTAATCGGCGATGAAATAAAACGCCTCGCCTTTTTCCTGCAAATCGATGGACGGCCGCATCATTCCGAAATAATTTCCGAGGTGCAGCGCGCCGCTGGGCTGGATGCCTGATAAAATTCGCATGGGGAAAAGTCTAACCCGCTCGGAAGGCGAAGACCACAGCGAAAAATCCGCGCGGCCGACGCCTCACGATCACGCTGCAACCGGACATGGGAGGAACGGGAGGAATGGGAGGAAAGCTTCACGCCTCACGTTTCAGCGCGCCCTTCTCCACCCGCCATTTCTGCAACTCGCCGCCCAGTTCGCGCGGCCAATTTTCCTCGGTGCAGGTCATGAACACCTGGCCGCCGGCCTTGCGCGCCTGGTGGAGCAGGGGCAGGAAGCCGCCGCGGCGTTTCAGATCCAGTTCGCCCATCACATCGTCTATCAGCAGCACCGGCGGCGAGCCGTGAAGGCCGGCCAGAAACTCCGCCTGCGCCATTTTGAGCGCAATGGCCAGCGTGCGCTTCTGGCCCTCGCTGCCAAACTGGGCGGCGGATTTTTCGTTTTGCAGCAGTTGCAGCTCGTCGCGGTGCGGCCCGACCACGGTGGCGCGGAAGGCCCGTTCCCGCGCCCGCGATTGCGCCAGTTCCACGGCGAAATCGTGCTTCACGCTGGGCTGGTATTCCAGGCGCAATTCCTCGGCGTCATTCGCAATGCGGCGATAGGCCAGGCGCGCGAGCGGGGAGAATTTCGGCGCCAGGTCGCGGCGGGCGCGGATGAGATCATTGCCCAGCTTCACCAGCTCGGCGGAAAAACTTTCCAGCGACGCCTCGTCCAGGCTGCGCTGTTTCAACAGCGCGTTCCGGCTGCGGACGGCGCTCATATAGCGCTGGAGCAGGGCGAGATAGCCGGGCTGCGTCTGCGCCAGCAGCAAATCCATGAACCGCCGCCGCGACCGGGCGGCGCCCTTGACGAGCTGCAAATCCTCGGTGCAAAACACCACCGTGCGCAGCGTGCCGAAGTAGTCCGCCAGCCGCTTCACCGGCTGGCCGTCCAGCGTCAGTTTCCGTTCGCGGGCCGCCCAGTAGATTTTAATTTCATGGTCGCCCTGTCCCACCACCTTGCCGCCCACAAAATAGCCTTTGGCCCCGTGCCGGACCATCTGCGCGCCGCCCACGCCGCGAAATGACCGCAGGGTGGCCATGAGATATACCGCCTCCAGAATGTTCGTCTTGCCCTGCGCGTTGTCCCCGAGCAGCACGTGGAAGCCGGGGGCAAAATCAAGGTCCAACCGCGGATAATTGCGGAAGTCCCGGAGTCGCAGATGGGCCAGATGCACGCTCAGAACATAGGAGGTATGCTTAGGTGCGCGCGGCGGGTTTCTTGGCGGCGGCATCCATGATGGTCGTGAGGACGCTGTTGGGCACCTGCGCAAAGGTCAACGGCTCCATCGAATACGAGGCGCGGCCTTTCGACAGCGAACGGATGGCCGTGGCGTAACCGAACATTTCGGCCAGCGGCACCTGCGCATTGAGGATGGTCTGGCCATTCTTCGCCTCGATGCTGACAATCGTGCCGCGACGACGGTTGATGTCCCCGAGCAAATCGCCCTGGTATTCGTCGGGCGTCGTGCATTCGACTTTCATCAGCGGTTCAAGCAGGATCGGGCTGGCTTTCTTGAAGGCATCCTTCAAAGCGAAAATGCCGGCCATGCGGAAAGCGAGCTCGTTTGAATCCACTTCATGGAACGAGCCGTCCACGACTTCAACCTTGATGTCAATGACCTGATAGCCCGCATAGACGCCGCCTTTGATGGCTTCTTCAATGCCGTCAATGACCGCCGGGATGTATTCCTTCGGAATGGAGCCGCCGACGATTTCATCCGCGATTTCAACTCCCTTGCCCTTTTCATTGGGGGCGACCGTGATGCAGGCGTGGCCGTACTGGCCCTTGCCGCCCGATTGGCGGATGAACTTGCCTTCGCCCTCGGCCTTCTTGGTGATGGTTTCGCGATAGGCGATCTGCGGCGCACCGGTATTGGCCTCGACTTTGAATTCGCGCTTGAGCCGGTCAATGATGATTTCCAGGTGCAATTCACCCATGCCCGCGATGATGAGCTGGCCGGTCTCCTCGTTGGTGAAACAGCGGAACGTGGGGTCTTCCTCAGCCAGCCGCTGCAAACCTTCGGACAACTTGTCGCGGTCCTGCTTGGTCTTCGGTTCGACGGCCATGCTGATGACCGGCTCGGGAAAAGTTGGCGGTTCGAGCGTCACGTCAAAATCCTCGTCGCACAAGGTGTCCCCGGTGGTGATGTTGCGCAGGCCGACGAGCGCCGCAATATCGCCGGCAAAGACTTCGCCGATGTCCTTGCGTTCACTGCCCTGGATGATCATCAGTCGGCTGACGCGCTCGCGTTTGCGCGTGCGCGGATTGTAAATGGTGTCGCCCTTTTTCAAATGGCCGGAATAAACGCGGAAGAACACGAGCTTGCCCGCGTAGGTATCGGTCCACAGCTTGAACGCGAGCGAGCAGAACTTGGCGTGGTCATTGGTTTCGACCGCGACCTTGTTTTCCGTGCCCGGCTCGAGGCCTTCAGCGCCGGGAACATCCAGCGGGCTGGGCAGATAATCCACCACGGCATCCATGAGCATTTGCACGCCCTTCTTCTTGAAGGCGGACCCGCAGAGCACGGGCACCAGCTCAATTTTACAGGTGAGGCGGCGGATGGCCGCCTTAAGCGTGGGGGCATCCACCGGCTTCTCTTCCAGCACGAGTTCGGCGATGGCGTCGTCCTTGTTGGAAACCGCCTCGATCAATTCCGCCAGCGCAGCCTGGGCGCGATCCTTGTGCTCGGCCGGAATCTCCCGGACTTCGTAGTTCAGGCCTTCGTTGGTCACGTCGCCTTCGCCGAACCAGAAGCACTTCTGGTTGACCACGTCAATGAGGCCGGCGAAGCGGTCTTCCGCGCCGATGGGCAGGAAAATGGGGAACGCATAGGCCTTGAGCTTGTTGCGCATGTCGGCGAGCGCGTTTTCAAAATTCGCGCCGGTGCGGTCCATCTTGTTGACGAACGCGATGCGCGGAACGTGATACTTGGTGGCCTGGCGCCAGACGGTTTCGGACTGCGGCTGCACGCCCGCCACGCCGCAGAACACGGCGACAGCGCCATCGAGCACGCGCATGGAACGCTCGACTTCGGCGGTGAAATCCACATGGCCGGGAGTGTCAATGATGTTGATGCGGTGCGCCACATCCTTGAACGCCTTGAAGATATTGGCTTCGCCGGCCTTGGTCGCCTTTTGGGTCCAATAGCAGGTGACGGCGGCGGACGTGATCGTGATGCCGCGCTCCCTTTCCTGCTCCATCCAGTCGGTCACGGTGTTGCCATCGTCCACATCGCCGATTTTGTGGATCAGGCCGGTGTAAAACAGGATGCGCTCCGTGGTGGTCGTCTTGCCGGCGTCAATGTGCGCGGCGATGCCGATGTTGCGGGTGCGGTCGAGGGGGTATTCGCGGAGGGGCGAATTAACGGATTTGGCTTCAGCGCTCATGGTGTCAAAATTGGGATGTCGTCTGGTCTGGGAACAAAAAAACGCCCCGGCGATTTCCGTCGGGGCGCAGTTGAAAAAAGCTTTACCAACGGAAATGTGCGAATGCCTTATTTGCCTGCGCCATTTTGTGGACTTCGTCGCGTTTCCGAATGGCGTTCCCCTGGCCCTGGTAGGCCTCGAGGATTTCCGCCGCAAGGGCGGCCTTCATCGGCACCCCCTTCTTGGAGTCCGCAAACTCGACGATCCAGCGGAGCGCAAGGGCGTTCTGGCGGTCGGAGGGGATTTCCAGCGGCACCTGATAGGTGGCGCCACCGACGCGGCGGGGCTTGGTTTCGATGCGCGGCTTGGCGTTGTCCACCGCGCGCTGCAAGATTTCAATCGGGTTGCTGGCCGGATTTTTCTCCGAGATGGTGTCGAACGCACCGTACACGATGCGCTGGGCCGTGCTTTTCTTGCCGGAGATCATCACCGTGTTCACGAGGCGGCTGACCAGTGTGTTCTGATACTTGCCGTCCTTGGCCACGGGCCGTTTGGTTGCTTGGCGTCTGCGAGACATGTTTTATTAAATCGTTAAATGGTTGCGCGGAGATTACTTGGCGGCGGCGGGCTTGGCAGCCTTGGGCCGTTTCACGCGGTATTTCGAGCGGCTGACGCGGCGTTTCTCCACGCCGGCGGCGTCGAGCGTGCCGCGCACAATATGGTACCGCACACCGGGCAGATCCTTCACGCGGCCGCCGCGCACGAGCACGATGGAATGTTCCTGCAAATTGTGGCCCTCATCCGGGATGTAGGCGATAATCTCATAGCCGTTGGTCAGGCGCACCTTGGCGACCTTGCGCATGGCCGAGTTCGGCTTTTTGGGCGTGCGGGTCATCACCTGGATGCACACGCCGCGTCGAAACGGCGAATTCTCCAAGGCGGGCGACTTGGACTTGTACTTGACTTTATTGCGGCCCTTGCGGACCAGTTGATTAATTGTCGGCATTTGCGTTAAATCGCGTTAAAACCACCGTTTTCTGTTTCGGAGAAACGGAACGGTGAAAGTAATTGAATCCCGCCAGCCTTGCAACATCTATTTCAGCAAATTTTGGGAGGGCGGGGAAATGGTTTCGTTTCCCTCGGCCGCCCGTTATAATTTTTGGAGATGCACTGGCTTCAATCGCTCGATACCGCGCTGTTTCTTTTCATCAATAACACGCTCGGCAACCCGTGCCTGGACTGGCTGATGCCCCGCTTGAGCGGACAAGGTGTGCCCTGGCTCGTCGCGGTGGTCATCGCCGTGCCGCTGATGCTCTGTTTTGGTTCCGTGCGGCTGCGCCTGTGCGTGCTGCTCATGGTGCTGGTCGTATCCCTGGGCGATCCGCTGATCGTGGGCACGGTCAAGGATGCCGTCCGCCGGCCGCGCCCGTTTGTCAGCCTGCCGGCAGCGCGGCTGTTTGGCGAGGCCGGCAGGGGCTACATCCATCCTCTCCCTGACGGCTCGCTGCCGCCTTGGGCGAACGTCCACAGCTTCCCGTCCGCCCACGCCGCCAACTGGTTTGCGCTGGCCACGGTGGCCTGGCTGTTTTACCGGCGAAGCGCCTGGCTCATGTTTCCCCTCGCGGCCGCGGTCGCCTTTTCGCGCGTCTATAACGGCGTGCATTATCCAAGTGATGTCGCCATCGGCGCCATTCTGGGTGCGGGCTACGCCCTGGCCTTCACTGTTTTGGTGCAAATGCTTTGGAATGTCATCGGACAGAAGGTCTTTCCCGACTGGCATGCGCGGCTGCCAAATCTTCTAAGTGCGGAGTGCGGAGTGCGGAGTGCGGAACCAACATACTCCCCCCAAAACACTCCGAATTCCGGTGCTGAATGCTCCGCACTGCGCACTCCGCGCTTGGAACTTGAATGGCTGCGTTTGGGCTACGTGGTTATTTTTCTCGCGCTCATCGGCCGCTGGATTTATCTGGCGAGCGGCATCATTGGCTTGAGCGAAGACGAGGCGTATCAATGGCTGTGGTCGAAGCATCTGGCCCTGTCCTATTACAGCAAGCCGCCGGGCATCGCGCTGATTCAATGGGCCGGCACTTCGCTGTTTGGCGACACGAGTTTTGGGGTGCGTTTTTTTTCGCCGGTGTTCGCGGCCATTTTGAGCCTGCTGGTTTTCCGCTTCCTGGCGCGCGAGGCGGGCGCGCGCGCCGCCTTTTGCCTGCTGCTGGTCACCTTCGCCACGCCGCTGCTCGTGGTTGGCTCCGTCCTGATGACCGTTGATCCGCCGCTGGTGCTGTGCTGGATGTGGGCCGTGGTGGCCGGCTGGCGGGCGGTGCAGCCGGACGGCAAAACCCGCGATTGGCTCGTGGCCGGTCTCGCGCTGGGCCTGGGTTTTCTCTGCAAATACACCGCAGCGCTGCAAATCGTATGCTGGGCGCTTTTCTTTGCGATGTACGCGCCAGCCTGGGTCCATTTAAAAAAGGCTGGTCCATGGCTGGCGCTCGTCGTTTTCGCAGGCTGCACGCTGCCGGTGGTTATATGGAATGCGCAACACCAGTGGATCACGGCTAAAGACGTGGGGGGGGATGCGGGCCTGCACAGCCCGTGGCATCCGACGCTTCAATACTTCTTCGAGTTCACCGGCATCGAATTTGGCCTGCTGAACCCCATTTTCTTCATCGCTTCCCTGTGGGCCATGGCGGCCGCCTGGAAACGGCGCGCGGACAAGCCTCTGTGGCTCTTTCTGCTGTGCCTGAGCGCGCCGCTGTTTCTGGGCTACTGGCTGTGGTCGTTCCATTCGCGTGTGCAGCCAAACTGGATCGCCGCCGCCGTGCCGCCGATGTTTTGCCTCATGGTGCTGGTCTGGAACGAAAGCAAAGCGCGCCTCAAACCGTGGCTGGCCGGCGGACTTGTGCTCGGCATCGCCGCCTCGGTCTTCATGCACAGCAGCGATTTGATTGGCCGGCTGGCGCCGACGAAGCTGCCCGGTGACGTTGACTTTTCGCATCGCTTGCGCGGCTGGCGCGAAACCGCGCTGGCCGTGGAAGCCGAGCGTGCCAAGTTCGACCCCAGCGCGTTCATCCTGGCCGATCATTACGGCACCACGGGGCTGTATTCCTTTTATTCGCCGCCGGCCCGAGCCGCCGCCAACTCCGCTCAGCCGCTCGTCTATTGCGTCGAT
>Ga0302320_10014545_pt1 | contig 16271 bp, 11 predicted proteins | sample Bog_T0_3_FD_202130 | JGI IMG/M metagenome (GOLD analysis project Ga0302320, IMG submission 202130) | Peat permafrost microbial communities from Stordalen Mire near Abisko, Sweden - Bog_T0_3 | ecosystem: Environmental > Terrestrial > Soil > Wetlands > Peat | place: Sweden: Abisko, Stordalen Mire... | reverse complement strand
GACGATCCAGTCCCCGTCCCGAAACAGGGGCAGCAACGGATGTCCCGGCGGCGTCGGCGCGGTGACGGCTGGCATGTTCCAGGAGCCGGCCCACTGGAAGGCAACCTCCTCGGGGGCGCGGACGAACAAGGCGCCGGCCGGGCTGTCGACCGCCTGGGCAACCGCGCGGATCGCCCGCGTGTGCAGGCCGGTATGCGCCTGCGGCGCGGTCAGCGTCTCGATACAGGCCATCCATTCCCGCCGATAATCGTACCGATGCGTGAAGAAATTATCCACGAACACGGCACGCAACCGCGAGCGCGCCGAGCCCGAGCTGAGCAGCACCGCGACCATGAGCAGGCCAGCGAAGATCAGCGTGAGTTCCGCGACGTTGCCCCATTCGGCGCCGCCCCGGCGGAAAACCTCTCCCGCCACCGCCAGCCCAAGCAGGAACAGACCGCTCGCCACCAGCGTGGCGCTATGGAACACCACCTCCCGCGACACATGGATATCGATCGACCAGCGGCGGTTGCGCGCCGCGGCCAGCGCCAGCAGCGGCGCCGCGACGATCATGGCGCTGGCGCGACCGGCAAACAGCGGCATCGAGACGCGACGGAACAGCGCCGCGTCTGCATAGAGTACAAGGTCGTAGAGGCACAGGCCGCCGAGCGCGATGCAGAGCAGGTTCAGATGCCAGCGGGCCTCCCGCGGCGTATTAAAATAGAGATTCTCGATCAGCAGGATGGTGCAGACGGCGAACCCCAGCCGGACAACGATGCTGACCGAGGCGAGCAAGGCGGCCAGCTGATCCGGCAGGAGTTCGGGTGAAGGCAGGGCGCCGGACAACGGCAGGGCGCCCACGACCATCAGCGCCAGCAGCCCGATGGTGGTGAGCGTCTGCCGCAGTTGCCGCTCCGGCGAGACCCACCGGTGATACAGATGCAGAAGAAATCCGTACCAGGCAGCCGACCGGGCCAGTTCCAGCCAGGCGGGCAGTCCGGTTGTCGGTTCTTCCCAGTCGATCGCCACGGACAGAGCCCAGGCCGCGGTCACGAGGCTGGCGCCGGCGAGCAGCCTACCGGTGCGGGCCTGGCGCTGCCGGAACAGTAGCAGCGCCGCAAGCACGGCATAGGCCGCCACGCAGGCGAGGTGCAACACCACGATGGCGGGCGGCGGGAACGTCATCGCCCGGACCTGCCGTCAAGCGGAATAGGGCCGATCAGCGGGCGCCCTCGCGGAACAGGATGACCCGGATCGTGGCGACCAGGATCATCAGGTCGAGCAGCAGGTTGCGGTTCTTCACATAGTAAAGGTCGTAGGCAAGCTTCTCGCGGGCGTCCTCGACCGAGGCGCCATAGGGGAAATTCACCTGCGCCCAACCGGTCAGCCCAGGCTTCACGTAGCTGCGCTGCTGGTAGAACGGGATAACGCGCCCCAGCTGCTCGACAAAATGGGGACGCTCGGGCCGCGGCCCGATCATGCTCATCTCGCCGCGCAGCACGTTGATAAGCTGCGGCAGCTCATCGATCCGCATCGGCCTGATGAAGGCGCCGACCCGGGTGATGCGCGGGTCTTGCCGCTGCGCCCAGCGCGGGGCGCCCGCCGCCTCGGCGTCCAGCCGCATGCTGCGGAATTTGAACAGCGTGAAGGGCTTGCCGTGCAATCCGACGCGCTGCTGGCGATAGAAGACGGCGCCAGGTGTTTCCAATCTCACCAGCAACGCGGTCAGCCCGATCAGCGGCAAGGTGGCAACCAGCAGCAGCAGGCTCACCACGATATCGGTCACGCGTTTCAAAAATTGAGACAGATGCCCCTGGCGAAAGCCCCCGGAAAACAACAGCCAGTCGGCATCGATGCTGTCCAGGTCGACCCGGCCCAGATGCAGCTCGCAGAAGCTGCTGTCCTGGAGGACCCGGATGCCCCGCAGCTTGCAGTCGAGCAGTTCGTCCGCCTGGGATCTGTCGTCGTCTTCGGTCGCCACCACGACACCCCAGATCCCACGCTTGCGGACCGCCGGGGCAGTCAGTGATACGGCCGCCGCCGGGATCGGCTCGAACGGGATGCCGCGGCTGGCGGCCAGCAGTTCGGTTAGCCGCGCCGCATGCGGCCCGTCGCCGACGACCAGAACCTTGCGAACGAACCAGTTCCGCCGAACGGCATAGGAAAACAGGCGGCGGGTGACCAGGATGCAGGCCAGCCAGAGCAGCAAAGTCTCGGCCAGCCAGGCCACCGACCGCTGGTTGATGCCGACGTGCAGGATGAAGCTGACGAGCAGCGCTGCCGGAAACGCCAGCCCACCGGCGACCAGCACATTGAGCAGCAGCCGCCGGCGCTCCAGGCAGATCTCGGGCCGGTAGAGGCCGATCGTGGCGGCGGTGGCGGCGACCGTGAAGGCCAGCATCGCCGCCAGGTCGGCAGCGCCCGGCGCCAGGGCCGGGCCCGCGTAGGTGTCGGGCATCCAGGGCGCGGCCAGCATGGCGTATATGACGACGAACGCCAGCGCCAACTCGATCATGCCGAGCGCGACGATTTCCAGCGACACATAGGGCCCAAGAATCCGCGTCATCCAAGCCCCTCCAGAGCGCCTGCCCCCACGGGGCCGGTGCATTCAGCATTAAAGCCGGCAGGACCGCTCGTCCCTGAAGCCTTGCACGGCCCGGGGAGATCTGACCGGCGGTTCGTTATCCACTTTTTATACGCGGCCGCAGCAGACTTCAATCTTCCAAACGAACGGTAAATAAACTTTGTTCCCAGTTTCATCGAGAGTTCCGCTAAACGACGCTGGACCGGAGGCCTGCCGACGGAGCAGGCTGGACCGTAACCTTGCCGGAGTGCTACAACCTATGCGTGCAGAATCGATCAAAATTTCTATATAAGAGCGATTGCCCGCGGTTCGTTCCGGTGTTATGTGATCTTGCCAGGCCGATCGCGTAGCCGAACAACTCGCAGGCGTGTAAACGCGCAGGCGTGTAGCTCACTGGCAGAGCGCTGCCTGTACATGGCAGAGGTGGGGGTTCGATTCCTTCCGCGCCTACCAGACTGGCCTGTTCCATCGCAACGGTAGGGGTTGACGTGTTTCCATCCCGTTTTGCAATCGGTCTGCTCGCCTTGTTGTTATCCGCAGGTCTCGTGAGCTCTTGTTCCAACAGCCGAAAGCCGTCGAGCGCTGCGGTCGCGACGGCGAGCGCGACGGAGCCGGAAAAGAAGGTCCCTGACGAATATGTCATCGGGGCCGGCGACTCGCTTAGTGTGTTCGTCTATCACAACCCCGACCTGAGCGAGGGAAACGTGGTGGTGCGGCCTGACGGGCGTATCTCGGTTCCGCTGATCGAGGACATGTCCGCCACTGGCATGACCCCGACGCAGCTCGCCCGGGAGATCGAGAACCGGCTGAAAAAGTACGTACAGGACCCAAGCGTAACGGTGATCGTGCGCAGTTTCGTCGGGCCGCTGGAGCGGCAGATCAGGGTGATCGGTGAAGCGACGGACCCGATATCCATCCCATACCGGGATCGGATGACCGTGCTTGACGTCATGATTGCGACTCGGGGATTGACCCGCTACGCGGCCGGCAATCGCGCGGTGATCACGCGGCGCGGACCTGACGGCAAGGAGCAGACGATCCACGTCAGGCTCAGCGATCTGATCAAGGATGGCGACATCAGTCAGAATGTCGATATGCAGCCGGGCGACACGTTGATCATTCCGCAATCCTGGTTCTGAAGGCTCAAGCACGGTGATCCATGTTCTGGTCGTCCTCGCTCAGCAGTACCTGAAAGCGGCATGGCGCCGCCGGTGGCTTGGCGTCGCCGTGGCCTGGCTGGTTTGCGCGGTCGGGTGGGTTGGGGTGTATCTCATCCCCAACCAGTTCGAATCGAGCGCCCGGCTGTACGTGGACGGCGACCTGGTCCTGACACCGCTGCTGCACGGTCTCACGATCGATACCGGTCCGGTCAGTCAGCTTGACATGCTGCAGCGGACGCTGCTCAGCCGTCCGAACCTGGAGAAACTTGTTTCGAAGACCGATCTCGACCTGTCCGTCAAGAGCCCCAGCGACCGGGAGCGCCTGGTGGCATCGCTGGCAACCGACATCCGCGTCACCCCGCAGACCCGCAATCTGTTCACCATCACCTACCGCGACCCCAACCCGCGGACGGCGCATGACGTGGTGCAGACGCTGCTGACGATCTTCGTCGAAAGCGCGACCGGCGGCAGCCGTTCGGACATGGAAAACGCAAGGCGCTTCCTGGAGCACCAGATATCGTCCTACGAGCAGCAACTCCGCGCCGCGGAAAAGCGGCGGATCGATTTCCGGTATAAGTACGGCGACATGCTGCCGACCGACAACGGCAATGGTCCGCTCACCGCTCTTGAAGCCGCGCGCGCCCAAATCCACAGTCTGGACATGCAGTTGCAGGACGCCACCGTCCGCCGAGATGGCCTCGCCAAGGAGATCGCGAGTACGCCGCCTCTGGTGGTGGTCGAGAAGGGCGGCCCGCTGGACCCGACCGGCAACCCGCAGCTCAAGGCGGCCGAGGAGCAGCTCCATTCCTTGCTGTTCAAGTTCACCGACCAGCATCCGGACGTGATTGCGCAGAAAAAGCTGATTGAGTTTCTGAAGAACTCGCCGAACCCCGCCGCGAAGGCGCCGCCGGGGCAGGCCGCCGAGGGCGGGGCGCCACTGGTCGCCGGTCAGCGATCACTGCCGAACCCGGTGTACGAACAGGTCAAGCTGCGGCTGGTCGATGCCGAGGGCGCGGTGGCGTCGCTCAAGCGCCAGCGCGAGGACACCGTCGCCAGCGTTGCCCGGCTGGAGAAGATCCAGCACGACCAGCCCGGGCTGATGGCCGAATACCAGAACATGGACCGCGACTACGGCGTGCTTCGCCGCAACTACGAGGAGCTGCTCGGCCGGCTCGAAGCGGCCAACATGTCGCAGGCCGCCGATACGCAGGCCGACAAGGTCAAACTGGACGTGATCGACCCGCCGGAGGTGCCGCGCCTGCCGGTCGCGCCGAAGCGGCTGATGCTGATCAGCGGCGTGCTGCTCGCGGCGCTTGGCATCGGCACGGCCTTCACCGTCCTTCTGGGGCAGCTGGAGCAGACATTCGCCACGGTCGATGATCTGCGCAAGCTGGGCCTTCCCGTGCTCGGCGGCATCTCCATTGTGGGCCTTACGTCACTCCGCAAACGCATCTTCACGGTTGCACGGTTCGGACTCGCGGTATCGGTGCTGTTAGTGATCTATTGTGGTCTTGTGGTGCACAACCTCCGCTCGGCAGCGCTGATCTGATGACCGAGGACAAGTCCATCCACCTGATCGAACGAGCGGCGAAGCGGTTGCTGCAAACGGGCGCGCTGGAGGAATCCGCCGGCCAGATGCTCGATGCGGACAGCAAGGTCAACGGCGCGAAACCGCCGGCAGCCCGCACATCCGAGCTTTTCCGCCGTCCGGAGATCGCCGAGCCGGAGACCCCGCGGCCAGCCCAGCCGCCGCCGGAGCCGGAGCCGCAACGACACCCCCCTGCCGGCCTGCAGGATGCTGACGGCCGAACGGTGATCGACGTCACGATGATGGCCCGCAGCGGGCTGGTGGACTGGTCGAGCCTGCGCAGCCGGGTGTCGGAGGAGTTCCGGCTGGTTCAGCGTCAGATCCTGCGCACCGCGTTCCTGGGGCAGAGCGCCGAGCCGGGGTTCACCAACCTGCTGATGGTCACCAGCGCCAAGCCTGGCGAGGGCAAGAGCTTCACCGCCCTCAACCTCGCCGCCAGCATCGCCCGGCAGGGCGACAACAACGTGCTGCTGGTCGACAGCGACACCAAGCGGGATTCACTCACGCAATCGATGGGCCTGGCGCACCTGCCCGGACTGCTGGACCTCGCCCTCAACCCCAAGCATGACCCGTCCGAGTTCGTCCTCCAGACGGCGATCGAGCGTCTGGCCTTTCTGCCCGTCGGGCTCGAGCGGCAGCGCGGTCCCGAGCTGTTCGCCGGCAAGGAGATGGGCCGCCTGATCCAAAGCCTCGGCCGCCGTTATGCCGATCGGCTGATCATCCTGGACGCGCCGCCCGCTCTGTCGACAAGCGATCCGGCGGTGCTGGCGCCGGTGGTCGGACAGGTGCTGTTTGTGGTCGAAGCCGAACGAACCCAGCGCGACGAGGTCGAGGCGTCACTGGACCTGATCCAGGCGTGCCCCACCATCACCCTGATATTGAACAAGGTGCAGATAACGACCCGTTATTCGTTCGGCGCCTACTCTGCATATTATTACAATTCCTGATCCGGCCAACACTCGGTGCTGATCGCAGCCTCATCCATGCCGCTCCGTCTTGCCGCGTCCCTGTGCCTCGGCAGTTCGCTGATCTTGTCCGTCGGTCCGAGCCGTGCGTTGGCCGACGACCTGACCGCGCCGTCGGATTCGGGCACCGGAGCGGGCACCGGAGAGCCGGGCGGCGCAGCCGGCACCGGGGGTGCCGGAACGCCAGCCGGCCAGACGGGCGGCGCTGGCACCGCCGGCACGTCCGAAGCCGACCTGCGCCACCAGCTGGAAATCCACTCGCCGTTCTTCGACGCGGGCACTTCGGTGGGCTGGACGGTCGTCCCGGCGGTCGACGTCATGGGCATCTTTACGGACAATATCCTGCAGACCCATTACGGCCGGCGCTGGGACATCGGCACGGCGATCACGCCGAGCGTCGCCGTCATCGGCAACACGCCCAACACGCAGCTTAGGCTGTTCTTCGCGCCGACACTGCAAATATACGCCCGCACGCCGCAGGAGAACTCCCTTACCCAGTCGCTTCAGGGCAATGCTACCTTCACGGTGGTGCCAGACGAATTCTTCGTCAGCGCCTATGCGTTCTCCGGCGTGGGCTCCACCAACGGGTTCGGCACCGCCGCCGGACTCGGACTTGGCAACGGCGCATTTACCCCGAACCCAGCCGGCATCAATGCCATTGGCGTGACCAAGGATAACGCACAGCAGGTCTACAGCTTCTCGGTCAGCCCGTACTACGTGCACCGGTTCGGCGATATCGGCAGCGTCCGGGTCGGCTACACCGCCGGCGAAACGCTCGCCACCACCTTTTCCGGCTTTTTCGTGCCGGTGGTTGCCGTCGGCAATGGGAATAATTCCCAGCACAGCTTCAATCAGTCGGAGAACGCAAGTTTCTCGACCGGCGAGATCCTCTCGCGGTGGAATAACGTGACGGTTTTGAGCGCCAACCAGTCCTACGGCAGCGGCCAGCTCAGCGGCGCGACCAGTTGGAGCGCGACCAACCAGACCAGCTATGCGTTCAATCAGTTCGTCTCGGTGAGCGGGCTGATTGGCTACGAGGAATCGATCTACCCGGAAGCGCAGGGCGCCGCGGGGGTCAACACCACAGGCGTTACCTGGCGGGCGAGCACGACACTGACGCCCAACCCCGATAGCCAGGTCACCTTTGGCTACGGTCGCAGTTACGGTGTCAGCGGGCCATATGTGAATGCGAACTACGCGGTCACCGCTCGCACCACGATCAGCGCCAATTACACCGCCACGCAAACCACCACCCTGCAGTCAACGCAGAACCAGGTGGCCCTCGGGGAAATCAACCAATACGGCGAATACGTCAACCGGCAGACGGGCGCGCCGCTGGTGATCGGCACCAACAACGCACTCGGCATCCGACCTGGCGTCTACAACACCAAGACGCTCGGGGCTGCGATCAACACCGTCTACGACCGGGACACGATTTCGCTCACCGCAACCGGGCAATCGCAGCAGGCGGTCAGCGTGCCGACGGCCGCTTTCTTCAATGACAATCAACCGATCCCCACGGTCGGTTCCACCGACACCTTCTGGACGCTGGCGACCTATTGGCACCATTCCTACACGCCAGATCTGTCCGGCACCGCTGGTGTCTATTATACCAACTCCAGCTATCCGGGGAATTCGCCCAGTCGTTCAAACGCGTTTGGAACCATCCTGTCATGGCAGTACATGTTTTCGGATAAGCTGACCGGCTATTTGGCCTACTCATTCTTGTCGAGAACCTACAGCCTTTCCTCCGATAATGTATACGTGGATAGCGTCGTCATCGGACTGCACCGGAGTTTTTGAGGCAGCGCCATGTACGAGACATTTTACCACCTATCCGGCATACCCTTCCTGCTGACGCCGGACAGCCGGTTTTTTTTCGGCAGCAGCAGCCATAGCCGCGCGATCGCGCATCTTGTCTATGGTCTGGCCCAGGAAGAGGGCTTCATCATCATCACCGGGGAAGTGGGCGCCGGCAAGACGACGCTGGTCGAGCATCTCTGGTCGCAACTCGACCGCAAGAAATACGAGATTGCGCGCATCGTCACCACGCAGGTCTCCAGTGAGGATCTGCTGCGCCTCGTGCTGTCCAATTTCGGCATCCACGTCGAATCCGCCGACAAGGCGACATTGCTGCGCCGGTTCGAGCAGATGGCGCGGCAGCATCGCGCCGCCGGGCGGCGATGCCTGCTGGTGGTGGACGAGGTGCAGAACCTCTCGCTGCGCGCGCTCGAGGAGCTGCGCATGCTGTCCAACATCACCGTGGAAGGCCGCGCCTCGATCCAGACGATCCTGCTTGGCCAACCGCAGTTTCGTACCTCGCTCGCCTGCGGGGATCTCGAACAGCTCCGGCAGCGCGTGCTGGCGTCCTATCATCTCGGCCCGCTCACCGAGGCCGAGACGCGCTCCTATGTCGAGCACCGGCTGAAGACGGTTGGCTGGACCGACGACCCGCACTGGCACGACGATGCCTTTGCCGCCCTGTTCCGCGAAACCGGCGGCATCCCGCGTCGTATCAACACGCTTTGCTCCCGCGTCCTGCTCTATGGGTCGCTGGAGGAACGGCACGATATCCCCGCGTCCGTGGTGGAGCACGTCGCGAGAGAGCTGGCCCGGGACCTCGGCACCGGCATGGCTCCGGCGACGGCCTCCTCCCTCGGCGCCTCCTCGTTTGACGGCTCCTCCCTCGGCGTCTCCTCCCTCGGCGCTTCCTCCCTGGGCGCCTCCTCGTTCGACGCCGCCGCCGTGGCGGCTTCGCTGGGCGAACTGGCGGGCCAGGCCGGTGGCGGCGACATCGGCCAACGCATCGCGACCCTGGAGCAGAGCGCGACGCGGCAGGAGCGGATCTTCCGCCGCCTGCTCGATCTGCTCGCCGCCGCTGCGGATACGCCGCGATGAGTCCCAACGCCCTCACCCTGCGGTGATCGCCCGATGCACGCGACGATGACCGCCGTGGCGACGTGGGCTCTCCTCTCCCCACGTGCCGCCCGAGGGCTCACGCCATGACGCCCCCAAGCGGCGCGCTGAACGCGATGACGGTGGACGTGGAAGACTACTTCCAGGTTCAGGCGTTCGCCGGCTGCGTGCGGCGGGAGGACTGGGACGGCTTCGCCTCGCGGGTTGAGGCGAATGTCGAGCGCATCCTGGCCCAGTTCGCCGCTTCCGGCGTCTGTGCCACCTTCTTTACGCTGGGCTGGATCGCCGAACGGCATCCGGCTTTGGTCCGCCGCATCGTCGCCGCCGGTCACGAACTGGCGAGCCATGGCTGGGATCACACCCGTGCCGACTCGCAGGACCCGGCGGCGTTTCGCGAAGACGTCCGCCGCACGCGACTGACGCTCGAAGATATCGGAGGGATGCCGGTGCGCGGCTACCGCGCCGCCACGTTCTCGATCGGTGCCCGCAACCAATGGGCGTTCGAGGTGCTGGCAACCGAAGGCTACGCCTACAGCTCCAGCATCAACCCGATCCGTCACGACCTGTACGGCATGCCCGATGCACCGCGCACCCCGTTCCGTCCGGACGGCGGCGCGCTGTGGGAAATCCCGATGACGACGCTCGCCGCCTTCGGCCGCAACTGGCCGTGTTCCGGCGGCGGCTATTTCCGGCTGCTGCCCTACGCCGTGTTCCGCCACGCGCTGTCCCGGGTGAACCGGCGTGAGGGCCTGCCCGGCATCTTCTACTTCCACCCCTGGGAGGTCGATCCCGGGCAGCCCCGGATCGCCGGCGCCGGCTGGAAGTCCCGGCTGCGCCACTACACCAACCTGGACCGGATGAGCGGCAAGCTCGATCGCCTGCTGCGCGACTTTGCCTGGGACCGGATGGACCGGGTGTTCGCGCCCCTGCTGGCGCCGCCGCAGCCGGCCCCGGTCACCGCGCCCGTCTGAGGACCGCATGCCCCTCGCCCTCAGACCGCTCGACCAGTCCAGCATGCCGGCCTGGGATGCCTTCGTGGAAGCGCACCCGGACGGCACCTTCTTCCACCGAGCCGCCTGGGCGGGGGTGATCGAGGCCGCGTTCGGCCACCGCGCACACTACGTCCTCGCCGAGCGCGATGGCGCGATCGCCGGCGTGCTGCCGCTGGTGCACATGAAGACCCGGCTGTTCGGCAACACCCTCGTTTCGACGCCGTTCGCCGTCTATGGCGGCCCGCTCGCCGCCGACGCGGAAACCCAGGCCGCGCTGGCGGAGCACGCCGCCGGGCTGCTGCCGCGGCTCGGCGCCACCGCGGTCGAGTTCCGCTTTCGCGACGCCCCCGACGGTGCGGCGGACAACGCTCTGGGCAGCAACTGGCTCGCCGGTCCGAAGCTGCATGTGACGTTCCGCAAAGCAATCGAGGCTGACCACGACGCCAACCTGAAGGCGATCCCCCGCAAGCAGCGGGCCATGGTGCGCAAGGGCATCCAGAACGGGCTGACCTCGGTGTGCGACCACGACGCGGCGGTGCTGCACCGCTGCTACGCCGAAAGCGTGCGCAACCTCGGCACGCCGGTGTTTTCACGCCGCTACTTCGCGATCCTGCTGGACCGGTTCGCCGACTGCGCCGACGTGGTGACCATCCTCGATGGCGACAAGCCGATCGCCTCGGTGCTGAATTTTTACTTCCGCAACGAGGTGCTGCCCTATTACGGTGGCGGCACGGCGGAGGCACGGCACCGTGCGGGCAACGATTTCATGTATTGGGAAGTGATGCGGCGCGCCGCCGACCGCGGCTGCCGGCTGTTCGATTTCGGCCGCAGCAAGATCGACACCGGCGCGCACGCCTTCAAGCGCAACTGGGGGTTCGAGCCTGTGCCGCTGCACTATCGCTGGCTCCTGGCGCCCGGCGCCGCGATCCCGCAGAACAACCCGTCCAACCCGAAATACCGGCTGTTTATCGCCGCCTGGCAGAAGCTGCCGCTGCCGGTCGCCAACGCGATCGGGCCATTCATCGTCCGCGGACTCGGCTGATGCGGGACCTGCTGTTCCTCGCGCACCGGATGCCCTACCCGCCGGACAAGGGCGACAAGATCCGCGCCTGGCACGTGCTGCAGCACCTGGCGCGCAACCATCGCATCCATCTCGGCTGCTTCGTGGACGACCCCGACGACCGCCAGCACCTGCCGGCGCTCGCCGCCGCCTGCGCCGATCTGTGCTGCATCCCGCTCGACCCGCGCCGCCAGCGGCTGAAGGCGCTTGCCACGCTGCGCCCCGGCCTGCCGCTCTCGTTCGGCTATTTCCGCGACCGGCGGCTGGAGCGCTGGGTCGACGCCAAGCTCGCCGCGGGGATCGACCGGGCCTACGTCTTCTGCTCCGCGATGGCGCCCTACCTGATGGATGCCGACGCCACGCACCGGGTGCTGGATATGGTGGACGTGGACTCGGAGAAATTCGCCTCCTACGCCGCCAGCGCCACCGGCCCAATGCGGGCGGTGTGGGCACGCGAGGCGCGGACCCTGCTTGCCTACGAGCGCCGCGCCGCACTGCGCTTCGACCGCACGCTGCTGGTCTCCGAGCACGAATGGCAGCGCTTCGTCACGCTCGCCCCGGAATGCCTGCCACGCACCTTCTGGTTCGGTAACGGCGTGGACCTGGCCGAATTCAGCCCGGACACCAGGCACGACTCACCGTTCGAGCCGGGTTTTGCCGACATTGTCTTCACCGGGCGGATGGACTACCGCCCGAACATCGACGCGGTGGAATGGTTCGTCCGCGACGTGTTTCCGCTGCTCCGCCGGCAGGCACCTCGGGCGCGGTTCTGGATCGTCGGCGCCGCACCCTCGGCCGAAGTCCTGGCGCTGGCGAAGGCAGACGGCGTCCGCGTCACCGGACGGGTGGCTGACACGCGGCCCTATCTCGCGCATGCCGCCGTCGCCGTCGCGCCGCTGCGGCAGGCCCACGGCATCCAGAACAAGGTGTTGGAAGCGATGGCCATGGCGCGCCCCGTTGTCGCCTCGCCGGAGGCGTTCGAAGGCATCAGGGCGCAGCCCGGCCGTGACATCCTCCTCGCCAGCGGGGTGGAACAGACCGTGCGGCTGATCGGCGAAGTGCTGGAGGGCCGGCACGACGCGCTGGGACCGGCTGCGCGGCGCGCCGTCGAAGCGGGGCACCGCTGGTCGGAAACCCTGCGACCGCTCGACGCTCTGTTCGGCGACACACCGGCCGCCGGCCTCTTGACCACTGGCCCTGGGACGACTGGCCCTGGGACGACTGGCCCTGTTGCGACCGGCCCTGTTGCGACCGGCCCTGTTGCGGCCGGCCCTGGGGCGGCGCCGCTTGAGAAGGCATTCCTGGCATGATCGCTCCCACCATGGCCGTACCGGCGCTCGACTCGGCGACACGAAGCCAGCGGACCGCATTTGCCGCGGTCGCGCTTGGGCTGCTGGGCCTGGGGCTGCTGTTCCAGGCCGAGATCGCCTCGGCGGTGCGCACGTGGATGGACTCCACCGCCTATAACCATTGCTTTCTGGTGATCCCGATTGCGGCCTACCTGATTTGGGATCGCCGCGCCGTGCTCCGCGGTCTGACGCCAGCCCCCCTGCCCGCCGTGGCGCTGGCCGGCCTGCCGGTCGGCCTGGCCTGGCTGCTGTCGGAGCGGCTCGGCATCATGGAGGGCCGGCAGCTCGCCGCCATGACCTTCGTCGAGCTGTTGTTTCTGGTGGTCCTGGGCTGGCGATACTTCTGGGCGCTGTCCGGGCCGCTGCTCTATCTGTACTTCCTGGTGCCGTTCGGCGAGTTTCTGGTCCCCAAGCTGCAAGACGTGACCACGCTGTTCACCGTCTGGGGCCTCACGCTGTTGCACATCCCGTTCTACAGCGATGGCTATACGTTCGACATCCCCGAAGGGTCATTCGTCATCGCCGAAGCTTGCGCCGGTCTGCGCTTCCTGATCGCCTCGATCGCGTTCGGCTGCCTGTATGCGCTGCTCATGTATCGCAGCCCGGTTCGCCGCATCGTGTTCATCGCCGCCTCGGTGGTGGTGCCGATCATCGCCAACGGCTTCCGCGCCGTGGGAATCATCGCGCTCGGGCATTATCTCGGCAGCGCCCAGGCCGCGGAGACCGATCATGTTCTCTACGGCTGGATCTTCTTCTCGATCGTGATCCTGCTGTTGACGGCGCTGGGGCTCCCGTTCCGCCAGGACGGCGAACAGCACGATCAGCCCGACCCCGGGCCGACGTCCCGGCGTCTGGCGATCGGCACGGCGCTGGCCGGCGCAGCTGCGGTGGCAGTGGTGGCGGCCTTCGGCCCGGCCGCGGCGGCGCAATTCGATCGCATGGCGGCCGCCGTGCCGGAGGCCACGCTGCCCGCACCGCCTGACGGCAGCCGCTGCGTCGCTCAGCCCGTCGCCGCCGGCGAGCCGGGCACGCCATCGGTCCAGCATCTCGTCTGCGGCGGCCTGCCGGTCACGCTTCAGGTCATGCTGTTCAATGCGCGCACCACGTCCGGACCGGTGCTGGCGGAACAACGGCGGCTGTCCGGTGCCAACGCCGAGGACGTCGCTACGACCTGGCTGCCCATCCCCGAGCCCGGCGCGCATGTCTGGCGCCTGGTGACCACGGACAAGCCAGCGCGTGTGGCGGCGGTATCGATGTGGATCGACGGCAGGCCAGGCGCCGGAGGGATCTCCATGCGAGTGCGCCAGGCACGGAACAGTGTGCTCGGCGGCGGCCCTGCCCCGATCGTGGTGTCGATCACGCCCGATGCCGACTGGAGCAATATTACCGTGGCGCAGAATCAACAATTGGCGCAGGGGCTCGCCGATCTGCTGCAACGGGAGACCTGGCTATCCTCGCTGCCTGAGGCGCTCGCTGCCTCGGGTGCGGGACGCTGACGGCCCGCCTCGTGGCAGGAGATGCGGCGTCCGCCGGTTTGCCGCCCCTTCTGAGCCGGCGGCTATAGCGCCTGGCGCCGCTCCGTTGTGATCCCTCGACGCCTAGATGATCTGCTGCGCCTTGCCGTCGCGAGCATGGTGGCGGGCGGCTTGGTGGGGCTGTTGGGCGGTGGCTTCCGCGCGCTGCTTCGGCTGGCCGACCACCTCCGGAGCACGTTGATCGTCCAGGCGCATGTCTCGCCGGTCTATGGCGCCTGTGCGACGCTGCTCGCGGTTGGCGCGGCGGCAGCGGCGGCGCGATGGATGGTGGTGCGGTTCGCACCGATCGCGGCGGGCAGCGGCGTGCAGCACGTCGAGGCCATGATGCGCGGCGAAACGACGCCCGCCGGCGCCATCGTCATTCCGGTGAAGTTCGTCGCCGGCCTGCTGGCAATCGGCTCCGGCCTCGCGCTCGGCCGCGAGGGTCCGACCGTCCAGATGGGGGCCGCCATCGGCACCGTGCTGTCCCGCACCGTCCTGGCCAAAGACCCGGAACGAACGGTGGTCGACGCGGCGGCGGCGGGTGCCGGGCTCGCCGTGGCGTTCAACGCACCGCTCGGCGGCTCCATCTTCGTGTTCGAGGAACTCACCCGCAGCTTCACGCCGCGCCTTGTCATCGCGACCGTGGGCGCGGCCGCGGTCGCGGTCGCTGTGATGCGGCTGATGCTGGGCGACAGCCAGGAATTCTCGGCCGGCACTCAGGCCTACCAGCCGATCGGGCAGTTGCCGCTGTATCTCGGACTCGGCGCGCTGCTGGGACTGGCGGGCGCGGGATACAACGCGCTGACCCTCGGGCTTCTGTCCCTGGCCGACCGGCTGACGGCAATTCCGTCGATCGTTCGTGCGGCCGCCATCGGCATCGCGGTCGGCGCCGTGGGATGGTTCGCACCCGTGCTCATCGGCGGCGGCGATACGCTGGCACAAGGGCTGATGAGCGCCACCACCGCCGATATCGCCATGACGTCGCTCGTGGTGATCTTCCTGGCGCGGCTGCTGCTGGGGCCAGTCTGCTACGCGGCCGGCACGCCCGGAGGCTTATTTGCCCCGCTGCTGGCGTTGGGCGCGGCATTCGGCCTGATCTACGCGCGGGGACTCGCGGTTTGGCTTCCCGGTGCGCCGCCGCCGCCGGTTGCCTTCGCGGTGGTGGGGATGGCGGCGCTGTTCACCGCCGTGGTGCGCGCGCCGCTCACCGGCATCGTGCTGACCATCGAGATGACGGGCCGGGCGGACCTCGCGCTTGCCATGTTGTTTGCCTGTCTCAGCTCGACCCTTCTTGCCACGGCGATCGGCAGCGAGCCGATCTATGACAGTCTTCGGCGCCGGATGCTCGCGACCATGAATGGTGCCGGCACGTCGGCCGTCATGCAACTGCTGACCGTTTCACAGCGATTAGACTAATAATTAGAACACATCCGAGACATGATGGCGGGAGACCGCGGTGATGGCCGAACCCGCAGGCCCCCTTCCGATCGCCGGCATGCCCGCTACGGCCGCGTCCCCAGCGGAACGAACCGCTGCACCCGCATGCCGCCATCCACCTCCGTGGTGAACACGTCGCCCCTGCTGTCCACCGCAATATTATGTACCCAGCGGAACTGCCCCGGCGCCCGCCCCTCGCTGCCGAACGCCCCAAGCACCATCCCATCCGCGCGGCGCAATACCCGCACCTGCTCGTTCTGGCCGTCCGCGTTGAACAGCAGCGTCTGCCCGGCATCCGGCCACAGCGCGAGATCCCAAACGCTGCCCATCCCCCGAGTCTCCCGCGCAACAAACCACTCGGCAACGAACGATCCGTCCTTGCGGAACACCTGCACCCGGTCGTTCTGCCGGTCGCAGACATAAACCAGCCCGTCCTTCGCCAGCTTCACGCAATGCACCGGATTGCCGAACTGCTTCGCCGGCGCCGCTTTGGGATCGTACGCATGCCTTGCGGCATCAACCGGCCGCCCCCCATAAGCCCCCCAATGCCGCCGATACGCACCCGTGTCGGCATCGAACACGATCACCCGATGATTGGCATACCCGTCGGCGACATAAACCTCGTTCGCCACCGGATCGACCGCCACATCCGCAGGGCGACCAAGCCGTGAAACATCGTTACTCGCAGGCCCCCGAGCCGGATGACCGATCTGCAATACAAACC
>Ga0302320_10014544_pt1 | contig 16273 bp, 15 predicted proteins | sample Bog_T0_3_FD_202130 | JGI IMG/M metagenome (GOLD analysis project Ga0302320, IMG submission 202130) | Peat permafrost microbial communities from Stordalen Mire near Abisko, Sweden - Bog_T0_3 | ecosystem: Environmental > Terrestrial > Soil > Wetlands > Peat | place: Sweden: Abisko, Stordalen Mire... | reverse complement strand
CCGCCCTGGAACACGGCCGGCGCCCCCTGCTCTTTGTGTCCTCAGGCCTGGACGAAGCCGCGGCGCTGGCAGCGCGCGGACCCCTGTTCGAAGCCGCCCTGGCGCAGGGGGAGGGAGGCCTGGACGCCTTCCATCGTTCCCATGAGCCGGTCCAGGGACCCACCAGCGTCTGCATGCACCGCGGGGTCTCACGCAGCGTGAGCCTCAGCGTGCTGGAGGCGGACCGGCAAGGGGTGCGGATGCGGTATTGGCCCCTGCCGCCATGCGAAATCAGGGGCTCGGACCCGCTTGAGGCCAGCCTGGAGCCGGACCTGCGCTGAAGGCCTGGGCGCAGCCCTGGGGCAGGGTTCAACGCTTGTCCAGCACCGCCGCCACTTTCTGCGCGAGCTCCTGCATGGAGAAGGGCTTTTGCAGGAATTCGAGCCCCTCCTCAAGGACCCCCTGGCTGGCGATGACATCGGCCGTGTAGCCGGACATGAACAGGCACTTCAACCCCGGCTGCAGGCCCACCAGGGTGGCCGCCAGCTCCAGGCCGTTCATTTCCGGCATGATCACGTCGGTGAGGACCAGGTTCAGCCGGCCAGGATTTTCCCGGGCAAGCTTCAGCGCCTCGCTCGGGCTCTGAGCCGCCAGGACGCTGTATCCCCTGTTCTCCAGCACCCGCGCGGTCAGGCGAAGGAAGGCCGGCTCGTCCTCCACGACCAAGATGGCGGCCTTTTCCCGCGCCACGACCGGCCGCTCCGGCGCGGACTCCCTGGCCTGCGGCTCGGCCTCCTGGCGGGGCAGGTACACCCGGAACGTGGCCCCCTTGCCCGGGCTGCTTTCGACGTCGATCAGGCCCTTGTTCTGCTTGACGATGCCATACACCGTGCTCAGGCCCAGCCCGGTGCCCTTGCCCGTGGGCTTGGTGGTGAAGAAGGGCTCGAAGACCTTGGCCAGGGTCGCCGCGTCCATGCCATGGCCCTTGTCCCGGACGGACAGCAGCACAAAGTCCCCGGGCACCAGGCCTTCGCGCCCCGCGCAGAAGGCGCGGTCCAGCTCCGTGTTGGCGGTCTCGATGCAGATCTCGCCGTGGCCGACAATGGCGTCGCGGGCGTTGACGCAGAGGTTGACCAGCACCTGGTCCACCTGGGAGGGGTCCACCTTGATGTTCCACAGCCCGGCCTGGGGCCGCCAACGCAGGTCGACGTCCTCGCCGATGAGGCGGCGCAGCATGGTCAGCATGCTGCCGATGGATTCGTTGAGGTCGATCACCCGGGGCGCCACGGTCTGCTTGCGGGCGAAGGCCAGCAGCTGGCGGGTGAGGTCCGCGGACCGGCCGGCGGCCTTGAGAATGCCCTTGAGGCTGCCGTACAGGGGGGCGGCGGGATCCACCTGCTCGAGCTCCAGCTCGGCGATCCCGATGATCACGCTGAGCATGTTGTTGAAGTCGTGGGCCACGCCCCCGGCCAGGCGCCCCACGGATTCCATCTTCTGGGCCTGGGCCAGCTGGGCCCGAAGGGATTCGCGCTCCTTCTCGGCGTGCTCGCGCTCGGTGACGTCCAGGGTGGTGAACTGGTAGCCCACGCTCTGCCCGTGCCCGTCGCGGACCAGCGTGGCCAGGCCATGGGCCACGAAGGCGGTCCCGTCGCGGCGCTTGGCCTCGAAGTCCCCTTCCCAGTGCCCCCAGGCGTTGAGCGCCGCCAGCACCGGGCCCGCCGCACCGGGCTCGCCAAAGAAGAAGGGCACCGGCCTTCCGATGACCTCCTCGCGGCGGGGGTAGCCCCACAGGCGCAGGAAGGCGCCGTTCGCCTCGGTCACGAAGCCTTCCCGGTCCGCGATCAGGTTGCCCGTCATCGCGTCGTCAAACGCGTAGTTCTTGAAGCGCAGGGCGTCCTCGGCCTCACGGCGCCGGGTCACGTCCTGGATCGTCCCGATCATGCTCAGCACCCGGCCGGAGGCGTCGAAGGCCACCTCGCCGGTCCCGTGGACCCAGATGGTGCGGCCGTCGCTGATGCGCCGGATGCGGTATTCGCGGTCAAAGGTCCGGCGCTTGCCGATCACCTCGTCTTCGAGGTAGCGGGCCATGGCCTCCTGTTCCTGCGGGTGGACCAGGCCCAGCCAGCCGGTGATGGTACGCTGGTAGTCCGGGCCGATGCCGAAGATGTCGTCCAGCACCGGTGATGAAACCCAGGTTCCCGCCAAAAAATCGGTCTTGTAGATGCCGATGCGGCCGATGCGCTGGGCCTGCCGCAGGAAGTACTCGCTTTCGCCGGTGCCGGCCTCGGCGCTGAGCCTCTTGGTGATGTCCAGGATGATGGCCACGTACTGCTGCGCCCCGCCGCGCTCCAGCAGCTGGACGTGCACTTCGGTGGGGTAGGTGCTGCCGTCCTTGCGACGGTGGACGGATTCGTAGACCAGCTGTTCGACCCGGTGGGATGCCAGGGGCGCCAGCGTGGCCTTGAACTGCTCCAGGGTGAGGGGCTCGACCCTTAGGTCCACCGGCGTCATACCGTAGATTTCTTCGGCAGTGTAGCCCAGGTTGCGGAGCGCGCCCGGGCTGACGAAGTCAAAGCGAAGGGTTTCGGCGTTGAGAAAATAGATTTCATTGAGGCTGCCGTCCAGCAGCCGGGTCAGTTTTCCATGGAGACCCGGCGCCTCCTGCTGGGAGGGGCGCTTGCTTCGGCCGGCGGCCGGTCGGCCCGCCTTTGCATGATCCGGTGCCACACCCGGTCCAATCGACCTTTTGTCCATGCTGCACCCAGAAGCCCGAGGGGTGTCGGTCCACGGCATTCCTGAATAATTCGTACTCCAATACTGTGACCCAAGGGCTTCAAAATTGGAAGCATCGCGTACCGCGTTCACCAGCCGCTGTCGCCGGATCCTTTAACTACAGTAAAATTGGAAGAAAGATTATCCATGCCCCCGGTCCCAGGCGCCGTCACCACCGTGCTGCTGAACGTGGCGGTTCCCCGGGTCGTGCTTGCGACCATCATGGCCCAGGTGCCGGCGCCATTGATCTGGGTGTTGGTGAAGGTCTCCCCTCCCGAGGCATAGGAGCCGTTGAAGACGACGCCCTGGTAGGTCGGATTGACGATGAGCAGGCTGTCGATGGTGAAGGCCCCGGCCAGGGCGGCCTGGTTGCCCCAGAACTGCAGGGCCCCGTATTCGGCGCCGTTGAAGAGCCCGCCCGCCCGGGTCAGCGTGTTGCGCAGGATGCTGCTCGTGCCTGAGAAGGGGTTCGAGGTGAAGCCCTGCTCCACCAGGATCCCGGACTGGTCCAGGGTGTCGGAGCAGAGGTTGTCCTCGATGGCGTTGCTCGAGCCCCCATACAGGGCAAAGCAGTCCGCGCGCCAGGTGTTCTGCACCGTGTTGAAGCTGAAGAGGTTGCCGCTGTTGACCGGCCCGCCCGAGGGGCTCCACGACGCCAAGGAATCGTCGCCGGTGTTGCGGAACTGGCTTTGGGTGACCGTGGAGTCGCTGGTGCCGTTGCAGAAGTTGACGCCGTCGGCGTAGGTGTCCCGGATGCGGCAGCCGGTGATCAGCAGGCCGTTGGTCACGGGGTTGCTGCTGTTGCCCACCCAGTAGCCGCACTTCTCGTGCTCGATCCAGATGTTCTGCAGCAGGGAGCCGGTGCCGGCGAGGTTGTTGAAGCCGTTGTCCGGATTGGAGTCGACCCGGTTGACCGTGTCCCCGCTGAGGGCGAAATTCAGGAAGCGGTCGTTGCCGCCGCCCAGATTGAGCGTGGCGTAATAGCCGGAAAGCACCGAATGCCACATGCCCGCCCCCTGGACCGTGACCCCGGCCGGCACATTGATGGCCGCCGAAAGGCAGGCGAAGTTGCCCTGGGGGATCCACACCTGGCTGTTGGCGTTGACGCAGGCCTGGATGGCGGCGCTGTTGTCCGTGCTCCCGTCGCCCACGGCGCCGTAGTTGGTGATCGGCGTGTAGCCTGAAGGCATGGCGGCGGGTGCGGCGACTTCCTCCAGGTCGATGAGGTCGACCACGTACCAGGAGGCCGTATCCGACGCCTGCTTCTGCAAAGTGACTGTCGATCCCGCAGGCACCTCCATGCCCAGCAGGGCGTGGGCCTCGTCGAAGAAGTGGAAGGGGCTGCCGTCGGCGGGATTCTTGTCGTAGGGGTAGGACCAGTTCTTGTAGTCCCAGGAATAGCGCGAGGTCAGGGGCAGCTCCTGGTTGAAGGCGCCGTTGACGAAGACGCTGAGCGTCGCGTTGATGCCTCCGCCCCCGGGGGCGTCGGGGATCGAGTAGCGCACCACGATCGAATTGCATGGATGCAGGGTGGTGAAGGTCACGTAGTTGCCGGTGCCGGTGAGGTCCACGGCCTCCCTGCCCGAGGCCTCGGAGGCGATCTGGCCCAGGGTCGTGCTGGGCCCCAGCAGGACGCCGTTATAGACGGCGGCCTCGGCCTCGTACTCGTCGTAGGGCAACGTGGCCCCACGCGGAGCCGGGGTCGGCGTGAAGGTCGGGGTGGACGTGCCTGTGGCGGTGCCTGTGCCGGTCTGCGTGGACGTGCTGGTTTGCGTGGACGTGCTGGTTTGCGTGGACGTGCTGGTTTGCGTGGACGTGCTGGTTTGCGTGGACGTGGAGGTGCGGGTGGCGGTGCCTGTCGGCGTGGAGGTGGCGGTGCTGCTGGAAGTGGCCGTGTGCGTAGGCGTGGCGCTGGACGTCCCTGTGGCCGTGCCCGTGAAGGTGCTGGTGGCCGTGCCCGTGGCCGTCCCTGTGGCGGTGCTGGTGGCCGTGCCCGTGGCCGTCCCTGTGGCGGTGCTGGTGGCCGTGCCCGTGGCCGTCCCTGTGGCGGTGCTGGTGGCCGTGCCCGTGGCCGTCCCTGTGGCGGTGCCCGTGGACGTGGAGGTCCCCGTAGCTGTGAAGGTGGCTGTAGACGTGTAGCTCCGGGTCCCTGTGAACGTGGGCGTGCCCGTGGACGTGGCGGTGCCCGTTGCGGTGGACGTCCCCGTGGGCGTAGCTGTGGGGCTGAACGTAAAAGTCTGGGTCGCCGTGGAGCTGGGGGTATCACTGGACGTGGCCGTGTTCGTGCTCGTGGACGGGTTTGTTTTCGTGGCTGTGCCCGTTCCTGTGGACGAGCTCGTCGCTGTGGCCGTGGCCGTCGCTGTGGCCGTGCCGGATCCCGTGGCAGCAGCAGTCGGGGTGTTCACCGGGCTTTGGGAGGGGGCTGCTGTCGCGCTCGGGGTTCCTGCTCCCGTGCTTGGCTGAGTCGTCGCGGTTTCGGTTGCCGTTGTGACGCCACTGGGCCCGGGGGTCGGAGACGGGGAGGCTGCACTTGCGGTATCGCTGGGAGTCGCTTCGACCGGCGTTTGCGCAGGTGAAACCGTGTTGCTGGGCGCAGGCGTGGCAAAGGACGGCGTGCCAGGCTCGCTGGTGGGCCAGGGCACCGCCGTGGGATGATAAAAGGGGCTGCGGGGATCATTGGGATTGTTGCGCCCCGTGGGGCCATTCAACCAGAAGGGGAATGCGTGACTGAGGTCAGGTTGGCACAGCAGAATTCCAGCCATGAAACAGAGTTTCAAGACAACGCTTTTTCCATGTCGCGCATGACGGTATCTTGGTTCACGCATGAAAATAGCTTAGGGCTTGCCCTGGTCCAAAGCCTCCCGTTTTTAGCGCACTTTATTGAGGATTCCGCAGACTCATCACCGGGCAGAATTCACCCTTTAGGTGGCGCTGCCACCACAAACCTTGTGTATCAAGGGTTTTCGGGTCTGAAAAACGGTACTCATACAGTTGGGCCCTGAGGTAGCGCGGCGGCTTCTGGGGAAAGGGATTGCTTCCCATGAGGTCCAGCACCTCTGGAGTGCCCCGCAGCAGGTGGTAGCAGAGCTGTCCAAACCAGGGGCTGTCCTGGACCGGGCCCATGGCCGCGAACCAAAGCTGCCAGTCCAGACGAGGCTGGTAGGGTGCCGCCAGGCCGGGCCGCAGGCTGGGGTCCCCAGGCTTGAAGCGGAAACCGTATTCTTTCCAGACGTCGCCGTCCTCACTTCCCTCCAGGATGATCTCCGGCCGGGTCGTGGTCATGACCGCGAACAGGCCATAGGCGTTCACGCTTCGCAGGGGCGCCACCGCAGCCTCAGGAACGCGGATCCAGGCCGGCCAATTCATGGGCAGTCCCAGCTGCTCTGCAAAGGGCGGAACACTCAGGACCACCAGCAACAACCCCGCCCCCAGCGCCACACGCTGCGGGCCGGCGGCATCTATGGGCTTCGGCCCGGCCGACCCCAGGTCTTGCGGCTTCAGTCGGGCGGCCAGCCAAGCCGGCCAGTCCTGGTCTTCCAGCAGCAGGACGCAGAGGGCCAGGGCCAGCAGGTTGAAGAAACAGTAATTGCCCGTCGCCGCGATCAAGACCATGAGTCCAGAAAAGCCCCAGAACACGGGCTTGCGGGCGCGCCGATGGCAAATCAGCGGCGGCAGGGCCAATTCCACCGCAAAGACGCCCAGACAGGAGAGGTGCAGGAACCAGCCCGGCATGCGGCTGGCATACCAGCTGGTCCACAAGGGCAGGGGCTGGGTCCAGAAGTGGTAATCCAGTGCGCTGAGATCCCGCCAATGGGCGTCCCCGCTGGCGAGCTTGACCACGCCGGAGCTGAACATCAGGCGGAACAGCAGCCACAGAAGGGCCCAGCGCGCAGGCCTGGGCGGCTCCGGATCCCGGGCCAGGCTCGAACGCAGGCGCCAGGGCGCGAGCAGCAGGGCCAGCAGGCCGGCCTCAAGGAGCAGCCCGTCCCATTGAAAGCCCATGAAATCCTGGCCGTCTGACACCAGGGACAGGTACAGGAGCCAAAGCCCGGCCAGGCAAGGCAGGGGCGCAATGCCAAAGAACAAAGCAAGGGACAGCAAGACACCCGCGCCTGCCAGGGACTGCAGGGGCGGGTCCAGGGGATTGATCCAGCTCAGGGTCGGCAGCGCCCAGAAACGGGCCGCGCCATATTGCGCGGCCACGGCATGCAGGGTCTGGGCCAAGGGCAGGATTCCACGCGGACCCACAAGACCCTGGGCCTGGGCCAGAAAGCCGGCAAAGGCCGCCAAGTAGGCCAAGGCCAGCAGGCGCAGGAACAGCCAGGCTGAAATGCGGTGCCCGCGGATCAACGCGGGGCTCGGGTCCATGCGGCGCCTTGCAGCGATGGGACGTACAACCCGGGCATTCTAAAGCCGGGCGCCTTTTGGGACAATGGCGGCGAACCCGGGACCCTGTCGCCCGGGCGGGGACGCCCAAAGGAGGGGAACGTGACCAGGACCAGCGCATCGGATTCCGGCCCGGACAAGGCCGCGGACATGAAGGGCCTGATGAGGCCCGCCATCATCATCGCCGTGCTGTTCGTGCTTTTTCTCGCCGGCCGCGGCCTGGTCAACCGGGTGAAGATCCCGGTGGGCTACGTCGGGGTGAAGGTCTACCTGTACGGATCCAACAAGGGGGTCAGCAACACCGAGGAGCTCGCCCCGGGCATCTACTGGACCGGGCTCTACACCGAGGTCTTCGAGTTCCCCACCTTCATGCAGAACTACACCTGGACCCGCAGCATCAACGAAGGCCGGCCCGTGGACGAGTCGATCACCTTTCAGACCAAGGAGGGCATGGACGTCAATGCGGACATCGGCATCTCCTACGAGCTGGAGCCCGACAAGGTCACCTACATCTACCAGAAATACCGCAAGGGCATCGACGAGATCACGGACGTCTTCCTGCGCAACTACGTGCGCGACGCCCTCAACGCCACCGCATCGAAGATGTCGGTCGAGGAGGTCTACGGCGAGGGCAAGGCCGACCTCATCAAGGCCGTGCAGGACATGGTGCAGCGCCAAGTCAACGAGGTGGGCATCAAGATCGACAAGGTCTACATGATCGGATCCTTCCGCCTTCCCGACAACGTGAAGCACGCGCTGGACGCCAAGATCCAGGCCACCCAGGACGCCATGCGCGTCGAGAACGAGGTCATGCAGGCCAAAGCCGAGAAGGAGAAGGCCATTGTCGTGGCCGAGGGACAGGCCCAGGCCAACCGCCTGCTGTCCGAGTCCATCACCCCCAATCTCATCAAGCTCAAGACCATTGAGAAGTGGAACGGGGCCCTGCCTCTGGTGGGCAGCGGCGGCAACATCATCGACCTGCACGACGTCATGGCCGCTTCCAAGGGCCAATAGGGACAGGGGGCGGACATGGCAGGCAAGACCGCAAAGGGCGGATCCAAGGGCCAGAACGCGGGAGGCAGGGCAGCCGGCGGCGCCCCGGCCCCCGCGGACGGGGCCGGCACAAGCGGTCCTGTCCGCGGGCAGGAAGCCCGGCGGGCGCGCGACCGGGCGATCCTGGTCGCCGCCGGCGTCATCCTCGTGCTGCTTTTTCTGGTGGGTCTTGCGGCGCCGTCGCTGATCAGCATGAAAAGCACCGCGGCCGCGGTGGCAGGCTTTGTCCTGCTGGGCGCCTGCCTCACGGGCGTGGCGCTGCTGGTCGATCGGCTGCTGGAGCGGTTTTTTTAGGGGGATCTGGGTCCAGAAGATTCAGGCCTTGGCTCGGCCAATTCTTTTGCCGAGAAAACCCTTATTTTGAAAAAATTCCGGAACGTCCCTCATGATGATTGGTTGCTGATCCAATTCGACTCTTACGCGGTCACCGGCTTCAAACCAATTTTGCTCTCATCTTGGCCGGGAGCGTTCCTTGACCTTTTTGCGTCATGCCGCCCCCAGCGCGGCCAGGTCAGCGGGCTCCAGCACTTTCTTGCCCGCCTTGCCCTGCGCCGCGCGGATCATGGCCCTGCCCAGGGTCGCCCCGTCGAGCACCATGCCGGGTCCCAGCAGCTTGAACAGCGGAATCAAGGGCCTCAGAAGGGCGTAGGACAACCGGATCCAGGGTGTCTTGGACTTGAATCCCTTGCCGGGCCGCAGGCCGGCAAGCCGGATCATGCCCACATGGGCGAAGGGCAGCGCCATCAGCGCGTTTTCGGTGCGGCCCTTGACCCGCGCCCACATCACCCGGCCCTGTCCCGTGCTGTCCGTGCCCGACCCTGAGACGTAGCAGAAGCTCATCCCCGGATTGACCGATAGCAGCGCCTGGGCCGCGGCCAGCATGAGGTCGTAGGTGTCCCGGGTGTATTCCGGCTCCTTGCGCCCCACCGACGAGATGCCGAGGGTGAAGAAACAGGCGTTCAGTCCCCGCAGCCGGTCCAGCACTGGCCCGTAGTCAAAGAAGTCGGAATGCAGGACCTCGCGCAGCTTGGGATGGCTCACGCCGCAAGGCCGCCGGCCCAGCGCCACCACCCTTTCCACGGCCGGGTCCGCCAGGCACTGCTCCAGCACGGCGGAACCCACCATGCCCGTGGCCCCGAAGAGCACGACCCTCAGCGCCGCCGAGCCCGCCATCAGCGGCCCGCCTTGGGGCGCTCTTCCCTGCCGTCCGGATGCCGGGCGAAGCGGCCGCTGCGCGCCTCGTGCACCGGGTCGTCCCGGTCCCAGGGCCAGCCGCCGAACTGGGTGCGGTGGTAGTCCTCAAAAGCCTGCTGCAGTTGGGCGCGGTCGTTGAGCACGAAGGGCCCGTAGCTGACCACGGGCTCGTCCAGGGGCCGTCCCTGCAAGATCAGCAGCGCGGCGCCGTCCGGGGCTTCGAGCGTGAGCTCAAGCTCAGGGCGCACCTGCAGGACCTGGCCCGGGGCCTGGTCCTTGCCGTTGAGGCGCCAGGTCCCCTGGTAAAGGTACAGGCAACGGTTCACCCCTGCCGGGGCGGCGGGCAGGCTGAAACTGCCGCCCGCCTGGGCCTCCAGCACGCCGATGAGCACGTCCGAACCCTTCTGCGCGGCCCAGGAATCCGGCGGCGGGGCCGGCGCCTTCTGGCCCCGGACGCCGCCGGCGATGAGGGTCAGCTCGCTGCGTTCGCCCTGGATGTGCGGCTGCTGGTCGGCCCAGAAAATTTTGAAGGCCGGCTTGGCCATCTTGCGGTCCGCCGGCAGGTTGAGCCAGATCTGAAAGAGCGTGGCCGGGTTGGGCCGGTCGCGGTGGATGAGCGGGAACATCTCGCTGTGAACGATGCCCGCGCCGGTGGTCAGCCACTGGGCGTCCCCCTCGCCGTAACGGGCCGCGGCCCCCAGCGAGTCGCTGTGGTCGACCAGCCCTTCGCGCACCACGGTCACGGTCTCGAAGCCGCGGTGGGGATGCTGCGGAAAGCCCGGGACCGTCCGGCCATGGTACATGTTCCAGCCGTCCCTGAAGTCGAAGTCATGCCCCAGGTTGCGCCCCTTCAGGCTCGCGTCCGGTCCCAGTTCCCCGTTGCCCGCGGGAAAGCGGTCGTTGTGCCACGCGCAGAACAGGAAAGGGTCCATGCAGGCCCAGGGAAAGCCCAGGGCCTGCGCGGCGATCACGGGATCGGGCATGGCGCCTCCTCAGGCCTTGGGTGCGGGGCCGATGTTCATATGGAAGTTGAAGTTGGCATGCCCGAGGGAGCCGTACAGGCGTATCCACAGGGGCAGCAGGGCCTCGGTGGCCCGCGCCGAGCTCAGCGGGCCCAGGTCCAGCACCCGCTCGGGCTTCCAGCCGAAGTCACGGGTGAGCAGCCCCAGCACCTGCTTCCTCGCCTCGGCGTCGTCGCCGCAGATGAAGAGGTCGTGCTCGCCGGCGAGCTTGTCCGGGCCGGTCATGAGCCAGCAATTGAGGGTGTTCAGGGCCTTGACCACGCGGGCCTGCGGGAATTCGCGCTGCAGGGTCTCAGCCAGGGAATCGGTGTTGCCCACGGACAGGCTCGGGGGCATGCCCTTGGAGAAGTCCAGGGGATTGGCCACGTCCACCAGGACCTTCCCCGCCAGGTTGGCCCCGCCCGCGTCCCGCAGGGCCGCCAGGCTGTGCTCGCCCTTGGTGCAGTTGAACAGCAGCTCGCCGAAGGCGGCCGCGTCGGCGAAGCTCCCCTCGCTCGCCAGGGCCCCATTGGCGCCGGCCCAGGTGACGCCCTCGGGCTTGCCCGCGGAACGGGCCCCCAGCTTCACGGCGTGCCCCTTCGCGACCAGGGCCGTTCCCAGCGTCTGGCCCACGACCCCCGTTCCCAGCGTCTGGCCCACGACCCCCGTTCCCAGAACCCCTATCTTCATCGGTCCCCCTGTGTGGTTTCAGGCCCAAGGGCCTTCAGAATGGATTTACGGCAGGGGACGCCCCGGGGATTGCCCGCAGGCGGGCCTCAGCGCCCCGCAGCCATGCCGGCGCAAAGCCGCTGCAGGCGCTCCAGGGCGGCCGCGTCCTTGCTGAAGGCGCAGGGAATGGCCTTGCGCTTCTCATAGAAGCGTCCGCTGACCCCTTCCAGCTCCGGGCTGGACGCCAGCCACACCGAGGTGTCGGCGCCCTGGGCCGGGGTCTTGCCCATCAGGGGCAGCATGAGCGCGAACATGAGCTTCATGGGGCCGCGCACCGCGCGGTTGAGCTCGGTCTTGACCAGGCCCGGGCTCAGCGCATTGGCCGTCACACCGCCGCCCTCCAGCTCCCGCGCCAGGGCCCAGGTGAGCATGCGGCCGGCCTGCTTGGCCTGGGAATAGGCGCTGAAGCCGCTGAAAGGGCGCTTCTTGAACTCCACGTCGTCCAGGTCCAGGCCGCCGGCGACGGTGGAGCTGACGTTGACGACCCGGGCCTTGCCCGCGGCCTTCAGGGCCGGAAGCAGCAGGCGGGTCAGCAGCTCGGGCCCCAGGACATTGGTCGCCCAGATCAGCTCAAACCCGTCCGTGCTGGTCTCGCGGTCCATGCTCCAGCCCCCGGCGTTGTTCACCAGGACGTCCAGCGGGCGCCCGGACGCGAGGAAGGCCGCGGCAAAGGCCCGCACCGAGGCCAAGCTGGCGACGTCCAGGACCTGGACTTCGAGATCCTTGTTGCCGCTTTCGGCGGCCAGCGCCGCGCGCACGGCCTCGGCCTTGGCCGGGTTGCGGCAGGCCAGCACCACGCGGGCGCCCTGGCGGGCCAGCCCCAGGGCCGTCTCGCGGCCGATGCCGGAGGAGGCCCCCGTCACGATGGCGGTCTTGCCGTTCAGGGCGTTCTGCGTCTGGGCTTGGTTCTGGGTCATGGTCGGCTCCCTAGGGCGGATTGAGGGCGCCACGCTAAGGCTTCTCTATCATTTTTACAAGAGCTGTCCTTTTTGATAGTATCAGCCATGCTCTACAAAGGGGAGAACCTCGAGGTCCGCCTGGACGGCCGCACCTTCCATTGCGCCCTCGACATCACCATGGCCTATGTCGGCGGCAAATGGAAGGCTGTGCTGCTGTGGTACATCCGGCGCGGCCCGCTGCGCTTCGGCGAGCTGAGGCGCCTGGTGCCCGAGATCACCGAGAAGATGCTGTCCCTGCAGCTCAAGAAGCTGGAGCGCGACGGGCTGGTGGCGCGACGGGCCTTTCCCGAAGTGCCTCCGAGGGTGGAGTATTCCCTGACCGCCCAGGGCAGGACGCTGGTCCCGGCCCTGGAGGCCCTGGCCCGCTGGGGGCGGCGCAAGGGCAAGAAGGAAGGCGAGATCGTCCGGCGGGCCGCGAAACGGCCGAAAATGTGACCACCGCCGCAGCCTGACGCCCTAGGGCTTTTTCGTCCCATCGGCCGCGCCCGCTCCGGACCCGGCATCCAAAAGGTCCTCCGGCCCCTTCAGGGGCGCCCAGGCATCCTGCTTTACATCCACCAAATACACCTGATCCAGCGCCTGAGGCCGCCCGCCCGCGAAGGAGGCCTGCTCCGGCAGGCCCACCTCGAGGGGGCCCGTGGCCGCAGCCGTGGCGATGAAGGCCTTGCGGGTCAGGTCCGCGGGCGCCTGGGCCAGGATCGCGCAGAACAGGCGCGCGTCCAGGAAGCCTTCGAGCCCGGCGAAGCTGTAGGGGCGGGGCTTGAGGTGGCCCAGGTCCCAGTTCTTGTTCGGCAGGTCGGGAAGGTGCTTGGCCGCGTCCATGGCCTTGCGGTAGTCCCGGACCAGCGGCAGCCCCGTGTCGCACCAGCAGGGCACCGCCTCGCTGGCCACCACCCCTGCGGTGAGGGTCAGGCCGGTGGCCTTGCCCAGGTCCAGCAGCAGGCTCAGCAGGGCGTCGGCGTCGGCAGCCGACGGCACGCCCACCGGCACCATCCAGGACCCCTTGCGCGCCGCCACCAGGAAGGCCGCGCAGGCCGCCGGGTCGCCCAAGGCCAGCACAGCCTGGGATCCGCCGCCGCGCAGGGCCGTGAGCTGGTCCCCCAGGGCCCCGGAGGCCGGAACCTCCGCGTCAAGACGGGCCGTGGCGCAGGGGCTCAGCCCCCGGGAGGCCAGGGCCCGGCGGGCCGCGTCTGCCAGCGAGCGGCCGGAGGCGCCTTCCTGCACAAGCAAGCCCACCCGCCGGAAGCCCATGCGGTCGACCAAGAGGGCTGCCAGGGCCTCGGCCTCGTCGCGGTCTGAGGGGCGCACATTGAAGACAAAGCGGGAGGCCGAGGGCTCCCTCTGGGGCTGGGCGCCGCTCAGGTCCGAGAACAAAAAGATGCCCTTGTGGGCGTCGCGGCGCAGGACCGGGAGCGACTTCAGCACGCAGTCCGTGCCCACGGTCCCGAAGAGGCCGAAGATGTCCTGGTCCATGGCGATGGTGTTGGCCAGCGCCACCTCGCCGTCCGCCCCGTCGTCGAGGCAGGCCAGGGCGACCTTGCGCCCGTGCATGCCGCCGGCGGCGTTGGCCGCCTCAAAGGCCACCAGGGCCCCGCGCCAGGCCTCCAGGCCGCGGTAAGCGAAGTCTCCCCTGAAGGGGGCGGTCATGCCCAGGGCGATGTCCGTGTCGGTCAGGCCGTCTTCGGCACGGGCCAGTCCCGCCGCCAGTAGGGTCAAGGCCAGGGCCAGGGCCAGGCAGGCGGCCGCCGGCCCCAGGGCCGCCCGGCGCCGCCGGGACCGGGAGGCTTCCCCGCCCTGCAGGCTCAACCCTGCGCCACTTTCCACATGGCCCAGAAGAAGAAGGCCACCAGGCCCCACACCAGCGCCGTCACGCCGGCGGCGAAGCCGGCCAGGGCCAGGCGCAGGGGCAGAGCCGCGACATAGGCGCCCCAGCGCAGGGCCGCGTTGCGTTCCGGCTTGAGCCGGAAGCGCTCCGCATGGTAGGCGCCCCTGAAGTTGAGGAAGACGAGCAGCAGCCACAGCAGCAGCACCGCCGCCAGGACCTTGCGTCCCGGGTGCCCATCGAAGATCGCGCTGACGCTGAACGGCTCCATCACATCCTCTCCGGCGTTTGCAGGCCCAGCAGGGCCAGGACCGTTTCCAAGGCTTTGAGCGTGGTCTGGGCGAGGGCCAGCCATCCGGCGCGGCGGGCGGGGTCCTCCTCATGCAGGATGCTCGAACCCTGGTAGAAGCTGCTGAAGCAGCCCGCCAGGTCGTAGGCCCAGTCGCACAGCAGGTTGGGGGCGCTCTCGGCCGCGGCCCGCTCCAGGGCCTCAGGCAGGGCCAGCAGCTTGAGGATCAGCGCCCGTTCGGCGTCCCCGGGCGCGGGCAGCTCGCCGGCGGCGAAGCCGCGCTCTGCAGCCTTGCGCAGGATGCTCTTGATGCGCACCGCGGCGTAAAGCAGGTAGGGGCCGGTGCGCCCCTCGAAGAGCATGAACTTGTCCAGGTCGAAGACGTAGTCCCCGGCACGGGGGTTGCACAGGTCGGCGAACTTGACCGCCGCCATGGCCACGGCCCGTGCCACCCCGGCGCGCTCCGCCTGGGGCAGGTCCTTGCCCAGGCCGCTCTCCTCAAGGCGCTGGGCGGCCTTGTCCAGGGCCTCGTCCAGCAGCTGCTGCAGGCGCATCACCCCGCCGTCGCGGGTCCTGTAGGGCTTGCCGTCCCGGCCGTTGACAGTGCCGAAGGCCACATGCTCGGCGCGCGCGCCGTCCAGGTAGCCCGCCTTCTCGGCGCCCTGGAACACCTGGGCGAAGTGCAGGCTCTGGCGCTTGTCGGCCACGTAGAGCAGGCGGCGGGCGCCGAGGCCGCGCACCCGCTCGCGCAGGGTGGCCAGGTCCGTCGTGCCGTAGAGGTAGCCGCCGTCGGACTTCACCAGCAGCAGCGGCGGGGTCTGGGTGTTGGCGATGGGGTCGAGGTGGATGACCGTGGCGCCCTCGCTCGCGGCGCTGACGCCCCGCGCGGCCAAATCGGCCAGCATGTCCGGGATCGCCGCCTGGCTGTCGCTCTCGCCCAGCCACAGGTCCCAGGCCACGCCCAGACCGGCGAAGTCGGCCTTCACCGAGGCGATGCTCACGTCGACGAAGTGGCGCCACAGGGCCCGGTAGCCTGGGCGGCCGGACTGCAGCTCGCGGGTGGCCAGGCGCGCCCGCTCGGCGGAGGCGGGGTCGTCCTTGCAGCGCGAGCTCATGGCCGGATACAGGCGCTCCAGGTCCGCCAGCCCGACCGGGCTGGCGGACGGAAAGGGCGCCTGCGCGGCCGGGTCGAAGTAGGGCAGGCCGGGCTGCTCCTCGCGCACGGCCTCGATGAGCATGCCCATCTGGGTGCCCCAGTCGCCCAGGTGGATGTCGCTGGTGACCGTCGCGCCGAGGAATCGGTGCAGCCGCTGCAGGCTGTCGCCGATGATGGCGCTGCGCAGGTGGCCCACGTGCAGGGGCTTGGCGACGTTGGGGCCGCCGAAGTCCAGCACCACGGCCCCGTCCGCGGAGGCGGGCGCGCCCAGGCGCGAGTCCGCCGCGGCTTCGCGGGCCAGCCGCCCCAAAAATGCGTCCGTCACGCTGAGGTTGATGAAGCCCGGGCCCGCCAGGGAGACGTCCCTGAACACGTCCTGGCCGCGCAGGCGGGCCGCCACGGCCTCGGCGGCCTGGCGGGGCTGCAGGCCGGCGGCCTTGGCCGCGGGCATGGCGCCGTTGCACTGGAACTGGCACAGGTCGGGGCGGGCCGAGGGCAGCACGTTGCCGTGGCGGCGCTCGAGGCCCTCGGCGGCGAAGGCGTCCTGCACCAGGGCGCTCAGCCGTTTCTGCAGGCTCGCCACTCAGTCCCCCTTCAATGCGGCGTGGTAGGCGGCGATGCTGCGCGGATGCAGCGGCCGGCCCTTTTCGATGAGGTCCATGAGCTTGTGCGCGATGCCGCGGGTCCAGGCCGCCTGCAGGTCCGTGCGGGCCAGGCGCCTCAGCAGCGGCAGCTCGGGCCAGGGCGGCCGGCCGGGCTCGATGTAGTCGGCGACGAACAGCACCTTCACCAGCTGGGACTGGCCCGGGGCGCCCGTGCTGTGCCAGCGGATCGCCCGCAGCACCTCCGGATCGGTCACGCCGTGGTCCCGCCGGGCCAGGTAGGCCCCCACGGGCGCGTGCCAGAGGGCGGGCATCCCCTTCTCATGGCGGT
>Ga0302320_10014543_pt1 | contig 16273 bp, 12 predicted proteins | sample Bog_T0_3_FD_202130 | JGI IMG/M metagenome (GOLD analysis project Ga0302320, IMG submission 202130) | Peat permafrost microbial communities from Stordalen Mire near Abisko, Sweden - Bog_T0_3 | ecosystem: Environmental > Terrestrial > Soil > Wetlands > Peat | place: Sweden: Abisko, Stordalen Mire... | reverse complement strand
AAGGGAGTCACGACCAAGCGCCTGATGAATGAGGTCAAGACCAAGGCGAATACCGCCCTGGACGAGCGCCAGGTGAAAGAAGACTCCGAGAAGGTGCGCGACTATTACCAGAAGGTCGGCTACAATCAGGTCTCGGTGACCTACCGGGTCGACCGCGACCGGATGACCGGCCTGGGCACCGTGGTCTTCGAGATCCGGGAGGGCGACAAGGTGAAGATCGCCGACGTGCGCTTTGTCGGGAACAACCATTTCTCCGCCAAGAAGCTCCGGGGTGAGATGGACACGCGGCGCTGGTGGATCTTCTCGTGGCTGACCGACTCGGGCCGCTTCAAGGATGACCAGTTTCAGGACGACTTGGGCAAGCTCCGCGACTTCTACCAGGAGCACGGCTACCTCGATGTCGACATCCCGGAGGACCGGGTGGTGTTCGAGTATCCCAACCGCACCCACATGATCATCATCATCTCGGTCGACGAGGGGCGGGAGTACCACGTCGGCGAGGTCACCTTTGTCGGCAACAAGGTCCATTCCTCGCAGCTGCTCCGGCGCGTCGTCGGCTCCCGGTTGCGCGGGTCGGTCTTCTCGCCCTCCAAGCTGGAGCGGGACGTCCGGCGCCTGGAGGATTTCTACGGCAAGGACGGATACCTCAACGAGGTCGAAAACGGCACGCGGGTCCGGCTGGTGCGCAAGCCCAACCTCACCACCGGCAACATCGACGTCGAGTTCGACGTCGACGAGGGCCAGCGGTTCAACGTCGAGTCGATCGTGATCGAGGGCAACACCAAGACCAAGAGCACGGTCATCCTCCGCGAGCTGGTGCTCGGCCCGGGCGACGTCTTCAACACCGTGGCGATGAAGATCAGCAAGCTGCGGCTCGATAACACCCGCTTTTTCGACAACGTGGACATCACCCCCCAGGACACCAACATCCCCGGCCGCGAGAACATGCGGGTCGCGGTGACGGAGGGCAAGACGGGCAGCCTGACGTTCGGGGCCGGGTACAGCACGCTGGAGGGCGCCGACATCTACGCGGAAATCTCCCAGTCCAATTTCGACCTGTTCAACGCCCGGTCGTTCTTCCAGGGCGACGGCGAGAAGTTCCGCATCCGCCTCGAGCTGGGCCAGCTGTCCAACGAGATCGCCGTCTCGTTCGAGCAGCCGTGGTTCCTCCAGAAGCAGCTCGACCTCGGCATCAACCTGTACCGCGAGGGCACGGACTACACCAGCAGCTACTATAACGAGGTGGACGTGGGGGCGACGGTGTTCCTGCGCAAGCGGCTCTTCGAGCTGATCGACGCCGAGCTCTCCTACACGCTCCAGGTCACGGAGATCAACGACGTGATCCTCTCCGCCTCCCCCGTCATCCTGGCGCTGGCGGGCGACACCACCGAGTCCCGGGTGGCGCTCGGCCTGGTGCGCAACACCGTGGACAAGATCATCAACCCGACCAGTGGCAACAAGCTGACCTTCACCACCACCCTCGCCGGGGGTCCGGTCGGCGGGCAGGTCGACTACTACAAGTTCGAGTTCCAGGGGGCGCAGTTCTTCCCCGTTTTCACCACCCAGACCCAGGTCCTGTCGCTGCTGCTGCACGGCGGTGTCATGGACAACTATGGGAAGTCGACCAGCGTGCCGTACTTCGACGCCTTTTACCTCGGCGGCCCCAACGACCTGCGCGGTTTCGAATACCGGTATGTCAGCCCGCGCGACGTCTACGGCGAGCCGATCGGCGGCAAGACCTATGGCCTGTTCTCGGCGGAATACACCTTCGACATCATCAGTCCGATCCGCTTCGCGGTCTTCTACGACGCCGGCTTCGTCAACCCCGGCGCCTACGACTTCAACGTCAACAACTACCAGGACGACTACGGCATCGGCATCCGCATGTTCATCATGGGCGCGCCGCTGGCCATGGACTACGGCTTCCCCATCCGCGGCGACAATTTCTTTCCCAACAAGCAGGGCGGCCAGTTCAATTTTTCCTTTGGCACGCGGTTCTAATTATGCTCTCATCTCCCTTTCGTCCCTTTAATCCGACCTAATCATGAAAACACTCCTCAGAACCCTGTCCGCGCTCGGGGCTTTCGGCGCCGCCTCCCTTTTTGCCCAGGCCCAACCCGTCCCGATCCGGCTCGGGGTGATCGACATCGCCAAGGTTTACGACAACCACTACGAGACGGTGTCGCAGAACGCCAAGCTCAAGGCCGACACCGCGAAGGCCCAGGAACAGATCGACGAGCTCAACAAGGAGGGCCAGGCCCTGGTCGAGCAGTACAAGGACCTGGTCGAGCAGGCAAAGAATCCCACCGTGACGCCGGATGCCAAGGCCAAATATGAGTCCGACGCCCGGGCGCTGGGCGCCCAGATCCAGGCCAAGGAAAAGGACATCAATGACCTCGCCAATTCGGCCAAGCAGACCTTCCAGCAGCGCATCCAGACCTTCCGCAACAACATGATGCAGGAGATCTCGGGCATCGCCATCGAGGTGGCGCGGCGCAAGGGTATCACTTTCCTGATCGACAAGTCCGGCCCGACCCTGATCGGCGTGCCCCCGGTGATCTATGCCGATCCCTCCTACGACATCACCGACGACGTGGTGGCGGAGATCAACAAGAACCGCCCGCCGCCCCTGCCGGCGGTCACCCCGGTCCCCGGCGAAACGACCGCCCCGGCGGCGGCGCCAAGCGGCTCCTCGGATTCGACCAAGATCACCGTCCCGGGCATCTCGAGCCCGTAATGGGCCGGGCCTCGAGCCCTGATTTCCCAAGCCCCGCCATCAATCAGCGGGGCTTTTTCATGTATGGTTTGCGCCCGGTTCGCAAAACTCAATAGCCTCGCGCCATGGAGATAGCCTTCGCCCCCGAAGAAATCGCCGACATCGTCCAGCCCCGGCAGCGGCGCGGCGCCACCACGGAGACTGTCCGGGGCATCGCCTCCCTGAGCGCCGCCCGTCCGGGTGACCTGTCCTTCCTGGGCAACCCGAAGTATCGGCCTCAGGTGGCGGCGACTCACGCCTCGGTGGTCCTGATCCCGGCTGACTACCCGGGGGAGCCCGGACCCAACCAGCTCTATTTTGTGGTGGAGAGCCCCTCGGTGGCCCTGGCGCGCCTCTGTGCGCGGATCGAGCAGGCGCTCTGGCCCAAGCCGGCGCCGGGCATTCATCCCAGCGCGAGTGTTGCCCCCGGGGCGGTGGTGCCGGCCAGCGCCACGGTGGGCCCGCTCTGCGTCGTGGAGTCGGGCGCCGTGTTGGGCGCCCGGACCTACCTGCAGGGCCACGTCTTCGTGGGCCGGGCCGCCCGGATCGGCGACGACTGCTGGCTGATGCCGGGCACGGTGGTGGCCACCGAGTGCGTGCTCGGGGACCGGGTCCGGCTCCAGCCGGGGGCCATCGTCGGCTCGGATGGCTTCGGCTACGATTTTGTCGGCGGCCGGCATGAAAAACAGCCCCAGGTCGGCGGGGTCACGATCGGGAGTGACGTGGAGATCGGCGCCAACACGACGATTGACCGGGGGCGGTTCAGCAACACGACGGTGGGGGAGGGCACCAAGATCGACAACCTGGTGCAGGTCGGTCACAATGTGGTGATCGGACGGCACTGCCTGATCGTGGCCCAGACCGGCATCTCGGGCAGCACGACGCTGGAGGATTACGTGATTCTGGGCGGACAGGTCGGCACGGTCGGGCACATCACGGTGGGTCGCGGCACCAAGGTCGGCGCCCAGTCGGGCATCAACACGGACCTGCCCGCCGGCGGGTCCTATTTTGGGAATCCCGTGCTCCCCTACATGCACGAGCAGCGGCTGACCGTGCTGCGCCGCCGCCTGCCCGAGCTCTTTAAGCGGGTGGACGCCATCGAGGAGCGCCTGGACGGCCCCAAGTAACCGGCATCCCGGCCGTTTCCGCTTTCCGCTTTTTCCTCCCCATGCTGCAATCCCTGCACATCCGCAACCTCGCGCTGCTCGAGGAAGTTGCGCTCGATTTCGAGGCGGGGTTCACCGCGGTCACCGGCGAGACGGGCGCGGGCAAGAGCATCCTGCTGGGCGCCCTGAGCCTGCTGGCGGGCGAACGGGCGGACAAGACGATCATCCGCCAGGGCGCGGCCGCCTGCGAGGTCGAGGCGTCGCTGTATTTTTCGGATCCGGGCAAGATTGACACGGTGCTGACCGACCTCGGCCTGCCCCCCTGCGAGGACGGCCTGCTGCTGCTCAAGCGCAGCGTGGCCCGGGACAAGGCGCCGAAACTCACGGTCAACGGCAGTCTGGCGACCCTGGCGGCATTGCAGCAGCTCGGCGAACACTGGATCGACTTCCACGGGCCGAGCGAGCCGCGCCGGCTGCTCAAGGACGCCTGCCAGCTGGAGCTGCTCGACCTGTTCGGCCGGACCGGAGACGCCCTGGCGGCGTACCAGGCCAATTATCGCGAGTGGCGCGCCCTGCTCGGGGAGAGGGATCGCATTGCAGGCGAAGCCCAGCTCTCCCCCGACCAGATCGAATTTACCCAGAGCCAGCTCGCAAAGATCGACTCGCTGGAACTGACCGCCGACGCGATCGACACCCTCGAGCGCGATTTTCAGCGCCTGAGCCGGTCGCAGGAGCTGATCGGGTTGGCGGGGGTGCTGGCGGGGGGATTGACGGGGGATGAGGGGGTGCAGGATCGCCTGGGGGCGCTGCTGCGCGAGGCGCGGCGGCTGGAGAGCCTCGATCCCGCCAGCCGGGCGCTGGCTGAGCGCTTCAGCGCGGCGGTGGTCGAGCTCAACGAACTCGCAGGCGAATTCACCGCACTGGGCCAGAAATTGCACATGGATCCGGAGCAGGCGGAGCAGCTGGGGGGGCGCATGAATGCGTGGCTGGAGATGAAGCGAAAGTATGGCGACCTGGCGTCCGTGGTTGCCGCGGGGAAAGACCTGCGCGAGCGCCTCGCCCGGCAGGGCGATCTGGCCGGGACGCTGGCCCGGCTGGACCAGGAAGCCGCGGCTTCCGAGCGGGCGGCCAAGCAGGAGGCCCAGGTGCTCCGCCAGAAGCGGGAGAAGGCGGCGAAGGAGCTGGGCAAAGTCGCCGCGAAGGCGATCGCGGAGCTCGGGTTCCAGAAGGCCGACTTCCAGGTCAGGGTGGTGCCGCTGGCCGAGCTCGGCCCGACCGGCGGCACCGGCGCCGAATTCCTCTTCTCGCCCAACGCCGGCGAGCCGCTGCTGCCGCTCAACCGGGTGGCCTCGAGCGGGGAGCTGGCGCGCGTGATGCTGGCGCTGAAGGCGGTGCTGGCGGACCTCGACGGGGTCCCGCTGCTGGTGTTCGACGAGGTGGATGCGAATGTGGGCGGGGAGATCGGGCGGGTCGTCGGGGAGAAGATGGCCGAGATCGGAAAGAGCCACCAGGTCCTCTGCGTCACCCATCTCCCGCAGGTGGCCGCCCAAGCCACCTGCCATCTGGTCGTCACGAAGGACCAGACCAAGGACCGGGTCGTCGTGACCATCGCCCCGATCCAAGCCAGCCGCAAAGGCCGTGTCGCCGAGCTCGCCCGGATGCTGGGCGACCGCAACGCCAAGAGCGCCCTGGCCCACGCCGAGCAGCTGCTGGGGAGATAAACGCAACACCCAATAACGTGGCACGGGCATCCTGCCCGTGTGATCCGATGCCGCGGCGTAGCCGCCACTGATTGGGCATAGACAGCGGCATGTCGCTTCTACCTTTTCGATCTGGCGGGTGGCGCCTAAGCGCTCACTCTAAAGCTGCGCCATTTTTCCAGCGGCAGGTTGGCGACGGCGATCATCGCGACCTGGGTGGCGACGAAGACGGAGAGGCCCTGGAAGGCGGCCTCGGTGAAGCCGTAGTTGTGCAGGCCCACGCCGAGCATGTTGACGCCGAACCAGCTCCAGCTGGTGACGATGTTGCCGCCGATCGCCAGGCACATCAGGCCGCGCTGGCGGATCATGCCGCCCCAGCGGGCGTGGAGGATGATCGCGTTCCAGATCACGATGATCAGGGCGCCGTTTTCCTTCGGGTCCCAGCCCCAGAAACGCCCCCAGGACTGGTCGGCCCAGATGCCGCCCAGGACCGTGCCGACGAAGCTGAAGAGGGTCGCAAAGCAGACGATCCCGTAAACCATCCGCGCGAGGGCGTCGGCCGTCGCCCGGTCCAGGGACTTGGTGAACACGCCGCGCACAACGTAGATCAGCGCGAGGAAACCGGCCAGCAGGGTGGAGGCGTAGCCGCTGGTCACCACGATGACATGGGTGGAGAGCCAGAAATTGGAATCGAGCACGGCCCGCATCATTTCCAGCGTGTCGCCGCCGAGGGAGAGGTAGTGGGCGATGACCAGCGTCGCGAACCCGATCAGGCCGCCGGCCACCGTGCCGATGGCGTTGCGGTAGATCTTCTCCAGGACCAGGCAGAGCAGGACGGAACCCCAGCCCACGAAGAGCGCCGAGGAGTAAAGATTCGTGACGGGCGGGCGGCCGCCGACCCACATGCGGACCAGGATGCCCGCGGTGGCCAGGACCCAGGCCAGGGCCATCAATTGGAACGCGGCGCGCCCGAGCGCCTCCGGCCACTTCAGCCAGGACACGATGGCGAGGACGAACGCCAGCGCGTAAAGAAACATGCCCGAGGTGAAGGGCGCCGCGGCGTTGAACCGCTCCTCGGTGGCGCACCGGCGGAGCTGGGGCGCGAGGCGGCCTTGCAGATCCTGTCGGTAAAGCTCCACCAGGTGGTTGAACTGGTCGGCGTTCTGGCCTCTCCAGGCATAGCCCAGGCCCGCGTAGGCCAGGACGCTCGGGTTCACCGCGCCGTGGTCGAAGGCCTCCAGGACCCCCGCGCCGGCGGTTTTCCAGGCATTCGGATCGGCGGCCCCGGGCTCGGGCGGGACGGCCAGGATTTGGGTCGCATCCGACAGCGCCACGTAGCGCTTGGCCAGATCGAGCATGGCCTGCGCCTCGTCCTCGTTGTGCGGCTGTCCCGCCTGCTTCGCCCGGACCGCGGCGACACCGTCCGGCAGGGCGCCTTGAAAGCGCAGCAGTTCCCCGAGAAAGTCGTCCGCGTCCGGCGGTTCGAGGGTGTGTTCGAGCCGCTGGTAAAGCGTCAGGTTGGCGTAGAGCTGCACCACGGCGCGCTGGAACCGGTTGCGCAGCTTGGCGTCGATCGGGTCGGCCAGCTTGGCCTGGGCTTCGATCGCGGGAAAGAATGGGGCGATCTCCTTGAAGGAAAAGCTCCGGTACCGGGAGTCGAGCGCGCCGAACACCGCCCGGACCTGGTCGAGGGTGCCCGGGTAGTGGATCGCAAGATTCTGGTCGTCCTTGCCGATCAGCGAAAGCAGGTCCGGATCGTCGATCGTGAAGACCCGATAGCTGTCGGCCTGGGCCGGGCGAAAAAACACGTCCAGCAGCCAGGCGCTCGGGGTCAGCGGTTCGGAGTTGTCCCGCCCCAGTTCCGGGCGGTTGTCGGGGCCCAGCACCTGCTGCGCCCCGGCGATCTGCAGGAGAGAGGTGCGCGCGATCGTATCCATCGGCTTGACCCGGCCGTCCGCGAGGACGGGCAGCCGGCCGAAGCCGACGAGGTCGAACGCGCCGGGATTGCGCGGCGGCAGCAGCGTCAGGCCGACGAAGACCAGGCCGAGGACCAGGGGCAGGAAGGGCAGCAGCCTTTTCATGGATGGACCGTGGCGGGCGCGCGGCGGCGGCGGGCGAAGGCGGCGAGGTGGAGGCTGAACTGCAGGACCAGGCCGAGCGCCATCAGGGTGCAGGCGATGTAGGGCATCAGCCAGCTGGGGTTGCGCACGACCTGGAGGACGGTCGTGCGGTCCTCGTTGGCGAAGCTCTTCTGGTAAAAGGTCAGGCCCGCGGTGCGCATCGGGTTGTTCATGTAGATCAGCACCTCGCGCCCGGGGGCGCCGGGGGTGTTCACGCGCACCCGGCTGGAGAAATTCTTCGGGATGTCGGTGCCGGGATAAATGTCGTGGCTGAACTTGAGCAGGGTGAGGGAGAAGGGGAGGTAGCGGCGCTGGAAGCGCATCACGATCTTCCAGTCGTGGCCGGCGTAGGAGAAGTGCTGGGGCATCGGCAGCTCGGGCGAAACGAGCCAGGTGCCAAGCGAGCCGTCGGGCCCGACCAGCTCGATGAAGGCGGCGGGCAGGTTGCGCTCGTCCTCCTTGGAGGCGACCGGGACCGGGGTTGCGACGATCTGGGTCCCCATGCCCTCGCTGGCCGGGGAAGGGGGCGCGTCCGGAGCGTCGCGCCGCATCTGCAGCACGGCGTTCGGATAGTACAACCGGGTCACCACCCGGAAGGGCAGCCGCGGATGCTGTACCGTCTCGCCGTTGGCGACCAGCGCCTCGGGAATCGCCACGACATTGTCGAACTGCGGATCGGTCGCGTCGATCAGGGCGACCTCGTTGTCGCGCTCGCTCTCGCTGTAATTCTTGGTTTCGCCGTTATCGAGGGTGAGGTCGTAGTCCTTCTGCCAAAGGCCGCTGAGCAGCTCCCCGACCAGCAGCAGGATCAGCCCGGTGTGGGTGAGCCAGATCCCTCCCTTCTTCCAGCCCAGGCGGAAGCGGGCGACGTGGGCGGTCACGAGGTTGATGAGCAGCAGGCCCCCGATCACGTATCCGCCGGGAAACACCGGCACCGGGATCTCCGTGCCGGGGATCTTCTCGAGGACAAAGAAGCTGTGGAAGAACTTCTGGTGCACCCCCCAGATTCCGAGATCGGTCTGGGCCAGCGTGGCCCAGAAGATCAGGACGATGCCGAGCGCCAGCAGGGTGACGGTCAGCTTGAGCGAGACGAAAAAGTCGCGGAACTGGCGCAGCAGGGCGGTCATGGCTGCGTCGTGGGTTTCACGGACTTTAGGAAGTCGAGGAAGGCGGATTTTTCACCCGCCACCAGCCGGTCGGGCCCCGTCAGCTTGAAAAACCAGGTGCCATCGGCAAACGGCACGATCGCCCCGAGGATGCGCTTCCCGCCCGCGCCCGGGTCGCCAGCGAAATCCACCAGCTCGAACTGCAGGCCGTTTTGCGCCAGCGTGCTGACCGCGCCGGCCAGGTCGCCGTCGGACAGCGGCGGCAGCTGCACCTGGCCCCGCCAGCGGTTCACATTGGCGAGCTCGCCGCCGACGTCGCCGGGAAAGGCCGTGATGGAGAGGTCGGCCTCCGCGCCGCCCTCACCCGGCACGGCATAGCTGCCCTTGCGCATGGCCGAGGCGGCTTTGACCCGCCAGCCGGCCGGTGCGGTCCAGGTCAGGCCGGGGCCGGCCGCCGTGGGCACCGCGGTGTCGGCCATGGCGGCTCCGCCGGCGACCGGCATCCCGCCCCCCGGGCCCGCGGCGTCGGCGCCCGCCGCGGCCACGCCGGGCAGGGAGGGATCCGCTTCCTTGGGCACGCGGTAGAAGGTCACCTTTTCATCCCGGCATGCGGCGAGGACGAGGAGAAGCACCAGCGGCGAAAGGTGACGAAGGACGCGCATGAAACCGGGCTTTTTCCCACCTTTGGCGGAAAACTTCAACCCTATCTGTCGAAGTATCAGCGCCGCTCACCGGAGGTGGTAGCTGCAGGCATCATCGCGCCGGGCGGTCTTTTGAACAGGAAGGTCGGGAAGGTCGGGAAGGACGGGAAGATTGAGGAGGACTCAGATGTCTTGACCGATCCTTCCCGTTCTTCCCGGCCTTCCTGTTCAAAATCAATTATTGAACCGGAAGAGCGCCACATCCCCGTCCTGGAATCCGTACTCCTTGCCTTCCAGCCGGTATTTGCCGGCCTCGCGGGCGGCGGCGACGCTGCCGAGGCGGGCCAGATCCTCGTAGGAAACGACCTCGGCCTTGATGAAGCCCTTCTCGAAATCGGTGTGGATCACCCCGGCGGCTTGGGGGGCCTTCCAGCCCTGCTTGATCGTCCAGGCGCGGACTTCCTTTTCGCCTGCGGTGAAGTAGGTGAGCAGGCCGAGCAACCCGTAGGTCGCGCGGATCAGGGCCGAGACCCCGGAGTCCTCGACGCCCAGGTCCTTGAGGAAGGCCTTGGCCTCGTCGGGCGCCAGGTCGATGAGCTCGGACTCGATGCGGGCGCTGATCGGCACGTAGGCGGCGTCGTGGTGCGCGCGGACAAAGGCGGCGACCTGCTGGACGAACGGATTCTGCTCCGCCGTCGCCAGGTCCGACTCCGCTACGTTGCAGGCGTAGATCACGGGCTTGGCGCTGAGCAGCTGGAAGAGCTTGAGCATCTTCGTCTCGTCCTCGTGCGCGGCCAGGATATTGGCGGGCTTGTTGGCGTTGAGGTGGGGGATCAGGCGCTCCAGCAGCACCAGTTCCGCCTGGGCCTCCTTGTCCCCGCTCTTCGCCTTCTTCTGGTTCTTGTCGATGCGCTTTTGCACGGCATCGAGGTCGGCGAGGATCAGCTCGGTGGTCACCACCTCGATGTCGCGGACCGGGTCGACCGTGCCCATGGTGTGGATCACGTCGGGATCCTCGAAGCAACGCACCACGTGGACGATGGCATCCACCTCGCGGATGGTGGCGAGAAACTGGTTGCCGAGACCCTCCCCCTTGCTCGCGCCGGCCACGAGTCCGGCGATGTCGACGAATTCGATCGCGGCCGGGATGACGACGCTGGTCTTGGCGATCTTCTGCAGGACCGCCAGGCGGTCGTCCGGCACGGTCACGACCCCGACGTTGGGGTCGATGGTGCAGAACGGATAGTTGGCCGCCTCGGCCTTCCGGGATCGGGTGAGGGCGTTAAAGAGGGTGGATTTCCCCACATTGGGTAGTCCGACGATACCGGCTTTCAGCATAAACGGCCCATTGACCGGCAGGGCTCGGGACTTGACAAGCCATTTATGAACCGGTCTTCTATTCAGCTTTTCCAAATTAGGTCCGCACTGTAAAAACCGTCATGGCACTGAAAATCCGTCTCACTCGCGTCGGCACCACCCACCAGCCGCATTATCGCATTGTCGTCGCTGAAGCGCGCTCGCGCCGCGACGGTCGTCCGGCGGAGTCCCTGGGCACCTATGACCCCCGGGCCAAGGGCGAGACGGTCAAGCTCGACCTCGCGCGGGTGGATTACTGGCTCAGCAAGGGAGCCAAGCCGACCGACACGCTTCATTCGATGATCAAGAAGGCCCGCCGCGCCGCTGCCGCCAGCGCTGTCGTCGCCCCGGTCCCGGCCGTCGAGCCGACGGCCGCGCCTGCAACTTCCTGATTCTGAACAGGAAGGGCGGGAAGATCGGGAAGGATTGATTTTTTCGCCTCAGAGCCGCCTCGGATTTTCGTCCGAGGCTTTTCGTTTCTTCCCGTTCTTCCCGATCTTCCTGTACTAAATGCATTTCCGCCATGCTCCGGATCGACATTCTGACCCTCTTCCCCGGGATGCTCGATGGTTTCCTGACTGAGAGCATTCTGGGCAAGGCCCGCGAGCGGGCGCTGCTGGAGGTCGTGGTCCATGACCTGCGGGCCTGGACGACCGACAAGCATCATACCGCCGACGACCGGCCTTTTGGCGGGGGGGCGGGGATGGTGCTCAAGCCGGAGCCGGTCTTTGCGGCGATCGAGCAGCTGCAGACCCCGACCTGCCACCGCATCTACCTCACCCCGGATGGCGTGCCCTTGTCGCCCGCCATCGCGCAGGATCTTTCCCGCCGGGAACACCTCATTCTCCTGAGCGGGCATTACGAGGGCATCGACCAGCGGATCCGCAACCACGTGATAGACCAGGAGATCAGCATCGGCGACTACGTGCTGACCAATGGGACCCTGGCGGCCGCCGTGCTGATCGACGCGCTGAGCCGGTTCATTCCGGGGGTCCTGGGCGAGGAAAAGTCGTTGACGCACGAATCCTTCACCGGCAAGTTGCTCGACTTCCCTCAATACACGCGCCCCGCCGAATTTCGCGGCATGTCCGTGCCGGATGTCCTACTCTCCGGCAACCACGCTGAGATCGATCGATGGCGCCGCGAGCATGCGTTGGAAAAAACCCGCCAGGTCCGACCCGATTTACTCAAATAAGCCACTGCCATGAACCCGATCATCAAAGAAATCACCGCCTCCCAGGTGAAGACCAATATCCCGCCGTTCCGCGTGGGCGACGGCGTGCGCGTGCACACCAAGGTCCGAGAGGCCGACAAGGAGCGCATCCAGATCTTCTCCGGGATCGTCATCGCCCGCAAGGCGAGTGGCATTCACGAGTCCTTCACGGTCCGGCGCATCAGCTATGGCGAGGGCGTGGAGCGGGTGTTTCCCCTGAACTCGCCGAACATCGAGAAGATCGAGATCGAGCGCGAGTCCCAGCCGATGCGGGCCCGCCTGTACTACCTGCGCAACCGCACGGGCAAGGCCGCGGTGAAGGTCAAGGAGAAGGAAGGCCGCACCGCCGCCGTGGCGGCGCCCGCTCCGGCGGCTCCGGCTCCCGCGGAGGCTGCGCCTTCGGCTTGAGGCGGCATTCTGGTCGAGTGGCATGGGCTTCCAGCCCATGTCGCAAATAGCACGGGCTGGAAGCCCGTGCCACGTTAAGCGGAACGTCGCGTCACCCTTACTTTCTGCTTTCCCCGGTTGCGGGCCTGCCTTAGTCCTTCCAGATTAACGCATGTCCCTGCCCACTGACATCCTGACCAAGGCGGCGAACCAGGCCCGGGGCCTGGCGATCGACGCGGTACACGCCTGCAATTCCGGCCATCTCGGCCTGCCCCTGGGGTGCGCGGAGATCGGCGCCGTGCTCTACGGCCATGCCCTGGTCCACGACCCGGTGCGCCCGCGCTGGCTCAACCGCGACCGCTTCGTGCTCTCGGCCGGCCACGGCAGCATGTTCCTCTATTCCTGGCTCCACCTCAGCGGCTATGCGCTGCCCCTGGAGCAGATCAAGAAATTCCGCACCCTGCACAGCATCACTCCGGGCCATCCCGAGTTCCGCGAGACGCCGGGGGTGGAGGCGACCACGGGCCCGCTCGGCCAGGGCGTGGCCAATGCGGTCGGCATGGCGGTGGCCGGGCAGATGACCGTGGCGCGCTTCAACACGCCGGACCATCCGCTGTTCGATTACAAGGTGGTCTGCCTGGCGGGGGACGGCTGCATGCAGGAGGGCGTCGCGATGGAGGCGGTCGAGTTCGCGGGGCACCAGAAGCTCGGCAACCTGATCCTGATCTACGACTCGAACTACGTGACGCTCGACGCCATGGCGGCGAAGACCCAGAGCGAAAACACCGCGAATCGTTTCAAGGCGATCGAGTGGGATGTGCAGACGGTCGACGGGCAGGACATGACGGCGTTTCTCAAGGCCTTCAACAAGGCCCGGAAGGCCAAGTCCGGCAAGCCGCAGCTCATCATTGCCCACACCCTGATCGGGAAGGGCATCCCGGAGGTGGCCGGCACGCAGAAGGCCCATGGCGAGGGCGGCGCCAAGTTTGCCGATTCGGCCCGCGCGGGCCTCGGGCTCCCCGCCGACGAGCATTTCTACGTGAGCAACGACGTCCGCGCCTATTTTGCGGTCCACCAGCAGAGGCTCCGCCGCCGGGCCAACCGGTGGCACAAGGCATTCCAGGCCTGGCGCGCCGCCCACCCCGAAAAAGCGGCGCTGCTGGACTCGGCCGGGGCGCGGCCCAGCGCCGCCCACCTGCTCGGGAAGATCCCCCTGTTCGCGCCCGACGTGAAGCTCGGCGGCACGCGTGCCGCCGGCCGCGACGTCCTGCAGCCGATCGCCGCCGAGCTCCCCCTGCTCATTTCCGGCAGCGCCGACCTGCACGGCTCGACGCTGAATTACATCGCCGCCGACCACGACTTCGATCCGACGAACCGCGCCGGCCGCAACCTCCGCTACGGCATCCGCGAGCACGGCATGGCCGCCATCAACAACGGGATCGCCTATGACGGGGTCTTCCGCCCGTCCTGCGCCACCTTCCTGGTCTTCGCCGACTACTGCCGCCCCTCGCTCCGCCTGGCGGCGCTGGCGAAGCTGCCCGTCATCTACATCTTCACCCACGACTCCATCGGGGTCGGGGAGGACGGCCCCACCCATGAGCCGGTCGAGACGATTTCCTCGCTGCGCCTGATCCCGGGCTTTGAGGTGATCCGCCCCGCCGATCCCGAGGAAACCGCCGGGGCCTTCGCCGCCGCGCTCGAGCGCACCGACGGGCCGACGCTCCTCGCCCTGACCCGCCAGGCGGTCCCGGTCCTCAACGACATCCCGGCGCATATCCGGCGCGCCGGGGTGCTGAAGGGCGGCTATGTGGCGCTGCAGGAGACCGAGCCCCTCGCCGTCATCCTGCTGGCGACCGGCAGCGAGTTGCAATTGGCGCTGGCCGCCGCGAAGGAGCTGGGCGCCGGGACCCGCGTGGTCTCGATGCCGTCCTTCCACCGCTTTGACCAGCAGCCCGCGGAATACCGGGAGGCCATCCTGCCCTCGAGCTGCCTCCGGCGCGTCTCGGTGGAGGCGGGCGTGACCGACCTGTGGCGGAAATACGTCGGGCTGGCGGGCAGGACGATCGGGATCGACCGGTTCGGCCTGAGCGCCCCGGCGCCGGAGATCTTCCGGGAGCTGGGCGTCACGACGGAGGCCGTGGTGGCCGCGGCCCGCAGCCTGTGAGTCCGCGGGCGGCGGCGCTGACCCTCGCGGGCGCGGCCGCGGGCCCCGTCATCCACCGCAATATCTACGGGCATTTCGCCGAGCACCTCGGCCGCTGCATCTACGAGGGCCTGTGGGTGGGGGAGGACTCGCCGATTCCCCACACGCGCGGCCTGCGCCGCGACGTGGTGGCGGCGCTCCGGCGGCTCGACGTTCCGGTGCTGCGCTGGCCGGGCGGTTGTTTCGCCGACGAATATCATTGGCGCGACGGCGTCGGCCCCCGGGAACTGCGGCCGAAAATGATCAACACGCACTGGGGCGGCGTGGTGGAGAACAACCACTTCGGGACGCACGAATTCCTCGACCTGTGCGGCCAGCTCGGCTGCGAACCCTACATCTGCGGCAACGTCGGCAGCGGCACTGTCCGGGAAATGCAGGAGTGGATCGAATACCTGACTTCCGACGCCGACTCGCCGGTGGCCAATCTCCGGCGCCGGCACGGCCGGGACCAGCCGTGGAAGCTCGCCTACTTCGGGGTGGGCAACGAAAACTGGGGCTGCGGCGGCCAGATGCGGCCCGAGTTCTACGCCGACAATTTTCTCCGCTATAACACCTACGTGCGCAACCTCTCTGGCAACCGGATCGCCCGCATCGCCTGCGGCCCGGCCAATGCGGACTACGTCTGGACCGAGACCCTGATGCAGCTGGCGGGCCGTCACCTCGATGGGCTCTCGCTCCATTACTACACCGTGACCGGGGAGTGGACGAAGAAGGGCCGCGCCACCGAGTTCTCCGAGGCGGAATGGCACACCACGCTGCGCCGGACCCTCGAGATCGACGAACTGATCACGCGGCACAGCGCGGTGATGGACCGTTACGACCCGGCCCGGCGGGTGGGGCTGGTGGTGGACGAGTGGGGGACCTGGCATGAGTCCGAACCCGGCACCAATCCGGGGTTCCTTTATCAGCAGAACACCCTGCGCGACGCGCTCGTCGCGGCGCTCAACTTCCATATCTTCCACCGGCACGCCGCGCGGGTCACGATGGCCAACATCGCGCAGACCGTGAATGTGCTCCAGGCGATGGTCCTCACCGACCGGGAGCGGATGATCGTCACGCCGACCTACTGGGTGTTCGAGATGTACCGGGTGCACCAGGGGGCGACCGCGCTGCCCGTCGGGCTCGAGTCGCCCGCCTACGTCGTGGACGGGCAGTCGATCCCGGCCGTGAGCGCCACGGCTTCGCGCGACGCGGCGGGGGTGGTCCACCTCTCGCTCGTCAACACCGATCCGGGCCGTCCGGCGACGGTGGCCTGCGCCGTGACGGGCGGGGCGGGGCGGCCGCCCCGCGGCCGGATCCTGACGGCGCCGGCGATGAACGCGCACAACACCTTCGAGCATCCGGAAGTGGTCGCGCCCGCCGACTTCGGCGGCTTCGCCTGGAGCGGAGGCACCCTGACCGTCGCGCTGCCGGCCAAATCTATCGTGACGCTGGAGCTTTCCTAACCTGGGCGTCCCGCCCAGGAACGTGGCATGGGCATCATGCCCATGTTCTCATGATCCACGGGCGGGACGCCCGTGCCACGCCGATCTGCCTCCCCTGCGACCGAGGTGCTTCAGCGCTTTTTTATGCTCAGTCACTTGCTTTTATTAATTAGCATCCTAATTATATGCCTCCTTACTTTTCCTGCCTTCCGCCATGCGCCTCGTCCTGCCCAAGAACCTCCCCCGCTATGAGTGCCTGATC
>Ga0302320_10014542_pt1 | contig 16273 bp, 12 predicted proteins | sample Bog_T0_3_FD_202130 | JGI IMG/M metagenome (GOLD analysis project Ga0302320, IMG submission 202130) | Peat permafrost microbial communities from Stordalen Mire near Abisko, Sweden - Bog_T0_3 | ecosystem: Environmental > Terrestrial > Soil > Wetlands > Peat | place: Sweden: Abisko, Stordalen Mire... | reverse complement strand
GTGCCGCGGCCAGAGATCGAGAAGATATCTTCGATCGGCATCAGGAACGGCAGATCAATTGCGCGGTCAGGCTGCGGAACGTACTTGTCCACCGCTTCCATCAGCTCGTCGATCTTGGCTTCCCACTTCGGGTCGCCGTTCAGAGCAAGCAATGCCGAACCACGAATCACCGGAGCATCGTCGCCGGGGAACTGGTACTTCGACAAAAGTTCGCGAACTTCCATCTCCACCAGGTCGGTCAACTCTTCGTCTTCGACCGCGTCGCACTTGTTCAAGAACACCACGATGCAGGGAACGCCCACCTGGCGAGCCAGAAGAACGTGCTCCTTGGTCTGCGGCATAGGACCATCGGTCGCTGCCACAACCAGGATCGCGCCGTCCATCTGCGCCGCGCCCGTGATCATGTTCTTGATGTAGTCGGCGTGACCGGGGCAGTCGACGTGAGCATAGTGACGATTCGCCGTCTCGTACTCCACGTGAGCCGTCGCAATCGTGATACCGCGCTCGCGCTCTTCAGGGGCGTTGTCGATCGAGTCGAACGAACGGAACTGGTTCTTCGGGTTGTGCTTCTGCAATACCTTCGTGATCGCCGCAGTCAAAGTCGTCTTGCCGTGATCGATGTGTCCGATGGTGCCCACGTTTACGTGAGGCTTCGAACGATCAAATTTTTCCTTCGCCATACGTTTCAGTTCCTTCCGTTAGACTTTTTCAAAAATCCAAAAATCAACCTGCCGTTTGCTCTCTCCGCACTTGCCGCATCCGCTCAATTCCGACTTGCACAAGCTGAAAGCTGAGAGCTAATAGCTAAAAGCTGTACTTCTCAGTAGTAGGCGTAAATTCTGAAATACCTTTGCCGCAGTTCGATCGGAACAGCTTCCACCAGCCTGAGATACCGCTCGCGCGTCAAGCCCTGGTCTGAAACCGGCAGAGCCGCATAAAGCTTCTCGGCGTCCTTACCGATCAATCCGCGCTTCAACACTGACTCGTAATCGCGAATCCTGAGTTTGGCCTTGCTCACACGATTCAGAAAGACTTCCACATCCCGTCCGTCGAATGCCGCGTCAATCTGCGCATGAAGCTGCGCGTATCCCTGCTCATCCCGGACCGCAATCGCTGCCTGCTCAAACATCGTCTTCTACCCTCAAACTTCTTTTCTCAGCACCGCGGCGCGGGTCCAATTCATGGAGCGGGAGACGAGGATCGAACTCGCGACCAACAGCTTGGAAGGCTGTGACTCTACCACTGAGTTACTCCCGCCCTTGTACCGCCGCTTACTAAACTTCTGGAGCTGATGACCGGGCTTGAACCGGTGACCTCTCCCTTACCAAGGGAGTGCTCTACCAACTGAGCTACATCAGCCCTTCAAAAACAGCTTCTAGCTTCTAGCTTTTAGCTACTAGCTTCTTCCTTCGGGTGCGAGCCAGAATCCGCTCAACGACGCGATGCAAAAGCTAATGGCTAATAGCTAACGGCTATTAGCTGCCCTTCTCCCCGTCACGCCGAATTCTCTCCGCCGAACGGGCCAAAACCGTACGCAATGCCAACCCACCGATGATGATCAGTGGAATCCACCGTATCTCCACCGGCCTGCCCATCACCAGGACGTCGCCTTTGCCCATGGTGAACCAGACCAGAACCGCCAGTGCCGCATACAACATGAGGGCCACTGGAAACCGCTTGTCGAGATCAGCACCGCTTCGCTCCAGCCGGTCCTGATCCTTACTCATTCCCGCCCTCAAACTCAGTTCCCAACGGACCGTGTCCAACTGACCACCGTTCACTGACAACTGACAACTAATTCATGGTGCACAGGGGAGGATTCGAACCTCCGTAGCTCCAAGGAGCGGCAGATTTACAGTCTGCTGCCATTAACCGCTCGGCCACCTGTGCCCAGACACCCAAAAAGCAAACTCGCTTTCAGGACACCCAATCTGCTCAACCCGGCGGCAAAAAACACCCGCCGGAAATCCTGCCAAACTCACATGCCCTAGCGCCCTGAAAGCCCGCTTCAGCGCATCACCCCTCACCCGGAAAGCCTCCGGCATTTCGGAGCATGCACCTCTGTGGGGTCACCGCGGAGGACCGGCCGACGCAGCTAAAACCAGCCAAAAAGGCTTCAGGCGTCAGCCCATTACGTGCTTCTTACGATCTGTTGCTTCCGCTTCCGAAACCCGGTTCGAATGTGGAGCTGGCGAAGGGATTTGAACCCCCGACCCTCTGATTACAAATCAGATGCTCTACCAGCTGAGCTACGCCAGCCCTATCCACCGGAACTTGCCCCGGACGTCGAAAAGCTTCACCGCAGCCGCGCACGGGCACACTTCCGCTCGGAGCGTTCTACGGCACAAAAATCAAGGTTAGCACACACCGTCTGGCGGAGCAAACGGAGGAGCAGGGACAAGGGGTACCAAGGGAACCACAGAACGAGGGACCACGGGGGATCAGCAGTCGGTAGTCATTGATCCGGGCCTCATCCTTGCGCATGCCGAGCGGTCGGGTTGGGCACTTCGTTGCATGGAATGGATCGATTATCAATGGGCCAGGCGCAGCCCATGTACAAGCGACCTCACCATTACAAGAGCAGCGGCTGTCACGATTAGGTCTGCCGGGGTTAGGGAACATATCGGTCTTGCCGCTTGGATCGTGCGTTTGGAAACGCTAGCCCCGATCACAGCGAAGGCCCAAAACGCCGAGCCTATCAGGTTGGGTGCGATGAGGAACTTAGGGATTGGCAAGTAAACCAACGTCATCAGGAGGGTGCCGAGCAGCCAGGGACCAACTGTTGTGCAAAGAACCGCTTGGCTCCGGCTGAACCAGGGTGGCGCCCAGGAAAAGAGCTCTTTCCCCATGAAATACATCATCGCTGAAAGAATTAGGCCGGCCACAATGGATATTGCGTTCATAAGGAGGTTTGAGGAGCCTCCGATTCGTAGCGCCAGGCGAATGTCGCCTCCGATGGAACCGCCGAGAGGGATATAGAACGCAACAATTGCGAACATCAGGAAAAGAAGCCCGCTTGGCCTCCGGTTATAGCGCCAACGATACAAGAGCCAGCCGATCAGGCCTACGGTAAGGCTGAAGATTGGACCCGAAACCGCAATCGCAATCGCCTGTCTGGGTGTGGCCGCCGCCGCATCGGGATTAACCCACATCTGGTAAAGCGTGGAGCTGAACCCGAGCATGTAGGCAGTGGCTGCATGCGTCGCTTCGTGCGGAGTGGCATTCAGTGCAAAGGCCGTCACGAAGAGAAGCGTTGGGCGGACTGCGACGCCTATGTCGTAAGCCAATCCCGCACCCCGCGCAGAGCCGGTCGCAATACTCGGAGATGACGCATCTATTGCAATCGGCTCTTCGGGGACCGTTTGTTCAATCCTGTTTTCCGCAGTCATGCTGGTCCTCCCGATCAAAACATCGCGTCACCTTGGAATGAGAAAAAGGCCGCAGCTAACGGTCGATCAAACGGTAGACGCCCATCTGATCAATTTTGCACAGCCTCTTTCATTCCTGAAAGCAACCTCAGCTCCTTAGCTTGCCCCCAATCGAATGCGTTTCGAGTAATGTGCGCTCTGGATGACGGCCCACCTCTTTGGTTCCGGGCGGTTGACTCATTTTCCGTTTTGCATCCAACTGGTGACATGCCAGCAAATCCCAACCAGCCCGGCGCAATGAACCAGGGACGGCTTCCTCCGGCCCTGAGCGAGCAGATTCCGACTCGGTTCACTCAAGCCGGTGCACTGCGGTTCTGGGTTGCGGCTATCCTGACCGGGGTTGCCACCGGCATCGGCGCAATTGCGCTCACGCGCCTGCTGGAACTGGTGCAGCATTGGCTCTGGCCCGGCAACAGCCTGCTGGAGGCTGCCTCGTCTGCCAGCGCGCACCGGATTGTGCTGACCCTGCTTGGCGCAGGCGTTGTGGTGATCGTGGGGCAATTGCTGTTGAAGCAGCTGACCAGCGGCAACGGCATCGATACCACTGCGGCCATCTGGTTCCACGCGGGCCGACTGCCTGCCTTGCGCACGCTGGGCAGCGCCATTCTTTCGGTCATCATTGTGGGCATGGGCGTTTCGATGGGCCGGGAAGGCGCGCCCAAGCAGGCAGGCGCCGTGTTCGCAAACTTTTTTGCGGACCGCATTCGGTTATCGGAGGAACAGCGGAGGCTGCTTGTTGCGTGTGGCGCTGGAGCAGGCATGGGAGCTGCCTATGGCGTTCCACTTGGCGGAGCGATTTTCTCTCTCGAAGTGATGCGCGGAGTGCTCGCTCTGCGCTACGTGTTGCCCGCGATCCTAGTGTCGGCCGTGGCTACGGGAGTTTCGTGGCTGGGGCTGCCGAATGCGAAAACCTACGAGGTGCCGCACTACACCGCTAGGGCCATGGCTTGCCTGTTCGCCCTGGTCGCCGGTCCCGTTGCCGGCGTGATGAGCGTGGCCTACGTGCACCTGATTACTTGGGCCGAACGACACAAGCCGGAAGGCTGGCGCAAATTTGTGGAGCCGTTACTGGTGATGGGGGCGCTGGGCGCAGCGGCTATCTGGTATCCGCAATTGCTGGGCAATGGCAAAGATGTTTCGCAACTGGCATTCGTGGGCGAGGTGGGCGCAGGATTGGCCCTTGTCCTGTTTTTCCTGAAGCCCGCGGCAACCGGCATGTGCATGCAGAGCGGAGCGCCCGGCGGCTTGTTTACTCCGTCGCTCACCTTCGGCGCCATGCTGGGTGCGGTCCTGGGCCATGGCTGGGCGATGATGACGCCGGGGCTCCCCGTGGGTTTGTGCGCACTGCTCGGGGCCAGCGCCGTAATTGCCGCCACCACGCAAGGCCCGATCTCGGCGATTGTGCTGATGATGGAGCTTACCGGCCGCGACCGCTCCTTCGCGCTGCCGATGCTGCTGGCGGTGACCACGGCCACCATGGTGTCCAGAACCATTACGCCGCGCTCCATTTACGACGCCCGGCTGACCGATGAGGAATTTGAGGAGCGTCGAGCCGCGCGCGAAGTGCGGCCCGGTCAATCTCCGGTCCCGGACTCGCCCTTGGAAACGCAGCAAAATTCCAATTGAAACGATTCCTCGCGCTCGAACACTATGTCCTCGGGGCTTGCTGTCGAACCATCACGCGCCGACCGTCGCGAATTTCACGACGATTTACCTTGACAGAAGGAACGGCGAAAGCCAACCTGATTGCATCCTGATCTTTTCCCGTATCGAAGGACGACTTATGACACGCAGAAGATTGCTTTCCATCGTGGCTCTTTTCCTGGCCGTTGCTGCCGCTGCCTCCATTCCATCCAGCGCTCAGGGCGCCCCGCCGCGCCGGCCGCGCATTGCCGTGATGGATTTCGACTATGCCACCGTGCAGAGTTCGACCTCCGCCATCTTTGGCACCAATGTGGACGTCGGCAAAGGCATCGCCGACCTGCTGGTGACGGGCCTGGTGAAAGACGGCTCCTACTCGATCATCGAGCGCAAAGCGCTGGACAAGATCATGACCGAGCAGAACTTCTCCAACTCCAACCGCGCCGACCCGAGCAGCGCCGCCAAGCTGGGCAAACTGCTCGGCGTAGACGCCATCCTGGTGGGCAGCATTACCGAGTTCGGCAATGAAACCAAGAAGACGAATCTTGGCGGCGGCGGCGGAAACTGGGGCGGCTTTGGCCTGGGTGGCGTCGGCCACTCCAAGTCGAACGCCAACGTAGGCATCGATGCGCGCCTCATCAACGTAGATACCGGCGAAATTATGGCTGTGGCGGAAGGCAAAGGCACGTCGAGCCGTTCAAGCACATCGCTGCTGGGCGGCGGCGGCAACTGGCACGGCTTCGGCGGCGGCAATGCCGACTTCGGTTCCAGCGACTTCCAGAACACCATCATCGGCGAAGCCACCAAGCAGGCTGTTGACCAGCTCACGGTCAGCCTCGCCGGCGACGTGGGCAAGGTGGGCGTCCGCACCATCAGTGTGGAAGGGCTGGTGGCGGCGGTCGACGGCGGCCAGATCATCCTCAACGTGGGGTCCCGAGCCGGTGTGAAGGTCGGCGATCAGCTCCAGGTAATGCGCGTCGGCCGCGAGATCAAGGATCCCGCCACCGGCGCCGTTATCCGCCGCATGACCACCGCCATCGGCACCGTCCGCGCCACCGACGTGGACGACTCGTCCGCCGTTTGCACTCCTATTGCCGGGACCGACTTCAAGGTCGGCGACATGGTGAAGACGGTTACGCAGTAGCTGCAGAATCCGCGCCAACCAAAATTCCCGCGGCGCACATCGCGCTGCGGTTGGGGAGGCGCGAGAGCCGCACTATTTTCGCTGATTCAACTTCCAATAATCGAAGTTCAGCAGATGTCCTTTGGACTCCCCTTTGAACACGAGATAGAAATCGTGTACGCCGGTCGCACCGGAGACGGGAGCGCTCAGAGTCTTCCACACATACCAGCCGCCTGTATCAGGGACTGTCACGGACCCAAGGACAGGACCGTCCAAACTATCGAGATGGAGTTCGATGACGCCGCCCCCGGCGCCGCTCGCCACGCGGGCGCTGAAGCTCGATGCCAGGCGGTTGCCGAAGTCAACTCCCCGAACCTTGATGTAGCTGCCGTTCGCTAAGTCGGTAACATACACGCCTACCGGATCGCTCTGCGCCGTCCGGACTCCGCTCTCCGAGGCAATTGTTTCCGCCTCAACTCGCGCAAATGGATTGAGCGTGCCGACCTGTGGAACCCCTTCCGGATCCCACCACGGCACCGTTGCGATGGTGCCGTCGGCGTTGTAGGTGAACTTGGACACAGTGATGGAGCGGCGCTCGCGATGGGTTTCCGTCAAGGCGTAGTTCAGCGTGTAATTGAAGCCAAAGACGTAGGAAGCTCCCTTGTAATCGATGATGCCGGGATGATTGCCTGAGGAGCGCTTGTCCGAGTCCATGATCATCCCCTTGTATTCCCAGGGGCCGGTTGGATGGCTGCTCATGGCGTAGCCAATGCCTTCGGGACAGCAGTGGGAGGCGTAGGCCATGTAGTATCTGCCGTTCCGCTTATAGAACCATGGACCCTCCTGATAGTTCTCGGGCTTGGAGTCCACTTGCACAATGTCACCCGAGTAAGAGGTCATATCGCGGTTCAGCTTGACATACCAAAGATTGGGATTGCCCCAATAGAGATAAGCCTGCCCGTTGTCATCAATGAACACCGTCGGATCGATGTTGCCGGTGGCTTTCTCAATCAGCGGGTGTCCGAGGGCATCTTTGAAGGGGCCAAAGGGGCTGTCGCTGACGGCAACGGCGATGACGTTCTTGGGCCAGCCGGGAACGCTGATGGGCACGTAGAGATAGAACTTGCCGTTGCGGGGAATCACCTGGGGCGCCCAGGCATCGTTACTCTGAACGGCCCAGGGAAAGGTGGCGAGCGAGGCCACAGCGCCGTGGTCGGTCCAGTTCACCATGTCGGTAGAGGTGTAGAGCCGCCAGTTGAGCATCTTGAAGTTAGTGGCGTCGTCCTCATCGTGGCTGGTGTAGAGGTAGACCGTGCCGTTATAGACGAGCGGCGCGGGGTCTGCGGTGAAGTTGGTCTGGATGATCGGGTTTTGTGCGGGGGCTTGCACCAGTGCACAGAGCGCGAGGGCGGACAGAAGGATGACGTGGCGAAATTGAAACTTGGTCATTGAGCAACGCTCACAAAGAAGCGGTACGACGCGGTAATCTTCACCGTTGCATTATACGCAGTAACCGTTTACTGGACTTCAGGATTTGCCAACCTGAGGAACTCACCAGGTCGAGAACTCGGCATCGTCCTTCGTCGATGGGTACGATCCGGAAACTAGGCGCTTTCGAAGCGATGGGCATTTTTGTGCGCCAACTCACACGGGCACAGATTATTCGATCGGCTTTCCTCGATTGCCCTTGCGCAATGGCTCCGTCTGGGCCGAAGATGGACTCGCTTCCCTTTTTAGTTGCTCGCTGTTTTGAACGCAAAGGAGAAGCTGCATGCGCAAGACTTTTATCGCACTTGTATTTCTAATTGCCGGTTCCGTTCTGCTCGCCCAACAAGCCCTCAACAACGACGGAGTCATCAAGCTGGTGAAAGCCGGCCTGTCGGATGACCTGATTGTTTCCACCATCAGCGCCTCACCTGGAACCTACGACACCACTGCCAACGGGTTGATCGCCCTCAAGACCGCCGGAGTAAGCGACCACGTGGTCACGGCAGTTGTCGTGAGATCCGCGGGTGGAACGGCGGCTCCGGCACAAGGCGCAGTTTTTGCGGTGGCGCCTGCCGGGACCGATCCTGACGATCCGGCCGCCTCCCACGAAGCCGGTATCTACATCTACAACGCGAATGCACCTGCCGGATCGAAGATGCTGATGCTTGAGCCCTCGGTCTACACGCAGGGGAAGACCGGTGGTGTCTTTGCCTCCGCTATGACGTACGGCATTGCCAAAATCAAGATGAAGGCAGTCCTTCGCGGCGCACATTCCAACGCGCGCGTCTCCGATCCGCAACCGGTCTTCTATTTCTACTTTGAAGAGCAAAGCGCGGGACTCAGCCACGCCTCGACTCCGTTTGGTGGAACCAGCACGCCCAACGAGTACACCCTTCTGAAATTCGACGTAAAGGGCGAAACGCGGGAGACGGTTGTAGGGCAGGCGAACGCCTTTGGCGCTTCGGGAGGCACCGACGAAAAGGCCGTCACCAATTTCACTTACACGAAACTGCGTCCCGGCGTGTATAAGGTAATGCTGAACGCGGCGCTGGCTCCGGGCGAATATGGCTTTATCTCCGCCGCCGGACAAGGCATCGTAGCTACGCCATACGGCGGCGCTGCCACAACAACCAACAGCCGGGTATTTGACTTCGGCAGAAACTAGCCAAGACCTCTCGCTGGACTCGATGCCGATCTTCGGCATTCAGGCACAACCGCGCCAGATCCAGCGAGAGGATTCTTGAGACCGCGTTCCATCTGCAAGCCGGAAACGCGCCCGCCCTGTAAGTTTTCTCTCCACTTCGACCGCATAGCTCGAACTGGCCGTTTCCGCATCCAACCAGATTCCCGTGCTTTGCAAAGACGGATACGCAACCGCTCACCGCCGCCAGGCGGCGAATCGATGCGATGGGGGAGATGTTACCTTGGACTCAGACGGCTTCATGACCAGACGAACACGCAGAACGCTTCTCATCGTCGCCGGAGTGATCCTTCTCCTCGCTGTCGCCATCTTTTTGCGCTCCAAGGCCCCGCCTGAGGCAGCACGACTGCTGCCAGAGTCCGACGGCATCCTGTACCTCAACATCAAGCCGATACGGACCTTCTCGCCCAAAAACATGAAGCCGCCCACCCGCACTCCGCAATACCAGGAGTTCGTCGACGCTACAGGCGTGGACTGGGAGCGCGACCTCGACGAAGTGGCCATCTCGCTGCACCGCATGCCCGACCCGGACGGTCCCAACGGGCCAGTCGCCTATTCCATGGTGATGGTGGGCAAGCTAACCGGCCAGAAGCTCAACGACTGGCTTGCGGCCCACGCCACCTCGCGCGAAATCTACGACGGACACACGATCTACAACATTCCGTCCCAGGAGCGCATCGTCCGCGTAACCCAGATCGGCTACGACATGCTCGCCGTATCGAATACGCCCACTTCAGAACAGATTCACTCGATCCTCGACAGGCATCGCACGGCTGCAGTGCCGTTTTCCGGTTCGTCCCTTTTAGCGCAGCACTATCACGATGTCCCGCTCCTCTCGCTCGCCTGGGGACTCGGCCAGATCGCGCTCCCCTTCTCTGAGAGTGGCTCCATTAGTGTGTTTGGGCTCGACTTGCCGATTCAACCCGACTCCACCATCATCGCCAGCGTGCGCTGGACAGGTTCCCTCCATATGCGCGTGGAAGAGATTGCACCTAGCGAAGACAAGGCAGCCAGCCAGGCCGCTGCGTTGGCCACGCTGGTGACCATGGCGCGCGGCTTTGCGATGCCGCTGGCCAGCAATCCCCAAAACAACGGGCTGAAAGCGCTGCTGAAAACGACGGAAGTGACGCAGAAACAGGATCGCGTCCTTGTGACCGCAACGCTACCGACAAGCGTACTCACCAGCCTTGCCGAAGACGCCAGCCAGCAGGCAGCTCCCCAAAATCCGCCGGCTGCTACTGACGCCAGCCCCGGCGCGTCAAAATAGTCAGTGCAAGAGTAGTGGGCCCTGGTAATTTGCTCCCTGTCATTCCCCGCAGCCCGCAACGTTGGGCCGCATGATCGAATCCCCATGCCACCATCAGATGAGAGGTCCCATGAATCACACTTCGGCTCGCCCGTATCTATCCGGCTGCCTGTTTTTCTTTGCTCACCTGTTCCCTGCCCCTATGAAGGCATCGGCATTCGCCTGCATCCTTGCGCTTTCTCCTTTCTTTGCCGCTGGGGCCTCGGCCCAGAGCACTGCTACGATTCCTCCCCGGCCCAACGTGCTCACGGGTCAGGATGCCTTCACCGACGCGGCCCACGAGTCACCCGGCATTCGCCGCCATCTGACCGTTGCCGATTTGCCGGTGCCGGCACCCGATCAATCCGTAGACAACGGGCCCACGGTAGTTCCGCGCCCGGCCAATGCGTGGCCCATCCCACCCAAAGGTTTCAAGGTGGACCTCTACGCAACAGGACTCGACAATCCGCGCCTGCTGCGCACCGCACCCAACGGCGACATCTTTCTGGCCGAAAGCGAAACCGGAAAAATTCGCGTCTTCCGCGGCGTGGATGAAAGCGGCAAGCCGAAGGAGACGTCCGTGTTCACCGAAGGCCTGCATCAGCCATTCGGAATCGCCTTCTATCCGAGCGGCGACAAACCCATGTGGATCTACATTGGCGACACCGACGGCATTGTGCGTTTCCGTTACCACAACGGCGATATGAAGGCCACCGGCGCCATGGAGCATCTTGCCGATTTGCCCGGTGGCGGACGCCTGCGCGGCGGCGGCCACTGGACGCGCGACCTCGTCTTCTCGAAAGACGGCAAGACGCTATTCGCTTCCGTCGGCTCGCACTCCAACGTCGACGACTCCGACACGCATCCTGAAGAATTTCACCGCGCCGACGTGCTTGAGTTCACGCCGCAGGGCCAGTTCGTCAAGGTCTATGCTTCCGGTATTCGCAACTGCGTTGGCGAAGCCATCAACCCCATCACCGACCAGCTCTGGTGCTCCACCAACGAGCGCGACACCATCGGCAACAACCTCGTCCCTGATTACGTGACGCACGTCGAGGAAGACGGCTTCTACGGCTGGCCTTGGTTCTACATGGGCGGCCACCAAGATCCGCGTCACCTGGGCAAGCATCTTGAGTTGGAGTCCAAGGTCATCACGCCCGACATTCTGCTCAATCCCCACTTCGCTTCGCTCGAGATGACGTTCTACGAGGGAGCGCAGTTTCCTGACGAGTTCAAGGGCGACGGTTTCGCCTGCGAGCACGGGTCGTGGAATCGTGCCAACCGCAGCGGCTACGAAGTCATCCGCCTGCCCATGCGCGACGGCAAAGCAACCGGCGAGTACGAGGACTTCCTAACCGGCTTTGTCACCGCAGACGGCCAGGTGTGGGGACGGCCCGTCGGCGTCACGCAAGCGCAGGACGGATCTCTCTTCATCTCAGACGACGGATCGAAATCCATCTGGCACGTCAGCTACGTCGGCAAATAAACGAATGGCCCGGCTGGCTCATTAACTTTGAGCCAGCCGGGCCGGTTCCCTTTGTACTCAACGCCTCTACGGAACGGCAATCTGGAAATCCGAAATGTCCATCGCTTCCGGACTCGTCGTCGACGACTCGGCGTAAATGCCAACCGTGCCTCCACCCGCCGGCGGAACGCCTGTAAGCGTGGCCACCTGCGTACCATTCACGTAGAACGTTGCCAGGTTTCCCTTCGTCGTTACCTGCAGCGTGTTATTCACGCCCACGCCCTTGGCAACCGCGGCATTGGTCTGCCGCGCAAAGAGAGCCGTCCACGCTGTCCCGTTGTTGCTGCCCACAAAAAACTGCCCGTCTGTCGTCACCTCGAACATGTAGTACGCCGAGGGACTGGTGCCCCAGAAGATCACGCCCGCCGCTTCGTTCTCAGCCTTCGCCGTGGCCGGCGCGCTGACCGTTGCGCACAAACTCACATCGCCATATTGAATGGTCGAGTAGGTCAGGGACTGGCCAATGCCCGGCTGCGTAAAACTGATGTCCGCCTTGCCGCCAGCCATCGTCACTTTCACCGATGCAGCCGTCGCGGTATTCCATCCCGGACCTGCGCTCGCGAAGGTGTCGTGATACGTTATGTTCCCCGGACAGGTGGCTGCCCCCGCCGGCGCTGCGGCCATCACGCTGAGAAAAGCTGCTGCAATCAATCGATGCATCGTTAAGTCCCTTTCCCGCGCAAGCCGCTTGTTGAGCCTGCGCTCTTCACAAAATGCATGTCCAATGCACGAACAACATCCCGCCCGCAAACTCCATCCCTCACTCTGCCGCTGCGCTTACGGAATCGAAACCGAAAAATCGGAAACGTCCATTGCCTGCGCGCTCGTGTTGGAAGAAGAAACAATAAAACCCGTCAAGCCTCCGCCAGGAGGCGCCGTATCGTTAAACGTCCCCACCTGCTTCCCGTTGATGAAAAGTGTGACCACCCCGCCGACCGTCTGCGCCCGCAACACATTCTTTGCGCCCACTCCTTTTTGAATGGCGTCGCTTGGTTCCCACGGCAATGGAACGTCCCAATCCCCAGGTGCGTTCTGATGGGCCACAATGAACTGCCCATTCACTGAAACCTCAAAGCAGTAGTAATTGTTGCTGTTGATCGCCCAGAAAATAACACCCGCCGCCTGGTCTTCCGCCTTGTCGCTTCCCGGCGCGCTCACCGTTGCGCACACGCTCACATCGCCAAACTGCGCGGCCATATACTCCATGGGAATGCTGATGCCGGGCTTCTCAAAAGTCGCTTCCGCTTTTTCGCCGCCGATGGTCAACGTAAAACCCGCCGGCTTCACAGCCCTGTATGCGGTGTTCGGCGCGGAGAAATTATCCTCGAACGCGACAATCCCCGGACACGGGGCCGCCATCGCCGGCACAACCGAAGACAGATAAAGCATTGCTGCGATTGCAATCACGTTTCGCATGGCGAATTTCCCTCTGTCGCGCAGCAGGCTTGCAGACCCGTTGCGCGTCCTACCTCATCGTCATCGCTTGGAACTGCGCACCGGCCGGTCGGCAGCCGCACACGTTAGAAACAACTCTTTGTTGGGCCTTCTCCTGCGGGAAACAGGAGAGCTGAAAAGATTGACCTCTCAAGCTACGTAACGATACCTTGAAACCGGCACGCCCTTCAATGAATTCTTTGTGGAAGAGCCTTTGCACTTCCCTTCAATCAAGTCAAAGAGGAGGTCCCATGCAGCCGTCCTGTTCCAATCGCTTCGCCTTTCACGCTGTGTTGTGTGCCGTCGGCTTCTTCTTGTTCCTGGCCCCTGGCTTTTCCTCCGCCCAGGACATCAAGCTCAACGTCACCTACGTCTGCAACGGCGAGCGCGAATACGTTGAGAGCTGCAATATTCGCGACACATCCGACAAATCTACCTGCCAGGTAGCGCACCCTGATCGCCCGCAACACAACGGCTTTATGGCTTACACATCGGAAACGCGCGGTGCGCTCAAGAGGCTGCTGCCCACCTGCACGCAGCCCACCGCGCAGGAACTCGCCAAGGCCGATGCCTTCCAGAAAAAGCGGCAGGAAATTCTAAACGCGAACACGCTCAAGGCCAACCCGCAAATGGCGCAGACGCAGACGGCGCAGAGCCAGCCCGCCGGATACTACGCCACGCCCGCGCCACCGAAAAATGCGGAAGAGCGAGCCATGCGCCGCTGCGTTTCTTCCGGCCGGCTGCCTGCCAGTTGCACCGGCAACCAGTTACTCGGCGCCTTCAGCTCAATGATCTCGTCGGTTCTGCCGACGGGAAATGATGCGGCGAGCAAAGGCCCGACGCCGGGCGCGGAGATGGCCGGCGTATTTCAAGGCGCGGGCGGCTGGCGTCTCGACTTCATTGACGGCGGCGTGCTCGTAAATTGCAACGGCCTCTCGCCCAACCAGGAAAGCTACTCAGTTAGCTTTGCCTCCGGACATGCCGTGCTCACCGTCGCCACCAGGCCAAGGCCTTTGGTCCTTACCGTCCACGGCGACACCATCACCGGCTCGCCCGGCCCCGTCACCCTCGATGGCGTCATTGCCGCAGGCTATGTGGGCGGAGCCACTGGCACTGGCGCAGCCTACAAGGACTCGGCCGGAAACCTCTACGATGCCAACAAGAATCGCATCGCCGGAAACGCCAACGCCGGCTACACCAACTTCGCGTCCAAACAGGTCACCTGCCCTGCCATCAATCTCTCGTCCAAGGACACCGGCGTCGGCATTCAAACCATGCAAACCAACCTGCTCAAGAACGTGTTTGGCGGCGACACCGGCGCGCCCACGCCCGCAGGCATTCGTATGCATGGCATCTTTGCGGCCACCACCGGGTTCAGCGTGCAGTTCTATCCGGAGTCGGTGATCCTCGGCTGCGGCCCCGATGCGGCGCGCGCCTATCCGTATACCGTTTCTGCTGAGGGTGCAGGCCCCGCCGTCAAGATTGACGCGCCCGATCATCCGCTCACGCTCGCCATCCATCCCAACGGATCGCTCGATCCCGGCAGCACCGCGCCGTACCAGGTGCACGGCCGCATCGTTGTCGGCGAGAACGATGATGGCGACTTCACTTTTGCGCCGATGGAGCTAACTTGCAACCTGGGCGCATTGGCACCGAGCACGCAAATCCCCATGTCAGGCGGCTCGGCTTCAGGCGTCGTTGCTGCTGCGTCAGGCGGCTCGGCTTCGGGCGCGACAGGCACCGGCATCGCCACCCCGCAAGCGCCGCTCGGCAACGCAGTGCTTTCCATCGTCTCAGGACTCGCCGCGCAGCCAGGAACGCCCAATGCACTCGCTGGACACCCCTACATCCTGCTGCGGCAGAGCTATACTGACTCGCTCGCGGCCGGTGGTGTCTCCGTTCCACCGGCCGTGTCTCCTTACCTGTATGTCGGCCAGGCGTGCGGCAACCACACGCCCGACTGCGCCAAGATTTCTGCCGCCATTCAAGCGCAGGCTGCCACCGCCGCACGCGCCGATGCCAACGGTAGCGGCACTCTGCCCGGCGTGCTGCCGGGAACGTATTACTTGATGGTATCCACGCGCTTCAATAACCAGCCGTACGCATGGGAGCAGCCGGTAACGCTTCATTCCGGCACAAACACGCTCAAGCTAGATCTAAGCAACGCAACGCCGATCCAGTGAAGCAGCGGAGCTAGCGGAGTTAGCGGATGTTTGCGTTGGCGATGTCGTACAGGAGTGACTAAGCATTTACAATCTCATTAGCTCCGAGAGCCCGCGCGCGTAGCGCGGCTAACTCCGCCAGCTCCGCTAACCCCGCTTCACTTCCCCTTCAATCCCAATGCACCCACCACGGAGCCGTCCACCTGCGCCGGCTGGCCGTCCTGCTTGCTCACCACGCCAAACCCGCCGCGATAATCCCACATCGACCAGCCAATGCCATCGGCCTCAAACGCGGTTCGCACATCGTGGATCCAGTTCGCGCGCGACAGTGCATCGGAGAACGCACGATACGTGCCAAACTCATTGCAGATCAGCGGCACATGATTGTCGTGGCCCCAAGCCGCAGCCGCATCCACCATCATGCGAATGCGGCGCGCACCCCAACCATCCATCCAGTAGTTCTCGAGCGCGTACCGATACTCGGGGTCAGGAACCTGCTGCAGCAGCGACTGCATTCCGGCATCGGTCGGCGGATAGGGAATGCCGTGCGTGTCACCCCACCACGTGAGTCCCCAGCTCGCGCCCTGGTGCGTAAACTCGTGCGGCTCGTAAAAATGAAAGTTGTAAATCACGTTGCCGTCCGCCAGCGGATGAAGCGAGAGCAGATCCTGAATGCCGGAGTAGTTCGGCCCCGTGGCAATGATCGTGTGGCGCGGCGCAGCCTGGCGAATCGCCGCCGCAAGCCGTTCCTGGATGCCCATCCAGCGGTAAGGGTCGCTCACCTCCGGCTCATTCAGAATCTCAAAAAACACAAGATTCGGATCGCGATTGGCATAGTGCGCGGCGAGTTTGCGCCACAGCTTGGTTAACTCGTCCACCTGGTAATCGCTTGTGCGCAACTGCTGCTTGTAGCTGTCTTCGGGATGCAGATCGATCTGCACGGCCAACCCATTCGCCAACATCGCATCCACTGCACGGTCGAGCCG
>Ga0302320_10014541_pt1 | contig 16273 bp, 11 predicted proteins | sample Bog_T0_3_FD_202130 | JGI IMG/M metagenome (GOLD analysis project Ga0302320, IMG submission 202130) | Peat permafrost microbial communities from Stordalen Mire near Abisko, Sweden - Bog_T0_3 | ecosystem: Environmental > Terrestrial > Soil > Wetlands > Peat | place: Sweden: Abisko, Stordalen Mire... | reverse complement strand
CGCGGAACTCGCCCACCGTGAGCATACGAACGCCTTTACCCATGAGACAATCCCCTGCTATAAGAGTATCGCCTTTCGTTCGCCTGAACAAGCTAAATAATCATCTTTGCGGAATGGGTGGGATGCCAACAAAATTCCGGTCTACACTACTTTCGAAAATCCTCTAGCCAAGCCATAAATGCCTCGGAATCAGCAGGGATTTAGCCGCCGAGAGACGGTTTTTGCTGAATTTGGACTTTCACCGCAGGCGGCTGAGGTCAGCAAAGAACCACCTAAGTCAACAATTGAATTCATGCGACTTCCCCGGTTGCCCGAGTAACTCCTGAGTGGATTGGAACTGGTCTGAGTTATGATGGACCGCAAGGATTCAGGCTGATTGAGGGAAGACTGTGACGGAGATCGGACAGAAGGAAGCAGCGAGGGAACAGCTCGCGGAGCGCCAAACGGGTGAAGACCGGCTAAAGACCAGGAACTGGATTTGGATTGCTCCGCTTGTTGCTCTGCTGGGGGCAATTCTGTGCCTCCTGCTCGTCGACATAGGCGGCAATCTCCACTGGCTCTCTTCGGTACACGAAAGGCTACTCGAAAGGGGCATGCTTTTCATGGCTGCTCTCGCCTACTTCGCGTTCTTCCTCATAGGCTTCGGAACAGCGATACGGCGGAAGTTGACGGGAGGGAAATTCTGGCCCTCCAAAGCAGAGGTCGCAGAAGCGCGTGCCCCCAGGGCACTTCCAAGATCTCTGCGGCTGAGACTATTGACTGCCAGCATCTATTGTCTTTTTGCGGCAACTTCTACGGGCTGGGCTTTCACAACGCCCTTTCACCCAACAGGGGTCTGCGCTTGTATGCCATGGTTTTACCGGATTGCTTGCTCCGGCGGTTTAGCACGGTTCGCTGCTCTCCTCTTGTGGTTGTCGGCTCTGCCAACCATCTGGAAGGTTTTCCGCCCACCGATGGCGATTTAGCAGCGCAGCCTGTGTCGAGTTGGCTCCGCCGCAGGTTGATTTAAGCTTGAAGCAGAATGAAAGACTCGGCTGTTCTTCTGATCGACTGCCCGGACCGCAAGGGACTGGTCGCACGTGTCTCCACCCTGCTCTACGAACAGGGCGCCAACATTCTTCATGCCGACCAGCATCAGGACCACGATCTGGGCCTGTTCTTTATGCGCGTGGAGTTCTCGCTCAACGGTCTGGCGGAGAATCCTCTTCTCTCAGCCTCGGCGGACAAAGAGGCGCCCCCGGCATTTGACCTGGAGCGATTCCGGACGGCCTTTGCCCCGCTGGCTGCCGAGTTGGAGATGCGCTGGCATCTGACCGCGAGCGTCCGCAAGCCGAGGGTGGCGCTGTTCTGTTCGCAATATCTGCATTGCATGGCCGATCTTCTGCATCGTTGGCGCAGCGGCGAACTGCATTGCGAGATTCCCCTGATCATTTCCAATCATCGCGCGGTGGAGAATCTGGCGGCCTTCTATGAGATTCCGTTCCAGCATGTTCCGATGACTGCGGCAACCCGCGCCGAAGTCGAGCCCCGATTGCTCGAAACCCTCGACCGCCAGGGAGTCGAACTGGTGGTTCTGGCCCGCTATATGCAAATTCTCTCGCCGGCATTTGTGGAGCGCTACCCTGCCCAGATCATCAACGTGCATCACTCGTTTCTGCCTGCTTTTACCGGGGCCAAGCCGTATCACGCGGCTCATGCGCGCGGCGTCAAGCTGATCGGCGCCACCAGCCACTATGTCACGGAGATCCTCGACGACGGACCGATTATCGAACAGGATGTGGCGCGCATCTCGCATCGCGATCAGGTGGAAGATCTGGTAGCCCGTGGGCGGGATCTGGAGAGGATTGTGCTCTCCCGGGCGGTTCGCTGGCACCTGGATCGGCGGATCCTTTGCTACGGGAACAAAACGGTGGTCTTCGACTAGCTCTACAGATGTACTTGCTTCGGATTGTTTGAATCCAGGCCCAAAGAGGCTGCGGAAAAAGGCTGTAATTCACCAAACATCCTGAAATATGTCCCTCGGTGGCTAAAGCCAACGCTGATTTGATTGACCTTACCGGCACGGCTAAAGCCATGCCCCTTCAAGACGAATGGCAAAATAGAGCTTTTCCGCAGCCTGGAAAGGCCTCGATCTTTGGGCCTGTTTTCAGGGGGTTCCCCCCTTGTTCCCTCCGCCGCGGCTCACTACAACTGTAGTACTAGAGCTGTGACCGCAGAGACTCTGAATTTTGACGGGGATGTATTTTGGAGATGTTCCCAAGGGCGGGAGATGCGAGTCGGGGTTCCGGGAGTTTGATTCCGAGACGGGCTACGCATTCTATGGCTGTGAACGGGGTCATCGTTGCTTGATGACTCTGGGGGCCCGCAAAGCTAACCCCGTCCTACCGATTTTTCACCGAACGGCTTGCACCGCAAAGGCGTCGTTCTTCAAAGGACTCTCCCAGCACCTGGCCACCGACTACATGGGGGCCCAGGGTGACCGAGGGACTGCAAGCGATCCCTTGTTGCGCAATCCTTAATTACAAGCTGGCCCAAGGATTGGTACAAACTGGCCCGTACATCATGAAAGCTGGCCCATTGATCGACTCGATGAATCGAATTCCCGCTCGCGGTTGAGCATGTTGACCGCGCGAGCACAAACTCTTTCGCATCCGGCGAAGTTCAAAGAGGAAAAACCGGGGGCCCTTCTTTGAAAACTTCACTTCGTCGATCTCGGTCTATCTCAGGTTCGAAAACTCAAGACAGAACGACTCATTCGGTAATCCGGAATCGCCAGGCCAACTCTTCCATACTGCGTACATCGACGAAATGGAAGTCACTCTTAGCCGGCAATCCGGAGAACCCGATCTCGTTGTGGTACTGCCCCGAAACTCGGGTTCGCATTCTGTAACGGAACGCATCTACCTTTTGCCCAAAGCTGAAAAGCTCATGGAGGAGATGTTCTTAATCTATCTATTTCTGTCGGAGAATACACCTAGGGTGATTACTAGTATTCAGGCTGTGTGATTCGGTAGTCGATCCAGGTTCAGGAACCGCTGCCTATTAAGGAACCGCTGTATACCTCTCTCCGCATCAGGGCAATTTCGAGGGCGCGAGTGTTTCCTCATTTTGCAGGACTGGCGCACAGCAGAGGCGCGTTCGTTTCGCGGCATCCCCTGGAAGCGGGGCTTGCAGGGTCCCGCGATCTCATTCCGCGGCGTCGATGAGGCCGTCTTGAATCGCGAAGCGAGTCAGTTCGGCAACCGAACGAACTCCGAGGATCGTCATCAGGCGGCTGCGATGAAACTCGACGGTCTTGACGGAGACAAAGATCAGGCCGGCAATCTCCTTGTTCTGTTTTCCCTCCGCGATCAGTTGCAAGATCTGGCGCTGGCGGGGAGTCAATTCGACCACGTGAGGAGAAGACTCTCGTGGCCCCGCGCGGAAGCTCTCGATCACATCGGAACCGAAGCCGGGCGAGAAATAGGTGCCGCCTTTATTGACTTCCTCGACGGCGTTGAGGAGTTCCTCCGCGGCGCCGGATTTCAGGACGTAGGCGGAAGCGCCTGCTTCGATGGCCTTTCGCACATAAAGTGCGGTCGAGTGCATGCTGATGAAGACCAGCTTGGTGTCGGGCAGAGCCCGCTTGATTTCGCGCCCCGCATCGATTCCGTTGAGGATCGGCATATTGACATCAAGGACCACGACATTCGGTTTGAGCCTTAGGGTATCGGCCACCAGCGATTTGCCATTGTCGACCGCGCCGACCACTTCGAAGGCGCTTTCCAGGAGCTTGCGAATTCCGGCCAAGACTAACGAATGGTCATCCGCCAAGAGGATCGTTGTCCGCTTCATAATGGACTCCCACAAGAGGTATTGTTGCAGTCATTTCGGTACCTTGGCCCGGCTGAGAGAGCAGCGAGAAGGTTCCATTGACCAAGCGGATTCGCTCCGTCATGCTGGTCACTCCGAGGCCTGTTTTTCTATGGCTGGGCTCGGTGACGAAACCCGACCCGTTGTCTTCCACGTTGAGCTGGATAAAGTCATCCTTGGCCTGGAGAGTGACGCGAATCCTGGTCGCCTGCCCGTGGATCGAGGCATTGCGCATACTCTCCTGGGCGACGCGGTAGAGGCAAGTCGCGCCAATGTCGTTGAGGCGGGAATCGTCGATCAGTCCTTCGAAATCGACGCAGACATCCTGCGATTTTTGAAATTCCTCGCAGAACTCCTCGAGGGCAATGCTCAATCCGAAGTCGACAATTGCCGACGGATGCAAGCCGTGAGAGATGCGCCGCATCTCCGAAGAGGCGCGCAAAGCCTGGCTCTGCAATTCGAGGATGCGCGCCTGCGAGTCTCCGCAAGGGACGGACACTTCGCGGGCCAGATTGCCCAACTCGATCGCGAAGCTGGCCAGGCGCTGCGTCAGATCATCGTGCAATTCGCGCGCCAGGCTGCGCCGTTCTTCTTCCTGGACGGTCAGCAGACTGGCGGCGAGTTCGCGAAGCTTCTGTTCGCTTTCCCGCAGGGCGATTTCCGCGCGCCGATTCTCGGTGATATCTTCGGTGAAGATCACGATTCCGCCGACTCTTCCCTCCGGCCCATACCAGGGGCGAAGCTCCCAACGGATCCACAGCTCGGATCCGTCGTCTCTCAGGAAACGGGCGGCTTCCCTTCGCAGCGTTTCCCCTGCGAGTCCACGACGGTACAGCGCTTTCCATTCCTCTGAAATCCGCGGGAAGACTTCGTAGTGCGATTTACCGCGCAGTTCGCGATCACCAAGGCCAAACATTGTCTTCCAGTGGTTGCTGGAATGGAGGTAGCACATCTGGTTGTCGAGCATGGCGAGGGCGGCGGGTGCGTGCTCGACAAAGAGTCCGAGGAGTTCTTCGCTCTCGCGCAGAGCCCGTTCGGCATTGGCGTGGGCGGCACGGGTGCGCAGAGTCTGAATGCCGAACTCGAGGTCCCGCACCAATTCGGTAAGGAGTTGGACTTCGCCCTCTGAAAACGCATCGATCTCCGGGGAATAGATGCAGATCGCCCCCCAAGTTCTATTGCGCAACTTCAAGGGAATGATCAGCGCCGAAGAGTAGCCCAGTTCGATCGATCGGTCCCGCCACAACGCCACCCGCGGGTCGGTGCGAGTATTGCGGCACATGTAGATTTTACCGGTGCGAATCGAAGATCCGATGTAGCTCTGTCCATACGCGCTATCGTCCCACCGGGCCCCAAGGGATTCCAAGACATCCGTACCAATTCCTGAGGAAGCAATCGGGCGCACGGTTCTTTGCTTGTCATGCACCGCCGCGCCGATCCACACCATGGAGTAGCCGCAGTCCTCGCGAACGATGTGGCAGACTTCTTCCAGATAGGCCGCCTCATTGTTGGCGTGCAAGAGGGCCTGATCGCTTCTGCTGACGGCCTTCAAAGTACGGTTGAGCTTCTTGAGTTCTTCTCTGGCCCGTTTGCGCTCGGTGATATCGGTCAGGAAGGAGAAGAAGAGCGGCTGCCCCTTCGCGTCTTTCACGAGGTGGCACAGCAACTCAACCGGAACCCTTGAACCATCTTTGCGGATGCACTCTTTCTCGAAGCGCACAGGAACCCCGGTGCGAAGAAGATCACCCAGACTCTTGCGCGTCACCTCGGCAAACTCCGGCGGCGTAAGCACCTTCTTATAATCGATCGTCCGCAATTCTTCTGCGCAGTACCCGAGCATCTCCTCATAGGCTCGGTTGACCATGGCCAGGCGTCCATCGGGATAGGCGACGCCCAAGGGCTGCGAGGAACCGTGGATCATGTCTGCGAGGAATTTATTTTGTTTTTGACTCTCCTGGAGCGACTCCTCGGCTTGTTTGCGCGCGGTGATATCGGTAAGCACCCACAAATGTCCATAGGACTTTCCATCGAGGATCAAGGGAACAAAGTCTCTCAAGATGGTAACTCCGCCACGCAAGCGGACTTCTTCGCCAGAGATGGCTTGTCCTTTCTCGATAATCTTCTGGATGCGGTGAAAGTCCTTGTCCAGAAGTGCTTGCGCATTGCGGAGTTTGAGGCGTGTTTCGCTTTCCGGCGCCGCCATCAGTCCCGCAGGCGACTCCTGCAAGCCATGAAGTTTGCAAAACGCCTGATTGGCGTATTCGATTCGTCCGCCGCTCTTGACCAAGAGTACGCCGGAGCTCAAATTGGAAAGGATCAGGTAGAAGCGCTCCAGCGTTGTCGCCAGAATGTGTTCCGCGCGTTTCTGCTCGGTGATATCGCGTGCCGACATTACAGCGCCAACAATCTTGCCGTTTGGAGTACGAATCGGACTGAACGTATAGCTTGCGGTCCAGGTTTCCCCGGTATCCTTGCGGCGCAGGTTGTATTCCACGCTGGCGCCGGTCTCACCGCGGAGGGCGCGCGGAACTGCCCACTCCTGCACGGGCACCGAATCGCCGTTCGCATTGAGGACTTCGATCAGGTTGCGGAGTTGTGGAAGGCTCCTCGAACATTCTTCTTTGTTCTTGAACTTACAGAGGTTGGCGAAGGCTTCGTTGAAGTCGAGATATGCCCCGTCGACGTCGGTGATCAGGACGCCATCGGCCATGCTGGAGAGGGCGGCGTCGAGTTTGGCCCGACTGACGCGGAGCAGTTCCTCGCTGTGCCTGCGCTCGGTGATGTCGCGCAAGATGGCGGCAAACCTGCCTTTGCGAATCTGATAGATCGACACTTCATATTGGCTTTTCTTGAGGGAAAGAAGGCGGTTGGAACGAACCTGCTCCCCTGTAAGGGCGACGCGGCCAAAGGCTTCGATCCAAATCGGGTCCAGGCCGGGGTCCAGGCCGAGCGCGGTGTTTCCGATGATCTTTTCGAGGGGGGCGCCGTATTGCACCTCCATGGCATGATTCGCTTCGACGACCCGGTAATCGATGGGCTGACCCGAGGTATCGAGGAGGATATCGGCCATGAAAAAGGCGTCGTGCATAGAGGCAAAGAGAAACCGATAGGCCTCGTTGCTCTCACTGCGAGCTTCGCGCAACCGGTACATCTCCAATTTTTCGCGGTTGCGGTGGTAGAGCTCCACAATGGCTGCAAGGAGAAATCCGATCCCAACGAGCGTGGCCATTCCAAAAAAACTGGCACGGCTGTGAAAGGGAGACGGCTGTTTAGGGAGGATCGGAAGATAGCTGACAGCGACGGCGGAAAACAAGGTAGCCATCATGCCAGCCCAGACATCTCCCAGGAGGGACGTACCGATGATCGCCAGGCCAAATGTCAGAAATGGTGGAAAATCCCCATTGATTCGCGCAAGAAAACCGTGCGCCACCACCGCATAGGCCACCAGCAGGACGGCACCAGAGAAGCGGCCAAAGCGGCCTTGAATCACGCGGGTGTTTGCTGGGCGGGTGTGCGACGGGCGATAGTCGTCCTCGCCTTGCTGCGGTCCCGTGGCGTCTTTCGCTGGCTGAGGCAGAGGCTTTTCGCGATTTTCAGGGTCCTGCGAAACGTCGAGTTCCGGCATAGATCACCCTTACTCTTTGAAATGAGGGCCCGGCCGATCAGAACTCTTCTACGAAAAGCAGATCCCCTAGGATAATTGTAGAAGAGCATAGCATCAACATCGAGCGACTGGCCGCACGCCGGGACGCCGGTGCCGAGAGCGAAACCAGAGTCCCTGTGGCTCGGGCGAGTTTCGCGGCGGTCGCCGCTCCCTGATGGTCGCGTCGACTTTGATGCGTTGCCTTCGGTATACACCAACTCTGGTTTCGCTGTAGATCCGCGGACGCTGCTCTTTGAATTGTTACATTTGTGTTAATATTGTCTCTCATAGAGTGGTTGAGTTCCCTGACGGGAGCCTCTGATTCAGTCGATCCAGTTTGCGGGCTTTCCCTGCGGCGAGTGCGTTCTTCCTTTTGCGGGATTTGCGTACGGGTTGGAGCCCGTTCCCTTCGAATCCGGGACTTGATCAGTGGTTTCTTAAACCCTCTTGGATTGGATCCCATGAATCTCTTTCTGATGCGCCATGCGAATGCCGGACTGCCACGGGGAAACCCCGCGTTGGACGCCAAGCGCGCGCTCATCAAAGAAGGCAAAGAGCAGTGCATGGCGATGGCGCGCATGATGGGCGCGATGAAGGTGCAGGTGGACGTCATCGTCAGCAGTCCGCTGAAGCGCGCACTGCAGACGGCGCAGTTTGTTGGCACCGAACTGGGGTACGAGGCTCCGGTAGAGATCTCGGCGGCGCTGGCTCCGGGGGCCGACTTTGGCGACTTTCAGGAGATGCTGGCCCAATATGCGGACCATGAAGGCATCCTGGTGGTGGGACACAACCCCAACGTCTTCCAGTTCCTCGGCCGCCTGATCACCGGGAATGGCGGCGCGAGCATTCGCATGCGCAAGGGCTCGGTGGCCCGCGTCGATCTGAATAGCCACCCGCCTCGACTGCATTGGCTCATCGATCCGCGGATGGCTCGCGCCATTTATGCCAGCGTCGGAAAGAGCTCGCGGCCGAAGACCTCACGGAAATAGCCAGCCTCTTTGCGTAACGACCACAGTTCGAGCTCGGCGCCCGTGCGTCCCGGCTCCAGTTCCAGGTAAATCCGCTTGGGATAGACTTTGGCTGCCACCCTCAGCACGTCGCTGGCCCGATCCTGATTCAGCGCCGCCGCCAGCCGCAGCAGCACAATGGCCCGATGCACATGCTTGTGTTCTTCGATGGGGATATTGCGCAACGCCCGGTCACCCGGTTGCGGCCGGCTCTTGCCCAGGTAGCGAGCGATTGCCGAAACCACTGTCCGCTGCAACTGCGTATACCCGTAGATTTCCGAACTGGAGATGATGTACTGCGTGTGACGATGGTGCCCCTGATGGTTGATGAACTTGCCGGTATCCCGCAGCATCGCCGCAGCACCCAGCCAGCTTTCGTACTCCGCGGGTAGTTGGTGCAATGCCTTCAGCTCTTTGAATAACTGGACGGCGTGGGAACGCACGGGTTCCGCCTGGCGGGGATCCACGCCAAAGCGGCGCGCGGTGGCCAGCACACTCTCCCAGCGCTGGTTTTCGAACTCGATGTGCGCAGTAGCACGGGCATCCTGCTCCACCAGCATCTGAGCCAGAATGCCATCGCGCAGCCCCAGCGGAGAATAGCGGAACCCGGCCAGGTCGAAGCTTTCCAAGAGTGTGGCGTAGACCTGTGCTCCAGCCACGATGATCTCGGCCCGGCGCGGGCCGATGCCGGAAATGGCAGACCTTTCAGCCAGCGTCAGCAAGCCAAGCCGGTGAGCCAGCTTGCGCACTTCACGGGTGGATGCAATTCCGCCGGCTACTGGTCTGGCGAATGTCAGATGCGCCACCTGGCCAGCAACCGTCTTCCCGGCGGACTTGCCGGCTCCCTTCTTCGCGGACTTTTTGGCTGCTTTGCCCGAAAGCTTTCCGGTCGGCTTCTCCGCCTTGACTGGCGCAGAGATTGTTCCGCCCATGATCGCGTCGTAAAGCGCGGCGGCAGTGCCTGAAGTGGCAATCGTCAACTCCACGTTCTCCGGCTGGATCTTCTTGCGCGCGCGCCGCAGCTCGCGATCGATCAGTTTCTGCATCTGGGCAAGACCGTCGAGGGGTGCGGGGTCTCCCTGCAAGAACTCCTCGGTCAGACGCACGGCGCCCAGCGGCAGGCTTACCGTTTCCTTGATGCGCTTGTGCTCGGATAAGGTGATCTCGCAGCTTCCTCCTCCCAGATCGATCAGGATGACCCGCCCTGCGGCACGAGCCGCGCCCACCTTATTGTCGGGCTGCATTTCGGCGTGTTCCTCGCCCCCGGGGGCCATCACGCCCAAATGGATCAGCCGCGCCTCCTCAAGACCAGAGATGATCTCCATCGCCCAGCCCGTCTCTGCCTTGACCCATTCTGAGAACGCGGCCCCGTTGCGGGCATCGCGCAAGGCAGCCGTGGCCACAACACGGATCTGGTCCACTCCGTGTTGCTGCACGGCTCTTTGAAAGCGCTTGAGCGTGCGCAGAGTGGCGGCCATGGCCTCGGGGGAGACCAGTCCGGAGTCGAAGACGCTGGCGCCCAGGCGTGTCACCTCGCGGTCCTCATGGACGGTGCGCAACCGATGCGCGACCACCTTGGCAATCTTCAACCTGCAGGAATTGGAACCAATGTCGATGGCGGCAAAAGTGGGCATGAAGAAGTTCTCCCGGAGTTGGTTTCTTTCGGTGAAGATACACGAGCAAGGTCATCGCAGCTTCGGGCTGTCGCTTGCCGGTTGGCGTCCGATGCGGCGCAAGGCAAAGGAGCTTGCACCGCATGTGGAGGTTGGAGATTGCGTTGACTTACGAAGGGAGCAGATCCTTGCCACCGATCAGCCAGAGCCGCTCTTCGGGATCGTTGGCCAACTGCTGCAGATCGGCGCCAAACTCGCCTACGGTGAAAAGAGCGTAGTGGGGCCGGTCGCGCCAACTGGCCTCGGGCAGGTTGACCACCTTGGCCTGCAAGGTGACCAAGTCTCTCAGACGCATGGGCTGGTTGGGCCTCCATTTGCACTCGCAGAAGAGAAACGCACCATCTTCAAGCTCGGCCATGAGGTCGATTTCCGTTTTACCGTCGCGACTCCAAAAGCGAGCCATCTTCCGGATGCCGAGCCCCAGGCGCTTCAAGGCGTAGCGCTCCAGCCATTGGCCGCAGATCTTCTCAAAGACATTCCAACCCATGTACTCGGCGAGCCGCGGAGCAACCTTTGCAGCATAGACGGTGCGTGGATCAGAGAACTGCAGTTCGCTGGCCAGCGGCGCCAGGAAACGATACCAAAAAGTCAGAAACGGGTCGGAGATGCGATAGATTGCCCGGCGGTCGGAGTGCTCCCCAAAAGGAAGCTCGCGCCGGATCCAACCCAAATCCAAAAGGCTGCGCAACGAAGAAGAGAGGGCCCCTCGCTCGATGCCGACCAACTGCTGCATGCGGTTGAACTTGGTTTCGCCGCTGGCGATGACGGCCAGGATGGCATTGTAGGGAGCCGGGTCGCGGATCTGCTCGCTGCCCAGCAGGAAGCGGACTTCGTTTTCGAGGATGGCGCGCTGTTGCATCAGCAGCGTAACGATCTCTTCGGCTGGGGGACGCGTGGTATCCACCAGAGCGTGATACCGCGGTGTGCCCCCGAAGACTCCAAACATGAGCAGCTTCTCGACCACCCCGTAGTGAGGGCTGGCCTCATAAAAAGCGGCGGCGTCCTCAAAATGAAGCGGTTCCAGGTGAAAGACTCCGGCGTTGAATCGCCCGAACAACGGAGCGGTCTCCATGCCGAGCGAAGCCATGGCCGAGAGTTGCGATCCGCACAGAACGACGAACAGCGGGGAATGAACCCCCTCGCGGTCCCACCAGGCTTGCAGGATGGATGGCAACTCCGGGGTCTGCTCCACCAGGTAGGGAAACTCGTCGAGAATGAGAGCGAAGCGTCCTTCACCCGGGGTGCGGCCCTGGGCCTTCTGCGCAACAAAATGCAAAAGGGCATTCCAGGAGACCCCGACATCCTCGACCGTCACGCCTTCACTCCCCAACACCTCGAGCAGTTGACGGGCGAGGTTCAGTCGTTGCTGAGCGGCGGTGGATTGCTCGGCGAGGCAGTAGCAGTGAGGCTTGTCTGGCTCATCGCTTTGGACGCCCCCAGTGAAATAGCGCTGCAAGAGGAAGGTCTTGCCCAACCGCCTACGCCCGTAGACCAGCATCATTTGCCCGCCACGGCCGGGGCGCTTCCAGGCGCGCTCGAGGGCGGCAAGCTCCATGGTGCGGTCGAAGAACGGGTTGGGCTGGATGGTCATGGCGAATACCGGGGAGACTAGGCCCCCTATTCCGTAGCATGATCTCAATTTTGTACTTTGTAAAGTGTCTTTTTGTAAATTGCCTGTTCATAAACTGTCATTTCACAAGTTGTCATTTTATAAAATGACAACTTGTACTCGATAAACTTGATCAACTCTCCGACGAAAGCCCCGAATCCTTCGCGATCCGGCCGCTCTCGGGTCTACCAACGGCCGCAATCCGCGAGAAAGCACCATCGCGATACGGTTCTTCCATGAAACGAGCGATCAATGCTGCTGTTATCCTTAACAGAATGGCACTTATCGCGATGACAAACGACTCTCCCTCACGGAATCGCCCGCAGTCTGCGCCCTCCACTCTGACTTCGTGGGCGCTTTTGGCGGTGATTTTTTTGGCTGTACAGTTTGCCTCCCTGTTCACGCCGCCGCTGCTCGACGACGCCGACGCCTCGCACGCCCAGGCTGCCCAGCATATGGCGCAAACGGGCGATCTGGTGACGCTCAAGATCAATGGCATCCGTTATTTAGAGAAGCCCCCCCTGCCCTATTGGCTGGATGCAGGTCTTTATAAAATCTTTGGCGAAAATGCCTTTGCAACCCACCTTCCCAATGCGTTGGCGCTGCTCGGATGCGCCTGGCTCGGATGGCTCTGGGGGAGGCGCGCTTGGGGAGAGCGGGCAGGCTTCTACGCTGCCCTGGGCATCCTCACCGCCATTGGCCCTTTCCTGTTCACGCGCTTCGCGATCCCCGAGGCGCTGCTAAGTTTCTTCCTGCTTTTGGCACTCTATTGCCTTCTGACGAGCACGGAATCCCAAATACCGGTACGCATCTACGGCATGTGGGCTGCGCTAGCCCTGGCAACGCTTACCAAAGGACTGATCGCCCCGGTTTTCTTCCTGGCGGCGGCCATTCCCCTGATTCTGCTTACCGGCCAGTGGCGCCGTTGGGGACTCTTCAAGCCTTTCAGCGGCCTGGCATTATTCCTGGCAATCGCGGCGCCCTGGCATATTCTGGCCGGGCTGGCCAATCCCGACCAGGGAAACCCGATCGGGAATCACCCGACTATTGGGAATGTGCACGGCTTCTGGTATTTCTATTTCGTCAATGAGCATGTGTTGCGTTTTCTGGGCCAACGCTTCCCGGTCGATTACAACCGTATGCCGTTTGCCTGGTATTGGCTGGCGCATATGGTCTGGCTCTTTCCCTGGAGCCTGTTTCTGCCGGCCATGCTGGTGGTAGCGTGGAAGACCCGCAAGACCTGGCTGCAACATCTGCGTCACGATGCCGGGCAGACGGTGGACTTCTACCTGGACAACGCAGGGCGCGAGGACGTGGCCAGCTACGTGATCCGGCTCAAGTTCCGCATCCGCACCGGCTGGCTGTTGAGCTTGTTTGCGGGCTTCACGCTGCTGTTCTTCTCCCTCTCGACCAACCAGGAGTACTACACCTTTCCCGCCTGGCCGCCGCTGCTGATTCTGATCGCCAGTATTATTGCCGGCATCGAAGAGAATCGCGGCCCCGCGGGAGGCAAGGCTCCGCTTTCAACCGCATGGCTGACCTGGGCACAGGGTATCTTCGCGGCCGTGGGTATGGTCGCCGCAGCAGCCTTGGGTTGGGGCCTCTGGACGAGCCGCAACTTGCCCAACGTCGACGATATTGGAACCCTGTTGGCACATAGAGGCGTGGGCGACTACACGCTGTCGATGAGCCACCTGTTCGATCTGACCGGTCCATCGTTCGCGGCCCTACGGCTGCCCGCCGCGCTGGCGGCGATTGCGCTTTTGGTGGGTCCTGTGGCAGGCCTGATGTTGCGCCTCAAGGGAAAGCATCTCGCTTCGACGGTCAGCGTAGCCATCACCGGAGCTGTCTTCCTGATCGCCGCACACATTGCTTTTGCGCGCTTCGATCCCATGCTGAGCAGCAAGCAACTGGCGGACACCATCGAGGCCAAAGGTTCGCCTGCAGACACGTTCATCATCTACGGGGACCAGTCGGACGCTTCTTCAGTGGTCTTTTATGCCAATGGCTTCCTGCACAAGCCGGCCCTGCTGGTGCATGAGCGCTGTTCGCCACATGGGAATGGCTCTTCACTTCTGTGGGGCTCCTGCTATCCCGACGCACCGAATATCTTTCTGAGCGAAGATCAGTTGTCGAAGGCGTGGGGAACCGGGGAGCGGAAGTGGCTCTTTGCGCAGGATGTGAACCAGCAGAAGGCGGAGCAGTTGCTGGCGGGAAGGCTCTATCCGGTGCAATCCATCGCCGACAAGGCGCTGTGGACGGACCGGCCCCTACAGTAACTTCGCCGAAAATCGCGAGAGAACATTGAGGCCTTTCCTGAGTGGGAAAGGCCTCAATGTTTTGCGAGCGGATATGACAGATGAAGGTTCCGCCCATTGCTATTTCTTCCGCTCCGCCTCAAGCCTGTAAACCTCGCCCCGTGTCCAGTAGCTGGTGCTGTCCTGCCAGTTGATATGTTTCCCGTCTGCGGTGACGGTCCCTTCAACCTTCATTCCATAGGAAACAAGCGTTAGATGTCCCGTCGCGTCGACGCGTCCACTCGCGAGGCAATCCTTTGTTTCGCCCAGTTCAAGACGGTCCCCGTCCTGCTGAATGGAACAGCTTCCATCCCTGCCGATCCATATTCCATTCAGATTGACTGGTTGTTGCAGGGGCGTAGAGGTACAGCGCGCCCAGTAAGTTCCATTCGTCCAGTCAATTTGACTGCGGTCGGGCGTGAGTGCGCCAGCGGCGTTCCACAGCGATGCAAGCAGAAGAATTGGCCCGCGCAGTTCTCCTGTCGAAGTGGCTCCGAGTTCGTTGCGCAGGATCAAAAAGTCGCCCCCATCTGCAATCGTTCCACGCAACTCTGGTCGGCTTTCCACACACCAATCCCCCAGGAAACTCGATTGCCCGATGCCTGCCGGGAAATCCGCCGCCAATGAGGCTTCGATTTTGCGTTTCAAATCGAGATTGTAAGGCAGTTCCCCCTCCTTGCCCGATGGCGCGATACGCGCGGCATCCGGTGGCGCGCCGCCCCACTGCCAGAAACTTGGCCATGAAGCCTTCGCAATCATCGCGGAGAGATCCGCGTTGGGAAAGCGTTGAACGTAAGGCACTGCCCATCCAATATCCAGCCCGGAATACGGCAGGGTTACGCTTTGTTCCTCGCCCGTTCTTTTCGCGATCAGGGCCGTATCTTTCAGCGCAGCTGCGTTGAACTTTACCAGCCGATGAATGGCGCCCTCTCTTTCTGCATACAGATCAATCCCATTGGCTTCGCCAAGTTCAGCAAGGATGACCAATGCTCCGAGCGCGTAAAGCTGATAATGCAGCGCCATCCGGCCTCTGCCCATCTCGGCGTCAAGAGATCCATCGGGCTGGATTGCATGAACCCCCATCTCGTAGGCGGTCAGGCCCCAGAGAAAGGAGCCCTGCTCGTTGTTCGCAATCCCCTCGGCGGCAACGGAGAGGCCGGCCCAGTAGATGTGATTGTTCCAGGCGTCGCTTCCTGGCCGCTTCCGCCCGCTATCGAAATACTCCCGCACCCGCGCAGCGAGAAGCCCAAACCAATTCTGGATCTGCGCATCCTGTTCTGCGGTTCCCCCGCCGCTGTCTCTCACTTTTAGGTAAGCAAGAGCTGTTCCGCTCAGCAGCCAGTTCTGAAAGTAGACGCCATTGTTCTGCGGCATCTTGTCGTCCCATGCGTCGGCTTTCGCCGCCGCTGTGAGAAGTGAGTAAACGCAACTCGCCGCTGCACGGCTCCCCTTGCTCAACCACGCATCGGCGGCAAGCCCCGCGTACTGGCCAAGATGAGTTGGACCTTCAGAATTCTCTTGAAACTTGGCCAGCTTCTCTTTGTCGATAATCGAGTATTTCGGGTCCGAGTAATAGCCTTCCAGGTTCAACGACCGACTGAAGAGGGGTGGTTGGGGGCAGTTGTACGGCGTGTCCGTTGGAACGATCCTTACCCAGTCCCAGGGAGAATGCAAGCGCTCGCCGGAAGCTGGGACAGCAACTGAAACTCCCAAAACGAAGAAGGCAAAGAAATAGGTGCGCGACATCACGCTGCAATCATAAAGCGCTTCGTTCCTTCTAGTTGGGGAATTTGCTAAAAAGTCGCGGCCTTGCCTAAAAATAGCAAAAGCGACCGCTTGCCGAGAAAGTCGAGAGCCTAACTACAAAGACAAAGCTCTGCGCAAGGACGCAAGTCCTTACGCCTCCCACCGTGGGATGGGGGAAGCTCAATTCAGATGAAATGGTTAACTTCCGGCATGACACTGACGCGCCAACGCCCGGCGTTGTAGAATCTCCTTCTCGTTAAGGATGCGGAGAAGTTAGTCACGAATCTCTTCGGGACTTCGATGTGTCGCGACTGGACAGGTTCGAGCATAACTGCAATCTGCGCTGCCTATTAGATTCTTACCGTTTCACTCGTAAATAGAAATACTTCAACAAAATCATGCGGCTTCGAGCAGTTGGATGATGCTTTGGATGGAAAGGTCGGCCT
>Ga0302320_10014537_pt1 | contig 16276 bp, 17 predicted proteins | sample Bog_T0_3_FD_202130 | JGI IMG/M metagenome (GOLD analysis project Ga0302320, IMG submission 202130) | Peat permafrost microbial communities from Stordalen Mire near Abisko, Sweden - Bog_T0_3 | ecosystem: Environmental > Terrestrial > Soil > Wetlands > Peat | place: Sweden: Abisko, Stordalen Mire... | reverse complement strand
CGGCGTGGTCCACCAGTTTGGTGCCGTCCTGTAAGGCCACCGGGTTGCCCGCGACCGCTCCGCCGAGCTGTGACCAGGTCCCGGCCTGGGCCGAGATCGCACCGCTGTTCATGACCGTCCCCGAGTTTGTGAACACCCCGGCGCCATAGCCGCTCCCGGGTGGTTGGAAGGCGAGGTCCATCGAAGCCCCTGGCGCCACCGTCCATTTGCCGTTGTTGGTGACCGAGTTGACGTCCAGCAGGCCCGACTGGTCGGTCACCGAAGCTCCGGGCTCATTGGTCAAGGCGCCATAGAACTGCGTGTAGTTGGCCGCTTTATTATTGGCGTCCTGGACCATCATCGTTACGCCGCCATAGTTCGTGAACGGGCCGCCGCTGACCACTGCGTCCCCCCCATAAGGAACGGCCTTGGCCTTTTCCCCGCCGTCTGTCGAGCTCAGGACCAACCGGCCATGGGCGGTGATCAGGCTCGGCTCTGTCGTGCTCAGGCCCGTCGTATTGACCTGCTCGTCGCTGTCGTTGGGGCTGCTCTGCCCGAGGACGACCAGGGTCTGCTTCCCCGGCCCGCTAGCAGCGCCGAGGGTCAGTGACGTGATGGCGGCCAACTGGTGGTTGGGGTCGGCGGTACCTATGGACCAGGGGGCGAGGGTCACGGTGTAGGTTCCCGCCACCGTTATGCAGGTGGCAACGGGACTGCCCTCACTCGGGATCCCGTTGGTCCAATCGGCGGCGTCAGACCACGCGCCGCTCACCGGGGCCCGCCAGCTGTCCGTGCACGCCGGTGCGGTTAGGTTGGCCGAGGTCCTGGCTGCCAGGGCTGAGGTGGTGGGCACCAACACGACGCCCGCGGTAAGGGCACTGGTCAAGAGGAAGCGGCAACGGGTCATGCTGTCCTTTCGGGTAGGCGCGACAAAGCCTGGGGGCGCGGCCAGCCTTGCCCGAGGGTAGTCCCGCCTGTGGCGGTGGGGAATACGCTCTTTGGCGTAGGCGTCGCTTAAGCTCGCTCATGGTCCTGCTCAGCCACGACGACCTGGCGAACCTCCTGGAGGTCGTGACCCAGGTCAACCAGGCTCACGACCGGGAGGAGTTCTTGCGGGCGGCGTTGGCCGGGGCAGCACGCGCCGTGCCTTGTACCGTGGCCACGGTCAACGAAGTCGACCACTCAGCGGGACGGTACCACTACTGGATGGAGCCGGCGTCGTTCCCATTGCCCGAGAATGCGGGCGCAATCTTCGCTCGCCTCGCTCACCGGCACCCCCTCGTCAACTACACCAAGACCACGGGGGATGGCTCAGCCAAACGGATAAGCGATCTTTGGTCGACCGAGGAACTTCACCGGAGCCAGGTTTACCAACAGATTTACCAACCGATGGGCGTGGAGTACCAGGTCGCTATAACGCTGTCCGCGCCCAGGCCGACAGTGGTGGCCCTGGCCCTAAGCCGGGGAGACGAAGATTTCTCGGAGCGTGACCAACTTGTGCTGGACACTCTGCGGCCCCATTTGGCTCAGGCCTGGCGCAGCGCCGGCGACCGGGAGCGCCTGCTTGCCCTACTGCAAGCGGCGGCCCGCGCCATAGGAGAGCAGGGTTGGGGGGTGGTCCTGCTGTCCGACCCGCCTGAAGAGGTGACCCCCGGCGCCCTGGCCGCACTGGCCCGCTATTTTGGGGCCCCGACCGGCGGAGCTGTCCTCCCCGCGCCTGTGCTGCGTTGGCTGGAGGACCTTGAGAACCAGAGCGGCCAGGCCCAGCACCTCGAGCTGCGGCGACCGCTGAGCACCATGGTGGAGGGCAGCCGCCTGGTGGCGCGGCACGTTGCCGTCCAGCCCGGCCATCCCGGCGCCATAGTGGTGCGCGAACGAGGGCTGGCCGGCCAGCGCGAACGGTTCGAAGCGTTGGCCCTGACCCCCCGTGAGGCCGAGATCGTGCGCTTGGTCACCACCGGCGCTTCGAACGTAGCGATTGCCCGAAGCCTCGAAATCTCGTCGGGAACGGTAAAGAAACACCTCGACAACGTCTACGCCAAACTGGGGGTCAGCGGACGGGGCGCGCTGACCGCCTTCGTGCTCGACATCGTCTAGTCGCTCGAGGAATGCCCAAGGCCTGAGCAGGACCGACCGGTACTACGCATGGGGCCGGCTCCATGATAGAGCCGGGGTGGGACGACGATGGCTGAAGTAAAGTCCCTGGTCAGGGCCGCCATCGGTGGTGGGGGCGGGGAGGATCGAACTCCCGGCGCGCAGATTAAAAGTCTGCCGGTCTACCACTGACCTACGCCCCCTGAGCTGGCACTTTATCCGGTTGTACCTTTCCGAAACAGGCCTTGCCATACTCTTGCCCTAGAATTGTCCCCGGCAACGAGGAGGTGGTGCCGTGAGCAGCGCGGGGCAAGCCAACGCCGGTGGTCGGCGCAGAGGGACAGGTTCGATCCGGGAGAGGTCGCCAGGGCATTTCGAACTTCGAGCGTACAACCCGCTGACCGGGAGGCAGGTTACTCGGACCTTCCGTGCGCCGCGCCCAGAGAGCGGCGCAGGCATTCGCGCCGCCCGGGTTGAGCTGGCCAAGCTTGTGGCCGAGGTCACCGAAGGTAAGCACGACCAGAGCGGCCAGAGAGCGACCGTCGGCGAGCTGCTAGACGACTGGTTGGCTCAACGCCGGGATGTTGGCTGTTCACCGACGACATTGCATGATTACGCTGCTTCGGCTCGCCGGATCAAGGCCTCGCCGATCGGGAGCAAGGCGGTGACCAAGCTCACGGCCCGGGACATTGACCTCGCCTACTCGGGCTGGCGCGCCGAAGGCATGACGCCCGCGACAGTCCTCCATCACCACCGTGTGCTCCGTGCCGCGCTCAACCAGGCTGAACGGTGGGGCTGGATCACTCGCAATCCGGCCAAGTTCGCGTCCGTTGCCAGCTCGCGGACTCCGGAGCTGCAGGTACCTACAGCTGAGCAGGCGCAAGCTTTGGTGCTGAGGGCGGTGTCCACCGCTTCCCCCGACCTGGCCCCGATCCTGCTGTTCGCCATGCTGACCGGCTGCCGGCGAGGCGAGATATGCGGCCTGCAGTGGGGTGATATCAACTGGGAGACGCAGCGCCTGACGGTGCGACGCTCGGTCTGGCAGGTTCGTCGCTCGTTGGGGGTCAAAGGGACAAAGACCCACCAGATCCGGCAGATCGCGCTTGACGAGAACGCGATTGCTCTGCTGAGGGCCCGTCGGGCGAAGGCCGAAGAGGACGCCACCGGCGCCGGTGGCGGGCTGGTCGAGGAAGCCTTTGTCTGGTCACCGGCGGTGGACGGCTGTCAGCCAAGGACTCCCAGCAGCTTGACGCGGGCGTTCGCTCGTCTGTGCGACTCGCTGGAAGCCGAAGCCAAGGCGACCGGTCGGAGGCAGCAGTACCAGTTCAGGTTCCATGACCTTCGGCACTTCAGTGCTACTGAACTGATCGGCGCTGGCGTGGACATACGCACCGTGGCGGGCAGGCTGGGGCACGCTGATCCTGCGATCACGCTGCGGGTGTACGCGCACGCCCTCGAAGAACGTGACCGCGCGGCCGCCGCCCTTCTTGGAAGGCGGCTTAGCTTGGTACTGACCCCGTGCGTCAACACGGGGCCAAATCTGACCCCCGTGAGCGGCCAAGCCGGCTTCGGGCCGCCGGCGCAGCCGTAATTAGTGCTGAGCCGGCCAAGACCCTGAGCTGGGGCTATGCAAATCGGGTCGTTCTGACGGCAGTCGGACCATACGTGGCCCGAATCGAATCTGGCACGACTGGGGCTGGCGACGCTGGAACCTGTTTCACGTGGCGAGACAAAGTTCCCCGCGTCACGTCCCGCGTTGCCACGAACGCTCCTTGGGCCTAGCGGGACTCCCCTCGACGCCTGCCGGGACATTATGGGGGCGCGGAGGATGCGCCGACGTCTTCGCTCCGGCGTCCCGGCAACCCAACGCCACCCGGGACTCGTACTTCGACTCCGCCGGCGTCCTCGTTGTGGCCGTACCGGCCTATAGCCCTCAGCCAGGGGCCCGCCTCACGGCTTGACCGGGTTTGTTTTCCCACCCCTCGGGCGCGTCGTCGTAACCGGCGTCGGGCTCGAAGTAAACGTCGGGTCAGGCTCATCAGGGCCGCCAAAGGGGTCGATCCAGCCGGGCGGGTCTTGGGCGGACGGGCCTTGGGGCAGCCCGTCCTGCCCTTCTTCATCATCTGCATGATCGTCGGGCCGTTTGCCCAAGTCGTCGTTAGAGGTCACCGTCACAGTGTGGCTCGCCCGGGGGCAAGAACAGCTCGACCGTACCGGGCGTTATGTTCTTTGGGGCTCTCGATGCTGCCGGCGCCAACCTCTGGCTGGGCGACCCACGCTTTTCTCGCTTCTTAGTTAGCCGGAAACCTGACCAAACCCAAGGACCAGTCGTATGTTCCTAAGCAAGGGAGCCAGGTGGCCCCCCGGCCTCACCCAAGGAGTTCACCGACAAGGCCATAAGACGGGACGTGTTCCGGTACGTGCCCGAGCTCATCGGCCGCCATCGAGGCTTACCCGGCCGCCCACACAAGGACCCCAAGGCGTTCGTGTGGACGGCGAGCGACGACGGGATCCTTGAGAAGGTCCGACCGGGCCGTATGGCCCTTGGCCGAATCACGTCTGAATGGTGAGAGACTCCACTAATCGGCTAGGAGGTAGGTGGATACCCTGACGGCGCGGTCGGACCCCACACGCCAGGAGTTCCGCTCGCGGGTGGCGCCCATCCGCTGGGGGGTATTCTGCCAGTATTCTCCTGAATAGCGAAGACAGCCATGCGTGGAACCGGAGCAACCTGCTTAGAGCACGGCCGGAATGTGGCGCCCTGCTGGTCAAGGTCGTGCCCGCCTCAGCCGATCAGACAGCATGCATGTCCTGACGCGCATAGGACAGGCGCGGCAGAGCCGTTACTTCGCCGTCAGTCGAACAGGTGAGTGGCCGCGAGGCAAAGCAGAACAGCTGCGCTACGAGTACCTGCACAGGGCCTGGGGGGTGCTCCTGGCCGAGGGCGCGGTCTTCCTGGCCCTCACCCCCCTTGCGCCAAACTGGTTACGGGAGTTCATAGTCGGCGGCTGGGTCGTGTTCGTGGGCTGGCTCCTCTGGCACCAAGTCGTGGTCGAGTCTGGCTCCTCCACCCGGGACATGGGGGCCCTGGCCGAACAGTGGACTAGCAACGAGCTGCGCTTGCTACGCGACCGGGGCTGGAGGGTCATCAACCACGTAGTGCTCCGCCACTGGGACATCGACCATGTTGCCGTCGGGCCCGGCGGCGTGCTCGTAGTACAGACCAAGTGGAGCTCAGACGAGGCCGGCATGCATGACCTGGCCACGGTGACGAGACAGCTGAAGAAAGACGCCGAAGACGTGAGGCTCATGCTGAAGGCTCGGCTGGCAGGCGCCCCGGCCCGGGCTGTCGTCGTTGTCTGGGGGCCGGCCGCCCGACGGGACGCTGCCATCCCCTCTCAGCCCGTCGACGGTGTGCACGTCGTCGCCGGTAGGCGGCTGAAGGAGCTCCTCGAAGGCTTCGGTGACTGCGGGGTGAAGCCTGATGCGATCGATGCCGCCTGGGCGACCCTGCGGGACCAGGTCGGGCAACGGGACGCCAGGGACCAGCGCCTTGCCGGGCCGCCGCCCCGCTCGGTCAAGTCACGCTTGACCGAGATGGGCTTGGTGTGCGTCGTAACCGCATCGGGCCTCGAGGCCTCCTTCCTTGGCCTTCGTTGGCTGCACCTGCCGATCTGCTTAGCCCTCGTGGCTGCGGAGCTCGTCGCTGGCGCGGCGGCGTCTCGTCACCGGGAGGCTCAAGGTGTTCGCCCTGGCATGGCTGACGGCCCTCGCCTCCTTCTGGCTCCTCCTGGCAGCCGCCGAGGCCTATATAGCCCTCAGGTAGAGAGCTCAAGGCGGCTATGTCACCAGGTACGCACCTTTGCCCCTCCACGCGAGGGCGTGATCGCCGCCCCCAGGGCGGTGACTGGAGCGCCGCGGCCAGGGCGGAGTGGTTCAAGAGGCGTCCATGGTGTGCCGACAAGCGCCATGTGGATGCCGAGCGGCTGCTGACCCTTTGGCAGAGTGCCCACGGCACCCTGCGCTCAGACTGGCGCGAAAGTTTCCTAAGGCGGCCTGAAGTCGAACAATTGTGCCGGCTGCCCGAGCCGGCCGTGCTTGCGGCGCTGAGCCGTAGCAGGAAGCTGGCCCGTATCGCCGAGATCGCCGCCGACGAAGCTTGGTGGTTCGAGGGTAAACCGTGCGAGGAGGATGCACTCTCCTGGTGCGCACGGTGCAAGCCGCACCCCTACCCGTCCGTGGTGGTGATAACAATGGGCTGGGGCGACGCCTTCCACAAGTCCGAAGACTGCCTCTGGTTGGTCAAAGGCCAACATGCAGTGTCAGCAAGAGGCGGTGAAGTTGCCCCGGTACAGCGGGTCAACATCCAGGTGGCGCTAGGGTCCGGCAAGCTCCCCTGCCTCTGGTGTTTTTCCCCGAAACCGCCACCGCCCGAGCGGAAGGGCGTCGTCCCTGGAAGCGCTCGGCTTCTTTAGACATTTTCCCTCTAAACGCTCCGGCCGGGCCTTTCAGTAACCTCACCCATCTACGATCCTGCTCGGTAACCGTACGAGAAGTGCCGTTACGTGTGGGTTCCTGTTCGCTGTGCGACGGGTTATCGTGTGAGCGTTCTGTTGGCTGACCGTCACCCGGGATCACCCGTACGGCGGCGTCATCCAGCTAAGTCGCGAAAACTTCTCCTCGTGGTAAACAACGCCCCGTGAAACGCGGTGGCCGAATATTCAGAAAGGGGCGATCGGCGCAAAAAGCGTCAGGCTGATCCCATCAACCGCACGGGTCGCTAAATCCCGCTCAAGCAGTTCCTTCAGGACACAGCACGCGTCCCATAATACCTGTGGAGCCTCAGGGTGGCGAAAGAAGTGATGATGCCGGGTGACGTGGCCTGCTGTCTGCTCTGGATTCAGGTGCATCTTGTCGATTGCAGTGATCACGGCTGCAATGCGACTTGTCTGGCGAGTTGCCTCCAAGAGAATGTCGGAGTACTCGTCCTCCAGCTGTGCACCCACCCAAAAGCTCGGTATCCGCAGGAATAAGAAACCCTTCTGGCCCTTCGGTAGCTGTGAGGCGGCCCCTTTGACCGTGTTAATGATGGTGTTCGCACTGTACTCGGTGTTGTCGTCCTTGGCCTTGACTTCGATCGGGACACGAAGACCGGTCACCTGAAGGCTGATATCGTAGTCCTCTCCCTTGTGGCCACTGCTGACTTGAGGAGTGACGATGGAAACAAGAAAATGTAGGACCTGAAGAATATCGAGTTCGAAACCAACTCCTGAAAGATCATCTCGGTCGTGGACGTTCGTGAGGACACGTTCGAACCAAGAGAAGCTCTGGAGCTCATAAAGACGTCTTGCTAATTCATGGACGCGATGAGCGGAGAGTAGCTGCATCTGGGGGGAAGCTTCCCAGTGGAGATAGTCCCGCGCCCTTTCGCCCATCGCTCCAGCGATATTCTCTATGTACCAGCTCTCGCCGAGATGACTCTTAATAATGTCCTCTGAGACTAAGTCTAGCAAGAGGCGCCGATTTTCCCCGGCAACCGGATCCGTCGTCAACATAGCGATCTGGACTGATACCGCCTGTTCATACTGCAACCACAGGATGGTGACTCGGTCATCTTCGGTGAGATCTGGGGCGTCCGGGAGCCCGGGCGATGCACGGTACTCGGCAAAGGTCGGGATGAGGCCCATCTCGTCAATGATGCCGCCAGTAGCACCCTTTAGTGGGAGATTTTTGGCCTGAGTTGCTTACGCCCAGAGGTCTCATCCAGACTGCGACCTGGGTGAAGGGTTCCGCTGGGGCCGTCAGTGGTCAACCGAAGCTGACATGGCTGGCTGGCTCGTCTGCCGAGGCTGTTCAAGGATCGATACGCACACGCCGCGTCGCATACCCGGCGTCTTCTCACAATCGTCCTGCAGGCGAGGCGCCCGTAAAGACGCGCTGGAAGCACGCCCGCAACAGTGCCTGACCCTACATGACCGGCGATCTCGCGTACATTTTGGAGATGGTCTGCCCGTCCTCGACGAGCATCCGGAAGTTCCCACCGGCAGCCGCCGCCACCTTTTCGCACGCGTCGCCGAGCGACGATTTCACGCCGGTGGCCTCGCCTGGGCGGTGAGGCGGTGCCGCTCCGCCATGACGGTAGCCTCAGCTCGGCATCCGCCAGCCGCACTTGTTCGACCTCGGTATTATCAGTGCTGAGACCGCCAAGGCCGGGACCTGGGTGTTTACGCGAGAGGGCAGCTCAGTGGCACTTTTAGCCTAACCCTTGCTAACCTTCGCTGACCCTTGGTGACCTTCGCTTGTGGTGCAACTGTGGTGCAGCGGCCTCTGGCGTTGCGGCCTGGACCGCCGTTAGCGTTAGCGCATCGCCACTGGGCACGAACCCAGATGTGCGAGGCTCATTGAAGCTCGGTGCACAGTTGTGGGCGTGGTGCCCGAAAACCCTCGATCTTCTAGCGAGACTACGCCAGGCAACAGAAGTGCACGTCAGAGCGCTCGTCAGTCCTCTGCAGACGACCCGAGCCCACACCAGGCGACGTGAGTTCTAGTCCTGTTCCTAGACACAAATCGCCCCAGCGGGCACGAGCCAAGTGCCCTTGGCCCGGCGGGTCCTGCGGCCCAGAAGCCGCCTCGGCACCCTGGCGGCCGGGCTATCGAACCCTCCCAAAGGCCTCCTCGTACATGTGTGCCATGGCGACGGGGCGCACTTCCACGCCGTGGTCCCTCCCGGGGACCGACGCCGCGTGGACAAGGGCCCACCTGTGGCCCGGGCCGCCAACGGGCCGCTCGGGCAGCGTAGGCCACTGCTCGAAGCCGCCGCCTTGCTGGTGCTCGACGACCCTCGTCGCCGCGCTCAAACCATAAGCGCAGGTTGTTGACCGCCATGGTGTGACGCAGATCATGCACGCGGGGGCCGTGGCCGGCAGTGCCATGGGCTGGGTGCTATTGATGCGGTCGATGATGCGTACGGTGGAGGAGATCGGGCGCGCTCACCAAGCCCGGGGGGAGGCACTCCAGGCGGCCAGGTTGGCCCGCCTCGTGACCGTGGAGTTGCGCCAACTGGAAGCTCGTTTACAGCGCCAGGCAGCGCTGGTGGGTGCCAGGGAGGCGGAGCGCGAAGCCCAGTCCGAACGGGCCGGCGGGCCGGTCACCATCGGTGGCCTGCTCGATGCGTCCTACCCGCCGCTGCCGCTTGGCGGCGCCGAGGATGTTGGTCCGGCGGGGCCGGGCCCGCGGCCCTGGGACCACCCGGGCCCCGAACGTGATTTGGGCCGGGACTAGCGGCGGGAGCGGCGCTTAGAGGTGTCGCCCGCCAAGCTCGATGAGCACGAAGGCGACACGATGGATGAGCATCGCTTCGTGAACATGCTGTCGCCCTCGTGGTCATTGCGGTGACGTTTGTGGTCAGGCTCAGGCGAGCAGCTGGCGGAGACGCTCCGCCAGTGAACTTGCGTTGCTGCGACTGAGGCCGATAGCTATTACCAAGGAACGCTCACCTTTTCGGACGCGCACCAGATAAGCCGCCGCCGCCGGCCTGTCCCACGAGCTGGCCGAGCCGTGGTCGACCTCGACCGTGACTTGGCCCGGGGTCACTCCGCGGTGACTTCGGTGACCGCAGCCCGAGCGGAGGACTCGTCGACGATCGCCTTTTTGGTGGCAAAGGCGGCGACAAGGGACTGGACGGCCAGGTTGTTGACGGCCCGGGGCAGGCCCCGCGACACCTGGTGCACCAAGGCCAAGGCATCGTCCGAGAACAAGGTGTCGGCCCGGCCCTATTGACTGAACTACCGACCAAGTATCACCTGGTCGTCGGGGTGCTGTGTGGCAGGGTCCCAGTCCATGGTCAGCGAGGAGAACCCTGCAGGGGATCTGGCGTCGTTTGTGCTCCAACAGGTTGGGGCGCTCAAGGAGACAGGAGACCTGTGGGAGCCGTTCCAACTGCTTGATTACGACGGCGCGGTCGTGCAGCCGGTCAGCGACTACTTGAAGGACCTGCAGGCCGCCGGGCGGCGGGCGGCAACCCAACGCTCGTATGGCATGGACCTGTTGCGTTGGTTCCGGTTCTTGTGGACGATCGGGGTGCCTTGGGACAAGGCGACTCGGAGCGAGGCTCGGGACTTCTCCCGTTGGTTGCAGATCGCTGATAAGCCGGTCCGGTCGCACTGGCGGCTCGGGGGCGACCATCCTCCTACATCCGCAGCTTCTCCCGCGGCTCGAGTAGGGCCGAACCCAGTGACGGGGAAGGTGGCGCCGGGCAGAAAGTACGGGACGGCGACTAGGGCGCACAGCGAGACAGTGTTGCGCCACTTCTACGACTTCCATCTCGAGGTCGGAACGGGGCCGATGGTGAACCCGTTCCCGCTGGCCCGAGGCCGGCAGGGTGGACGTCCGGGTGCTCACCACAACCCGATGGACCCGCATACCAAGCACCCCTCTGGGTTGTTCCGACCGCGTCTCGTCCGGCGGATCCAGCGGAACATTCCCGACGACAAGTTCAACGAACTGTTTGCCGGGCTCTCGTGCCACCGTGACCGGGCGCTGGTTGCCTTTTGGATTTCGACGGGCGCTCGGGCGTCCGAGCTGCTGGGTGCTATGCGAGCCGACGCCGATCCCGGTCGACAACTGATCAGCGTTGTCCGCAAGGGGTCCCGGGTGTTGCAGCAGGTCCCGGCATCGCCCGATGCGTTCGTGTGGCTGCGGCTCTACCAGGCCGAGATGGACGGTCTGGCCTCGACCGGGGCCGAGGCGCCACTGTGGTTGACGCTTCGTCGTCCGTTCCGGGCCTTGAACTATCACGCCGCCCGGGCGATGTTCGCACGAGCGAACGCCATCTTGGGCGCGAACTGGACCCTGCACGACCTTCGCCACAGCGCCGCCTATCGAATGGCCCGCGACCCCGACATGCCGCTGACCGACGTGCAGTGGGTCCTAGGCCATGCGCACCTGTCCACCACCCAGCTTTACGTGACCGCTCCGCTCGAGGATGTGGTCGAAACCGTTCTCGCCCACCATCGGCGCCAACATGACCAACGCCTTCAGCCCGGCACGCGCCAGCCGTCGTCGGGTTACCGGCCGGAGACCCTGGACGTCTTGTTCGGAAGGAAAGCGGAACAGTGACATCGAATGCCGTGTTGCCGGTCAGGTCGGCCAGTGGGGGCCAGCTCGCCGCCCAAGTGCCCGCTCTGCGCCGACGGTTCCCAGCGCGCTCTGTGCCCGAACGCTGGGCGGCCACTTGCGAGGACCAACAGACAATCCTTGCCCGGCTGTTGGCGCCACCGTTCCGACTGGACAGGCCGTCTGCTCAACATCAGCGCAGGTTCGGGCTGACCAGGGTGCTCGAGTGGCTCGAGGCCCAGCCGGGGCGGTCGTGGCAGGAGCGCTGGGCGGCCAGCGGAGCCGGGGTGGACGGCAGAACGGACTGGAGGCACTTTCCTTTCGAGTGGTTGAAACGCACCGGCCGCATCCACCCGAGCGCCACAACGGGTTACCAGACCTTCGGTGCCGGCTTGGCCTTGCTGATCTGCGGGGACATCATTCGCCCCGACATCGCCTGGCTGCTGCGGAGCTACTCACCGACCCACTCACTGGCCGCCGAGATGGCCCGGGTACGCGATCCCGATGGTTTCGCCATGCTGCATGCGCTCACCCAGAAGAGCAGCTCGGGCAAGCTCACCAGCAGAGGCGGCATTGTCACGATCGCTTACATCCTCGCGGCCAAAGGCGGGTCGGTCCGAGACGTCACTGTCGGGGACTGCCTGGAGCTCGTCCAGATCAGCGCTGCCGAATACGAAAACTACGGCAGGGCCGGCAAAGGCCCGTACTTCTACACACTTTTGCACACCATGGGCGTCTTCCCGCCAGACGCACCCTCGACGGCGCGCATGTTCAGCCCCATCTACCAGGTCGGGATGTACCAGGGCCAGCTCACCCCCGAGCAACTCATCGACCGTTACGACCTGGGCTGCCGCCCCGTCCGCGACCTGCTCGTCGATTACGTGTGTGAACGCCAGCCCGGAGTCGACTTCAACACCTTGGAGACCATCGCAAGAAACCTCGGTCTGCTGTTCTGGAAGGACCTGGAGAACCATCACCAGGGCATCACCTCGCTACGTCTTGGCCCCGACGTTGCCACCGCGTGGAAGCAGCGGATCCAGACCACTATCCGCCAGACACGGTCAAGTCGTGAGATCCCCGAGGCGAGGCGCCGCAAGGACGTGGCCAGCTGCCTCAACACGGTGCGGGCCTTCTACTTGGACATCGCCCAATGGGCCGCCGAGGACCCGACGCGATGGGCACGATGGGCGGTCCCCTGCCCCATCCGAGCCGACGACATCCGGTCCCGCAAGGAACGCGGCCACCGCAAGTCCCGAATGGACCAGCGGACCCGGGAACGCATCCCCGCCCTGCCTACCCTGATCGCCAACATAGAACGGGCTAGGAGGGACGCGGCCGAGCTGCTTGAGGCCGCCCGGAAGTGCCCTCCCGGTGACGAATTCACTGCCGCTGGACAGGGGCTGCACCGCCCGGTGATGACCGCCCCCACACCCCGGATCTGGGCAGAGGAGCCTGCGACGGGCAAACGGCGAGATTTGACCCGAGAAGAAGACCGCGCGTTCTGGGCTTGGGCCGCCGCGCAAGTCCTTCAAGAAACGGGCATCCGAGTGGAAGAGCTCACCGAGCTGTCCCACCACAGCCTGGTCGAGTACAAGCTGCCGACGACCGGCGAAACGATCCCGCTGCTCCAGATCGCCCCGTCCAAGACCGACGAAGAACGGCTGATGGTCGTCAGCCCCACCCTGGCCGAGGTTCTTAGCACCATCTTGCGCCGCATCCGAGACGACAACGGCGCAGTCCCCCTCGTCGTCGCCTACGACATTCACGAACGCACATGGAACCCGCCCACGCCGCTGCTGTTCCAACACCGCGTGGGCATGGAGAACATGGCCTTCGGCACTGCCGCTATCAGGAAGCTGATCCAGTCCGCCCTAACCAGCAGCGGTCTCACCGATGCCGCCGGGACGCCGCTCTACTTCGTGCCCCACGACTTCCGGCGGATCTTTGTCACCGAAGCCATCCTCAACGGCATGCCACCCCATATCGCCCAGCTGATCTGTGGCCACCACGACATCAACACCACCCTCGGCTACAAGGCGATCTATCCCGAGGAGGTCATCAACAACCACCGGGCCTTCATCGCCCGACGACGCGCCCTGCGCCCCTCGGAGGAGTACCGCACCCCGACCGATGAGGAATGGGAGGAGTTCCTCGGGCATTTCGAACGGCGCAAGGTCGCGCTCGGCGACTGCGGCCGCGCTTACGCGACCCCTTGCATCCACGAGCACAGCTGCCTGCGGTGCCCACTCCTCCGGCCCGACCCGGCCCAACGACCCCGCATCATCGAAATCCGCAGGAACCTGGGTGACCGGATCGTCGAGGCTCAGCGCAACAGTTGGACCGGCGAAGTCGAAGGGCTGAAGGTCAGCCTGGCCGCCGCGGACGCCAAGATCACCCAGCTCGACGGGCTCGCCGCCCGCCACCGAGCCTCCATCCACGATGGCGTTCCCAGCTTTCCCGAAGTTGCCGGCCGCACCGTCACGGCCACCCCCGACCCTGCCAACCCGACCAAGGAGCCCTCATGACCCCCGCCGTGACCGACAGCCTCCTCCACGAGCTCGTCACCGGCTCCCACGCCGAAGGAACGACCTGCCTTGCTGTCGCCGCCGCTATCGAACACCACGACTGCACCCTGCTCGTCGCGTCGGCCTACGACGACTTCGAGCCCGTCTGGCAGCTCCCCAGCGATCTGGTGCTCCCCGGTGAAACGCTCATCCTTGGTTTGTACCGAGCGGTCAGCGTCGCCACGGGCCTCGACATCATCGACGTGACTGGCTACCTCGGCCACCACGACCGTCTCATAAACGACGAGGTCGTCCGAACCTTCGTGTTCACCGTGACTGCCGACGACCCCGACCGGTTATGTCGCCGGGCGAACATCAGCCATCGCTGGACCAGCGACCCGGTCACCGCATGCGACATCTTCAGTGAAAACCACCTCAGCGGCACAGCCCTCCTCGCGGCTGGCCTCATAAGTGCAACCCCCATGGAGCAACTGTCGGCCGCTCTACGAGCGAACGCAAAGGGTCTGCTCTGCACGGAGGCAGCCATCGAGCTGTTGCTCGAGCAGCCCTGGCTCCACCGGCGAGACTTCGTTGACAACTTCGTCAGCGGCCCTGGCGGCACTGGCCCACACAACGGCCAAGAACCGACCGGCTCCTTTGATGCCGTTTTTGTGGACTGGGCTGGAGCGCTAGCCGCGCTCGACAGCGGCCGATTGCCATGCTCGAGCACTGAAGGTCAGATGCTGCGGATTGCTGCCGGCCTCGCTGAAGGGATCCCGATCGATCTCCGCCACGTGCTCATCGGCCTTGACGCCACGAACATCAGGCTGGTCTCGCAGACCATCTACCATGCCACCGGTCACCGTCCATGACCACCCGACCAATACGACAACTACCCTCACGCAAGTTCAGAGAAGCCGGCGATCTTTAGGTGATGGGCGACATAATCGGCCGTCTCGGCCGGCTCCATCCCGGTCATCGAGTAGCGCAACGCCACCCGCTGGTCGAGGGCGGCAAAAGCGCCAAGACGGATACGCCGCCGCAAGGTCGGCTGTCCGACCAGTACGCAGGTTCTTTTGGGGTGTACTTGGGCATCCTGCACACGCAGGTTCAGGCCCCTTCGCGCTGTCCTGGAAATGATCCATTGGCGTGTCGGCTACGCGTCCTTTGATGCGCTTTTTGGCCTGCACAAAGGCGTTTGAGGACCCGAGAGGGCTTTATCGGCACAGAGTGACGTACGTCCAGCACACAAAACGTGGGGACTTACGAGGGCTTTCTTTCGCGACCCCAAAAGAATGTTGGCCAATGATTCGACCAGCGTGGTGTCGTAGTAGACGACGGTGCGGCCGGGCAGCCAGTTGACGACCGTGGTCATTGCGGCTGCCAGCCGGCAGTACTTCTCAAGTCCGGCATCGCCGGTCTGGTCGATGCCGATGCCGTTGGTGGCGAGCAGGTCCTGCACGAAGATCGTGTTCGGTAGCCAGGACCAGCTCGGCCAGGCTGTGCGCTGCGCCACCTGGGCCCGCAACGACCTCAGGGCGTCGAGGTCCAGCGCGCCCGTGCGCCCGAAAGCCTGGGCCAGGCAGTGCGCGATGACGTGGTCGGCCGCTTGGTCGGCGCGCTGGGCAAGGTCGGCTGCCTGTGCCCACCGCGCAACCTCGCGGCGCTCGTGCTTGGTGCGTGCTGCGCGTCCCATTCCCTAGGTCACGATAACCCGACGGAACGTCGCCAGTGTCCTTAAGGGACACGCTTCCCCTCGGTTACGGCAGTGCAGCTCTGGGCCGTTGCCACGACAGTGGTGACGCACCTCGCACCGCGATACTCTGCCTGCAAAGCAGGGGCGGCGGTGCTGGTCAGCCCAAGTTGTGGCCTGTGAGCTGCACGTTTGTCGCCGGCATTTGCCGCCCTCTGACACCCATAGCCACCCGCTTATGGCACGGATGTGGCACGAAGCCCCAGCCTCACGCCCGAGCGGGAATCGTCTCCCAGAGTTCCGCCGCCACCCCAGTCCCCGAAGAGTCTCGCCGCAATCCCCAGGCGCCACACTTACGGCACATCCCGGACAACTATGACCACACCGCCGTGCGGGCTTATGGCTGGGGCTACGCCAAGACGAAGTCGCCGGCGGGAGAGTGGGTCAGGTCGAACTACGGCGTCGGCCGTGGCACTGGCTTGGGGTCTCCGCCGGCCGTGGCACTGGTCTGAGGCCTCCGGCGGGAGCCCCTCTCCTACGAGGTCCTGGAGGGCTAAGCGGAACTAGGTGCCTGTTTCGGAAATCAAGTTCTGCGAGTGGACGGGTAGCACCACTGAGTTACACCGCTCCCAGATCCGTCAGCGCTTTGGGTCCGCGAGTGCAGCGTGGCCTCGCCTTGACTCCTCGTACTTGTTTAGCGCATTCCGGTGAGCAGACGGACCTGTTGGTTGGGGCGACGGCCTTCCCACCAGGGCGTTCGCGCGCACCGCGCGAGCATCCACCACTGAGGGCCCACCATTTGATATTAAAGTGTCGTGGGACTCGGGGAACGCGTTGCGGAGCTTGAGGAAATCGTCGCCCGCTTCCAAGAGACGGTCGCGCACCTGCGGGA
>Ga0302320_10014532_pt1 | contig 16279 bp, 10 predicted proteins | sample Bog_T0_3_FD_202130 | JGI IMG/M metagenome (GOLD analysis project Ga0302320, IMG submission 202130) | Peat permafrost microbial communities from Stordalen Mire near Abisko, Sweden - Bog_T0_3 | ecosystem: Environmental > Terrestrial > Soil > Wetlands > Peat | place: Sweden: Abisko, Stordalen Mire... | reverse complement strand
TTACGCAACCATTCGCCATCGGGTTTGAAAGCCGTGCCCAAAGCCAGCCCATGCGCGGTGAGGTGTAACGGGCGGATTGTCCACCAAGTCTTGAAAATAAATCCGCCGGGCCTCCGCTTCTAATTGTTCAAGTGTCCACTCTGCCGGCAACAGCAAGGCGTTCAAATCCACTGCTGCCGGCTGGGCGACCGGTGCTGGGGCCGGGGCCGGTGCTGCTGCTGGTGGCGCCGCAGGCGGCACTGACGCCGGTGTTGGCGTCGGCTCCGGTGACGGTGTAGGGGAATTGTTGCTCATGACCAGATGCGCCAGATGTTGAAATGAAGTTGGCTGGGCAAATCTGAACGCAATAGACACTGACTTCCGTCTCACTAAACGGACCGTTGATCTGTTTTTGTGGTAAACCATTCATGTTTGTTGCAGGGAAGGCTGCGCGCCACAGAGCTTGAAAAGTCTGCTTTTTCGCGGGCTACTATCATTTTAACTCCGATTCCAGTCACAAAAATTGCCCTTCCAGTTATTAAGCATTTTTGTTGCCTCCTTGCACGACGCCGAGTTCGCGGGTGCGAGAAGCAGAATGCGATTCAACCACCACCGGGCATTTTCAATATCACAGGGAGCGCCAATCACGGCCTAGTATTGCCGCGCACGGATGGCGGCGAAAGTGGTTTTGCCAACATCGGCTTGTTGACAAATGTGTCCTGAAATTCCTTCGCCGAAATTACGGTGTCATAGCCGCCGATGTCCTTCGGGTCGTGTTTGACGATGCCGGTGTAGATCAGGCTGGCATCTTCATACCGCTTAAATTTGAAAACGGCATCGTTCATCATGGCGCTGTTGAAAACATCCAGGCTGACCAGCAATTCAAAATCCTTGATGGCAAGCCCCGTCACTTTTTTGAACAGCCCCGGTTCCAATTGCGTGATGATGTCCTTCAAACAGCGCTCCCGATAATCCGTCAGATACATGAAGATCGGAACGCGCGTCGCAAATTTGATGAGCTTTTCCTGAATCTGCCGCCGCAAATTCTTGTATTCCTTTTCCTGCTCGGTCAGTTCCCGTTTCTCTTTGGCGGAAAGTTCCTGGTCGTTGGCCTCCTTGCGGGCCTTTTTCACGGCGTCGGATTTATTGATGATGGTTTCAATTTCCTGATTCAAGTTGCGGAAACCTTCGATGCTCATCAACGCATCCATCGCGGCCTTGTTGTCCATGAGCCGTTGCAACGTGCTATTGTCCACGTTCACCAGCAACGCACTTTCCCAGCGCTTCGCCAGCAATGTTGCCGTGGTTCCACTGGTAGCCATGTCCAAGACGCCGGCAGCGTCAATCTGCTTCATCGAACTGCCGTCATAGGCCAGCACTGGCAGGAAATGGATGAATTCCTCCACCTTGTTTTCGATGTTGGATTCGTCCACATTCAGGCGGCAACTGTATTCGGCGATTTGCCGCAAGGCACGGTCTGGCGCAAAATCAAAGACGTAGCATTCTTCCTTGATGATTTGCTCCTGGTTGGGCGACGTGCTGTCGGGATTCTTGATTGACCACGGCGATTGCACGCGGAACGCCGCCTGAAAATATGTCTCCGGGCTTGACGAATTGCGCAGCATGAAAATTCCCGTCCAAGGTTTGACCGTAACGCCCGTGGTCAATTTTCCGCAAGACAAAGTGATGGTCTTGGTTTTCATGGGATCGTCCATGATTTCCAACACCGGCGGCAAAGCCTCCGCGCCGATGCCAGCTTGACTGCCAGCGGCCACGATGACGCGATAATCCTGATAAAACGCATTTTGCTTTTTCGCGAGCAGGATCCGCATGGCGTGGCAGGAGGCGACGCTGGGCATAAACCAAAACGTGTGCGACAGCAAATTCAACAGTCGCGCATCCGAGAACGGCATCGGCGGTTTATGCGCGCCGAGCTTCAGATTGTCAACACTCGTGGCCTGGAACGCGCCGCGAATCAAATCCAGCCATTTCTGGACTTCGTCTTCGTAGGCAAACTTTGCTTTATCGCCGATGCCGGTAGCGGAGAAAAAGACATTCAGATCGAACTCATTGAACTCGCCCTGCAATGCAATCTCACGGATGGCGTCCGGTAGCTGATACGTCAGCAATACCATGCGCGGCAACGCGGCGTAGGGATTGTTTTCACCTTTCCAATCCTGCTTGGCGCGCTGCTCGTCCGAATACGTCCAGTTAAAAATCTGTTCTTCGATGAACTCGCCGGTGGCGATGGCCCGGAACGGCGTGCCGGACAAATACAGGAAACCGCCCGTGGTGATGGGCATGATGTCTTCATCAAATTCCCGCATCTCCTTGCTCTCGGCGAAATCCAGTTCCTTTTCATCTTCCGCCTCAAACAACTCCTTGGCGTTGGCCCGCCAGGCGCCGTAATGGTATTCGTCCAGGATGACGCAATCCCAATTGGTAGCGTGAACCCATTCATTTTTAGTCTTGATGCCACCGGTGCTGGGATTGCGGCCCAGATAATCCTGAAACGAGCCGAAGCACACGAGCGGTTTTTTCTTGTCCGCATCCTCGTAGGACAGGCCGCCGGGCTTGATGAACTGCCAGCCTTTGAAATCCACATGGCATTTCAAATCTTCCTCCCACGCGCTTTGCACCGCCGGCTTGAAGGTGAGCACCAGCAACTTGCGCCAGCCCATTTTCAACGCGAGCTGATACGCGGCGAAGGTTTTGCCGAAACGCATCTTTGCATTCCAAAGAAAATGCGGCGGCTTGCCAGAATTTTCTTTTTTGAAGCTCTTGAAATAGCCTGTGGTCTTGACCACCGCCGCTGACTGCTCCGGCCGCATTTTGAAATCAAGCGAGCGGTTTTCTTCGTTCAACTGGCCGCTGCGCACGGCGATGATCGCGGCTTTCACCTGGGCCCCGGAGCAGCGAAACCATTCGCCCTCGGGATTCTTCACACCATTGATCCGCAACATCCGGTGAACGTCATGGTCGGTGAACACCGAACCGTCATTTCGCATGGCCGTTTCTTCGAGCACGATGCGATAGGGCAATTTGCCAGGACGCAAGGTAGGATATTGAGCGGCGACGCGGCTCTGGGCGTCCACCGTCGTGTAGCCCACTTTCAACAGTTCGGCATACTGCGGATTCGTATCCTCGTAAGCGTAGATTGTGGCCCTCGGCTCAGGCCGGGGCGGAAAAAAATCCTTACTCATCTTTTGCCTCCATCGGCCTAACGCGGGACTCTATGAACGCAATGTCATCCTTCGACAGCTTATATTTTTCATAGAGCGCTTCGTCCGTCCAGGTGCAATCCCATTTCTGCTGTGGCACCCAAGTGTATGTGGAGCGAGTGGCGTGTTGGGTGATTTTGCGTAGCGAAACCAAAAAGCGAAAAAACCGCGTGCACAAATAACTTTGAAGATTGACTGCCTCTTTTTTCAAGTCAACGTAAAAGAAAAGAAAAGTCTGCGTGCAGACCGACGGCAATCTGGCAATATAACTCGGCCCAAGCACCATTGCTGGACGCGCGCCGCGCTCGCCATACGCCTGTGGAACCATTACCTTCCACTTGTCAATCAGGTGAGGACTCTTACTGACGTCTTTTCGGTTAATGTAGCCAATAAGTCTTTTGCCTTTCCGATTATAGTGTAGCTCGACATCATTCGTTTTCTTCTTTTCATGGAAGCCGTCAAAGTTGGATGTCCAGCCGAATTCCTTGTCCACCGACAAAATGTCAGTGATGGACGACTCGCCTGCGCTCAAAACCTTTTGCAGTATCTTCAGAGCGCGGATATCGCGGACGAGAACGTCGTGTTCGCTCAAGTTGCGCTCGACTGGACCAATTGTTTCATCGCCGAAGACGGTGGTAACTTCGCACGGCCCATTGTGGTCGCGTTCCCAAAGGAAGAAGCTGACACCGCCTTCGAAATCCACACCCGGAAAAACCTGATCCATCCGCTCGTAATCTACCAGCTTGCGCATCCGGCGATCTTCCAGCATCGAGCGCCGAAAATCAGATAAACCCAATCCGCCAGCCATCCAGCGCGAAGGGATAATCATGGACAGATAGCGCGGATTCATCTTCTTGGCTTGGTCCACAAATTTGTTGTAGATGGGAATATCGCGCGTACCGCCATCCGAGCCCAATTGGTAGGGTGGATTGCCGACGATGACGTCAAATTTCATATTGAATATCTCCTCTGGCTTTTCAGTGTGGATAAATTGGTAGGCATGGGTTTCCAGTTCGTTGCCACGGTCATATTCCTGCTGGGCGGCTCCGCAGAACACGCAGCGTTCATCCTCCCAGGTGTGCCGGATGCGTTTGAAACGAATGTTGCCTTGCTGGTCGTCAAACGCATCGCACACGGAATACTTGCTGTTGGCGGATTTGGAACAATACGCCGACCGGCGGGCGATGTGCGCCGTCAATTCCGTGATGGCGATGGCGAAAATCTGCCGGGTGAAAATGTGGTTCACCCGTTTCTGGCGGTCTGGAATTTCCTTTTCCAGCCCCGCCATCAACCGCCGCGCAATCTCGCGCGGGAACACCCCGGATTTGCAAAACGGGTCCAGGAAACGCGCGTTCTTGTCTTTCCAGATTTCCGGCGGCAACCGGTCCAGAATTTCGTTGGCCACTTTCGGCGGGGTGAAAACCTCGTCGCTGCTGAGATTCGCGAGACACGTCAGGATGTCCGGGTTGTAGCTACCGGTGTTAAGCATGAGCAACCTCCATGAAATGCGTCGGTGGAAATTCCTTGGTCGGCGTCGGAATAAAAACCTCGTCGCCAAGGTCTGAAAAAAGGGGTATCTGTTCGGCGTTTTCCTTGTCCAAATCAGGAAAGAGCAATGCCTCTCTCGTTTCCTCATGCCGCAGCAATGCGTGAAACGTGAAGTCCCGGCGCTTGAGCAGGTTGCCATTGATGGGTGACCACTCGGAAAACACGATGAAAGACGGCTGGGCGCCAACGGTCTTCAGCGTCAGTGCATCGCCCCAAATGATGTTCCGTTCCAGGATATACCGGACGGCGTGGCGGCAACCGTCCTTGGTCTGGTCCGGGAATAACCGGCGATAATTCGCGTCAAAAATTCCCAAGAGCCGGTGACGACAGCTCTGGACATTGTCTTGCAGAATATCAATGCCGTAAATCGAGGTGACAGCCAGAACAGCGTAGCGTTCGTATTCCAGTTGCGATCTGGCGTAGCGTTTTTCGACGATGCCAAGTTTGCGGGTCAAAATCTCGGCCAGAAAATTTCCGTTGCCGCAGGCGGGTTCAAGAAAGCGGGAATCAATGCGTTCCGTCTCGGATTTCACCAAGTCGAGCATGGCGTTGACCTCACGCGGCGCGGTATAAACCTCGCCATGGTCGGCCACCCGTTCTTTTGAGACGACTTGTTTGTGCATGATTCCTGGCAATGCGCGAAGGTTAAACCGCTCGCAGAAAATTGCGAGTGTGTTTTGATCCTCGCCACGCCGTGCGCCAAAGTCGAGTGGGGAAAATTAGGTGTGTTGTGTTTGCAATCAAAATTCATTAGGGTTTGATTCCAACAAAACACGACGCGAACGCCCAGCCTGCGGAGTCTGTTTGTATCGGCTGGCTCGCCATAGTCACAGACATCGGTTAATGGATTCCAGAGGCCATACCCCTGGCGGCTGGGTTTGGGGGCGGTCGCGGAGTCCTCGTGAAACCAAAACCGAAGGAACCGTTCCGGTCCAGCCGGGCATGTGAGGCGGCACGGAAGCGAGCCGCGCAAAAAAACAGACGGAAAGTTGCATCTGGCACGGAGAACAGACCCGATCCAGATCACACCTTCAAGAGCTTGATCTGCGCGTCTTCCAGCGCGGCCGCTTCGCCGAGCGTCAGCGTCAGTTTGCGGCGGCGTTCGATGATGTGCTTGTCCAGCAACGGGTCGTAGGGCACCGGGTAATTGCCGTCGTAACAGGCCATGCAGAACGCCTCCGCCGGCTGGCCGGTGGCAGCCACCATGCCCGCCTGGGAAAGATAATGGAGCGAGTCCGCGTTGAGATATTTGCGGATTTCATCCACGGTGTAGTTGGCGGCCATCAGCTTGCTGCGATCGGGAAAATCTATGCCATAGACGCACGGATTCATGTGCGGCGGACAACTGACGGCCACGTGGACTTCCTTTGCGCCCGCCTCCTTCAGCGTGCTCACGCGCGAACGGCAAGTCGTGCCCCGCACAATGGAGTCATCCACGATGACCACGCGCTTGTCCTTCACCAGCGATTCGATCAAGTTCAACTTCACGCGCACGTTGAAATCGCGGATGAGCTGCGTGGGCTGGAGAAAGCTGCGCCCCACGTAATGGTTGCGGATGAAGGCCATCTCGTAGGGAATCCGGGATTCCTCGGCGTAGCCCATGGCCGCGCAGACGCCGCTGTCCGGCACGGGGATGACGAGGTCGGCCCGCACGCCGTGTTCGCGGGCCAGTTGGCGCCCCATCGCCTTGCGCACCTCATAGACGCTCCGGCCGTTGATGACGCTGTCCGGCCGCGCGAAATACACATATTCAAAGATGCAAAACGCGCGTTTGTGATGCGCGGGAAAGGCCTGGATGCTGGTCAGCCCGTGCTGGTTGATGATGACGATTTCGCCGGGTTCAACGTCGCGGACGAATTGCGCGTGAATCAAGTCAAACGCCGTGGTCTCGCTGGAGAGCACCCAGCTGCCGTCCGCGGTGCGGCCAATGGAAAGCGGGCGGAAACCGTAAGGGTCGCGGGCGCCGATCAATTCCTTCTCCGTCATGATGACCAGGGAGTACGCGCCCTCGATCCGGCGGAGGGTCTGCATGACCGAGTTGGCCACCCCGCCCAGTTCCGGCTGGGCGAGCATCATGATGATGATCTCGCTGTCCACCGTGGTCTGGAAAACCAGGCCGCGGTTTTCGAGCTCGTCGCGCAGTTGGGCGGCATTGGTGAGGTTGCCGTTGTGGGCCACGGCGATCTGCCCGCGCATGCAATCCACGGTCAGGGGCTGGGCGTTGCGCAACTGCGACGAGCCGGTGGTGGAATAGCGGGTGTGGCCGACCGCCATATCGCCGATCAGATCATGCAGGATCTTCGGATCATTGAAAATCTGCGGCACCAGGCCCATGCCGTGGTGCTTGTAAAATTTCCCGTCGTGACAGGTCACAATGCCCGCGCTTTCCTGGCCGCGGTGCTGGAGCGCATAAAGCCCGTAATAGGCCAGCTCCGCGGCATTGGGATGTCCGAAGACGCCAAAGACGCCACAGTAATGTTTGGGATAATCTGGTGGTGGTTGCATCGCGCGCGCGGCTGAATTTAATCCGATTTGGGCGCTGCTGGCAAGTTGGAAGCGTCCCCGCCTGGTTTGGCCTCCGGCTCCTGAATGCGGGCAAAATGAAAACAGCAGGCCGCCACCACGGCGGCGGCGACCATCACCAGGATGGCCTGGACGCCAGGTTCCTTCAATGCCTGGCTCAAATCCTCGATGAGCTGCCCCTGTTTGCCATACATAATCCCCATCTGCTGTTCTTCCGACCGGTTGAACCCCACCATGGCAGGATCATTCAAGTCATCCGGCCCGTGCGACCCCAGCCAGTAAACCGCGCCCCCGCACACCAGGCCAAACAACAAAACAGCCGCGGCGCTGATCTGATATCGCCGCACCCGCCGCCGGGCGGCGGACGGCTCAGCCTGACTGGAAACCGGGGATTTCGTCATTGAATATACGGCCTTTCGCCCCGAGAAGGTAGCCTGCCCGTCCGGCGGATGAAATCCAATTTTTCCGCGCAATGCGGCGGCGCGGACGGCGGTGCTCTGCGCAGCCGCGATCCTGCGGACGAAATGCTGATTTCTCGGTCAGTGCAGCACCAGGCGGTAGAACCTGGAAGCGAACGAGCCGGAATCGGGGTCGGTGAACTGCATCCAGGCGTTTGAGGTGGCCACGTCTGACTGCCAAAGTGAAGACCAGTTGAGCAGGTCGGTTGAGGCCTGAACCTCATACGACTGCCCTGGCGCAACCGGAAATTGGAGCAACGCCGGGCTGCCGGAAGTTGGATTGTTGGCGAGGATGAGGATCCCGGGAACCAGGTAGCTGATTTCCGCGGAGTACGCGCTTTGGTCGTTGTTTGCATCGTACGCCGTGGCCGCGAAATAGTAGGGGACGCCGGCGGACAAGTTCGTGATCGTGGCCGACGTGGCATTGCCGGCGTTGAACATGTAAGGATAGTTACCACTGTTGGTTCCATAATATACGTCGTAGCCAATCACGTCAGTCGAGGCGCTGGCATACCAACTTAGAGTCAAACTCCCGGCAGGGGCCTGTTCGGGGGCGGCAAGAGAAAACAAGACGGCAAAGAAAAACTTGAAAATGTGCTTCACGCTGGCCCATACGCAAGTCCAATGCCAGACCGTCTTGACGGAAATAAGTGAAGTGAGCCGACACTCCAATCAAGAAGCCGGAAACGGTCGGGGGAATTTCTTTCGGAAGGCCGAACCGGCGGCTCGCTATGCGCCAACCAGGGTTGCGGGCTTCAGCAGCGCCCATTGCAAACTCAGCTGCAAGGTCATGGTGCTGAAGTTCTGGAAGTCCACGGGCTTGGCGATGAAAGATTCGGCCCCGAGCCGCTTGCACACGGCGATGGCGTCGTCGAATTTCGAGGCGGTCAGCACCACCACGGGAATATGGACGGTGCGCGAATCAGCCTTGATGCGGCGCAAGACTTCCAAGCCGTCAATTTTCGGCAGATTCAGGTCCAGCAGGATCACCTGGGGATGATCATTGAAGCGGCGGTAGGCGAATTCGCCGGTGCAAAAAAGAAAATCCAAGGCTGCCGCTCCATCGCGGACGGCAAAAATCCGGTTGGTCAGGTGGGCATTTTTCAAGGCCTGAATCACCAGCAGCATGTCATTGTCGTTGTCTTCCACCAACAGGATGTCCACCATCTCATCATGGCGCAGCGGGGTCGAACCCGCCCGAACCTCCAGGTCCGCAAAGAGGGTGAGGACAGAAATCCCGAGGGCGTCGGCGAGCTTTTCAATGCTTTTCAACGAGAGGTTGCGTGAACCGCGTTCAATATCAGAGATGTAACTCCGGTGGAAGCCGGCGCGCCGGGCCAGTTCGTCCTGCGGAATCTTCAGCCGGGCTCGCCAGTTTTTGACCGACATGCCTAAACGTTTTTCTATGGCAATTTTTTCCAATTGGAACCTCCAGCACTCCATCACTGTCCACTATGATGTTCCCAGCAGGATAGATTAGAGTCCACACCTTTTCAACCTAATTTAGCCGGTTAGAATCACTTCTTGTCCTGTTCTGGAGCATGGTTTCCAATTGCAAGACAGCCTGCCGCGGATGGGGATGCGGGGCGAAGGGGTTGACCGGGAGCTAGGTGGCTTTCGGGATTGGGATTTCTTTCGGATTTCGGACTTCGGCGCTTCGGAGTTCGTGGGCCTGGTCCGTCGGCAGCGTGAAGAAAAACGCGGCTCCCTTGCCCGGTTCGCTTCTGGCCCACACCTCGCCGCCGTGCGCCTGCACGATATGTTTTACAATTGAAAGTCCCAGCCCGGTGCCGCCCTGGTCGCGTGAGCGAGCCTTGTCCACGCGATAAAACCGCTCGAAGACGCGATCAAGCGATTCCGGCGGAATGCCCGGCCCGTCGTCCTGGACGAAAATCTCCAGCCGGCCATGATCCAACTTTTGGCCGCTTACCGTGACTTTGCCGTTGAGGCGGCCATATTTAATGGCGTTGTCCACCAGGTTGGCAAAGACCTGTTCGAGCCGGTTTGCGTCCGCGCGGATGGGAAGCTCGGGCAGTTCATTGACCAGGGTCACCTGCTTGTCCCCGGCTTTGGCGCGCAAATCACCGAGCACCTTTTCGGCCACCGCGCGCAGATCCACCGGCTGCAGATTCAGCGTCATCCGACCGGATTCGAGCGCGGAAATCGTGAGTAAATCCTGGATGAGCAGGTCGAGGCGGTTGGCGTTGCGCTCGATGATTTTGAGAAAGCGCCGGGCCACCTCGGGGTGGTGGCTGGCGCCATCCAGCAGCGTTTCCACATAACCCTTGATAAGCGAAAGCGGCGTGCGCAATTCGTGGCTGACGTTGGCGACAAATTCTTCGCGGGTACGCTCCAACTGCTTGAGCCGCGTGAGTTCGTGAAACACCAGGATCATACCTTCGCGCTCGCCGGCGGAATTGGAAATGACGGAGGCGTTGACCCGCAGCCAGCGCTCGGTTAAATCCGGCAGCTTGACTTCGTAGTCGAACACCTGGCCTTCGGCCTGGACCCGCTGGACGAGCTCCTCCAATTCATGAAGGCGGAGGGCTTCGAGAATGGTCTTGCCGCGCAGCTCGATTTTCAGGCCAAACAGGTTTTTGAACGCGCGGTTGGCTAGGTGGATTTTCTGGGAACGATCCAGCAGCAGCAGCCCTTCGATCATGGAATTGAACAGCACTTGCTGCTGCGCCTTGGCCTCCACGCTCGTCTGCTGTTGGCGGCGCTGGGACAATTCTATCTCCACGGCGCGCCGGCCCTCCAGGGCGGCGCATTTATTGCGCCAGAGGAAATGCTGCGCGACCAGCGCGACCAGGGCAATGATGAAAAAGGCGGGCCACACGGCAGTCACGCTCACTGAATTCTCCAGCCGGTTTATTCGATGAACCGGTAGCCCACGCCGCGCACGGTATCGAGGTGAATGGCGGCGGGGCCGATTTTTTCGCGCAGGCGGCGCATGTGTGTGTCCACCGTGCGGGTGTCAATCAGGCTGTCGTATTCCCACACGTCGCGCAGCAACTGGTCGCGCGACTGCACGCGGCCCACGCGTTGCGCCAGGATCGTGAGCAGCTTGAATTCAGTGGCCGTCAATTCAATGGGCCGCCCCTTCCAGCTGGCCGTGTGGCGTGGCACGTCAACATGCAGATCGCCATATCGCAATTGATCCTTCGTTTTCTCCCCAGCTTGGCCCCGCGCCAGGATATTTTTGATGCGCAACAACAGTTCTCGGGGGCTGAAAGGTTTGGTGAGGTAATCATCCGCGCCCAATTCCAAGCCGAGCACCCGGTCAATCTCCGCCGCCTTGGCGGTGAGCATCAGGATGGGCGTGTGCGCGGTGGCCGCCTCGCCGCGCAACGTCTTGCAGATTTCAAATCCGTCCATCTCGGGCAGCATCACATCCAGCACAATCAAATCGGGCGTTTGCGAACGCGTCTTTTTGAGCGCCTCGGCGCCGTCCACGGCCGTGCTCACAGAATAGCCGGCCTGCTTCAAATTGAACTCGACCAGTTCAACCGCTTCGGGCTCGTCATCCACAACTAGAATTCGCGGCTTCACGCCCCCAAGGATGTCACGCGCCAATTTGCCGCACAATTCCAAACGTGTGGCGGCCATGTGACAATTGGGTGACAAAATCCGGTGACGAAACTGATTGCGCCGCGGGGGGGGAAATGCGCAGCATGAACCCCGAACCTTATGAGAAAATGCAATTGCTCCGGCGGCTGCGCGCCGTTCGGCGCGGACTTGAACCGGAGGGATTTTCTCGGGCTGGTGGGCGCGGGCGCGGCGGCGACGCTGCTGGCCAGTCCGGCTTGGGCGGCATTCGAGCTGCCGCCGGACGAATTCAAACGCTGGCAGCGCGAGCTGATGATGCCGGCCCAGCCGCGACGCTACCTATCCGACCGGCATACGGACGCGCGGATGCACCTGGGCGGCATCGGCACGGGAAATTTTGAACTGGGCGCCGACGGCCAGTTCACGACTTGGCAATTGTTCAACACATTGCGCGATGGCCAGGTGCCGTTTTATTTTCTGGCCCGGGCCGGCGGGACGACGAAACTCCTGCAAACCGCCGGCGGCCCGGATTGGCCGCGCGTGGCGCGGATCGAAATGACGGGTGAATATCCCGCGGCTGTGCTTCGCTTCATGGACCCGGACCTGCCGGTGCAAATTGAATTGACCGCATTCAGTCCGTTCGCTCCGCTCGACGAGCGATTTTCGGAGCAGCCGCTGGCCGCCTTCGCATTTCGCATCCACAACCCGACCGACCGCAGCCAGATGGTTTCGCTGGCGGCATTGATGCAGAATCCAGTGGGCTATGAGGCACAGAATGAGAACCGCTCAAACCACCACCCAAGCTTTGGCGGGAATTTGAATGAAGCGTTGTGCGAGGGACGTGCGCAGGGACTGCTACTGCGCGCCGAACCGGCCACGGACGCCGCCTTGGATCAGCCCGTGGTCATTTATGCCTCGGCCAATCTGAAGCAGTTGGAATCGCCGCCATCGGGCCATCCCAAGATTCTCTCCGTCCACACCCTCAGCCCGGAATCCTTCCCGGCGGAACAAACGCGCGATTCGAGCCGGACGATTTTTTGGCTGGAGGAACCGGCGGCGGAGATTTCCGCCTCGTTCCTCCAAGCCGCGCGCGCTGCGGTCAACGCGGGCGCCACGCTGCTGTTTGCCGGCAAATCCCAGCCACTGTTACAAGCCTATGCCGCCGGCACGGGCGGCCAACCCGTGACCGGAACCGGCGGGCAACCCCCTGCCGGCTTCGCGCCCCGGCCCGACATTCTGTTCGAGGATTTCGAACATGGCTATGAGAACTGGAAAATGGAAGGAGAGGCCTTTGGCCAAGCGCCTGCCCACGGCACGCTGCCCAATCAACAGCCTGTGTCCGGATTTGTCGGCCACGGTTTGGTCAACAGCTTTTTGGGCGGCGACGATGCGACCGGACGGCTGAGCAGCAAGCCATTTACCATTGAGCGCAGGTTCATCCGCTTCCTGATTGGCGGCGGTGGTTATGCCACCACGCAGGTGCGATTGGTGGCCGATGGCAAAATTCTGCGCGCCACCTCCGGCAAACGCGAGGAACGGCTGCTGCCGGCGCTCTGGGATGTCAGCGAGCTGGCAGGTCAGACAGCACATCTCGAGATTGTGGACGAGCAAAAAGGAGACTGGGGCCACGTCAATGTGGACCAGATTGAGTTTCTGGATTTTCCGGGTGACCGCGCGACGCTCGCGTTATTGGAAGCCATACTGCCCGCCCGTTTCAGTGGTGTCCGGCCGGCGGATGGGAACACCGTGGAATTTGACGACCTGGTTTTACCACCCGAGGCCGCGCGGTCCACCGCTGCCAACGGCATCGCCCTGCTGATCCGGCCTTTAGGAAAGGGCCGGGTGGTGGTCGCCTGCGGCTCGGTGCTGGAGCCCGCACTGGCTGGCGAGCCAAGGCATCGCCAGCGCGCCTATCAATTCCTTTGTGGGTTGGTGTACGCCAACTATGCGTCTGCGGGAGAGGGAACCAGCCGCCTTGCCCCCGGCTTCGGCACATTGGCTCTGGCTGCGCTGGCAGGCGAGGTGACAGTTTTGACCGCATTTGAAGAATGGAGCCAGGCTTGGAACACATTCAGCGCGCACGGCCATTTTGATTCGCCGGCAGGCCCGGCGCCCTCGGCCGGCGTTCATGCTGTTTCGCCGGACCAAACCAAACCGGGTTCCCCAACGCCCGCCGGCCACACCATTAACGGCGCGGTGGCCTCCACAGTGATGATTCCAGCAGGGGAGACAGTGGAGGTGCCTTTCATTTTGGCCTGGCATTATCCGAACAAGTATAACGCGGATGGAGTCTGGATGGGCTGCCATTATGCGAGCCAATGGGCGGACGCCCGGGCCGTGGTCCGCGAAACCGATTTTCCGGAACTGCAGCGGCGCACGGAACTTTTCCGAAGGACATTTTATGATAGCACGCTGCCCTATTGGCTGCTGGATTGCGTGTCGGCCAATGCGGGCATCATCCGGCACATTGGCGTGGTGTTTCGCATCGCCAATGGCGACATTTACGGCTGGGAAGGCTCGAATGGCTGCTGTGATCCCACGTGCACGCATGTCTGGGGTTATGAGCAAAGTCTGGCGCATCTGTTTCCACAACTCGAGCGCGAGATGCGCCGGATAGATTTCAAGCACCAGCAAAATGCGGACGGGGGAATCAACAATCGCACCCATGTGCCGTCCCCGCCGCATCCGACCGGAGAACATCCTTTTGCCGACGGCCACGCCAGTTGCATCCTCAAGGCATACCGCGAGGCATTGAACTCGGCCGACGAGACTTTCTTCCAAAATTATTGGCCGCACGTCCGGCGCGCGGTGGATTATCTGATCGCTCGGGATGCGAAATCGGCTGGCGGCCAGCCGCGCGGGATTTTGCAGGACAACCAATGGAACACTTACGACGAGGCCTTGCACGGCGTCAATGCGTTCATCAGCGGTTACTATCTGGCCGCGCTGCGGGCAGGCGAGGAATGGGCGCGCCGCCTCGGAGATGCGGCCACGGCGGATCGTTTCCATGCGGTTTTTGCGAGCGGCCAGAAACAACTCGTTGAACTGTGCTGGAACGGCGACTATTTCCAGCAAAACCTCGCGGACTACCTGGGCCAGGCCGGGGAAGTCGGGCCCGGCTGCATGGCCGACCAACTGATCGGACAATGGTGGGCACACCAGCTCGGTCTGGGTTATATCTTGCCGCGCGACCTAGTGGTCACCGCGCTGCGCTCCATCTTCAAATACAATTGGAAATCTGATCTCACCGGCTGGAAACACCTCCCGCGCGCATTTGCCGGCGCACAGGACAAGGGATTGATCGTCTGCACTTGGCCCAAAGGCGGCCGACCCGCAAAAGTCATGCTTTACTCGGATGAGGTCTGGACGGGAATTGAGTATCAAGTGGCCGCCCACCTGATCTATGAAGGCCTGCTGGAAGAAGGTTTTTCCGTGGTCAAGGGGGCGCGCGACCGCTATGACGGCGTGCCCCGCAAGCCCATCCCGCGCAATCCGTGGAACGAGATCGAGTGCGGCGGCCATTATGCCCGCGCGATGTCATCCTGGTCATTGCTGACCGCGCTTTCCGGCCAGGAAATTGACGGCCCCCGGGGGCGCGTGAGATTTCATCCGCGCCATGCGCCCGAAAATTTTAAATGTTTCTTCAGCGGGCCGGAAGGCTGGGGCAGCTTGGCCCAAAAGCTGGAAACGGGAGTTCAAAAAGTTGAAATCGCGGTCAAGTCCGGCAAACTGGCGGTGAAATACCTGCAACTCCAAGCGGTGGGGAACCTAAATCCTGGAAAAGTTGCAGCCTCGGTTGGCGGCAATACCAGGGCGGTAAAATTTGTCGCCAAGGCTGGCTTGTTTGAAATAGACTTTGTCGAGAAATTGATTTTGACTGAAGGCATCACGCTGGAAGTGTCACTGTCGTGAACGACCAACCCGCATCCGTAGCGCAGGCTTTCCAGCCTGCGAGTTCACGGGACTTCCCAGTCCCGTGTGCCCGTGTTTCTAGTTCTCTTGAAACTGGGAACTGGAAAGTTCTCGAGAACCCGTCCACCCTCGCAGGACTGCTAAGGAGGACGGGCAGACAGGAGTTTCTGCGCCCCCTCACGTTGCGCCGGCGCCACGCGGCGCCACAAGCAATCCGTTAACCTGCAAATCAAGAACGTGCTTTTATGAAACTGAACCTCTTACAAAAACAATCAAGCTTGCTGGCCGCCCTGGTCTCGCTAGTCATGACCGCGTCCGCGGAGAATTCCGGCAATCCGCTGGGCGGACTTGAGCAACTCAAAAACTTCTCGACCGAACGCGCGTCCTCCTCCGATCTGACGGATCGCAATGGTGATGCGCGCCCCATTGCCCCCGGCGCCACGCTGGTCTTGGCCGACCTTGCCGGCCCGGGAGAAATTGTGCATTTCTGGTGTACGATTGCCGACTCGGAACCATATTACTCGCGGCTGCTGACTTTGCGGATCTATTGGGATGGAGAGGAACATCCCAGCGTGGAATGTCCCATCGGAGATTTCTTCGGCATTGGCATGGGCGTGGACAAGCCGTTCACCTCGCAGCCCATCCGGGTGACTTCGGATGGCCGGGGACGCAACTGCTATTGGCCGATGCCCTTTCGGAAGTCCGCCCGGGTCACTGTCAGCAACGATGGCAAACAGCGCTGCGATGCCTTCTACTATTACGTGGACTGGCAGAAACACCGTTCGCTGCCCAAAGATTGCGCCTATTTCTGCGCCATGTATCGCCAGGAATTCCCCTGTGTGATGGGACGCAACTATGTGATCGCGGACCTCGAAGGCCGGGGTCACTATGTCGGCACGGTTTTGAGCGTCTATATGATGTCCCCGGGGTGGTTCGGCGAGGGCAACGACTATTTTTTCATTGACGGAGAAAAGGAACCGCGGCTGCGGGGCACCGGCACGGAAGACTACTTTTGCGACGGCTGGGGCTTCCGCGAGCAATCGGGGCCGTTTTATGGCGCGCCGTTGTGGGAAGGCTTCGACACCGGAG
>Ga0302320_10014531_pt1 | contig 16280 bp, 12 predicted proteins | sample Bog_T0_3_FD_202130 | JGI IMG/M metagenome (GOLD analysis project Ga0302320, IMG submission 202130) | Peat permafrost microbial communities from Stordalen Mire near Abisko, Sweden - Bog_T0_3 | ecosystem: Environmental > Terrestrial > Soil > Wetlands > Peat | place: Sweden: Abisko, Stordalen Mire... | reverse complement strand
GAATCAAATTAATAGCCATTTCGGCATGAGAGAAAACAATCGACATAATCAAACCAAAGGAAATTCCTTGAAAATAAACTCCATTTTGAATTAAAACTACAATAATAAATTATTTTATTATGTTATTTTGAAATTCAACTTAAAACAAGAATTTTCCATGGATATTGTTCATCCAACCCGATCGCATAATATACAATGGAAACCAAAAGTGTTGGGAAAATAAGTTCAAATGGAAGCGAACTAAGAGATCTTCCCCAGAAATAACTACTCGTGCGATATGTTCTGTTCAATCTTTCCCTTAAAAAGACAGGTCTTTCCATAGAAACTTATTGATAAGAAAAATATGTTGACAAGCAATTTATAAAGGTTAAAATAACATGTCATTAAAGTTCCCATGATTGAGCCAAAAGTATTATTCATTGTGATGAAAAATAAAGCACCTGCTCGATTTTGGATTCCTTGTCTAAAATTCCCCAGCTTAAAAATTTATTTTTTTAGTTTTTCCTTGTTATTTATAATTATACCCCTTCAAAAACAATGATACAAACAGCTGAGAAAATGACAACCGTTCCAAATCTTGCTTTAAGTTCCATGGGATTCCTCATTTCATTTTTAAAAGCTCTCAATAAAATAACAATAAATTCCTTCAACCAAGAACTTTGATTTAGTGTTTTATCAACTGGAATGGGCTCATTTAGAGTTGGAACAAGTTCAGAATATTCTTTGGTTGAGATATAAGTTGTAACCATCAAATCTAGTCTTTCATTGAATTGCTTATGAACGTTCTCATCAAATTCCAAATTCAAATTCTTAGTGGCCTGCATTTTTTCAACTAACAACCCTTCTGGATTCATGCATTTCATCAAAAATGTTGCTGGGTTACAAAATTCAGGACTCTTTAAATTTAGCTTGTCTCTAAAGTAATTTAATGCTTCTTTGGCTGATCCCTAAAAGTATAATTACGGTAAAACAGAGTTTTTTTCTTTTTCAAGAAACTTGATAAATTGCTTTCCCTTTCACCAATAATAAGAGCTTATCAAAATTTTCAAAAATTTCAGAAGATGGCTGATGTATAGTGCTGATGATGGTTCTTCCTTTCTGGCAAAGGGCTTTCAAAATCCCGATAATATTTAAAGAGGAAGCTGAGTCCAATCCTTAAATTTTAAATTTATTTAAAGAAATTGATGAAACAAAAATACCCGTAGTTGGCTCATCTAGGAAAATGACAGAAGGATTTGTGAGCAATTCTACTCCTATTGAAGTTCTTTTTCTTTCACCTCCCGATATCCCTCTTATCAAACTATTTCCAACCTTGGTATCAGCACAAAGTGTCAATCCAAGCAAATTGAGGTAAAAATCAACCTGATGATAAAGTTTACAATTTTTTAACGGAAATTATGAAACTTTTTCTTTTAATTGTGATTTGGACAAACCCAATCTTAATTGTGCGGAAAAACCAAATGCTTCTATTTTTTCTTTTAATTATTTGCTATAGAAATAATGACCTCGAGGGGTGAAAGTTGCAAATAAAATATCATCTTGCATGACATAGGCCATTTGATTGCTGATCGTGTCAACACTTTCACATTGATTTCCATTAATCTTCAAACAGCCTGATGTCTTTAGATTAGTGGAAAACAACCTTCCTGATAACAAGTTTAAAAGTGTTGTTTTCCCACATCCTAAAAAAAAATATATTCTGATAGAGAAAATTATTTTTTATCTTTTTAACCGGAAGGACCCAAAATTGCTGAAAAAGAACCAGGACTCGCTTTTCCTTTGACTTTTTCCAAAATCGTTTTTGTATATTTGCGAATTGTGAAAGGCCCTTTTTTTTCTTTAATTGTTGCAGTTACAGTTATGTTTTCCCAATATAATTCTATTGGGTTGATGTTTTTGTCTGGCAGTTCTATTTTGATCGTTTCAACAAAGTTATCATTAAGTTTGGCGCCTTGTTCATCGTGATTTATTGGTTTTACTTAAAAAAATGAAAAAAGAAACTAATTTAAAAAAGAAGAAATGCAAATGGAATTCAACTTTGTTTTTCAGGATCGCTCATAAAAATCAAAAGAAGAAAAGATTATAATCAAAACACATTCAAAAATTATTTTTTTTGGTTATATTATAAATAAAGAACATGAGTCTTAAAAATATTGGTTTTAATTTTCCTCATAAATTTTAACAGAGTGTTGAAAATGGTTTAATTTTCCTCAACAATTTTATTTTCTATTTTATTTATTACAAGTTTATTTTTGAGACAAAAAATTTGTTAATTTTTTTTATGAAGAAAATAATTTTGGTTTTTTTTTTATTCGGAATAAATTCTTAAGAAAAAAAAATTAAAAAGTTAGTTATCCTTGAAGGCTGGTTTTCTCTTTTCACCGAAGGCGGTCATACCTTCCTTTCTATCTTCAGTGGCGAAGGTGCTGTAGAACAATTTCTTTTCATAGTTCAATCCTTCCTTCAAGCTTAAATCGAATGATTTATTGACGCATTCTTTGGCGATTCCAACTGAAAAAAACGAAAAATATTATATTTAACGAAAGAAACTATTTATTTATAAACCTGTGAGTTTAGAGTAAGAGCTGATTTTTTTAGCGAGTGCCAAAGCCTCCTCAACGGTCTTTGCTTTATCCACAACTTTGCTGACAAGTCCATTTTTTTCAGCTTCTTGGGCATTCATGGACTTTCCAGTCAAAATGATTTCCATGGCCTTGGATTTTCCAATGGCTCTAACAAGTCTTTGAGTGCCTCCGAGTCCAGGAATGGTTCCCAAGGTGATTTCAGGTTGGCCGAATTGGGCATTGTCACCAGCGATGATGATATCGCACATCATGGCCAATTCATTACCACCACCAAAAGCGAATCCGTTGACCGCAGCAATGATTGGTTTCTGAATGGACAAGAAGTTCTCCCAAGTGGCGAAATGGTTTGAGGAAACCAAACCTTGGAAAGTGAGACTTGTCATTTCCTTGATATCAGCTCCAGCTATGGTAATTTTAGTTTAAAAAGGCTGAAAGAAAGGAAGAAATGTACCAGCAAAAGCTTTTTCAGATCCAGTGATCACAAAGGCATGAACAGAGGGATCTTTGTCCAAAGTCAAAAGCACATGGTTCAATTCTTGCATCAACCCATCGCATAAAGCGTTCAAGGCCTTTGGTCTGTGGAGTTCGATCAAAGCAACTCTGTCTTTTTGCTCATATTTGAGATATTCGAGCTTTGGGAAGCTGGCTAAACGAGGAAATAAAATTTAAGGTTGAGAAAATAGAAGAAATGTACTGGCGAAGGTTCTGTAAAAAGCATTCTTGGCGAGGAATCGAGTCGTGCGGGCGAACATTGGAATTGGAGGAGGAAGATATTTTAGTTGTTTTATTGTTTTCTTAATAAAAAATCGAAGAAAGCTAGAAGCTTAAATAGTCCAAAATAAAATTTATCTCTGAAATAAAATTTTATTTAAATTCATAAAAAGTTGTTAGTTTTTATCAGAAACTTCTAAAATAAATTTAAGACTATTTGTTCATAATCCGCATGTTGGCTTAATTTTTGCTTTGATTAAACTGAAAATAACACTAAAAATTCAAAAAATTCACACAAAGTGTTTAAATAATGAACAAAAATAAATGAATGCTATATTTTAATGAAATACATACTTCATTCAAAAAAGCAAAATAGTGATGAAATCACGAAGGAAAACTAGAACTTTAGTGAGGAAGAGTTTCAATTATCTCAAAGCATTATTTATTGTAAATTCCTTCATAAACTCTTTTAAAAAAAAATTAAAGGATTTCGAGTGTGATTATCAGCTGGACCCTTGTTATGGGAAAGAAAATTATCTTTTGGATGAATACAAAATTATAAAAAAGAAAAAAAGGTGTCTTGGAGTTAAAGCAAATTTCACTATCCCATTTGAATGCCCAACACTCTCAGAGAATAATGCTAAAGAGTAATTTTTAGTTTAAATAATCGCATAATTTTTTGTGATTTTTAGAGTCCCAACAGTAATTGTGCAGAATTTACAAGAAACTGAAGACAGTGAGAAGAACAATGCATCATCGAACTTAAAACCTCAAAGCATGAAGATACGCAAAAGAATTCTTTGCAACAAAAAGAATGGTGTGAATTTGAGCAAACCGTTTTTGGTAAGCAAGCAAGAAAAAGAAAAAGAAGCGAATTATATATGTTCTTATTGCAGGACCAAAATTGTTTTATATGATAAAATTCCATTGTGTTCAAACTGCTTGATAGACTTATCATCGACGAAATTTGAAATATCACTCTTCACTGAAGAAGATGCTTTTGAGGTTATCAGCAAGCGCCAAAGAATAGGAAATTGTTTTCAAGCTCAGATCCCAGAAATATTGGCAGAGAAAAAAGGGTGCGAATTTTTGAACGATAATCATTTTATTAAGATGAATCAAGGGGAGCAGAAATTCAATGAAGAAAATTTAAATAAGTTCAGGAACAAAATTCAAAGTTTGTTTTCAGGTGTGAAATTCTCTGAGGAGACCATATTTTATATTCTTGCTGTTTTCAAATATGAGATGGAAAGATGCTTAAATTACTTAAGCCAGCATAAAAAAGGATGGCTCGCTTTTTTTAAATCCATAAATAAACAAATATAATTTGTTTTTTTTTTAATTTGCTTTCTTAGAAAATAAACATGTATTTTAAAAAGAAATTTTTTTTAATAAATTATTAAAAAAAAACTGCGAAAAAATCAATGAAGAAATCTATCCATTCTAATATTTTTCGCTATTTGTTGAATTTTTCAGTGAAATTGTATTTTGTGACTTTGAAAGATTGCGATTTAAAAAAATTTGTGATGTTTTGTTTATGTTGATTTTCTTTTAACTAAATTATAAAATTGTTAAAAATATGCTAAAAAGACAAATTTTACTTTATAATAACTATCATTCAGATTCAAATATTTGCAGAAACCATCATAATTTTGTTTATAAAAGTCAGGATTTTCTTCATCGAAAATTTTATATTCATATGGTGAAGGAAAGCTTTCAAATTGATTCACGAGGATTTTTTTTTGTTGTTTTACAATCTTGAATTTCAATGATATTCCAAAAATATCAAACATACTTTTTTTATCACTTTTTCGAAAATACACCACTTTATAGCTAAAAGCAAAAATAATTAATTTAAAAAATATTATTAATTTAAAAATACGATTCATTTAAAGCTAAATTTTTTATCGAGAATTGTCCAAAACCTTGAAAAAGAGGGTTGATTTGTGATTTTTCATTCATTTTTATTTTAATTATTTTCTCATTTTCCAAAGACTCAAACTCCATTTTCTTGTCTAATTTTAAGTTGGCCTCACAAATATATAAAAAATCTTGATTTTTATCAATGTTTTCATTAGCAATTTGAATAAAAATCAGAAGATTTCGAACCGGGTAATGAAAATTCTCTTCATATGAACAAGCGGTGGTTTTTAATTTGCCAATATCTTCATTCTCTATTTCTAATTCAATCACAAAATTTATTTGTGTTTTGGGTTCCATGCACGAAGAAAAGAGTTTCCAATTCATAAAAAAAAGGGGACTTAAAATAGCAAACTTTGAGCTTAATTTTTCAAATTTAAATTAAATATATATTTTTCGAATTATTTAAGAGTCTCGAGCCTTCGATGTATTCGTTCTTCCCAATAAAAAGAACTGAAAGTAAATTTTAAAGGTTTTAAGGTCAATTATATAAAGCCAAAAAAAAAACTTGGATTTTTTTTTCCAAGGGGTTAAATTATTAATTTTTTCTTTCAATAATTTTCATTTAATATATTTGATCAAAGAAGATCTTTCACTTCAAAAATGTGCCCATTCATGCTAAATTTCATCTCGTTACAGAGTTTCACTCCTTTTTCAAATGGGAATAAAAAGGTTCTATAATTATTCTTCTCCTTCTTTAAATCAACAACATACCAAATTTTGTCATAAGCACTATAATGTATCGAACAATGTTCAGGTTCGGCTTTTGGGATTGTGAAATCATTTGAAAAAGCATTTCCTATTATAATTTGGAAATCCGAAATTTCATTATATACATTAAAAGCTTTTTCTATCTTCTCATTTCCGTTTTGAACTTGAAGAAAAATGGATGGATTTTCATAAAAAAATTTTCTTCTCTTCATGGATTTTCTCCTTTCCAAATTTGAATCCACATAAAAATATTTCTTTTTGTCAATTGTTGAAAATGTCGGGGTCAATGATTTTATTAGGATTTTCACATCATTTTTTAACCATAGCATTGAATTTTCACAAAGCACATAACCTTTCTCTTCAACAATAAATAAAATTGGAGATTCTTTTGATAAATTATTCAAATAAAACTCAGTCTGAAAAAAAGAAGATGTGTTTTGATCTAAGATGTATTTGGTTATGATTTGAAAATGGTTTTTGTTGACCTCTTTCAGATTCTTATGGAATATAACATCTCCTTCCTCTCCGTTATTATCTCTTCCAAAAGTCAGAGGTCTCTCATTTAAATTCTTCTTTACCTTAAATTCTTTTGGCGAAACTATTCCCTCATCAGATATTTCAAATGTTGTCGGTGTTTGAAAATAAAATTCCATCATTTTTTTATCTCCAGGTGTAGAAATGTACATTAAAAAAATAGAATTCTTTAGATAGACACTCCCAAGCATTGAGTTTTTCACGAAATTTTTCATCTCTGACCAATCCGAATAAACTTTGAGATAAAATTCATTCCATCCATATCTATCAACCTTCAAATTGTTATTTATATCGAGAGTTGCTTTCAATGTTAATAACATTTCTGGTGTGATTTCTTCTTTCATTGATTTTTGCAATTCATCCTTAAAATTTAGATAAAAATCATTCCATTCAACTTCATTCACAGAACTAAATCGATCATGCCATAGTTTTTCAGCATTTATTAAGGAAAAATCCTCAAGTAGTTTTTCTTTCTGGTTTGCAAAAGATTCCAATTCTTTCATTGTTTCCTCTTGACTTTGAAGGGAAAATTCATTAAAGTCCTTTAATTTCATAACATCTTGAATCTCACTTAGAGTTTTTTGAAATGTATTCATGTTGTTCTCCTCGAAAAAAGGGTCATTAGCTTTAGCTTTTGATCCTTTTTGAATGATCAAATAACCAGCCAAGTTAGAAAGCCTTTCTTTTATCTTTTCATAAGAATCAGTAGAAATCTTTGGGCCTTGTAATAAAATTTGAAGCGTATTGTTCAAGAAGGTGTACGATGCTTCAAGAAAAATGAATTTTTTCTGGATTTTATTGTCATCAAAACAACAAATTTTTTCTTTCAAAATCTTGACGCAAAGGTTTAGCATCGAAAGCAACTCATCTCGATGATGCGAACTTCTTGAATTGCAAGAATCATGTTGGCAATTCCCCATTTTCTTCAAATAAAAAATTTATTCCAAATTATAAATTTTAGATAAAGTCTATCCAAAAAACACATATAAACATATTCTTCAATTACTTGGATGGAAATGCCTGCCTATGCTTCTTTGGAAGTCTCCTTTAATAAAAAAGCCCTCTCATTTGATGATGTGATGCTGGACATTGGTTTTAGGAAATATCAAATGATTTTATTGTTGATTTTAAGTCCAATAGCAATCGCAGATGGCACTGAAGCTCTGGTTCTATCGATCCTGGTTCCGATTTTTCAAAACGAATGGAACGCCACCGAATTTCAATTGAGTTTATTGGGGACATTAGTATTTTTTGGATATTTAATTGGGTCTTTTATAGCAGGACCAATAGCTGATAAATATGGAAGAAAAAAACCTTTAATTGTTTCGACTTTAATATGGACTATATTCGCTTTTTTGTCAGCTATTGCTTCTAATATGTATGATTTTATGTTTTATAGATTTATCTTTGGGATTGTTGTTGGATTTATTTGGCCAGTGGGCTTTTCGCTTCTTACTGAATACTGTCCTGTTGATAAAAGAGGAAAATATCTCAATATATTCCAATTATTTTATCCTATTGGAGAAATATTGGCAGTTTTGCTGGCCATGTTGACCCTGACAAATTTACAATCTGGAAATTGGAGAATTTTATTGGGATTTTCATCAATTCCAGCTTTAATCTCTTTAGCTTTTTGTTATTATTTTGTCGATGAAAGTGCAAGATTTGAATTGCAAATGGGGAATTACACAGATGCTTTTCGGACAATAAATAAAATAGCGGAAATGAATAAAAATATACCGAATTATTTGGATGAAGAAAAGAAGAATTTGCTCATGATTTGGTCCAATGACTTTCTTGAATTTTCACCAGAAATTAAACCGAAAATTCAGACATGGAGCAGAGTAATTTCAGCTTTTTTCGAAAACTCCTACTCAAAGATTTCAGAACTTTTCAAAAACGATATGAAAAAAACCACTCTAATCATATGGTATTCTTGGCTAGCTAATGTTTTTGTATATTATGGTGTGACCTTTGCTATTCCTTTGACAGTTGTGAATTTAAAAATAGATAAAGATAATGAGTCTGAAGATTTTTCGACTTTAATGATTAGTAATGTTAGTGAAATGTTTAGTTGTGTGGCATGTGCTATAATAGTGGATCTCCAATTTTTGGGTCGAAAATACTCTCTCGTAATCACCTCTGCTTTAACTGGAATATTTTCAATTTTTTTGTTTCTAGAAGTTCCTCCAAATTTTGTTTTTTGGGTCTCAGCTTTGAAATTTATTTCAGGATTGGTTAATTGCATTAATTATCTTTATACTTCAGAGCTCTATCCAACAAAAATCAGAGCAACAGGGGTCGGAATGGCAAGTTCAGTTTGTAGAATTGCTCCAATGATTGTACCTTGGGTGGTGATTTATATGACAAGAGTAGGAGTGTTCTTACCTTACTTGATTTTTGGAGTCGTTGGAGGGGTTGCGGCTTTTTTCGTTTATTATATTAAACAAGAAACATATGGAAAAGAATTAGATTATATTATCAAACATTAATTTTCATTGTTTTATTTTATTAATCTAAATAATTTCACTTTTATTTAAAAAAAAGCAAAGAGGAAAAACTTAAAAATAAATTACAATAAAATTAAAGAAATTTTTTTAATTTTAAAAATTCATAAAATAAATTATTTTTTTTTTTTTTGGGAAATTTAATTTAAAATATAAAAAAATGACAATGTTGAAATATTTATCCTAAAATAATAATATAATGGTGAAGTAGCAGAAATTATAATTTTTTGATGTATAATTTTTTGATGTTCCGCAGCACTTACTGATCTTTCTCAAGACAGCCAACCCAGAGTTTTATGATGCGGGCTCCCTTCCTCAAGGTAAAAGGTATATCAAAAAATACTGAAGAAGAGGATCAATGTCAAATGTAGAGGCCCGCATGGAAACTGTTATTGTTTTAGCTATTTTATTGGCACCATTTCATTCTTGACTTCTTGATAATGGGAATCAATGTGAGCAATCTTGTGGGCATGGCTTATCCTTCCCAAATAAAAAAATTTATTGAGCTCTTGATTTCTTTTTTTCTGAATTTTTTTGAAGCGATTTAATATATTTCTTTACTAACGATAATTTTTCATTACGAAAAAATAAATATTTTAACGAAAAAAAATACAATATGAATAAACAAGAAAACCCCACCCAAGATCTCACCTCACGGAGATCATTTGCTGAAAATGAAATGGTCAAAATGGGTCCTTTTACCTTTTAATTTAAAAATTAAAATTAAAAAACCCCCCATTTTTTTAGAATCAAAAACTAAATGCATGTTTTGTAAAGATCTCCCCAAAAAAAATGCCTTAATTTGCGTGTGCGTCGAATATGGTATCTATTATTCTTTTTAAAACCTGCCCCTATAAAATCAAATAATAGTAAGCGAATTTTTCAAAACTATCAACGACTCCTCCTATTCTAAAATCAAGACCTTCAATACATTTTTCTCGAAAATCATAGACAATGGCAACATAATTAATGATTCTCCCTCCTTCTCTTTTTTGTTGAGCATCTTCCAATCAGACACATTCAAAATCCTAAAAGACAAAAAAATCAAAGGCAATTTTCTTTTTAAAGAGCAAGACCTGAAAAATTTCATCAAATTTCTCAAGATTTTTACCCAGGAAAAAATTTTCGATTCTTTGGCTCTTAATTTGATCAATATGGATGCAGTGCTCAAGCAAATCACTTTGCCCAGAATCCAGCTTTTAGTTGCCCACAACACCAATGGTTATACCGCTTCTCAAACTTTTGATTTTAATGAGGGATGGTCAGAACTTTATTCAAATTTATTGCAATTTTACTATCAATACAATCTAAAGTCAAAATTGTACAATTTGGGTGAAATCAAGACTTTTGATTTCGAAAGAACCAATCCGCTCTTTCGACTGAAAATCGAGCAGAAGAACAAGATGTTTATTTCCGAGATTTTTTCTGGTGGAGTTGGAAATAATCAAAAGCTAATTTCCGATCTATTAGACTTCCTGCTTGATGTTGCATTGGAGAAATTCTTGCCTCTTATTGTGCAATTATCTGTCACCCAGCAAAGAAATCCAGCTCCCTTGGTTATTTTCAAGATCATAAAATGTCTCTTGAAATATTCCTTATTGAATACGAAGCAAATCACCAAATTACTGGATATTTTAGTTGATAAATCTGCTTTTTTCGAGAAGTTGGAGCAACTTTTTTATGAGGAAAGCAGATCCAAAAAAGAAGAGAAAACACTCAAAAATCTTGATTTATGGGCGGAAGTCCTCATTAAATATCGACAATATATGGCTGAAATCTTTATCATGATTTTTTTCTATCAAATTGATCATAAATTGAAAATAATCATCCAAAACTCTTTAAATTTGGAATTGACTTTTCTTGTGGACCCGGTGAAGAAAAAAAATGAAGACAATTTGACGAAAGAAGATCTGACGAAAGAAGATGTGAAAATGATCGAGAATTTGAAATCCAGAATAGATTTTAATGCCATAGGGGTTTTTGATCAAGAAAGAGCTGAAAATTATATGAGAGTGTTTCTAGGATATGTTATTTCATCTCCGAGACAGCCTCCAGGGAAGCTTTCTGCGAAATTAAAGAATATGGTGAGGATATTTCTTGATTTTGTTGCTAATGTTAATGACAGCATCCACAATTCCCTCAATTTAATGAATTTTGATGATTTTAATCTGCTTCAGAAAACTGATTTTTTTGGAAATGAGCAGCAAAAGAGCGACCAAATCTTGAAAAGCCAGGTTTCCTCGTTTGTTTCCTATTGCAATAAAAAATATATGAAAGAACTAGAAGATTTCGAAATCCCGGAATTCATAATGGACTTTGAATGTCAAATTAACCAGATTTATTTAATATTAAAAGATATATATAAGGGAAGTCAGGAATTAATCCTCATTCAAGAAGAATTTCTAAGGCAAAATTTCCTTTGGATTTTGCTAAATGTCATATTGAAATATAATACTGAAATGAATCAAATTCAGGCAAAAAATCAAGCCTTCACTGAAAAAATTTTGTCGATTTTTGATTTTTGCCTTTTTAAAAATATGTTTTTCCAAAATATGATGATGCAGTACCGATTTATCAAGCTTTTGATTTTGGCAAAGGAGAAATCGTGTTTTTTAATAGTTGAAATTTTGAAAAAAGCCTTTGATAGCAATCCCTCTTTGATGATTTTCAATGAGAAATATTTGTCTCTTTTCCTGAATTATTGTGAGAAACCTCAACTTCCCCTCAAAGACGAGGATGCGAATATTCGGCTTCAGTTCTTTGGCCTAATTTCTTTATTTTTAGAGTGGAAATATTATACCGGCCATTCAATTCCTGAATATGATTTAATATGTCTCAATACGCTTTTGAACCCTCACTTCACTGAAGAGGAGTTTTTGAAATGTTCCCAGATCAATGCGCTCATCAAAGACAAGAGCAACAAGAAGAATTTCATCAAAATTGAATTACTCAAACAAATTTTAAACATCATCGCCAAATCAACAAGCAAGCGCTTCACGCAAGCCAATTACAAAACTTTAAAGGAGCTTTTTCCTTTGGATGAAATCAAAATCCTCCTGGCTAACGTTGGGGAAGATTATCAAATGAAACTCAACATTTTTCGTCTATTCCGAAACATTTATATTTTTGATAAAGACAATATTATGGATGATGAAAACAGAATATATGAGCTAGTGAGACCCATGATTGGTGGAGGTAAAAAGCCCCCTCAAAAAGACAATCCAAAAGAGGAAAAAAAGAGTGAATTTCCCAGCCAAAATAACACTGGAGAACTGAAATTAAAAACAAGTTCTGAACCAGAAGCAAAAGGGAAGACGTCTTCCGAAAATCAAAAAAAAGAGGGAGCTGGCAAAGGAAGAGGGGATGCTGTTCATTCCGCTGATTTTGAAAAAATTGTTCAAATCGTTGTTGACGAATTTGACCGTTTTTTGGCTGACTCAGTAAAGTTTATTGATTTTGGTCCTGAAAAACAAAAGGAAAAGAATATGTTCTCGAATTATGGGGTGACAATGTTGATAAGCACCTTGAAATATCTTTCGGTCCAGGAAATCGATTATCGATTATTGACAATGAGAAGAGCGAATGTTGTCAAGGCTATGGCAATGAAGAAAGAGCCATGGGACGACCTTTGTAATGAGTCCCCAATCGCCAAAAAGCTCTTATTTGATGTTTGTCAAAAACTCACTAAAAATGAAGACAGTCTCAGAGAGATTTTAAAAGCAGATATTGACAAAGTAAAAAAAAAATATCTTTTTGAGGATATGGAACTTGCTCCTCTGCCGAGTTTTCTTAAGGAAGAAGTGAAAAGATTTGATGAAATGATCGATATTTGCGCTCAACTCAGTGGCAGCAAGGAAAAAGAAGAATATTTGATATATGATCTCACGACTTCCACCAAGCTTATCAAGAGATATTCTAATAAATTAGAAGAGAGAAAATCCAGTGTTTTAATTCCTTTTGAAATTTTGAAAAAGCAAATGTCCTTCAAAAAATTGAGTCCGGGCTCAATTTTGGCCTGTTTTTATGAATCCTTCAAAATAGATAAAATTTCCTGTAATCAGACTTTAAAAATCGATTATGAATGTAAACAAATCTTCAATGTTTATATGTCAATTTTGCAGAAATCAGATCAGAAAAACGATTTTTTGGCTAAAAACCTCTGTGAATTTTTATTCATTGAATTAGGAGGAGGAGTTTCCCTTCCCATGAAAGAGTTATCCCCTCGACACCAGAGATCTCCATCAATCAAAAAGCGTTTTGCAATGGAGGAAAACAAGAAACAGAATGAAAAAGAAGAAGTGAATTCCTTTGAATTTGCTTCCGGAAAGAGAAATAAGAAATATAACTTGATTGAGATATTTTGCAATATTTTCTTTTCTGCATCGGAAATCATGCAAAAATATCTATTGAATCTGATGGAAAAAGATAAGCAATTGCTTGCAGAAATTGAAAATCCCAAAGAAACCGACAAATATGATTTGACAATTTTGGAGATTATTTGGAAAGAACTGCTTTTGAATTTGAGTTTTTCTTATAATCGGATCCGGCAGGACAAGTTGTGGAAAGAATCTTCGATGAGAACAATTATTTTGATTAAATTGCATCAATATCTATGCGAGGAAGATAATAAAGATTTTAAAATGATAATAAGATTGAGCAAGGTCAAGACAAAATTGGCTCAACCCAATGAGAGAAATGAGACTTTCAAAGAAGACATTCGTTTTGAACACATCAAAAACATCTTCGGTCGTTTTTGGTTTCGCAATGATTGGTCCAAAAAAAACTTCATAATCATCAAAAGGTCTTTTATGTTTCCTATAGCTCAGGCATTTTTTGAGTTTTTGATTGAAAATATGTCTGGTCCGAATCCGGACAATCAAATCCTGATTATAAATACTATGGATTTCAAAAATTGTGGAGCCTTTTTGGACACTTTTGAACCTTCAATCTCAGAAAAACTCAAAAATCAAAACATCCAAAATGAGGATGATATTGCCGAAAAAGATATAAAACATGTCCAATCAATTGATGTGCATCAAATGAACGAATTGAAAATGACCATATGCGATTTCTTTTTGACTTGTTGCGAAGGCCATCTTAAGGATTCTATTGAACCTCAATTGAAAAAGATTAATTTCACCGAAATTTTGGAAACCATAGTGAGATTGATAAAAGCATTGGCCATGAAGTTTTTGGATAAACCAAAAATGACCTATCACGAATATAGACAAATGAAGGATAGCTATAAATCATCAGGTTTCAACCAAGATCAAACAAGAGTGTTGGATATGGCAATGAAATTGTTCGTATATATGAAGATCCTGGCAGAACATAGCTCCACTTTACATCATTTATTGGAAACTAAGAAGAATATTGCTGTGAATATCATAAATAATGAGAAACATTCCTTCCAAACAAGAAATTTACAGTGCTGCAAACGAAGAATAGAAAGAGATAATAATGAAGAAGAAGACGAGTTGGATATGGAAAAAAATTTCGAGGAATGCTTGTCGTTGAAATTTTTGGGGAGTTTCGCGAAAAAAATTGAAATAATCACTGGCGATCCTTTGCTTCAGGATTATCAAAAGGAATATTTGTTTTTTGAACCCAATCCAAAATTTTCGTTTCTCACCCAAGAAACAAAAGATGAATTCCTCAAAAATGTTGATCGAACTTCCCATGAAACAAAAATCCAATCCTTGATAGCAGCCTGCACTTATTTCGAGCAGGAAATCAGTGTTACTGAAAAAATCAAGCAAAAACACCCCAAATTATCAGCATGGTTCCCCAATTTTTATTTACATGAAAAACTTTTAACTTTATTTTGTTTGCTCATCAACTCTTTCATAATTTTTGATTATAAAGACGTTAATGGGGGAGATTTCTATTATTCAATGATTGTTGATGGTTTAGGTGTTGGATTATTTTGCTGCTCAATATTCCTGTTTTCAGTTTGGATGATAGTCCGTTATCCCATTGAAAAAGAAACCATTGTGGTCAAATATTGCGAGAAAAACGGGTGCGTTAAGACTGCTTTAACAAAGACTGAGCTTTTTCAGCTTACTTTTGATACAATATTAGATGAAAATTGGGTCAGGGTTCTTTTCATCCATATATTTTGCTCTTTTTTTGGGGTCACTGTGAGTAGAGGATTTTTTGCCATCGAGGTTTTTGCGATGATTAATTTGTCTGAAACTTTTCGGTATTTGACCAATTCCATTAGTCTCCATTATGATCAATTGATATTTACCTTTTTGATAATTTTCCTTTATATTTATGTTTTCAGCGTCTTTATTTTCTTGTATTTTCAAGAAAATATGGCAAGTGATACCTGCAATTCCATCATTGAATGTTTCTTTGAAAACCTTACTAATGGTTTGACAAATGGGCAAGGAATTGTGGCTTACTTAATTGAAGAGCAAATGACTGCCAATAATTATGAGAGATTTTTCGCTTATGTTTTCATTAATATCATGTTTTTTATAACCGTGAATTGCATTTCGCTAAATCTTGTGTTGGGTATTATTGTGGACACTTTTGGACAATTGAGGGAAAAAAACGCTGCATACGGTTGAAAATTAAAATTTAAATCTTATTTTTCTTTATTTTTTTTAAAATAATAAATGCGGTTTTTAGATGAAGATACTCACAATTATTGCTATATTTGTCAATTGAATAAATATGAATATGAAAAATCAGGAGAAAAATTCGCTACACATCTCCAAAAAGAGCATAATATGTGGAATTATGTCAATTACATTATTTACATGAAGAATAAAACAGAGAAAGATTGCAATGGAATAGAAGCAAAAATATACAAGAAAATTAAGGAGGGGGATATTTCATGGATGCCATGTGCTATGAAAAGTTTATTCATATTTTTAATTTAAACGAATATAAAATTTTTTTTTTGCTTCATAAAAGGTCAAACAAACGCTTTTGAAGAGAAAATAATAACGATGTTATCTGAATTAGTCAAAGCAAAGCAAACCTCAAATAAGACTAAAAAATTAAATTAACAATAAAGTATGAATAAAATGAATACAAGCATATAAAAAAAAATATGAATTTATGATAGAATTGGATAAAATCATTAAAAAAAAAATAACTACATATTAATTTAGTCGTATTTGAATTCACGACTTTAAAAAAGAAAATTTTTTTCTAAAAATATAATATAAATAAATGATAATAAATTTTTGCAATAAAAAAACATTCAGAATTTTGATCCTAATAAAAAAATTACAAAATGTTTCCTTTTTATATAAAATAAGGTTTCAATTAAATTTTATTTCGACATATTGGACATATT
>Ga0302320_10014529_pt1 | contig 16281 bp, 11 predicted proteins | sample Bog_T0_3_FD_202130 | JGI IMG/M metagenome (GOLD analysis project Ga0302320, IMG submission 202130) | Peat permafrost microbial communities from Stordalen Mire near Abisko, Sweden - Bog_T0_3 | ecosystem: Environmental > Terrestrial > Soil > Wetlands > Peat | place: Sweden: Abisko, Stordalen Mire... | reverse complement strand
TCACGGCAGTTGCCCGACCGGTTACCCGACGAAGAAAAGCTGGCGCTGATCCGCGCCATTCTTCACGAATTCGAGTCCTATCGCAACAGCGCCGAAACTACGCTCAGGGAGCAACTGGCCGGTTGGCGCGCCTTGCTTGCAATGCTGCTTACCGAGCTCTTCGCCAGCCTCGGACTCGATCCGGCATCGACCGATCTGAGTTCGCTGGTGCAAATCTCCAAGCGCATCACCACGGCCGACGAGATCAACGGCTGGCGCGAAAAGTTCAATCTGTTTCTGCACCCGCTTGACGGCCAGGGGCCGGCCGAAGCACAAGCTGCAAAACTGCGGGTGGCCGACCGATCCACAGCAAACGACAACGCCGCCGGGCTGCGCGGCGGGGGCAGCGCGGTGGAGCAATTGCGCCGGATTATGGCCGACCACGGCGAAGGGTTCATTGTGCTCTTCCGGCTGAGCTGCCTCGATGTGGTCAGCCAGCGCTTTGGCCCTGAAGCAGTAGAGGATTGCCTGATGGCCGTCTCCGCCTACCTGACCGCTGGCCTGCAAAGCAGCGACTCCATCTACCACTGGAGCGACTCCGCCCTGCTGGCGATTCTGCTGGGAAGGCCCAACGAGCAGATACTGACCGCGGAACTGAACCGCATCATTGCGCAAAATCGTGAAAGCAGCATCAACGTTGCAGGCCGCGCCATCATGCTGCGCATCCCGCTCACCTTTGAAATTACCCCTATCAGCCACTTCAAAAACGCCGACGATTTGCTGAGAATCGCAGCACACGGAGCGACAAAGAGGTAAACGAGTGAAGAACACACCCAAATCGGCAGCCACCGCTCAGGATCGGTCATTCGCCGATCCTATTGACGACTTGCCCTTGCCTTACATTGAACTGGATGCCAATGGAATTGTTGTCCGCGCCAACCGCGCGACGCTTGCATTGCACCCCGTGGAGCGTGGGCCGCTGGTGGGCAAGCTGGCTTGGGATTTCATGGCCGCTGACGAGAAAGACCCCAGCTTCGCGTCCTTTTGCTCCGCACTCGAGTCGGACGAAGAACCGCCTGCCGTGCGCCGCTCTCTCTACGACCGCTCAGGCCACTTTCGCATCTATGAGCTCCACCGGAGCCTTGTACGCGACAACAACGGTAAACCGGTTGGCATGCGCATGTTGTGCGTGGATGTGACCAAAACCAGCAAGGCCTACGAGGAAACGCACCGCCGCCTTGTCCAGTTGCGGAGCGTGCTGGATTCCATCGGCGAAGCGGTCATCGTAGCTGACGCGATGGGATTCATTCTTGCTATGAATCCCGCCGCCGAGGCTTTGTTGCATGGCGTCGCCGCGGAGTTGGAGGGCTCGCCAATCGATCGGATACTGCCGATTCTCGGCGGCGTCGCGGGTGAAGAGTCAAATCGATCTTTTACGCAATCGCTCGAGTGCGCATGGAAGGGCACCACAACGGCATTCGACCATGCACGCCGCGCGTTTCGCGTGGACGTGAGCGCTTCGCCCATCGTCGACAAGGAAAACGGCTCGACAACCGGCGTGGTCTTCGTCCTGCGCGAGCAGTAGAACCGCGATTCTCGCGTCTTGTCCCGGATGTTCAAATCAAATACAAATGCTGTCATCCTGAGCGAACGGGGCCCCCAGCGACAGGTCTTCGTTGCTGGGGTGGGAACGGGGCCCCAAACGCTTTTCAGTTTGGGGGTGGTGAGTCGAAGGATCTGCGGTTGTTCTTCAATGGACTTCGGAGACGCCAAACACGCCCACACGGGCGCAGGCTCTCATCTGTACCCGCGCAATAAAACAGGCAAGCGGATCGTTGGCGCCTATTTTTTCGCCTTGCTCCCCCGCCGCCCGTCCAGCAGACCTTCCAGTTCTTCCTTGAACTCGCGCACGTCTTTAAAGTCGCGGTAGACGGATGCAAAGCGGATGTAGGCCACCGTATCCAGGCCTTTCAAATGCTTCATAATCAGCTCGCCCAACTCAGACGTCGTCCGTTCGCGCTCCGGCGCATCCACCAGATAGCTCTCCGTCGCATCGACAATCTGCTCAAGCTGGCTTGACGAAACCGGCCGCTTTTCGCAGGCGCGCAACAGGCCGCTGAGCACTTTTTGCCGGTCGAAGCGTTCGCGGCGGCCGTCTTTTTTCACCACCATATAGGGGATCTCGTCGATGCGCTCGTAGGTTGTGAACCGCCGATTGCAGCGCTCGCACTCCCGCCGACGCCGGATCGAGTCGGCCTCTTTGCTCTCGCGCGAGTCCACCACCCGGTCTTGCCCAAATCCACAATAAGGACACTTCATCTTGAGGCTGATTCTAGTGCATCGCAACGGAGCCAGGTATTCCCGCTGCTTCTGCGTCGCGTGTCCAAACGCAACAACGGCCTGGAAACGTGCGTTCCCAGGCCGCTGCCGGTGATCTGTTGGGATTGGACTGAGGCCATCGCGTTCGTGTGCGATTGCCAGAGCTATGGCGGAGAGCCCCTCCGCCGAAGGTCTTCATCTGCAGCCAGAGACGCTAGGCCTCAGGCCTCAGTCACCTCACGTAACGAACAACTGGAACAATCAAATTTCATAGGCTGGACCATCCTCCTTTCCCGTGTGGCTTTAAGCTAAACCGGAGGCCGCGCCGCGTCAAGCGGATTTCCAGACCTTCACCGGGCAATCGCATTTGGATTTTCAATTGCCGAAGGGAACAGCTTTGAAAGGGCATGGCTTCAGCCGTGCCGCATCATGGCGCAAAATCAGACCGGCTTCAGCCACCGAGGGATGTTTTTGGACGGCTGAAGCCATGCCCTTTCAAATCGGAATCAACCCACAATCTGAAGTGCGATTGCCCTGCAGCCTTTTATGCTTCCTCGAAAACACCTGTGTCGACAATGGAAGCAACTTGCTAGAAGTTGCTCCCACTCTGCCACTCTTCAAAGACCACCCGCCCGTCGCCGCCAAGCACGGAGTGCTTTTTAAAATGCGCATCGTCGCGCTCTGGATAGTCGTTGCGGAAATGCGCACCCCGGCTCTCGGTGCGGGCCAGCGCGGAGTGCAGAATTGCGTATGCCACGCGGGCCAGTGACCGCGCTTCGTACAGGCGGCGGCTTGTTTTGCCCTGCCCGGCCAGATCTTCGACAACAGCAGCGCACGCGCGTTGCGCCGCCAATCCCTCGCGCAGCAGCGGCTCTTCGCGCAACAGTCCGGCGTTGAGCCACATCGCCGCCTGCAGCTTGCCGATGGCGTCTTCAACCGCAACCTGCTGGCTCGCAGTCAGTGCGGAGGAGTTTGCCGCAGGCATTTCGGCGGCAGCGTCGATGTTTTCTAGCGGCCGTCCATCGGCAAGCATGGAGTGCGCTGCGCGCGCGCCAAACACCAACCCCTCAAGCAATGAATTCGAAGCCAGACGGTTGGCCCCATGCACGCCCGTGCAGGCGCACTCGCCAGCGGCATAAAGTCCGCCAAGGCTGGTGCGGCCGCCAAGGTCGGTGCGGATGCCCCCCATCAGATAGTGAGCCGCCGGGCGAATTGGAATGAGGTCGCGCGCCAGATCGAGCCCGTAGCCCGCAAGAAACGCGCTGATCCCCGGAAAACGAGCGTGAATGTCGATGTTCTCGACAGCGCGCATGTCAAGAAACACCGGCCGCGCGCTTCCCTGTTCGCCCATCCCCTCGCGCGCAATGGCGCGGGCCACCACATCGCGCGGAGCCAGTTCAAGCAGCATGTGATAGCGCTCCATAAAGCGCTCGCCGCGATCGTTGATGAGCTGCGCACCCTCGCCGCGCAGCGCCTCAGAGAGCAGAAAGCGTGGAGCGCCGGGGAGCGAAAACGCCGTCGGATGGAACTGGTAGAACTCCATGTCGGCGAGTTCCGCGCCTGCCTCGGCGGCAAGGGCAATGCCGTCGCCAGTCGCGACCGCGGGGTTCGTGGTGTCGGAGTAGACCTGGCCCGCTCCGCCTGCCGCCACCAGCACCGCGCGCGCGGCAACGCGTTTTGGCGCGGTCTCCAACGCATCGGCGCTGGCGGGAACCAGATCGACGCCAACCACGCGGCCATCCGCGATAACGAGTCCGGCCACCATGGTCCACTCGGCAAAGCGAATGCGTTTGTGTACGCGCGCAAACGCGGTCAGCGACCGGCTGATCTCCGCGCCCGTTGCGTCTCCGCTTGCGTGCAGAATGCGCGGCAAAGAATGCGCGCCCTCGCGGGTGCGCAGAAAGTCGCCAACCGGCGTGTTCCCTTCGCGGTCGAAGTTTGCGCCCCACTCAATCAACTCGGCCACGCGGACCGGGCCTTCGGTCACCAGCGCTTCGGCAGCCGGCCGGTAAACCAGCCCATCGCCGGCATTCACCGTATCTTCCAGGTGCAGGGCAATATCCTCGTCGCCCTCCATAGCGACGGCAATGCCCCCTTGCGCGTAGTGAGTATTCGATTCCGAAAGCGATTCCTTGGTAACTACGAGGACCTCGCCGTGCCGCGCCAATTCAACCGCTGCGCGAAGCCCGGCGACTCCCGCACCCATCACAACAAAATCGACTTGCCCGCCATTCACCATAAGATATTGAGGCTACCACCGCAGGGGGTGGCGACGGGGAATCACAGGGCAAATGCATTTGAAGCAGCGGAGAGGAATTGTTTTGCAAGGGCACGGATTTATCCGTGCCGAAGAAAGTGGCCAGGAATGAAATGTGCTTTAGCACCTGAGGGATGTTTTTTTGAAGGCAGCAGAACCGTCCCTCAGGGGCTCAAGCCCGCCAATTTTGCGGATTTTTTGCGGCACGGATAAATCCGTGCCCTTTCAAAGCAGCTGTTCATCTTAACTCGGAATCCAAATGTGTTTGCCCTGGGTGGAAACACAACATCAGTGCCGCAGTAACCTCATTTGTGGTAACCTTCCTCCAATTGGTCTGAGCGTTGACCGACCCCACTGAATTATTGAGGTACCCGATGAATTCTGTTTCCAGACGAAACTTTCTCAAGACTTCACTTGCGGCAAGCACGCTCGCCGGCGCGGGCGCTTTGCCTCTCACTGCAGAACCAGTCAGCAAGGCAACAGAAGTAGTTACGCTCGGACGTTCAGGCATGAAGGTCACACGACTGGCCTTCGGTACGGGGACCAACAACGGCCGTGTGCAGCGCTCGCTTGGCCAGGACGGCTTTAACAGCCTGGTACGTTATGCCTACGACAGAGGCATTCGATTCTTTGAGTGCGCCGAATCGTATCCTGGCATGCACGAGATGCTGGGCATCGCGCTCAAGGGCCTTCCCCGCGAAAGCTACCAGGTAATGACCAAGGTGACCACCGACAACGGCCAGGAACCACAGGCCCAGATCGACCATCTACTCAGCATTTCGCAGGCACAATACTTCGACATCCTGCTCCTGCACATCCAGACCTCTCCAAACTGGCCGTCGGAAACGACCAAATGGCAAGACGTCGTTCTGGAGAACGAGCACAAGAAGAATGTGCGCACGCACGGAGTGTCGGTGCACGGATTGCCGGCGCTGCGCCGGGTTTCCGACGACAACTGGACTCAGATCGGCATGATCCGCATGAACCACAACGGCGCTGTGATGGATGCCGCAAGCCCCAATACGTGGGGACGCGGAGACGTGACCGAAGTGGTGCAACACGTTCAAGCAGCCAAGAAGGCAGGCAAAGGCGTCATCAGCATGAAGCTGGTGGGCGCTGGCCAGTTTACCAACCGCGATGACCGCAAGGCGGCCATGAAATTCGCATTCCGGAATGCGGGAGTGGATTGCGTGACGGTGGGCTACAAGAGCCGCGAAGAAGTGGACGAAGCCATCGAGAACATCAACCTGGCCTACGCCTAATAACAACTTTCGCTCGACAGTGACCCGTTTGCAGTTCGCCGCAGCCTGAATCGTTCAATCAGGCTGCGGCGAACTGCAAACGGGTCATTGTGCATTTCTCCCAGCCATTACCGACGCCAGCGCGCACACTGCCAGAATCGCCCCCATCGCAACCAGCGAGATAGTCACTGGCACGTCGATCCAGCGCGCGGCTAGCATCTTGAGCGCCACAAAGGCCAGCAGCGCCGCCAGTCCGTAGTGCAGATAACGGAAGCGCTCAAGCAGCCCCGAAATAGCAAAGTAAAGCGAGCGCAGCCCCAGCACCGCGGCAATGTTCGATGTGTAAACAACGAACGGATTATGCGAGACCGCCAGCACGGCGGGAATCGAGTCGGTGGCGAACAGCACGTCGGTAAACTCCACTGCCAGAATCACCGGCAGCAGCGAACCCTTGGCGGGCTGCATGCGGCGAATCCACTGGGGAATCGCGGCCTTTGCCGAGCCTCCTCGTAGCAGATGCCATGCCGCGTACAGCAGAAAAATCCCAAAAATCCACGTCACCCAGTTGAAGCGTGCCAGCAGAGTCACGCCGGCGGCAATAAACAGGCCGCGCATGACCACCGCACCCAGCACGCCCCACAGCAATACGCTGTGCTGCTGCCGCGGCCCAATGCGAAAGCCCTGAAACAGCACCATGAACACGAACAGATTATCGATGCTGAGCGATACCTCGATGGTGTATCCGGCGGCAAACTCAAGCGCTGCCTGCCGTCCCTGCGCAGCTCCAATCCACGCGGCAAAGCCAGCCGCCGCCAACACCATGCCCGCAGTGCCCAGCCATGCGAAGGTCTGCGCGTGGCGGCTGTCGCGCCGGTAGCCGGGCAGCAGCCAGTCAGCCAGCAGAAGCAGCGCCACCACGGCGTGAAATCCCACCCACCAGATCCAGGATGCTCCGGCGATTGTCGCGCCCGCAATCATAGCTGGATGCTACAGCATTGCAGCAAAGGTGCGAGAGTGCCAGCCGTGCTTTCGCTTTGTCTTATATCCGCTCAGGGCAACTGCATTTCAAATCTCCCCGATGGCTCTTAGCGGCGAGTTCTGTAACAAGGCGCATAGCTCCAGCATTTTGCACAGTGTTTTTTCTTCGAGCCAAGAAACAAGCTTTGATGCGTTTGCCCTGCATTCCCCGCCCGCAAAGCACCCCTCCCCGGCCTGCCGTCGATTAAACTGGTAGAAGAATGCTCGATCTAGGATTTGTTCGCGCCAATCTTGAACTTGTTGAGGCCAAACTGCGTGCGCGCGGCGCTGACCCGGCTGCGTTGCTGGGAGATTTCCGCGCCCTCGACCAGAACCGGCGGGATGCAATCACGCAATCGGAACAATTGAAGGCTCGCCGCAACGGCCTCTCGCAGCAGGTGGGTGCCCTCAAGAAGGCCGGCAAAAACGACGAAGCCTCGGCCATCATGGACGAAACCCGCTCGCTCAAGGAAAAGCTTGACGAGTTGGATCGCTCGGCCGCATCGCTCGACGAGCAAATGCGTCTATCGCTCTCGCGCATTCCCAACCTGACGCGCGACGAGGTGCCCGCGGGCCTGTCAGAGGCCGACAACCAGATTGTGAAGACCTGGGGCGACAAGCGCAGCTTCGACTTTGAAGCCAAACCGCATTGGGAGATCGGCGAAGCGCTCGGCATTCTCGACCTGGAGCGCGCCGCCAAGCTGAGCGGAGCACGTTTCGCCGTCTACATGGGCGCGGGCGCACGCCTTGAACGCGCTCTGATCGGCCTTATGCTCGACATACATACGCAGAAGCACGGCTACAAAGAGGTGCTTCCGCCGTTCATGGTCAACTCCAAATCGCTCTTCGGCACCGGCCAGTTGCCCAAATTCGCTGAGGATCTGTTCCGCTGCTCCGACGCCAACGCTGAAGCCGCCACGCGCGGCGAGTTCAAAGACAACGACCATTGGCTGATTCCCACGGCCGAAGTTCCGGTAACGAATCTCTACCGCGACGAAATTCTCGACGAAGCGCGGCTGCCCATCAAGCTGACCGCATATACGCCTTGCTTCCGCGCCGAGGCTGGCGCAGCGGGCAAAGACACGCGCGGCATCATCCGGCAGCATCAGTTCCAGAAAGTCGAACTCGTCAAGTTCGCGCGGCCTGAAGAATCCGACGCTGAGCACGAGCGGCTCACACGAGACGCAGAAGAGATACTTGAAGCTCTCAACCTGCCCTACCGGCGCATGCTGCTCTCGACCGGCGACACGGGCTTTTCCGCGGCCAAGACCTTCGATCTTGAAGTGTGGCTACCGGGCCAGCAGCTTTACCGCGAAATCTCCTCGTGTTCCAACTTTGATTCCTTCCAGGCGCGGCGGGCCAATATTCGCTATCGCTCGGCGGGATCCAAAGCCAAGCCCGAGTTTGTGCACACGCTGAACGGCAGCGGCCTGGCTGTAGGCCGCACCTGGCTCGCTATTCTTGAGAACTATCAGCAGGCCGACGGAAGCGTGCTGATTCCACAGGCCCTGAAGCCCTACATGGGTGGAGCGGACCGGATTGTGAAGGAGTTGTAATGGAGTCCACCGGCACTCGGGCAATGGCTCAAACGAAGAATCGCAGCATAGGTGAGGTTCTGAAGAGCTACTTCTACTGGACCTATCCGCGCGGCAGCTTTCACTACGACGTGATGGTCACTTTAGCCCTGATCTTCATCTTCGCCACGCCGCATCTGTGGCACTATGGCGACAAGCCGGCTTCCACCTCCACGCTTGCGCATCCCATCCAGGTGACTGGCGATGGCGGTCACGGGATGATCGTTACTGTCGCCGCGCAGGATGTAAGCGTTCCCCTGGATGCGCCCGAGGCCGTGGTAAAAAAAACGCTGCGCGAAGCCATTATGCCGGTGACCGGCGATGCGGTCTTCGTCGAGCGCTGGGAAACCAAAACGGATACCCAGGGAAACCTGGAGTGGAAGGTCTGGGCGCATCGCTAGGGTGTATCGGATCGCACTCCGCACCTGACGAAAAAGAAGGAAACCATGCAATCAAGAATGCCGATTCTCGCTGCCGCGCTCGTGATGGCCCTGCTACCGGTCCAGACGGCTTTTGCGGACGACCTGAAAGGCGTACTGAGCAGGTTGGATACTGCCGCTGCCAACTTCCACACTACGACGACCAACTTTGAATTCGATGCCGTGACTACGCAGCCCATCTACGACAAGGACGTGCAGAAAGGTATCCAGTTTTACAAGCGCGAGGGACACAGCTTTCAGTGGGCCGCCCATATTGAGGAAGTGAACGGCAGGCCGGCGGATCGGGAATTGACCTATGCCGCGGGCAAGGTTCTGTACCTGGATGTGGCGGGCAACGAGGAGCGCGCGCTGGACGCCGCCAAGTATGAGAGCTATCTGCTGCTCGGCTTTGGCGCCAGCGGCAAAGAGCTGGCTGAGAAGTGGAACATCAAGTACCTGGGCACCGAGCAGATCGATGGCGTAAAGACCGACAAGCTCGAGCTCGTCGCCAAAGATCCCGACATGCTCAAGCTAATTCGCAAGGTCACCATCTGGCTCGATACCGACCATGCGGTGAGTCTTAAGTTAGTATTCGATGAAGGCAACGGCACCGCGCGCACCTGCATTTATTCGAATATCAAGAACAATCAGCCATTGCCGAAAGACGCCTTCACGCTGAAGACAAACAAGCAGACCAAGCTGGTTAAGTAAAGCGCGCCGCAATCTGGCGCGCGCCCGCACTCAGCGCCACCCCACCCAGCGCAAACAGCATGGGAAAGCACTCCAGCGTGTACCGCGTCTCCGGCGCTTCCACCGTGAGCAGCAGCGCGCTGCGCAGAATCATGTAGGCCAGCATCGCGCGCCAGAAGCGCGGCCGCAGCCACAGTCCCACCGCGCCCAGCGCAAGATAAAGCAGATTCAAGCCGGCGTACTCCCAGCTAAAGCGCGTCTCCGCGTGGTGATTCTCCCAAACCCACCAATCGATGTCGACATCGATGTTTTCGACGCGCGGCCGCAGCCACATATCGGCCACGCGCCCCAGCGGCAGCCAAACGTGAGTACGCCATGGATGCGCCGCAGTGCGCTCCGCCGCCAGACGAGCAAAGTCCGCATCCACGTCGGGCTGAATGCCCCGCGCCTTGTCGCGGTCGTTGTACTTCGCGGCAATGGCAGCGGTCTCAGCATACTGCGCGGGCGTGTCGAAGGCGCGCGTGGGCAGGTCGCTCAGCTCAAACCGGTCACCGGGGACTTCCCAGTAAATCTGGTAGGTTGAAACCCAGTCCAGGCACCACGTCTTTACCCAACTCTGCCATCCGGGGTAAGTATTCTGTCCCGGATCGTTGGCGTAGCGCGGAGCAAGCGGCTCCACAACGTGAAAGGTATGCCAATTGCGCCAGGTCCAGGCCGCGAACGGCGCGGCAGCCAGCAGCGCGCAAACGGCGGCAATCGTCGCAAGCCTTTTTGCTTGCGCGGCTCCAGTTTTCATGCCGCGCCAAACTGCCGGCAGCAGCGCCGGCACAAACGCAGCCGCAGCCAGCACGCCGTCGGGCCGCAGCAATGCGGCAAACGTGATAGCGAACGTGAACCAGAGTGCGCAGGACCAAGCAGGGCGTCTGTCAAAGCGATCTATGGCGCGATCCATGGCCCACAGCGCCAGCGCAAGCACGAACAGCGTGGGCGTTTCAGCCAGCGGAGCCGCCGCATACGAAGCCGTGAACGGACAAAGCACCGCGATCCAGAGCGTGGCCAGGCGCGCGTCCTTTGCAAGCTGCGCCGGTGCAATGCGAGCCGCGAACTCCGCCAGCAGCACGCAGCCCAACAGTTCCAAAGCAATCTGGATCAGCGTAACGCGATAATAATTCTCCATTCCGAAGATGCGGAATGAAAGCGCCAATAGAAGTGGATAGCCCGGCAGCCGGATGAGTGTGGGGGCCAGCACGCCGTTGTCCACGGTTTGGCAATAACAGCCGTGCAATAGCAGGTTCTTCGCCATATCGCCGTAGATCAGCGAGTCGCCGATGACCTGAAAAAGAGCTTTCAGCATGTAAAGCCGCAGCGCAAGCCCCGCGGCCAGCGGCGGCAGCCAAAAGATCGCGCTTCGAGTCAGGGACTCGGAGCGCGGCGCGGCGGATTGACTCTCGTGGTCGGCTTCCATACGATTCGTACTGTATAGCGTAGCTCGTGCACGCGGGCGCTATCGCTGATAATTAACATAGACCATGCCCGATCGACAGATTTTCTCCGATCCCGAACGCAAGCGATGGAAGCGGCTCCGCCGCATCATCGACATCTCTGTCGTAGTGGCCACGCTGGTCCTCATCGGATTTCTGTTCAATGTTCTGCGCAAGCAACAGCTGCCCGAGTTGCTGCTGCCCATCCCCAAGCACAACTACAAAGCCCTGCGCGACAGCGAAGATCTGCTGCACGGCATCAAGGGACAACGCCCGGCGCGGCGAAAAACCGACCGCAAGCCATCGGATATTCCCTTCAACACCGGCGAAGGTTTGCGCGCCGCCTACTATGTGCAGGACGACGCGGCCAGCTACTCCTCGCTGAAAGAGCACATCCGCCAAATCGACATTTTGTTCGCGCAGTGGTTCCACGTGAGTGTGCCCAGTGGCGCGCTGATGGCCATGACCGGCGACAACCTGCACGAGTATCCGGTGATCGAAGGCAACGTGGTGCACGATCCTGACGATCTGGGCCGGGTAAAGCACGTCATCCAGGCGGCGCGCGAAGATACTGAGATCTTTCCTCACCTGAACAACTACAATCCCCACACGCAATCATGGGATTCGGATGTAGGCACTGTTCTTGAGGACGACGCGAAGCGCGCTTCTCTGCACAACCAGATTCTCCGCTTCTTCGCTTCCTATCCCGTTTACCGCGGACTTTCGCTGGATATTGAGAGCCTGAACGACGATGCGGTTCCTGCCTATCTCAAGTTCATTCAGGAGTTGTACCCGGCCATGCACGCGCGCGGGCTGCGCCTCTATGTAAACGTGGCCGCACTCACACCTGCTGACCAGCTCAAGCTCATCGCCGACAACTCAGACGGCGTTGTGGTGATGAATTACGACGAGCATGAGGCCAACAGCGATCCTGGCCCGGTGGCAAGCCAATCGTGGTTCATCGGCAACCTGCAGCGCATCTTAAAAATAGTCCCGAAAGAGAAGATCATCTGCGCCGTGGGTAACTACGGCTACGACTGGACCCTTTCGATCCCCAACCCAAAAGACCGCAGGCACAGCAAGCCCAAGGTGCTCGATACAACGGATCTGTCTGTATCCGAAGCGTGGCAGGAGGCCTCTGACTCCGACGCCGATCTTGACCTGAACTACGAGGCGCTCAACCCGCACTTCGAATATATCGACGAGGATAATAACCAGCGCCACGTTGTCTGGTTTCTCGATGCGGTCTCATTGCTGGATGAGATGCGCGCCGCGCGGCAGCTTGGGTTGCAGACCTTTGCCCTGTGGCGATTGGGCGAGGAAGACAGTTCGCTGTGGAATATGTGGGATCGGCCCTCCAGTCCCGATTCTCCGCAGGCGCTGGCCGACGTCCAGCCCGGACACGATGTGGATACCGAAGGCGACGGAGATATTCTGCGCGTGACCGGCCTTCCGCAGCCGGGAAAGCGTTCTGTCACCGTCGATACCGACGAGCCCGATCCGCGCAAAAAGCTCATCGTCGACGAGCACATGGACGTGTACCCGCGCACCTACACCATTCAGCAATACGGCTATCACGCCAATGAAGTCGCGATTTCGTTCGACGACGGCCCCGATCCCAAGTGGACACCGCTCATTCTTGACGTGCTGAAGAAATACAACGTCAAGGGCACGTTCATGCTCATCGGCGCTGAGGCTGCCGGACACGTGGGCCTGATGCAGCGGATCGCGCGTGAAGGGCACGAGATTGGGAATCACACCTGGACGCATCCCGACATCAGCGAAATCTCGGCACAGCACCTTGACCTGGAAGTGAAACTCACGGGCCGTTTATTCGCCAGCAAACTCGGTGTACAACCGCTTTACTTCCGTCCCCCGTACGACATTGACGAAGAGCCAGACACCGACGATCAGGCTGCTCCCGTGGTCAAAATCCAGCAAGAGGGCTACACCATTATCGGTAACAAAATAGACACCGATGACTGGAACGAGCACGAAAAAAAGAGCCCGGCCGACATTATCCAGACCGTCCTCGCGCAGTTGCAGACCATGAAGACCAAGCCGCAGTTCCGCGGCTCCATTATTCTCATGCACGACGGAGGCGGTGAACGCTCCGCGACCGTAAAGGCCCTGGGACCGCTGATTGAGGCATTGCGCGCACACGGCTATACGATCGTCCCCGTCTCGGCGCTCATGGGCAAAACCACGGCCGAGGTAATGCCGCCGCTCACCTTCTGGCAGCGCGTCCGCACCATTCCCGATTCCATTGCATTCTCCGCCCTCGACATTGTCGGCTACTTCATTACGATGATCTTTTTCGTCGGCGACATTCTGATGGGTGCGCGCCTCATCCTGGTTGGCATATTTGCGGTCATCGACCGTTTGCGCAAGCCGCGCAGTTATCCGAGCGCCGCATACACCCCGCGCGTCGCGGTTCTCATTCCGGCATTCAACGAAGAGACGGTCATCGTCCGCACCATCCGCTCGGTGCTCAACTCCGATTACAAGAACCTGCACGTCATTGTGATCGACGATGGCTCAACAGACCGCACTGTGGAAGTGGCGCGCGCGGCTTATGCGGCCGAGATTGCCGCGGGACGCGTGCAGGTGTTCACCAAGCCTAACGGAGGCAAGGCCGCGGCGCTCAACTACGCGCTCGAACGCATCAGCGAAGAGATCTACGTTGGCATCGACGCGGATACCGTAATTGCGGCCGACGCAATTTCACGGCTCATTCCGCATTTCCAGGACCCCAGAATCGGCGCCATGGCCGGCAACGCCAAGGTGGGCAACCGCGTCAACCTGTGGACGCGCTGGCAGGCTCTGGAATACATCACCAGCCAGAACTTCGAACGCCGCGCGCTCGATCTTTTCCATGTGGTCACCGTCGTTCCCGGAGCCATTGGCGCATGGCGCACCGCGCCGGTAAAGGCCGCCGGCGGCTATCCGCTCAACACCGTCGCCGAAGACGCCGACCTCACCATGAACCTGCTTGAGCAGGGCCTGCGCGTGGATTACGAAGATCGATCGCTGGCATTTACTGAGGCGCCCATCGACGCACGCGGTCTCATGCGCCAGCGCTTCCGCTGGTCGTTCGGCATTTTGCAGGCAGTGTGGAAACATCGTCTCGCATTCATCCGCAACAAGGCCATGGGCCTGTTCGCGCTGCCCAATATTTTAATCTTTCAGATGTTCCTGCCCATGGTTTCGCCGTTCATCGACCTGATGTTCCTGGCCGGCATCGTCAACTTTTTCGTCGACCGCCATTACCACCCCGAAGCAGCGTCTGCGGCCAGCCTTGAAAAACTGGTGCTCTACTTCTTGAGCTTCCTGGTCATCGACTTCATCACTTCGTCGATTGCCTTTTCGCTCGAGCGCCGCCACCCGGCCAACAAAGGCGATGGCTGGCTGCTGTTCCACATCTGGCTGCAGCGCTTCGCCTACCGCCAACTCTTCTCACTGGTGCTGTTCAAGACCGCAAAGCGAGCCATCGACGGCAAGCCCTTCAACTGGGACAAGCTCGAACGCACAGCTACCGTAACCGATAAAGCAGAAGTGTCAGCGGAAGTCACAAGGTAGCTGCAATCGAAGCCGTCGCAAAGTACGCTCTCTAGAACTGGTTGCATAAATGGTTTTGTAACAAGGGCACGGCTTCAGCCGGGCCTCAAAAGGCGCATAGATAGCGGGGGTTTCAACCCCTGCGGGATGCCACTCAGCCCGGGCGGCATTTATGCAACCAGCTCTAATGGAGCCTGAAGTTTACCTGGACCATGATTTTGAACGGTACTGGTTCTCCATCTTTCATCGCTGGGCTAAATCGATAATGACTCAGGGCAAAGGCAGCGTTCTCGTCCAGACCAGGATCAAGTCTCTTTACGACCTCGATGTTCCTGGGCATGCCTTGCGCGTCGATAACTGCTGCGATCATGCAGGTCCCATTTATCTTCTTTTGCGTTGCCCCATCACTGAAAGTCGGCTGCGGCGCTAGCAAAAGAACGGGGAGGCTGGTGCCATCGATTGAACTTACGCTGGCGGAACTATCGGCACTGGAATGAGTCCTAGCTGCGATGCCATCTGCAAGAGAATTATCTACATTTCCATTCCGGACTGAGTTTTCTAAGGCAAGAACTGCTTTAGACGGCGGATTGACAGGTTCGCCGAGTTTCTGGATGGGAACAGATTGCAGCTCGATGGAGTATTCTGCTCTGCCTTCACCATTCTGGGGCTTGATCGCACAAGATTGGATTTGTATTTCCAATGATGCAGCCACGACTACAGGACTACCCTCGACAGTTCCAGGCTTGAACAGGTCACGGCCAGCTATTTGGAGTGCAAACTTATCCGCATCGTTTCCCACCGGATGGACGAACATGATATTGCGCGCCCGCCCGGCCGTATCAACAAGCAATGACAATTCCACGTCGCCATCGATTTTGTCTTCGCACTTTCCGGTAGTGATGGGAGGCCATTCAGGCGGGAGCAGTTGTGGAGGTATGACGCCAGGCTCATTCGCATAGACCTTCACATGCTCACGCGGCGAAGAAGAACTGGCTTGCTGGCCGCAAACGTGCATTGCCGCCAACACAGGAATAACTACCACCAATGCGAACCTGCGCATCATCCCTCCACTGTTTCGGAAGGATGATTTTACTGCATGATCCCCAACTCCCGCAGCAGAAACGCGTAATCGAAGGCAATCTCTTTCAAATAGTCGTAGCGCCCGCTCGCGCCACCGTGGCCGGCCTTCATGTTGGTCACCAGCAGCAACAGGTTTTCATCCGTCTTGAGCGTGCGCAGTTTGGCCACATACTTTGCCGGCTCCCAGTACATTACCTGGCTATCGTGCAGCGAGGTTTTCACTAACATGGCCGGATAACTCGCGGCTTTCAAGTTATCGTAAGGCGAGTAACTCAGCATGTAATTGAAGTAAGTCTCCTGGTTTGGATCGCCCCACTCTTCGTATTCGGGAACCGTGAGCGGCAGCGAAGCATCGAGCATGGTGTTCATCACATCGACAAACGGCACATGCGAAACCACCGCGCGGAATATCTCCGGGCGCAGATTCACGACCGCGCCCATCAGCAGTCCACCCGCCGATCCGCCCTCGATCGCCACGCGCGCAGGGTCGCCGTAACCAGCCGCGGACAGGTGCTCAACGCAGCAGATAAAGTCGGTAAACGTATTGCGCTTCACCAGCATCTTGCCTGCATCGTGCCACGGCTCGCCCAGGTCGCCGCCGCCGCGGATGTGCGCATAAGCCATCACCACTCCGCGATCGAGCAAGCTCAACCGGCTCGATCCAAA
>Ga0302320_10014528_pt1 | contig 16282 bp, 10 predicted proteins | sample Bog_T0_3_FD_202130 | JGI IMG/M metagenome (GOLD analysis project Ga0302320, IMG submission 202130) | Peat permafrost microbial communities from Stordalen Mire near Abisko, Sweden - Bog_T0_3 | ecosystem: Environmental > Terrestrial > Soil > Wetlands > Peat | place: Sweden: Abisko, Stordalen Mire... | reverse complement strand
GTGAATTCTCCCTGTACTCGACCATCTAACCATTATCCAGCACAGATGCTGGAAGCTCTCCGCCTGAAAGGCGGAGGGCTTAGACCCGGTGGCAGAAGCTAAAGCCAACGCTGATTTGATTGACCTTATCGGCATGGCTAAAGCCATGCCCCTTCAAAACTGAAGGCAAAGTCGAGTTTTTCCGCAGCCTGTAAAGCCATGCCCCTTCAAAACTAATGGCAAAATAGAGTTTTTCCGCAGGCTGTTTAGGCCCCGACAATTGGCCGCGGCTAAAGCCGGCTTCATTTTGGACCCTCATTCCGGGGTCTGAAGACCCCGGTTCCCTCCGTGCTTGCGAGCTCCTTCTCTCAAAGAGAGTCGGCCTATATTCCTGCGATTACTCGAGAGACCGCAACGGACTCACTTTCAAAATAAAATCGTGCATACGCGGCGACCCGCCTTACACTGGCGGTGTCAATCTGATGACGCTATGCCAGTTGCCCAACTGACTCTTGAACTTCGCATTGAACACGCTCAGTCGCTCAAGGACAGGCGACACGTGGTTCGTTCGCTCAAGGATCAGCTTCGCCAGGGGTTCAACATTTCCGTGGCGGAGATGGATGAAGCGGTGGTGTGGCAGTCGGCGACCATCAGCGTGGTGGCCATCTCCCGGTCGCGCGACTACCTGCATGGACTGATCGACGAGGTGGAACGAGCCGCCCGGCGCATGACCAACGAACTTGGCGCGGAATTGACAGACGCCTTCTGGGACTACATCGAGAGCTGACAACCCTGCGCGACCTGAGCCTCTCGTCGTACCATAAGAGGGTCCCTGCAAGATCGTGGGTTGACCCGTACGAGGAGTGAAGGAATGCCCGAACATAGAGCGCGGAAGCATCATCAGGACCGGGTGGCGGAGACGCTGCGGGAGGAGATCGGCACCCTCATCGATGGCGAACTCGTAGACCCGCGCATCAGCTTCTGCTACGTCAGCGAAGTGGCGTTGAACCCGGGGGCCAAGTCGGCCAGGGTCTACGTCGCCCTGGATAGCTCGATCAAAGACATCGAAAAGGCCGAGGCCGATACGGTTGCCGGGCTCGAGGCGGCCAAAGGATACATTCGCTATGAGTTAAAGGAACGGATGGGGGTGCGGCATGTACCCGATCTGGCCTTTCTTGCCGACCGTTCCGGGCGCTTTCAGGCGCGGATCGATGAATTGATGACCCGTTCCCGCAAGCGGATGAAGGTGAAGCCGGAGAGTGCGGATCCGACTTCGGCGGCGGCTCCGGCGCCCCTGGCCCCGGAGAGCCAGCCCGAATAGTCGTTCTCGCCGGTCCTTTCTACCGGGCCGGTTCGCGGTGTGGGCTCTTGACCTGGGCGTTTTGGCCGGACAATTTCACCGGATCGCCCAGGCCGCCACTTGGGATGTCAACAGAATCTGTTAGCCTTGTGCCTGTTGAGAGACGCTTCCCCTAGAAGAGTTTTGGCGAAATATGGGTACTCCCGCTGGAGATTGTATAGAGTTGGAAAACACACTCGCCGCCCCCGCACCGGATCATCCTCCAGGATGGCGTCACCGCCTGCCTGGTTGGGGAACGGTCTGCGAAGCGACGGTATTTCTTCTTTTTACGATCTTTTTTCTGTTTTACGGACTAACCCCGCTGCTGGGCGGGGATGGGCTAGGCTTGGTCGGCGCGGACGAGCCCCGCTATGCGCAGATTGCGCATGAGATGCTGGGCCATTTTGACGCAGCGCACACCATCAAGGACCGGCTCAGCGCCTGTGTCACGCCCTACCTCTACGGGCATCCCTGGCTGGAAAAGCCCGCTTTATATTACTGGCGGGCGATGTTTGTGTTTCAGGAATTCGGCGTCCACGACTGGGCCGCGCGGCTGCCTTCCACCAGTTTTGCGTTCATGATGGCTGCCCTCATCTATCTGCACATGCGGCGATTCCGTCCCGGCGGCCATCTGGATGCGGCACTGATCACCGTGGCCTGTGCGGGGATGATCGGATTTGCCCGCGGCGCCTCCACGGACATGCAGTTGGCCGCACCGCTGGCGATCGGCCTGCTGGGCTGGTATGCCTGGTATGAGACCGACTCCAAGTTCTGGCTCTTCGACATTTACTTTTTCACCGGAATAGCCACGCTGGCCAAAGGCCCGGTGGCGCCGTTTTTGGCTCTCACGATTGTCGCCTCCTTTGCCGCCTTGCGCCGGGACTGGTCGTTGCTGCGGCGCTCCATCTGGTGGCCGGGGATCGTGCTGTATTTGGCGATGGTCCTTCCCTGGTTTATCGCGGTGCAACACCAGAACCCGACCTTTTTCCGGGAATTCTTTTGGGAGCACAATCTGCAGCGCTTTGCCACCAATCGGTATAAGCATGCGCAGCCGTTCTGGTATTACCTGGTGGTTGTGCTGCTGGCGACGATGCCCTGGACGGTGGTCGCGATTCGGGCGCTGGGCGATGGGATTCAAACCTCTCTCTGCGAATGGAAGCTGCGCCGTTCCAGCTTATGCAAGCCCTGTGCCGGCCGGCCTGGCGACTCCTTCCCGGAGTTTCTGGTCCTTTGGGCGGTTATACCTATCGTCTTTTTCTCCTTTTCGCAGTCGAAACTCCCCGGCTACATTCTGCCCTCCATTCCCCCGATTACCATTCTCACGGGGGACTACTTGTTCCGCCGCCGGCAGCCGGGATTGAGCCGCACGGTGCTGATTGGTCATGCGGTTCTTTGCGGCATCATGACGCTTTTTGCGCTGCTGCTGCCGTGGTTTGTGGCTCCGCATGCCGGGCAAACTCCTCCGCTGGCGAAGATCATCGCTGCGTTTCTGGCTGCGGTCGGCGCGACGCTGCTGATTCTGGTGGTGGTCAAAGGTTTTGGGGTGGCGCGGCTTCGTCTGGTAACCTCCGCGGTGCTGATGGTGCTGGTGCTTTTTCTGTATGGCATAGGCCCATTCTTTGGGATTCCCGCGGTGGGGGCCAGCAAACAGGTGATCCACCTACTGGACCGTTCGTATAGCGCGCGGCCGTTGGCGGATCGGCTGGCGGCTACGGCTCCTGGCACCACGGTTGCGGTATTTCGCGTTCGGCGCGACGTCGAGTATGGGCTCTCGTTTTATCGGAACCACGAGGTCATGAACTACGAAGAGACCGGGGTTCCCGATGAAGAGCACCTTCTGGTTGCCCGGGTGACGGGTCGGAATGGCGTAGACCTGCACACCCAGGCGGCACTGGAGCAGTACCTCGAAGGACGGCCCTATGAACCGCTGTTTTCGTGGCCCGAACAGGGGCTGATCGTGTACCTTGTAGGCCGCCGCTAGAGCGAAAGCCGAGTCCCTGAGGCACGGTAAGTTTCGTGCAGGGTCGCGTCGACTTCGTTGCAGCGGCTTCGGGATATGCCAACTCCGGTTTCGCTGAAGTCGGTCAAGCTGTAGTTAAATTTGCACTTGGATTTGCACTTCGCGGCAACTCGTGGCAAAGTGACCATGAGGCGAAAAGCGCTGGACTGGTTGCCGGCAACCTCGCAAACTGCGCAATTGGCGTTTTGCGGGTCGCGATTCAGTTAGAGGAAGAAGAATGACACCGGGCATTTCCATCGAGATTCTCGATCTTCGGCACTTTGCGGCGCCGCAATTGCGCCCTGTACTTGAGAGCGAGGGAGAGCTCTGGAAAGAACGCCTCCATTGGGACTTTCGCTCATCGGCCCGTCTGCTGATGCAATATCTTGACAGTCACATGCTGCCGGGCTACGTCGCGCTGGAGGATGGCATTGTCACGGGCTACAGCTTTTGCGTGTACGAGGAGACCAAAGCTGTCATCGGGGATGTGTTTGCGCCTTATGTTGCGCAGGCTTCCAATGGCGATAACCTTGAGGCGGCGGCCTCGCCTTCCGAGATCGAAGAGACGCTGCTCAAGCATCTTTTTGAGATGCTGCTCAACTCTCCCCAGGTAGATCGGATTGAATCGCAGCTTTTGTTGCAGCCATCGGGGTTTCAGGCGGAGATCTTTCGCAAGGCCGGATTCCGCAGTTTTCGCAGGCTATTCATGGTGCAGAAGCTGGAAGGGTTCTGGAACGAGCCGAGCATGGCCATGACGGACAACCTGGATCTTCGCCCATGGCGCGATGAGGACCTGAATCCGGCGGGGAGACTGATCTGCGAGGCTTATCGCGGGCATTCCGATAGCCTGATCAACGACCAGTACCGGTCGGTGCACGGTTCGCTGCGATTTCTGAATAATATCGTGCGGTATTCCGGTTGCGGCGCCTTCTCCTCGCAGGTATCGCATGTGGTGGTGGAGCGCACTAGCCGCGAGTTGGTCGCCCTGGTGCTGGGATCGCGGGTCAGTTCCGAGAGCGGCCATATCACGCAAATCTGCGTTCATCCCGAATTTCGTCGGCGCGGGCTGGCGCGGCTCTTGCTTTCCCTTGCGGCGCACCGGTTTATGCGCCAGGGGGTGATGGAGATTTCTCTGACAGTGACGGAAGAGAACAGCGAAGCGATCGCGCTTTACCTGTCGGAAGGCTACGTTTGTGAGCACCGTTTCGACGCCATGGTCTGGGAGAGGCAAGGGGCAATTTAGATCGAGTGCTCCACGGCCTCGTCGCACTGCTCTGCCTGGACCAATTTGGCATGAAAGACGTCGGCTGGAACGGGATGACCAAAGAGCCATCCCTGGCCGAGAATCGGCATTTCCAGAACGGAGAAATATTCTGCCTGCTCCGCTGTCTCTATGCCTTCCACGATCACCTGGAGTTGAAGCGCGCGGGCCATGGCCAGGATCTGGGGAAGGATCGAGCCGATCACAGATGCGGTCCCGATGGCTTGCGTGAAGGACCGGTCGATTTTGATGGCGTCCACGGCCAGATCTTTCAGGTAGGCAAGGCTGGAGTATCCCGTTCCGAAGTCGTCCAATTCGACACAATGGCCTCGTTGGCGCAACTGCCGAATTGCTTCGACGGCAACCTGTTTGCTTGCCGTCGAACTCTCGGTGAGCTCGATGGCCAAATGGTGCGCTTCAACCCCAGCCTCCGCGAGGGAGCGATCGAGCATCGGCAGGAAGTTGGGGTCGGCGAGGTCGGAAGCCGATACGTTCACGTTGAGGTGAAAGTCGGGGTTTTGGCGGAACAATTCTCTGAAATCGCGCAGTGCCTGGCGCACCACCATCTGCGTAAGCTCGTTGACGAATCCGCGCTCTTCGGCAAGGCGCACAAAGACATCGGGGCTGACGGAGAACCCGTCGTCGTCGGTCCATCGAGACAAGGCTTCGGCTGCAACGATTTTTCCGTCGGCGAGATTCAAGATGGGCTGGTAGACGAGTCGAACTTTGTCCAGGTGAATGGCCCGGCGCAACTGTTGGTGCAAGCTGCGATTGCGCAGGCGAAGCAGAGTCAAGAGCAGGACGGCGAGAACGGCGCTCAGGCCGCCCAAGGCACTGTAAGAGACTACCTGCCCGCGGTAATCGCCCCAGGTTGCCTCGGCGAGCGAGTTGTAGGCACTGGAGCAGACGTAGTCGCGGGGCACGCACCGGGTGACATAGAGCAAATCTCCTTCGTAACCCTGCCAATCGCGGTCTTTGACCGCATAGGGGATCTGCGATTGAAGGCCATTTGGTCGTTCTTCCCGATTTGTGGTCGCGTCCACTATGTTGGCTTCGGAGTTCGGGACCGCTTCATACTTGAGGCGGGAGTCAAAATTCGGGTCTTCCGCGACAAAGGAGTCGCCCTCTTGCATGACGAGCACTATCACTTTGTCTGAAACATAGGGTTTGATATTCCGATAGAGCTTTGCGCCATCGGGCCGCGTAACGCTGGGGACATATTGCGTGACGGGCAGATTCCTTCGTCCGAACATGGCGGAACAGAGCAATCTGCCATCCCGCATCCGCCCCGCATCTCTCAGATTTCGCGAACGATAGATCAGTTGGCGAAAGATATCGATTTCATTGTCGGAGCAGAAGGAATCTCCGGAAGCATTCAGAACCTGCAGCAGGGTATCCGATTCATCGAAGAAGGATGCAACGACGGCGCCATTTACGCGCGCGTCTCTGGCAAGTTTGGCGAAGAGTTCCTGGCGCACGCTCAGACGGGCGAACGAATAGCCAACCACTCCGCCGGCGACAGCCAAAAGGATTGTGGCCGCAACAGGAACCAATAGACCGTATCTTAGGACGCGCTTCATCAATATCCTGTCGGCTACAGTCGCGCGGAGGACTCCTCCCCCTGGCTTTCCTTATCGCGATATAGTCTCTTATCGGTCACCGAATCGACAACCTTAGCTTATGGCGTGTCGGGGACATTTGCCACGACCCGTCCGGAACGATATTGCAGAAATGGGAGATTGTTCCATTTCCCTTGAGAATCGGCAACTCAGTCCATCCCGGTTGCGCGTGTCTCCCCGGGGATTGAAGTCCCACTCATTTCGCGGGAACCGGGTGCGGGATGAGGTCGTTCCCCTTGAAAAGATCAACTTGGCAGAGGCTGCCTAGTCCCGTGTGAATTCGCGCACTCCCAAGTCTCTTGGTTGAGATTAGCAAACTTCAAAGACACGGAGCTAGTACCGTGACCGTGTGAAGTGGTGGTCATCCCAGGTCTCAAAATCGAGACCTGGGGCACCCATAGTTCGAAGTCAAATTACGGAATCACACGGTCACGGTACTAGTGGGCTGCAGAGGCGCCGGGCCCTTCTCCCGGTTTGCTCTTGCTGAGCATGAATGCCAGCAGAACCAGGACGACCGACAACCAGGAAAGCTCCATATTTACATCCTGATAGGCCTGCGCATACGCCTGGCGATTCAACTGGGAATAGATGGAAGCCAGGGCCATGCCTTTGCCATCGGGGCCGCCGCCAAAGAATCCTGTCAAACTCTGCAGGTGGAGTTGAAATGACAGGTTGGCCGACTGCATGGAGGTTTGCAGGTGCGTTTGGTGCCAGATTGCGCGACTGGTCACCTGAGCTCCGGTGATCGCGATCAGGATGCTGCCACCGATGTTGCGGACGAAGTTGATCAAGCCCGCCACCTGGTTGGAATCCTCTTTGGGCATACCGACATAGGCCGCATTGGTGATGGAGATGAAGCAGAACGGCAGAGGCATCATCTGGATGACGCGCAACCAGGAGGCTGCTTTGAAGGTCATGTCCAGGGAGGTTGCATACGCGGCATAGCGGAAGGAAATCACGAACAATCCGAAGCCGACCACCGCCAGAGTACGGGCTGAGATCTTGCCGGTCGCGTATCCGGCCAGAGGCATGACAATCATCAGCACAAACCCGCCGCCGGTCAGCGCCATCCCCGCCGTGGTGGCGTTGTAACCCAGCAATTGCTGCATGAACTGAGGCTGCAGGACGGTGCTGGAATTGAGCACACCGCCGACCAGCGCCATGAGGAAACAGCAGATCGCGAAGTTCTTGAAGCGAAATAGCTTGAGGTTGATGATGGGGTTCTTGTGGTTCCACTCCCACACGATCAACCCGATGATGCCTGCGACGAACAGGAAGGCGGTGAAGCAGATGAACTGAGAGCCAAACCAGTCGTTCTCCTCGCCTTTGTCGAGCATGATCTGGAGGCCGCCCATGGCCACCACGAGCAGGCCCAGGCCCACATAGTCCATATTGCGGATTTTGGATTTGTCTCCCTTGATCCAGGGTGGGTCTTCGACCAGGCGGCTGACCAGGACATAGGCCAGGATTCCCACGGGAATGTTGATGAAGAAGATCCAGCGCCAACTGAAGTTGTCGGTGATCCATCCGCCCAGAGTGGGGCCGATGGAGGGCGCCAGTACGGCGACGAGGCCATAGAGGGCAAAGGCCTGGCCGCGCTTTTGGGGCTCGAAGGAATCGGCCATGATGGCCTGCGCCATGGGCTGCATTCCACCACCGCCCGCCCCTTGCAGGACGCGGAAGATCAGCAACATGGGCAGGGTCGGCGCTGCTCCGCAAAGGAAGCTGGAGATGGTGAAGAGGGTGATGCAGAAAAGAAAGAAGTTGCGCCGCCCCATCAAGCTCGAGGCCCAGGCGCCAATGGGCAGGACAATGGCGTTCGCCACCAGATAGCTGGTCAGCACCCAGGTTCCCTGGTTGGTGCTTGCGCCGAGGCTGCCGGCAATATGGGGCAACGCCACGTTGGCAATCGACGTATCGAGCACTTCCATGAAGGCAGCGAGGGCCACGGTGGCTGCGATCAGCCAGGGGTTTACGCGCGGCTTCCAGGCCACGTGCGCCATGGCATTGGGATTGGTCATGGTGGTGGTGGTGCCAGCGTCAACCGCTGCCGGGGATTCCTGCTCTTGCAAAACTTCTCTCCTCAGTTCCGGGAATGGAAACAATGATGGGGCACGGCGGAAGGCCTATTCGTTGAAAAATCTTGTCTTCTGCGCGCTTCTGCCCTGATATGGATGGGGAAAAGGGGCCAGGCGACCGTCTCCGCACTTCGCCTGCTTCACTGTCTCTCTAGACGTTCGATACGCCTATTTAGATTCTCATGCCGAACAGCGGGGTTCAGGAATCGCGGTTGGCCGAGGCCAACGCTCTTCCACTGGGGGGACAAATCCCGGCTTTGGGTTTTCGCGAAATCAACCCGGCAGCGCTTGCGGCAGGTCCTTGTACTGCGGGATCCGCCACCCGATCAGGGCGATGGTCAGCGCCAGGAGTTGCATGGCGACGATGAATCCGACGCAGGCGGGCCACTGGCCGAGCCTCCAAAAGAAGCCGGGAACCACGCCGGCAGCGCTTCCGCCCAGATAGTAGAAGGTCAGGTAGAGGCCCGCAGCGGTCACTCTCGCTCCCTGGGGAGCGGCTACGCGGAGATGGCTCTGAGAAGCGGTCTGCGCTATGAACACGCCACTCGAAAGCATGGTTAGTCCCAGAATCACGATGGGGAGCGACCCGGCCAGGGTGAGCAGGACGCCGCAGACGGAGAAGCAGATGGCCCCGGCGATTCCGGCGCGCAGACCGACCCTGGTAATCATCAGGCCGGCTGCAGGGGTGACCACCAGTCCGATCAAGTAGACAATGAACAGCATACTCAGGGCAGTCGTGCCCAGATGAAAGGGTGCGGCGCTGAGGTGAAAGGTGATCCAGGTGAAGACCCCGACCAGCGAAAACAGGACGTTGAACCCAACCGCAAAAGTCGCGAGCAAGCGCCGGCTACGAAACAGGGCCTGGACCTGGTAGACCCTCGCGGCCATGGACAGGGACTTGGCATCGCCGAGGGCGGCTCCGCGGCCCGGCGGCAGGCCCCACGCGATGGCCCCTGCCCCGGCCAGCGAGAAGGTTCCCAATACCAGGAAACTTGTCTGCCATCTAAACCAGTCTGCCAAGACCCCGGCGGACACCCTTCCGATAAAGCCGCCCAGGGCGGTGCCGCTGACATAGAAACTCATGATCAGCGCCACCCGCTGCGGCGGCCATTCTTCCCCAATGTAGGTGACCACGACGGCGATGATGCCGGGCACCATGATTCCCTGCAGAAATCGCCACAGAATCAATTGCGCCAGCGAAGTGGAAGTCGCAGCCAGCAGAGTTGGCAAACTGATGCCAAGCAAGGAAGCCACAATTACTTTTTTGCGGGGCAGGCGCTCGGTCAAGGAGCCCACGAACGGCGCGGAAAGCGCTACTCCCAGGGTTGCCGCCGAGACGGTCATTCCCGCTCCGGTTTTGGTGGTGTGAAAGGAGCGCGTCAACATCGGCAACAGGGGCTGCGTGCAGTACAACTGCAGAAAGGCGCAGACGCCACATAAGGTGACTGCCGCAACCGCCCACCCATCAGGCGCTCGCGGCTCGGTATTGAGTTCGGGCTCCATCCTTCAGGATAGTCGATGGATGGTCGGGACAGGTTCAGCGCACTGGGAGACTCAAGGCAATCGCATTTGAGAATTTGATCCCTAACTGAAGGGTACGGGCTTCAGCCCGTACAAATCGGCACAAACATTATTCGGGCTTTACAGGCTGCGGAAAAGGTTGTATTTCGCCAAAAACCTGAAATACGTCCCTCGGTGGCTAAAGCCAACGCTGATTTGATCCTTGATCCGGCAGTAAGATTGATGAGATGGTTGAAAACTGCAAGTTGGACGCGCGTTTTGTCGCACTTGGGAAATCACCGAAAAGGTGAGCCTGAAAACCACGAAAATGCAGGTCCTTCGACTCGCTTCGCTCGCTCAGGATGACAACGTTTTGGGGTGGGTGAACTCCTCAACCCACAAGCATCTGCTGTTTTTAGGTTGATTGACCTTATCGGCACGGCTAAAGCCATGCCCCTTCAAAACTAATGGCAAAATTGAGTTTTACCGCAGCCTCTGAAGCCCTTTGATTTATAGCGCATTCAAGTATGGGCTCAAGCCCGTACCCTTCAACGATTCAAATGCGATTGCCCTGCCGGGGACTCACAACCGGAAATGGCCGCAGGCGCAGAGTTTTACCGCGCGGTGAGGGTCTTGGTTTCCACTGGCTTGCGGGCTTCCGCGACTAGATCCGTGGCGGCTTTGCGACCCAGGCGGATGCAATCGGGAATTCCGATGCCGTCGTAAGCATTGCCGGCCAACCGCAGGCCCGGGAGAGCGGCCACGCGCGCGGCAATCCGCTCGGTTCGAGCGGTGTGTCCCGGAGCATATTGCGCCATGGCCTTGCGCCAACGGGAAACCTGAGCATGTTCGGGGGCGATCGCCATGCTGATCACCTTTTTGCCGAGGATCTCTTGCAGTTCCCTGCGCACGGTATCCACCAGCAGGTCGTCTGGCTGGTCGAGCAAGGCCTCGTTGCGCATGCCACCCAGGAAGGCGCGCATCACCGCCTTGCCGGGAGGCGTGCGCCCGAGAAACTTGCGATGAACGAAGGTGCAGGCCAGCATGGCGCGGCCTTCGCTGGCTGGAACCAGAAACCCGAAGCCCTCGGGCAATTTGCCGAGCCTGGCCTCGTCATACAGCAGATTCACGGTAATCGAGGACGAGTATGGAATTCCGCCTAGTTCGGCGGCTAAATCGGGATCGACCTCGCGCAGGAGTTGGCTTGCGGCCCAGGCGGGCGAGGCCACGATGACCGCGTCGAAGGTTTCAGCAAGCCCATTGGCGGTTACCAGCCAGGCGGTCGAGGTCTTTTCCAGCCTGGTAACCGAGGTTGCGAGGCGCACGGCCTTCGGATCGACGCGCAGGACCAGGGCGTCCACGAGTTGCTGCAATCCGCCCTTGAGCGTGGTGAAGATTGCCATGGGGATGCGGGTCGGTCCACCCGCCTTTTTTGCGGCGGCGGCCATGGCGGTCATCTTGCGGTGCCCTGCCAACATGCCTCGGGTGAGCGAACCGTATTTGGTCTCCATCTCTACCATGCGCGGGAGCACTGCCCGCGCGCTCAACTGGGTGGCATCACCGCCGTAGATTCCCGACAAGAGCGGATCGGCCAGGCGCTCGACAGCTTCTTTGCCAAAATGCCGTTCCACCAGAGAGGCGACCGTTTCGTCTTCGAGACCGCTGGGGCGCGGGGGCAGCAGCAGTTCCAACCCCATGCGAATTTTTGTCGGCAAGCTGAACAACCGCGTCAGAGCGGTAGGGATGAGCTTCGTGGGCACCAGGAACATCAGCCCGTCGGGCAGCGGGACCATGCGGTTCTTCACGACAATGAAGGTCTTGCGCGCCGAGTCGTTGGAGGGCGTCAGATCTGCGCCAATCCCCAGTTCGCGGCAGAGCGCGGCAGCCGCGGGCTTTTCACTGATAAAGGAATCGGGGCCACGCTCCAGCACGGCGCCATCGACAATCTCGGTCGAAAGGACGCCACCCAGCCGCTCCCTGGCTTCAAACAGCGTGTACTCCAGCTCGGCTTCCCCTGCCCGCGCCTTCTCCAGTTCATAGGCCGCTGCCAGACCTGCTATTCCACCGCCTATGATTGCTGTTCGCATGGTTCGGCTCCGTCTCGTCCGAAATCGGTCCCCCGGGCGTTGGGTTCCATCCTACAGGGGCCGGAACTCTCTCGGAAGTGCTTTCGTCTCAGATTCAGGATGAACGGCGGAGGCCTCTTGTGCATGTGATTTAAATCACACACACAAGGGGATTCTGAGGCAAAACATCCGAGGTGCGGACGGATGTGCTGTTACCAAAGGCCCCCCGGCTTTGCCGGGATTACAGCAGAAGTCTGACGTTTACCGAAGTCGTTCCCGGTTCGAGTTTTACCTTCTTCTCGCAGAATTCTTGGAGGGACGCGGAGCATGGGCGCCGTCCCTACGGGACTCCAGACAAATTGTTGGTTTTGCTCACCCCGCGTTGAAACGCGGGGCTAGCAAACACTGCGCCTATGGCGCGGGCGCCAAAAGTGGCTCTGGCAATGCGCTTCCCTAAGCAAGAAGGTTGACCAAGCCCCTTTGAGGGGCCACCCATCGCAAAGCGTCCGGCTTTGCCGGAGGATATTTACTTCATGGGAATAACCAGCAAAGTGATGGATTGAGCTGGGAAGGTCGCGGCTAATGTGCTGGTGGTGGCGGGGCTTACGGGCGCCGTCACGGTCAGGGCGGGCTGGGCGACGATGGCCGCCAGATTGGCGTTGCTATACAAGAAGACCTTGGCTGGCCCAGCCGGAGTCAGGTTGGCCAGCGAGAGGGCAGAGGTCAGGTCGCCGTAGGTTTTGTTGATCACCATGATGGTGGCGGTGTTGTCGGCGGTGCGCGTGGCCGCGTAGACGGCGAGTTTGCTCTGGTTGCTTGCGGTGGTGAGGGCGATATCCCCGAACATCGAGTTGCTGCCGTCGTAATTGCGATAGATCTCAAAGGCCATCAGGCCGGGAGCCTGTTTGACTGGATCGGGCGGACCCCAGAGCGCACCCAAATCGAGTCCATAGGCGCCAAAGATACCCAGGATATCGGCCTGGGCAATGGCGCCGTTGATATGCTCCTGCGCGCCCCAGTTGTATTCGGTGATGGCCGTCTTGGTTCCAGGGTAGTCGTTCTTTACCCAGGTCTTCATCATCGGAATCACTTGTGGAGCGAGGGCCGGGGGCGTGCAACTGGAGGTGTGGTTACTGTCGGTTGGGTAGTTGGGTTGGAGCAGCGAGGGATCTGTATAAGCCGGATCCCAGAAGACGCGGGTGGAATTGATGCGTGCCTGCTGCGCCCCGGTGTCGCCCGCCGTTGTAAATCCAAGGGTCTCCGTCTGGTCTAACGGATTGGGATAGTTGGCAACGAAATAGGTATGCAAATCCACGTAGTCGAGCAGGCGAGTGTTTGCGGCAGCCGAGGCTTTGGCAAATTGCTGCAGATAGTATTCGATCATCGGCACGCCGCCATGGGCATTTCGGTCAGTCGGGTCGCTCCACGGGGAGAAACAGGGCCCTGAGCCCCAGCCGGATTCAATGTCCTTCTTGGAGTAGAAGTAATTCATCCAGAAATCGATGACCGGTCCGCTGACTTCGGCGGTGGGATCGGCTGTCTTGACAGCCCGGGCAGCGGCGATGCCGTTGTTGGTGACTTCATCGTAGGTGGAGGGATTGGGATGGACATCGCGGTGGACGGCGTCCCACCAGGCTGGCTCGTTGTCCAAGTCATAGATGGCGACTCCGCCCTTGGAGGCGGCGCCATATTTGCCGACCAGGAAACTGACCCAGTTGCCAGCCCAGGAGGAATCCACCGCGAGACTGGTGTCGGTAGCGGCATTTCCGGTGATGTTGCTTTTGTCGAGGTTCTGTCCATCGCCACATCCACGTGTTGAGTCGGAAGCGAGTTGGTTGGGGTACTTGGAAGTGGGAAAGCTGCAGGAGGTACCGTCTTTCGCCACCCAGCCGAGGACCGGCACAGTGCCCAACGTCTTGGCGTGGACCGTAGCGTCTGCGGTGACCTGGGCATTGAAGGAACCGGTGTTCTCATTGCCTCCGGCCAAACCGACCTGGTTTTCGAAGTACCAGTCACTGGCGGAACTGGTCACATCGAGCAGGTAGTTATAGCGGGAGGTAGCGTCTCCGCCCCAGCGGTCGAGAGGAAGGTTGATGGCTGCGGCCGTTGTTGCCGTCATCCCGTAGGCATTCATGCCATAGATCAAGGGGCTGATCGGGCCCTTGGGGTTGCCGGCATCGACCGTGATCGCGGGACCCGCAGCGGCGGCCGGGGTGGTCAGAGTCACGGTGACGTTGGCGCTGCTGGTAGCGTCCTGAGTGCTGGTGGCGGTGACCGTCACGGTTGGGGGGGCGGGATAGGGCGTGGTATACAGGCCGGTTGTGCTGATCGTTCCCGGGCTCAACGTGCTCCCCGCGGGCGCGGTCACCTTCCACGTAACAGCGCTGCCGGTGATGCTGGAGCCGGTGACAGCAGCCGTAAACTGCAGTTGCCCGCCAATGATCGCGGCAGCGGGGTTGGGAGTTACGGTGGTCGAGGTGGGAGTCGGGGTTGGCGCAGGTGTTGGTGAAGGACTGGACGAGCCACCCCCGCCGCCACATGCGGTCAGAAAAAAAGACAGGCTGGTGGCCAGGGAGATTCTTGCAGCGTTCTTGAGCCTCATGAAATGTATGCCTCGTGCGCAACCTCGACTTCTCCTTTTTTTCTATAAATGCTTCAAAGGATTGAGTCAGGCGCGGATAGTTGGATCGAGAAACATCCTACTCCGCGCGGGGCATAGTTGAAAAACCGTTTAACCAAACGCGGCTCCAAGAGTAATCGGCAGGTGCGGTCTTAGCGACCCAGCGCCATGGTGGGATCCGCGGAGAGCGAGGTGTCGGCGAAGGTTCCGGAGAGGAGGCGAGGCCAGGCAGCGGCGGCGATCATGGCGGCATTGTCGGTGGAAAGGGCGAGGGTCGGAAAGGCAACCTGGAGGCGGCGGCGCGCGGACTCCGCTGCGAACCGGGCGCGCAATTCGCTATTGGCGGCCACTCCGCCGGTCACCAGGATGCGCCGGGCGCCCAAGCTTTCGGCTGCGGCAAAGGATTTCTTCATCAGATCGCCCACCACGGCGTGCTGAAAGCTGGCGATCAGGTCAAGGACCTGCTGCGAACAAAGGGCAAGCGCCTCGTCTTTGCTGCGCGGCGGGCGGCTGCTTGCGGGGATCGATTTTGCGCGCAGCAGCGCGGCGGGGCGCAGGTTATTCAACTCGACATAGCGCAGAACGGCGGTCTTGATTCCCGAAAAGGAGAAGAGGAAATGGGGGTCGAGATCGGCAATCGGGGAGGTGCGGGCGCCTTTGGTGCGCGGAATCTTGCCCACCATGTGAAGTTTGGTTTTCATCAGGGCGAAGGCAAAATGTACCGCGTCAGGGTCACCAAAACGCGCCAGGGCATCGATCCAGGGACCGCCGGGATATCCGAAGCCAAGCAGTTTGGCCACCTTGTCGTAGGCTTCGCCGGCGGCGTCGTCCAGAGTGCGGCCAACCAGTTTGTAACTCCAACCGGTTTCGCGGGGTTGAGCATGAAACAGGTGGGTGTGTCCGCCGGAAACGACCAGGGCAAGGGCCGATTCATCGGCTTCGGCAGCCTGATCCGGCGGGGTGGGGAACGAGGAGGATTCGCGTTCGTGCAGGAGTACGGCGTGAATATGCCCCTCGATATGATTCACGGCAATCAAGGGCAGGCCCTGCGCGAAAGCCAGCGCTTTGGCATAGGTGATGCCCACCAGAAGCGCCCCGGCGAGGCCCGGGCCAGCGGTGACGGCGATGGCGTCGAGATCGGCGAGGGCAACGTTGGCCTGGGCTAGAGCTGCCCGAACCACGGGGACAATGGCGCGGAGATGTTCGCGGCTAGCCAGCTCCGGCACGACCCCGCCGTAACGGGCGTGGGTGGCGATCTGTGAAGCGACGACCGAGGAGAGAGTGCGCGATCCGCGCTGAACTACGGCCGCCGCGGTTTCGTCGCAGGAGGATTCAATACCGAGGATGAGGCCGGTGGACATGAATCTTTAGTTTACCGGGCGGAAGGCGTGGATAAGAACGACGCGACCTGATTAGCAGGGCCATCGCATTTGAACCATTGAACCTTGATCCGGCGGTAGGATCGATGAAATGGTTGAAAACTGCAAGTTGGACGCGCGTTTTATCGCACTTGGGAAATCACCGAAAAGGTGAGCCTGAATTCCACGAAAACGCAGGTCCCCTTCGGCTTCGCTCAGGGCAGGCTTTCGACTCGCTTCGCTCGCTCAGGATGACAAAGTTTTGGGGTGGATGAACGCCTCAACCCACAAGCAACTCCTGTTTTCAGGTTGAAGGGTACGGGCTTTAGCCCGTACATTGCAGCAATGCCGAAAAATGGGCTTCAGCCCCCGAGGGATACGGTTGAAGAAGGCAGACTTGTGCGAGTTCAGTCCCTCAGGGGCTAAAGCCCCGCCGATTTTGGCTGCATATGTACGGGCTAAA
>Ga0302320_10014526_pt1 | contig 16283 bp, 16 predicted proteins | sample Bog_T0_3_FD_202130 | JGI IMG/M metagenome (GOLD analysis project Ga0302320, IMG submission 202130) | Peat permafrost microbial communities from Stordalen Mire near Abisko, Sweden - Bog_T0_3 | ecosystem: Environmental > Terrestrial > Soil > Wetlands > Peat | place: Sweden: Abisko, Stordalen Mire... | reverse complement strand
CAGCCGTTGGAATTAAGCAGGACTATCGATCTCGATCGGGGCAAGGCCTGATTCGATGATTACATCGAAAGATGGTGGTCCGCAGCGCTGTCGCATCTATCTGATCACTCCGCCCGCCATCGATCCGGTGCCGTTCGCCGCTCTGCTGGCAGCGGCGCTTGACGCGGGCGACGTCGCGGCTGTGCAGCTTCGCCTGAAGGACGTGAGCGACGATATCTTGCGCCATGCAATCGAAGTGCTGCGGCCTGTTTGCCAGTCACGCGGCGTGGCGTTTCTATTAAACGACCGTGCCGACCTTGCGAAAGCCACGGGATGCGACGGCGCACATGTCGGGCAGGACGACATGTCAGCGCGCGAGGCTCGCCGGCTGATGGGACCCGACCTGACGCTGGGTGTCACCTGCAAGGGAAGCCGCGATCTGGCGATGCAAGCCGGCGAGGACGGGGCGGATTACGTGGCGTTCGGGGCGTTCTACCCATCGGCGACGAAAGCGGTGACGGGTTTGCTGAACCCCGAGATCCTCCAGTGGTGGTCGGAAATGATGGAGCTGCCAAGCTGCGCGATTGGCGGGATCACGGCTGAAAATTGCGGACCGCTGGTGCGGGCGGGCGCAGATTTTCTCGCCGTGGTGGCGTGCGTGTGGAAGCATCCCGACGGTCCGGCGGCCGGGGTACGGGTATTGAACGCAGCAATACGGACGGCTGACGGTTAGTGTCAGGTTACGGAAAAGCATGAGTCGCCGCGTGAACGGAGTAGCTCTCACCAACATGAAAAATTGCACCGCGCCAGCGCGCGATACCAGGCTTGGTGGCGGCCGGTCGGCCGGACTTGCGTGCGACATCAGTCTGCCCGCGGGCCCTCCACAAAAGTGGCACCACTCTGGGGCCAGGCTCGGCAGCCGGAGAAATGACACCAGCCCGATCCGCACGGCCGGCTGATCCCGGCGGTCGCGAACGCCTGCCTTTCTCCGCCTGGATTTGCCTGCTCCGGCCGGGGGCCCCGAAAGAAGGACTGCAAGGATGGACCCGACATACCTCTCCGCGACGCAACTGGCGGACCTCGTCCGCAGCCGCAAAATCGGTGCCCTGGAAGTGCTGGACCACTACATCGCGCGCACCGAAAACCACGACACACGCATCAACGCGGTGGTTGTTCGCGATTTCGACCGGGCCCGCGCCAAAGCCCGCGCGCTGGACGCCCTGGCAGACAAATCCGCCCCCTTGTTCGGGGTACCGATGACGGCGAAGGAAAGCTTCGATATCGAAGGCTTGCCCACCACCCGCGGCCACATGGCGGCGAAGGACAAGCTGGTTCGCAAATCCTCGATCCCGGTGCGCCGGCTGGAGGCCGCGGGTGCGGTCGTTTTCGGCAAGACCAACGTCCCGGTCGATCTGGCCGACTGGCAAAGCTACAATCCGGTCTACGGCACCACCTCCAACCCGTGGAACGCCGAGCATACGCCGGGCGGGTCATCCGGCGGATCGGCCGCGGCACTGGCGGCGGGGCTGACCGGGTTCGAAATCGGCACGGATATCGGCGGCTCGATCCGCGTGCCGGCACATTACTGCGGCGTCTACGGCCACAAGCCCACTCACGCGCTGTTGCCGAACTACGGCGATCCGGCCACGAGCTCCGCAGCCGGAACGGATATCTCGGTCCTGGGCCCCATGGGCCGATCGGCGTCCGACCTCGCCGTCGCGCTCGACATTTTGGCCGGCCCGGACCCAGACGAGACGGCGATGACGATCACGCTGCCATCGCCTCGCTTTACCGGCCTGAAGGACCTGCGCGTGGCAGTATGGGCCGAGCAGCCGGGCCAGGCGACAGACGGCGAGACGACCGCAAAGCTGCTCGAACTCGCCGCCGCGCTCGAACGTCAGGGCGTGACCGTCAGTCGCACAGCCCGTCCGGCGTTCGACCCCACCGAGGCCTATCACCTGTATCTTCAGCTTCTGGATGCGGCCTGGAGCAGCCGTGTCACCGACGACGTTGTGGCCGCAAAACGGAAACGCGCGGCCGCCCTCTCCGACACCGCTGCCAGCGCTGACGACATCATGGTACGCACGGTCGACGTCACCCATCGCACCTGGCTTGGTCTGAACGAAAAGCGCTTCCAGTGGCGGCGGGCGTGGTCCGCCTTCTTCCGCGAGTGGGACGTGCTGCTGTGTCCCGTGATCGCGACCGCCGCGCTGCCACATCGCCAGGATGGCGCGACCTGGGACCGGCGGATCAGGATCGACGGCAAGGAGGTGGCCTATAACGACATGCTGTTCTGGCCTGGCCTGACGGGCGGCTTCCACCTGCCGGCGACGGTTGCACCCATGGGATTGACCAAGGCCGGCCTGCCGCTGGGAGTGCAGATCGCCGGTCCGATCTACGGGGACCGATCGACCATCGCTGCCGCGGCTCTACTGGAACAGGCCTGGATGCGGTTCAACCCACCACCGGGCTGGTAGCGCTACACGGGCCGTCCGGCACCCTACGCCTGTCCCAGGCTGATCAGCTAAACCGGCAGCCGGATACGCGCGCGCAGGCCCCCCATCGGGCTCTCCTCCAGAATGATCTCGCCGCCATGGGCGCGCACGATGTCGCGGGCAATCGTCAAACCCAGGCCCGTGCCACCGGACGACCCACTCTCGAACGGCCGAAACACGCTTTCCCGCTTATCCGCCGGAATGCCCGGTCCGTCGTCATCCACCGTCACCAGGACCGAGCGTCCTTGTGCCACCGCGGCCAGCGCCACGTGCCGGGCATGCCGGCGGGCGTTATCGACCAGATTCGTGATCGCCCGCCGCACCGCGTCGGCCCGCAACTTCAGGGTCAGGTCGGCTGGCACGTCCACGTCCAGCACCGCCCCCGCCCGCCGCGCCCCTGCCGCCACATCGTCAAGGATCGTCGAAAGATTGACCGACTCGGCCTGCTCCGTGCCCTCACCGCGGGCAAACGCCAGATAGCCGCCTATCATTCGCTCCATTTCCTCAACATCGGCGGTCATCTCCGCCACATCCTGCCGCAGTTCATCGGTGCGCGGCAGCATCGCAAGCGCAAGGCGCAGCCGGGTCAGCGGCGTTCGAAGATCATGCGACACCCCGGCCAGCATCTCCGTCCGTTGGGCCAGGAAGCGGCGGATCCACTCCTGCATGCGGTTGAACGCGGCGGCGGCCTGCCGAACCTCGGAAGCACCTTCCGGGCGGATCAGCGGCACGTCGCGGCCCATGCCGAAGGCTTCGGCAGACCGGGCGAGGCGGCGTATCGCCCGTACCTGGTTACGCATGAAAAGCGCAGCAATTGAGAACAGAAACAGCGCGCTACCGACCAGCCAGCCGACAAACAGATACAGGGTGCCGATCGCCAGGCGCTTGCGAGGTGCCGCTACGTCGAGCACGCCATCCGCCATCTGCAGGCGGATCAGTACGGATCGCGGGTCGGAAGTCCAGTCCATCGTAAACGGAACATTGAATCTTTCGGTCAGCGCGGCCGCGAGGTCATCGTCCATCGGCCCGAGTATATTTACGCGCTTCCGTGGCTCCAGCACCGCACCGGGTTCGAGCCTGATCCCCAGCGTGAACTGATCACGTGCCAGTTGCAGAACCCATTCCCGGTCGGCAGGGCTCTGAAACTGCTGCAACAACTGGACAGTGTAATAAATCTCTCCGGCAATCGCACTGGACAGGCGGCGGGAGACGATTTCGAGGTGGTTGCCGTAGAACAGTTGCAGCGCGATCGCCTGCACCAGGACCAGCGGCACCAGCATGATCAGCAGGGTCCGCCCAAGCAGGGACCGGGGCATCAAGCGTTTCAACGAACCTGCCAAAGGCAGGGGCAAACGGGCGCGCATGTCAGACGCCCGGTTTCAGGATATAGCCCCGGCCGCGCACGGTGTGCAGGAACCGCGGCTCACGCGGGTCGGCTTCGATTTTGCGCCGCAGCCGCACGACCTGGACATCGATTGCCCGTTCGCCGGAATCGTCCATGCCGAGGGCCTCGGCTATCTCTTCCCGGGAAAGAACTTCGTTGGACTTCCGGGCAAGCGCTGTCAGCAGCGCTGCTTCGCCGCCGGTCAGGCGGATCGGCCCGGTGGGGTCGCGCAGTTCACCGCGTCCGATGTCAAATTCCTTGTCGCCGACGCGGACCGGCCCGATCGGCGCCGCAACGGCCGGTGGCGGCGGCGCGCGACGCAACAGCGCTCGGATGCGGAGCACCAGTTCGCGCGGCTCGAACGGTTTACCCAGATAGTCGTCGGCTCCGGCCTCGAAGCCCGCAATGCGATCCTCCGGCGCGCCGCGCGCTGTCAGCAGCAGGATCGGAACCTCGTGGTGCTGTTCCAGGCGCAGTGACTGAGTGAGGTCGAGGCCACTTTCGCCCGGCATCATCACGTCCAGCACCATCAGGTCCGGGTTGATCGCACGGAGTTGCGTGCGGGCGTCGGCGGCATTACCGGCGGCGGTAACGCGGAAGCCTTCGCCGGCCAGAAAGCGCGCCAGGCGTTCTCGCAGGCGAGGATCGTCCTCTACGACGAGGATGTGGTGGTCCTCTTTTGGCCCATTTGCCATGCTGTCAGCCGCCCCTTTGATCAAGCGTCTTCTGGCGAACCGGTGCCGTCCATATAGGCGCGCGCGCCATTGTCCATCATCGCGCGCATGACGCTTCGAAATCCCTCCACCGCCTGCGGACCGCCGGCGCGATAGGCCTTGGCGATCCTGTCGCGCTGGGCGTCGAACAGGCGCTGCTCCAGCGCCCAGCCCTTGTCCGTCAAGGAAAGCAGCCGCAGGCGGCGGTCTTCGAAGCCGGGAGCCTGGGCAACAAAGCCTTCATCGACCAAAGCGTTCAGCACGCGTGCCAGAGACTGCTTGGTGATCCGCAGGACCGCCAGCAGCCCCGACACCGTGATGCCAGGATTCCGGCCGATGAAATGCAGTGCGCGGTGATGGGCCCGACCCAGACCGAGCTCTTCAAGCACCCTGTCGGCGACATTGGTGAAATCCCGGTACGCAAAAAACAGCAGATCCTGGGCAAGGCGCATCTCTGCGTCACCGATGTCGACAACCGGTGTTGGCGGCGGCAGCTTGGGCGGGGAGATAAATTTCGACTCGCGGAGTTTGGCTTTTAGCATGCCTGATATTCGATCCCGAAATAGGTCAGTATTGTTGACTCAATGCGCCGGTGCGTTTTAAATTCCCACAACTCCAAGCAACAAAATTACGGAGAAGGCGGCCATGACGTTACTTCCTTTCGATGACCGGGACGGCTGGCTTTGGCTGGACGGGTCCCTCGTCCCCTGGCGGGAGGCGAAGCTGCATGTTCTATCGCATGGGCTGCACTATGCCAGCGCCGTATTCGAAGGCGAGCGGGCCTATGCCGGCAACATTTTCCGCCTGCGCGATCACACCGAACGCCTGATCAACTCCGGCCGCATCCTCAGCTTCGAGATCCCTTGGTCGGTCGACGAGATCGATGCGGCCAGCATCGCCGTGCTGAAAGCCAACGGACTGACCGACGGGTATGTGCGCCCGATCGCCTGGCGCGGATCGGAGCAGTTGGCCGTGTCAGCAACGGGGACCTCGGTTCACCTCGCAATCGGGGCCTGGCCCTGGCCAAGCTACTTCGGGGCCGAACGGATGCAGGGGATCAGGGTGGCCCAGGCGAACTGGCGGCGTCCGCCGCCGGAGACCGCGCCGGTGCATGCCAAGGCTTCGGGCCTCTACGTCATCGCCTCGCTGGCGAAGGTCAAGGCGGAGCAGGAGGGCTACTCGGATGCCCTGATGCTGGACTGGCGCGGACTGGTCGCCGAGACGACGGGAGCGAACATCTTTTTCGTCATCAACGGCGATTTGCACACACCCGTGCCGGACTGCTTCCTGAACGGCATCACCCGCCGCACCGTCATCAGCCTCGCCGGACGCAATCAGATGACGGTGATCGAGCGGCAGATTGCTCCCGAGGATCTGGCGCAGGCGACCGAAGTGTTTCTGGCCGGCACCGCGGCGGAGGTAACGGCGGTGCGCGAGATCGGGCCTTACCGGTTCACACCAGGTGCGATCACCGAGACCTTGATGAAAGGGTATGATCGTTTAGTTATGCAGTCTCCAGAAGAGGTCGCGCGCGCCATCGCCTGACCGTTCAGCGATGCCGGCAGGAGCACACCGTGACCGAAACCGACGTTGTGATCATCGGGGCCGGTCTCGCGGGGCTAGGTGCCGCGGCGACCGTGCGCGACAGCGGCAAGCGGGTCCTGGTGCTGGAGGCGTCGGGCCGGCCGGGCGGTCGCGCCTGGACCGATTATCCACCAGCGCTCGGTGGGGTCTGGTTCGACATGGGCGCGGTCTGGCTCCACGACGCGGAGAATAACCCGCTGGTGCCGATCGCCCGCGACGTCGGCGATACGCTTCTGAAGTCCGACGAAATCCGCCAGGAACGCACCTTTGTCGGCAACCGGCCGGCGACCGAGGCGGAATTGGTCGCATATGCCGACGCATGGCCCCGGTATGAGGCAACCGCCGATGCGCTCGTAGCCGCCGAAGGCGATGTCTCACTGGCCGCGGTCACCCGTCAGGTTCCAGACGATCCCTGGGCGCCTACGATCGAGGCCTGGGAAGGCCCGGTGATCTGCGCCGTCGACGCGGACCGTTTCAGCGCACGGGACTGGCGGCGCAATGCATTGGGTGGCACCAACCTCGTGCCGGACGGTGGGATCGGGGCCTTCGTGCGGCGGCGCCTCACACAAGGGCTGGATATTCGGCTGAACACGCCGGTCACGAGGGTCCGGTGGGGTGGTCCGAACGGCCGCGTCGAGGTCGACACCGCTCACGGCGCCATCACCGCTGCTGCATGTATCGTCACGGTCTCCACCGGCGTACTCGCATCGGGCGCACTGGTCTTCGATCCGGTCCTGCCGGTGGCGGACGCGTTGCACGCTCTGCCGATGGGTCTGGCGATGAAGGTCGCCCTGCGCGCCACAGGGCCGGATCGGTTGGATTTGCCGCTGCATTGTTCGTTGGATCGCATCCTCGCCCGGGCCGGCGAACCTTTGATGCCTTTCCAGTGCTGGCCGTTCGGGCGGGATTACGTGCAGGGCTGGATCGGCGGGTCGGTCGCCTGGGAACTCGCGCGGCAGGGCGAGGCGGCCGCGGTGGCGTTCGCGCTGGGCTATCTGCGCCAGGTGTTCGGCAGCCGCGTCGATCAGCTGTTCGCCGGCGGGGCAACGCTGGTCACGCGCTGGGACGCCGACCCCTGGGTCCGCGGTGCGTACAGTTACGCGGTTCCCGGTTCAGCAATGGCACGTGACGCGTTGGCTCAGCCGGTCTCGGGCGGGCATCTGATGTTCGCAGGGGAAGCTTGCCATGTCGGGCTGGCCGGAACGGTGGCCGGCGCCTGGATAAGCGGGCAGTCGGCAGCGCGGATCGCCCTCGCTGCTGTGGGTTGATGCCACCATCTGTCACTATCTGATGGGCCTCGGTCGCGAACGATATTGCGGTTGCAGAATCATGTTCTTCAAAAATTCGTCGACTAGCGTAGAATAACAATTCATCAACATCCGTTGGCCTCACGTCGACATGCGCCCGCCGTTGCTCCGATTAATCTCGATGGCTGTTTTCGCCTGCTGGGTCGCGACGAACGCGGCAGCGGCCACACTAGCCGGCGAGACCCTTCCGGACACCTATTCAGTCGATGGCAAGTCCCTGGTGCTGAACGGCATCGGCGTGCGAACACTGACGATCTTTCATATCCGGGCCTATGTGGCGGGGCTCTATCTGCCAAACCCAAGCCACGATGCGCAGCAGATACTGGCCTCGCCAGGTCCCAAGGTCATTCTCCTGAAGTTCATACGCGCCGCCTCGAAATCGCGGGTCGAGCGGCAATACCGCGAGGGCGAGGAGAAGAATTGCGGCGATGGCGGCTGTGACCGTGCCGATGAGGCGGAATTCGATCGCCTCGTCGCGGCCGCACCAGCGGTTGCCGCCGGCGATACCTCCACTTATGTCTTCACCGGCAAAAGCGTCCGGGTGTTCGCCAACGACCAACTGATCGACGATTTCACGAATCAGGATCTGGCCTATCGCCTCCTGTCCGGGTTTATCGGCAATCGTCCGCCGTCGCCAGAACTGCGCCGCCAGTTGCTTGGACTGCCCGACGATTGACCGAGATCGGCCAGGAGTCCCTGCAAACAGGCTTGCCGGTCGGACCCGTCGGCGGTCGAGGGTTATGGTGCGCTGGTTCGGGATCTCGCCGCCAGCAGCACTGGCCTAGGTCATTACGCCGGCACGCGTCGTCCCGCAGCGTCCCACAGTAACGTGATCGTTCCGCGATAGGTTGAGCCGCATATCATTCGAACAGGCGATAGGCGCAATGGGACGCCAAAAACGTTGCGGGGGTGATATGCGGATTCGTTTGAAGCCATTTCTGTTGTTCGTGGCTCTGGGCGCCTGCTCATGGCTGTCGAATCCACAGGAATTCTCGGTCTATTTCGAGCCGTATTCGTCCGAACTCGATCCGCAGGCACGCCAGACAATCCAGGACGCGGCAAGCTTTGCCCGCGCGCATGGTTGGTTGCCCGTTGAGATTGCAGGTTTCGCGGCGCCGCCTGATCCGAAGCGGGATGTCGATGGCTTGTCCGCTCAGCGCGCAGAGGTAGTGAAACAGCTTCTGGTGAACGACGGAGTCGGTCCAAATCGGATCACCACGGTGGCGTACGGCATCACCGATCCGAAGAACCTGCCGAGTGTCGCGGTTCGCCGGGTCGACATCACCTTTCGGCCGGCGCGTCATAACGATTAGCTGGCGGCCGGGCCTGAAGTCAAATAACCCCGTCGGCGCGTAACCCGGCGATGGCAGCTTCGTCATAGCCGATCTCGGCCAGGACGGTGTCGGTGTCAGCCCCGACTTCGGGCGCCAGTGTGTCCAACTTGCCGCCGCCATGCGCCATCTGAAAGCCCGACCCCATCAGCCGCAACGATCCGTATGGGCTGTCCACGCTCTGCATAACGTTACGGGCTGTAACCTGGGGATGGTCGATAATTTCTTCCACCCTCCAGATGCAGGCGCAGGGGGCTCCGGCGTCATTGAGGCGACGTTCCCAGGTCTTCGAATCCTCGGCGGCCAACGCGGATTCGATAATACTTCGTAACGACTCTTCGTTCTCCTTACGGACGAACCAGTCGCGGAACCGAGGGTCTTCCAACACCTGCGTCAGGCCGAGCGTAATCATAAGCGCGCGGTACTGCTTCTCGTCGTTTACGGCCAGCAAGAGAAAACTGTCCTTCGCACGGAACAAATTGGCCGTTACTTTCCGGCTGATCGCCTGGTTGCCGGCCTGAAGCTGGTGGTGCCCCGCAATCGTGTAGTCGGCGACTTGAGTGGCCAGGAACGCCAGGCTTGCCTCCAGCATCGAAACATCCAGCAACTGGCCCCTCCCCGTATGCGTGCGCTGGAACAAAGCAGACGCGATGGCGAATGCGCCCGTCGCCCCGGACAGCACGTCGCAAACGGCAAATCCGGCTCGGGTGGGTCCCATCTCCTGATGCCCGGTGATCGCCATGATGCCGGACATCGCCTGGATCTTGCCGTCGTAGCCAGCCTCGTTGCTGGCCGGACCGGTCTGGCCGAAACCGGAAATGGCGCAGTAGATCAACATCGGGTTGATCGCCGACAATGCTGCGTAGCCAAGGCCCAAACGATCCATCACGCCCGCGCGGAAGTTTTCCATGACGACGTCAGCCCTCGCCGCCAATTTCCGCACGATCTCCCGGGCCGCCGGCTTTTGCAGGTCCAGCGTGAGGCTTTTCTTGTTGCCGTTCACCGCCAGGAACGGCGGCGCCATGTTGCGGTCAGCCCAGGCGCGGGACAGCGGCGTCCGGCGCATGTCCTCACCGCCGCGACGCTCGATCTTGATTACATCAGCGCCCAGCAGTGCCAGTTGGTAGCTCGCATAGGGCCCGGCAAGCACCTGCGTGAAGTCGAGAATACGGACGCCGGAGAACGGTCGTCCGCCCGTGTCGGCCATGCTCATGCCGCTTTCACGACGCGGTTCGGCCGGGCCAGTTCCTTCTGCCGGTCGAATTCCTCCCGGCGGCGCCTCAGTTCGACTTCGCCGATCTGTTCGAGGTTCAGGTAGTCCAGCTTCCACCTGCCATCGTCATTCCAGCGCAGCGGCGACTGCATCGTCGTCTGCGGCCCGGCCGCGCTCTCAAGCAGGCGCAGTGCCAGTTCGAGTGTCTGGCCCTGAGACGCGACGTCGTGCGGCTTGCCGGCACTGTTGCCCAGTGGAAAATCGCTGAACAGGAAACGCGGCGCGCCAGCGTGCTCGACGATATCCTTGGCGCAACCCATCACAACGCTCGGGATGCCGTTCGCCTCCAGATGCCGCGCCACCAGAGTGCTCGTCTGATGGCAAACCGGGCAGTTCGGGATGATAACAGCGACGTCTGCCTCATCTTCACGGACCCGTGCCAGAATCTCCGGCGCATCGGTTTCGACGGTGACCCGTTGGCTGCGGTTGGTCGGCGCGCCATGGAACCGCGCTGCCACGGCCCCGATCCGTCCAGCCCCGGCCGCCGCACGGAGCGCAGGCAGCGGGAACCACGTGCCGCTGTCCGTTGCGGTGGTGTGGGCACGATCGTACCCAATATGAGAGATCCGCAGGTCGTGATCGTGCGCCGTATCGCCGGAAAACACAGTATAGAACTTGGCGCTGCCATTGTAGGGCGCCCCCGGGCCCTGATCACCTTTGTCCGGCTGGTAGGGCGCGGCGGTGGAGATGATCGCGACCCTGGACTGGTTCAGCGGCTTGGCCAACGGTGTGAACGGTGCCGTCAGATAATGGGCCCAGCGATAGGGCGTGGTGTAGCCGATTGCCGTGTAATACGCCCTTGTGCGGCGCATGAATGGGATCGGCGAGTCGTAGTCCGGGGCGAAACCGAGCTGGGCATCGAGGCTGTGGTCCATGGGTCCTCCGTTTGCTGGGATGGCCAGCGCTGGTCGCAGTCGTCGCATAGCCGGCCGGATGCCTGCAAGATCCAGGGGTTCCCCAGACGCGCACCCCGGCACGTGACCGTCATGGTTCGGGCACCGTCAGTGGCTGGTTGGACGGGTTCCAGCCAGGCGCGGTCCGGCCATGTGAAACACGCAACTCCATTGCCGCCGCGGCGGATCTATCCTATGGGTGTGGCGGTCCTTATGTGCCCCGGAAGCGACGTTCGCAGGGTCGTATATCAACGCGCTGCAAGAAGGCTATCGGTTGGGCGATGATCCGACTTACGACACCGAGGCGATCTCGGCCATCGCCGAGGGCTTTGATGCTCATCTGGCCAGGATTACACAATAAGGCAGGCTCCATGTATTTCCTGATGGATCGTCTGGCCGACTATCGCCGTTTACACTGTTCTGGTTCATTGAAGATGGACGGGAATTTCTTGGATCACTGCATCTCCGGCATGAACTTGCCAATGACTACGCGCGCCTGATCGCGGGTCACGTTCGCTATGGCATCCGGCCCTCACGACGAAATCAAGGGCTTGGGACCGAGATGTTGGCATCCGCCCGGCACAAGGCGCGGGCGTTCGGTCATAGACGCATCCTGGTAGTTTGCCGCGAGCACAACCTTCCATCCCGGCGGGTTATCGAGAAGTGTGGCGGCGTCTTTGAGAGATCGGTTTTGGACGCGCATGGCGAAGGACTGAATGGCAAGTCGACCCTGTATCCATCCCGAAGCGCCAACCCAAGATTTTCCGGTATTCGCCTGCTCGGCTGGACAGGGCCGCACAGCGCGGCGATCGAATCGATCGAGAAAGCAGTTGAGCTGGCTTGAAGCGCCTAGGAAATCGTTGCTCACGCGAGGCCGATGTTATCAAGTAACCGCACGCTGCCAAGCCTCGCGGCGACAATCAACCGAGCCTCGGGCGCGGGTCGGTTGATTGGAGTCATGGTAGGGCCGTCAACCAGCGCAATGTAATCGCAAATGAAACCCTGGACAGCCAGGCGGTGCGCCGCACCCGAAAGGGGTTCGTGTGCTTCGCCCTCCGCCACAATCCGCTCAGCGGCCCGCCGCAGCACCTCGATCAGCAATGGGGCCTTCGCTCGCTCCCCCACCGACAGGAACCGGTTCCGGGACGACATCGCAAGCCCGTCAGACTCCCGCACTGTCTCAATTCCGATGATCTCCACCGGCAACAGCAGATCGGCGACCATCCGCTTCACCACTTGCAACTGCTGCCAGTCCTTCTCGCCGAAGTAGGCACGATCCGGCCGGACTTGCCCGAACAGCTTGGCGCAGACTGTTGCCACGCCGCGGAAGTGGCCAGGCCTCGCTTCGCCCTCCCACCGCTCCGCCGGCCCGGAGACGCTTATCGAAGTCGCCTCACCGGGCGGATACATTGTCGTTACATCGGGTAGCCAGGCTAGGGCGCACCCTTCGGCCTCCAGCTTCGCAAGATCTCCGGCTTCGTCACGAGGATACCGCGTAAGGTCCTCGTTCGCACCGAACTGCAGGGGGTTGACGAAGATGGATGCAACCGTCGCCGCTCCGGACGCGACGCCCGCGCGCACCAAGGCACAGTGGCCCTCATGAAGGGCCCCCATTGTCGGGACAAACGCCAAGGCGTCGGCCTGTCGGCGCAGACTCGTACAGGCCGTCCGGAGATCATGAAGAGTGCGAGCGATCAACATAGGGCGGACCTTCGTTCAGACCGCGGCTTCGGGCAACACGCCGGTCCTGTCACCCAAATCCCTCCCTCTCACGGAACAAGAGCATCTCTTCGCCGGCCGCGACCTCGCCGTGATGCACTTGCCACGTTGAGGAAAATTAACCGCAATCAGGGATTTACCGTACTGTCCGTGGCCCCGCCCATGGGTTAATCCAACACCTTATGGCACAGGCGGACACAAAAATAGCGACCGCACGATCCTGGTTGCGGCGAGAACAGCGTGCGGGAAATCGGGCGGCTCGCCCGGTGCTCGCGCTACATGTCATAGGGTCGGTTCTGGGCATCGGGCAGGCGTTCGCGGCAGCCTCTGTGCTCACCGCGGCGTTCACCGGATCGCCGCTCGATCCCGCCGCCCTCGCGGCTTTCGGCGGGCTTGCCGTGCTGCGGGCCGGCCTGTCCTACCTGACCGAAAAAGCCGCATTCACGGCCGGCGCGGCGGCACGGCGGCGATTGCGAAGCGATGCACTGTCGCGCCTGCTGCATGCCGGGCCAGTACTGCTGCGCGGGCGGCATTCCGGCGATCTGGCGACAATCGTCGTGGACAAAATTGAGGCTCTGGACGGTCTTTTCTCACGCTATGTGCCGGCTGCGACGTTTGCCATGATCGGACCTTCGGTGGTGCTCCTGGCCGTGCTGTATGCCGATCCCTGGGCGGCGCTTTTGCTCCTGGGGTGCGGCTTGTTGGTTCCAATCGGAATGGCGATCGCCGGCATCGGTGCCGCCGCGGCCTCGCGCAATCAATTCCTGGCGATGGCGCGGCTGCAGGCGCGATTCCTGGATCGCGTGCGCGGCATCGCGACCATCGTGCTGTACGGCCGCGCCGAGGATGAAGCCCGCTCCTTGTCACAGGCCGCCACGGAACTGCGGGTCCGCACAATGCGCGTGCTGCGAGTGGCATTCCTGTCGTCGGTTGTGCTGGACCTCGCTGCCGCCCTGGCGATGGTGGTGCTGGCGATCCACTATTTCGGCTTGTTGAGGCAGCATGGCGGCGCGGAGGTGCTCTGGCCGGCACTCGCCGTACTGCTGCTGACCCCAGAATTTTTCGCGCCGCTGCGGACGTTCTCCGCCGCCTATCAGGACCGGCTGCACGCCACCGGCGCGGCGGAGTCGCTGATCGATCTGCCGCCGCTGCCTGAACCTGCACCCGCTCGCGAAATTCGCACAGTCGCCGCCCAGGGCGTGACCGTGGCGTTCGACAACGTGCGCCTGACCTGGGACGTCTCCCGCGGGCCGGCACTGGACGGGCTGTCATTCCGGGTATCCGCCGGAGAAACCCTGGTGCTGGCCGGACCGTCGGGATCCGGCAAATCCTCTGTGATCGAGATCCTGCTGGGCTTCGTTCGTCCCGACAGCGGGAGTGTTACCATCAACGGCGCCGATATTTCCGACGTCGTGCCACAGGCGCTGTCCCGCGTGACCGCCTGGATCGGGCAGCGGCCGATCCTGTTCTCCGGCTCGATCCGGGACAACATCCTCTTTGCAAGACCGGAGGCCTCCGCCGACGAAGTCACCGCCGCTGCCACTGCCGCTCGGCTCGACCAGTTCACGGCTGGCCTGCCCGCCGGTCTGGATACCGTGATCGGCGAGGGCGGCTACGGTCTGTCGGGCGGCCAGGCGCAGCGAGTCGCGATCGCGCGCGCCTACCTGAAAAATGCCCCGCTGCTGCTATTGGATGAGCCAACCGCGCATCTGGACCCAGCCACGGAACAGGCGGTGCTGGACAGCCTGCGCCGCCTCGCACTCGGGCGGACGGTCATCCTGGCCAGCCACTCCTCCGCGGCGCACGGCTTCGGCGGGCGGCGGCTCGACCTGCGCGACGGCAAGGCGGTTTCGGCGCGAGGTGTCGCATAATGACCGGACCGCTGTTCCGCATCATGGGCTTGTGGGGCCGCCAGACGGGCTGGCTGCTGGCCGGCCTGTTTGTGTCGTTGGCCGCTCTGGTGGCGGGGATCGGCCTGATGGCGGTCTCCGGGTTGACCATCGGCGCGGCGATCCTGGCCGGCGGGCTGGCGATGCCGGTGGTGCTGCGCGGATTCGGCGGCGCACGCGTGGCGCTGCGCTATGCCGAACGGCTTGTGACGCACGGCGCGACGTTCCGGGCACTCGCCGATCTGCGCGTGTGGTTCTTTGGCCGCCTGGCCCGGACCTCGGCCGGCGGCCTCGGGTTTCGCCAGGCCGGCGATGTGCTGGCGCGCCTGGTAGGCGATGTCGAGGCGCTCGACGGGCTGTATCTCCGCATCCTTCTTCCGCTGTCCGGCGCCGTGCTGCTGCTGCCGGTGCTGGTGCTGCTGATCGGGCATCGCGCGCCGGGCCTGGCGACCGAAATTGGCGTGCTGTTTGCCGCCGCCGCGTTCGTGCTCCCTTGGCTGGCGGCGCGCGCCTCCGCCCGCACCGGGTCGGGGCTCGCGGTCGAGGCCGGTGCGCTGCGGATCGCCGCCCTGGATGCCCTTACCGGATTGCGGGAGGTCAGAGCCTTCGCGGCTGAGGGGCGTATGCTCGCGACGGTGCAGGCTCGGGAAGCGGCGCTGCTGTCTGCCCAGCGCGGCATGGCGGACCGCACCGCACTGGCCGGGGCGGCATCGTTTCTGTGTGCGCAGATCGCCGTTCTGGCCGTGCTGATCGACGCCGGCGCCAGTCCCGCCGCGGCGATCGCCGGTGCATTTCTGGTTCTGGCGTCCTTTGAGGCCGTTGGCGGGTTGACCCGTGCCGGGGCGCTCGCGGGCCACGCCTCGGCCGCCGCGCGACGCGTGCTGGAAGCCGCCGATGCGCCCGTGCCAGTGCCAGACCCCGCCGATCCGGCTGCCATGCCGGCAGGGACGGCGCTGCGGTTCGAAAGCGTCGAGTTCCGCTGGCAGCCCGATCGGCCGCCGGTTTTCGAAGGCCTGACTCTAGATATTCCACCCGGCGCGCGCGTGGCCCTGCTGGGGCCGTCCGGCTCCGGCAAATCAACGCTGGCGGCGCTCGCACTCAAGGTGGTGGCACCCCGCTCGGGGCAGATCCGCCTCGGCGGGGTGGATATCGCGACGCTGCCGGCCGCTCTGGTCCGAGCGCGGATCGGCTGGCTGGGGCAAACGACGCATCTCTTTGACGACACGATCCGTGGAAATTTGCTGCTGGCAAGGCCCGATGCGGATGAAGCGGCGCTTTGGGGCGCACTGGATGCGGCGCGGATCGGCGATGTGGTGCGTGCCTTGCCGGACCGGCTCGATACCTGGGTGGGCGAGGGCGGCACGCGGTTTTCGGGCGGCCAGGGGCGGCGGCTGGTGCTGGCGCGGGCACTCCTGTCGCCGGCGCCAGTGCTCATCCTGGACGAACCCTGCGCCGGACTCGATGCGGAAACCGAACGGGCGTTTCTGGAGACGCTGAACGAGACGGCGGCAGGGCGGACGGTGATTCTGATCACCCACCGGCTGACCGGGGTGGAGCGGCTGGACCGGATTTTCCGGCTGTCCGGCGGGAAGGCCGTCGCGGCGGCGGGGTAGGGATCCGATCCCATACAGGAAAATGTTCTTGATAAGTTCCCGGTTATGTTATAAGAACAAAAAGAAAACACCCCCCAGCAACTCCCCCCCGAGCAATTTTCCC
>Ga0302320_10014523_pt1 | contig 16285 bp, 12 predicted proteins | sample Bog_T0_3_FD_202130 | JGI IMG/M metagenome (GOLD analysis project Ga0302320, IMG submission 202130) | Peat permafrost microbial communities from Stordalen Mire near Abisko, Sweden - Bog_T0_3 | ecosystem: Environmental > Terrestrial > Soil > Wetlands > Peat | place: Sweden: Abisko, Stordalen Mire... | reverse complement strand
GCGGGCGACCAGAATACATCGATTTTGTCTTTCAGCGTCCAGACGGGAAAAACCGCCTGTGAAAACAAAGTGCTTAATCCACGGGTATGAACTGCGCCGGTACGTACCTTCCACTGCTTCGGCAAGGGAAATCCAAGCTGGAAAGGCCGGTCGGAGTAGAGGAAGAAACGGTGAGGCGACTCGAGCAAAACGAATTCGCGCAGAAGATTCGCGGTGTACCGGCCAATTCCGCCATTAGGATGGGTGAGAGATCGCGCGTCCAATACAATATTCAGTATACGGTTCATTAGACCACCTTTGAGCTGTTATATCGTATCTCCTGCCTTACCGGAGTGGGATATGGAGAATCGAACCGCAATCAAAACTGGTACAGAATTGTCCGGATAACACCCTTCCATAGACCACAATCCTCATACGCTTCGCACAAGATTCTACTCTGGGAAGCCTTGAGATTGAAGGGCGGTTCAGTCAAAACAATCCCGCTCTTACTATTCATGAGTCGAATGCCTTGGATGTGGTCGTTGTCGAGGTTTGGCACAAAGCTTTCATAGAACGGTACGTGCTCTGTCAAAACCAGGAAGCGGAATTTAGATGGCAACTTAGCAACCACCTTGGAGACCTCGCTGTTGGATAGATGTTGGAGCACTTGTCGGAGGAAAACCACATCTCCGGACGGAAGTTCATCGTTGATGATATCCATAGCACGAAAATCGATGTCATCGTTTGCAAATTTCTTCTTGTTCCGTTCGATCAACCCGTCAACGACATCGACAGCGATGTACCTACCGCAATAAGGTCTGATTTGAGCGCCGATGGCAAAATCTCCACAACCCAGGTCCACGACATCAGACTTTTTACTGAAGGACTGCAAGAAGCCATTGACGGAAGAAACGTATATATCGACGATTTCAGTGCGATGGGAGCCCGACCCTGAATAATATATTTCTTTCGGTTCATTTGACTGTCCCCAGAGCCCTGCCTCATAGATCATCGTGAATGCATCCTTCACCGTGGCGCAACGGCGCAAACGTTGAATTCTTATAAATTCATTGAACCGTTTAATGGGCGTAGGGATTATTCTCCTGATGAACATTTTGAGTGTCGTCATTTCTATTCTCCGCAGGTTGTTTGAACTTGACCGGAATCTCATTTTCCAGCCGCTGCTTGACAGTCTACCGATACACGTTTCGCCTATTTCGCAAATGCTAGATCGCCGACAATCAGTGCCATCACTTCTGCGGCAGCCTTCTTCCAGTTGAATTGCTGCCCGCGAATTCTCGCCTTGTTCGCTAGCTCTGAACGTGTAGCCGGGTCTTCCGCCATTCGCCTGAGAGCCTGCGCGATTGCATCTGTGTCGCAGGGATCAACGAGCAGTGCCGCGTCTCCGGCAATCTCTGCAACTGATGAACTGTTACTTGCAATTAACGGAATACCCCATTGCATGGCTTCGACCAGCGGCAGTCCGAATCCCTCATAGAGGGAGACCATAACCAATGCCTGTGCATGCGCATAAAGCGCGCGAAGTACAGTGTCATCTGCATTCTGGATCACATGCACGCATGACTGCAAATCGTTTGTCTGGATAAAATCAATCACGCTGAAGCCGCCCCATTGATAAGTGCCTGCAATCACCAAATCAATCAGGCAAGAACTGAGCTTCCGGTATTGAATATAGGCCTGCAACAGGCGCTTTAGGTTCTTGCGTGGCTCCATGCTGCCAACAAACAGAAAATAGGGGTTAGATACCGGACAGTGGCCGGTAGCTCCGTCTGTCCTGAGGTTGGACGCCTCATAGACGACATCGATCTTACCTCTGGCTTGAGGATAAAACTCCAGCACCTCGGAACGCGTGAATAGTGAAGCAGCGATGACTTGATCGGCAATACGAATCGACAGGGGTATCAGCAGCCCTTCAGTGGCACGATAGCGTCGCGGGACTATTTGTGGAAGGCGCTTACAGACTACGTCGTGTAAAGTAAACACCTTCCTCATGTTTGACGGTAATAGTACCGGTAGATGGTTAATTGGCGACCAGAATACGTCGATTCCATCCTTCCGCGCCCAGATGGGGAAGATCACCTGCTCAAATGTAGTGCGCAGCCTGTGACTGCGAAGGCTAGCGGTTCGCACCTTCCAGCGCTCAGGCAAAGGGAATTGAAGCTGGAAAGGCCTGCTAGAGTAAAGAAATATCCGGTGAGGCGACTGCTGTGCCGCGAATTCGCGCACGAGATTCGTAATGTACCGGCCAATTCCGCAATTTGGAAACGCCAGGAAAGAGGCATCTATCGCAATATTCAGCACCGTGCTCATCAGCAAGCTCCTAAACTCTTTTTAACTGCTCTTGCAGCATTACCCGCGGACCTGATGCCGGTCTTCCCGGGCAACAAGGAAATCTCCCCTCAGGATTCTTCTCACCTCCCAAGTTTGCACAACGACGATGAAGATGAGGTAGGAGACGATAGTCGCCAATACAACCCCCGCCGCCCCCATGGTCTTGACCCAGTGAATGGATAGGGCCAGGTTAGCCACCGCGGTGAGCGATGAAAAGATTACTTGTTTACTCACTCGTAAGGCCGCTCCCACCAGGTAGAATTGATTGTTCGTGACCTCGAAACCCGCCTAAGTGGAGACGTACCAGCATGCAGGCAGCCGCACGGACGGCAAAAGAGCAGTGTTATCCTCGTCCAGTTGGTGCGGAAACACCGTCTGCTCCCGTGTGGCGCTGACTCGCCTTTTGTTGTAGAACGTGAATTCCATAATCTTTGGCACTTCAACCGCGCCTCTTCGTGCCACCTCTGCGATGCAGTTATTGGGATGAATATGGACGACGTGGAAGAATTTCAAGATCTTTTCAAAACACGACGACATCAAAGTAAAGGAAAACGGGTCGAACAGCTTATCCAGGTCGTGAAACTCGATGACCATGATTCTGAACTGATCGAGCAGACTGTCTGGAGTATTGAAGATCACCTCGTACTCGAAGCGCTCGATATCCATCTGTAGAATCATGTCGCCCGGATAATCCTTGAGGTACTTATCCTTCCAGGACTGGAGCGTAAAATATGGATCTCGGTCCGAGGCGCCCAGAAACTTCTTGTCGAAGATGAACTCCGGCCTGGCGATCGGCGGCGCCCCGACGGAATAATCTGCCAGAAACGACTTGATATGCAGGTCCGCCAGGTGATTCTCGAAGTCTGAAACGGTATTGACCCCGGGTGAGAAACAATACTCGATTCCTTCCAGGTCGTTGGGGATCAGGTAGGCTCCGTCTCCTGCTTTTCCAATGCGAATCAATTCTTTCCCGCAATCCATGGGCCGCAGTTTTTCTATGAGGCCAAGCACCTCGGCAGCCGGGGTCTGTCTCGAAACGTTATAGCCCAAGGCGAAAAGACCGATCCGGATTCTTCTGAGAATTCCTTGCTGGTTTCTGTTCATCGTTGAGATCGCATCTCCCTTAGCGTCTGAATGCCGGTTGCCGTGACTGTCAGTAGCTCCCTGTCTTGAGCGATTATCCGGAATCTTCTTTTCAGTACCGGTTCTAGAGCGTGTTTCAAAAACATTTCCGTTCAACTCCCACTGCTCTTCCGTCAATAGCTTCTGCCGCTTCTTCATAACAGAAGCTTAACACTGCATTCGCCTCACAGGTAAGTGCTTAACTTGAGGCCGAACCCATTTTTGAAACAAGCTCTAGACAAGATTCTTATACGGATATTCATCACCTGTTTACTTGACCATTTAGAGCGTTGCGTCAGCATATCAATAAATCTGTGTATACGTTCTCACTCTCCCCAAGTGTGCGAAATAGGTTGTCAAATGCCTCAAAAGATATTCGCCTAGGGAATGCATCCGAGCCCAAGTCATAAAATACTTTATACCCCGCCTGTATAATGGCTTGCTTAAGTAATGGATATGAACCGTTGCGATTCATTGCGTATGGCCAAAACTCAATTACCAAAGGAGTTTGTTTTTCCAAAGCTTTTTTGGCGCCCATTAACACGAATGCCTCGAATCCTTGCGTATCCATCCAAATGAGTGTTTGACTAGAATCTACATCTCCAACCACTACATCGAATGGTTCTGCCTTGACTCTTATGCTTTTCCTTTCCGCTTCGTCGAATAGCCCATTGCTGTCAGATACTTTGATGCGATGATCACCGTAGTTAACTTCGGACAATTCGAGGACGAGTTCATCGCCAACTTTAGACCCTAAAGCCAGGTTATGAGGGATTATCTTGTTTGCCAGACCGTTGATGTTAATGTTTGCTACAAGAAGAGAGTAGTTTAGTGGTTCCGGTTCAATAGCAATCGCGCACTGGAAAATATTGCGTTTTATAGCAGGAATACATATTATTCCTATGTTTGCGCCAACGTCAACAAGAAGCGTCTTTCGAAATTGTTTGTCAAGCAAAGAGAGTACTCTGTCAAACTTGTGGAATTCGCATGAGCCGGTTATAAACACATCACGAGAAATGGCTCTATCATTCGATGGGACCAATAATCTCTCATTGCCAACATTTGATAATAGCAGTATATTTTCTGGAGCAGAATCAAATATCCATCCACGAAAGAGTTTGCTCGCAGAAAGAAGCCGCCAGTAAAACTGCCTTACAAAGGCCCTTGCCAACAATCCCAGAATAAAGCGTATCTTCTGCGTTAACATCATAATGTCTCTCCTCCCGCTGCGTTCCAGCATCGCCATATGGTGACACCATTCAATGAAGTGTTGCGAAACAGCAACTTTTCAGCACAATCCCTCTTATCCGAAAGGCGCAATGTGCTTTCTCGGCAACAGTCAAGATATCACAGTTGCCTCCCTCGCGATTCCTTTACTCTTTTTACCCGCAATCTCCATTTTAAAACAGATTCCCTGTAATTGTTTGCCTGTTGAAGCAAATTGCAAGACTAACGCGATGATTTCAATGGAAAAGCTGGGCGATTCGCTACCGTCCTTGCGTTGCCTGCCTCATCGGGAGCCCTCACCTGGGCGTAGGATCCTGCTGTCGCCGCACAGCGAGGAAATCTCCCCTCAGGATTCTTCTCACCTCCCAGGTTGTCACAGCGACAACGAAGATGAGGTAGGAGACGATAGTCGCCAACACAACCCCCGCCGCCCCCATGGTCTTGACCCAGAGAATGGATAGGGCCAGGTTAGACACTGCGGCGAGCGATGCAGCGATTGCTTGTTTACCTACCCGGAAGGTTGCTCCCATCAGGCAGGATTGGTTGGTAGTAAAGACACAGATTACGACCCACACACACATGAGCTGGACTAGCAACGTGCTGGGAATGGCTGCCGGGCCGGCCCAGAGGCGAATGACATCCCGTCCCGCATACAGCATGGTTGAGCATCCGAATGCAAGAACAGCGGCGGTAATCCATCTGACGCGATTGTAGGTCGATCTTATCCAAGCGAGGTGCCCCTTGGCATAGGCCTCAGAATACGCAGGCCATAACGCAGGAATGATCATAGTTTGTACGGCCATCATGTAGCCCATGAGCCGCCACGTGATGGCATACGGGGTAACCTGGGCTGGATTGAGGTAGTGAGAGATGACCAGGTTGCCGCTGGAGAAGACGATCAGTGCGGCCATCTGAATGACGAAGAACTGGATTCCAGTAGAGAAAATTCTGCGGATGTAACCAGGGTTTACTTGCCGTGGCCAAGGTTTCATCCACGGCTTGTGAAAGAGACAAATCCAGAGCAGGCAAGCCGCATTTGCCGCTACAGAGGAGCCCGCAAACCCGGCTACCAAGAGAGGCAGGGTCCCATGGGAATAGACCACCGCAAGGACGACTATGAGGCTCAAGACGCTTCCGGCGGCGACAAAAAGATTAGATACGTGCAGTTCCTGGTAGCCGCCGAGGACCTTGGTTGCGAGACTGGTGGGGAGGGCCAAAAGGAACACCATGAAAGCCGCCGCCATCGCGAGGGAGGTCTCGTTTGCCAATGCCGGATCTTGAACATGGAAGATGGATATCCAAGGAATGAAGGGCCATAGAATCCACCCCACAAGACCGAGCAGCGCTGAAATTCCTAAAACAATCCAGAACGCTGTGGCAAAGTAGGTTGCAGCCAGTTCCTTATTGCCAACTGCGTATGCCTCAGAGATCAGATTTGTCAGAGTACTTGCAATGCCGATGTCGAACAGAAAAAACATGGTAACGACGCTGCTTATCGTAATCCATAGACCATAGCCCTCAGCTCCCAAGTATCGAACGGTCAGCGGTACAGTAATTACACTGACCACAACGCTGGTTCCCTTCCCGAAAAGAGCAGTCAGGGACGCAGCCGCGATTCCGCGGAATCGTCTTTTCGACTCTTGAGAGTTTTGATCGTGAGGCGCCGCAGCGGCCTCAGCAAGGGCGGTAGGAGTCATAATGGATTCCACTCAGAACATACGGGGCAGTATCTCCGGAATAGCCCCCGCTTGATGAAATGAAGCTTCGCATTGCTTACGGGCACTAATTCCAGGTTCCCCAAATACGCCGAGGGAAGTTCAAAGCAAACCCAGCCAGCAAGCCTGCTATGGTGGCTCGAATGACGACATGACCGGGCGATTCGGGAAGAATCGTTTGCCGGGAGCCTCTGCGCGGGAGCAACTAGCGGGAGAAGCGTTCCCTGCCTAACCTGCCATTCGCCTAGCGGTCGGCGCGCAAATGGTCGACAGCTTGAGTCAATTCTGTGCTGCGGCATCGCGGCGCCCTATAGACCGCAGAATCGCCAATCCGGCCGCTTTTGCCGGGTAAGAGTCGTCAGTAAGTTCCCATAACTTACCCGCGACAATCCATGCGATTCCGCCGAGAGTCGAAAACATAAGGCCGACCAGGATGACGATCGACCGGTGCGGAAGGGACTTCTTTTCCGGCAAGTTCGGCGCATCCAGCACCCTGATGGAGGGGATCTCTTTCGCTTCCTGAACCTTGGCCAGCTCGTATTGCTTAGTTAACGTCTCATAGATAGTCTCTTGCATAGCCACTTGCCGGTTCAGATCGTAATAAGTCAATCCCAGCAGTGGCAACTTCCGGATGGATGGAAACAATTGGTCAGACTGCAGAGTCGTACCATCCAGGTCTTCTCCCGCGCCATTCATCTTCCGCAATTGACTTTGTAGCTCATTAATGCGCCCACGCGCAGTCCGCACACGCACATTGTCATCGCTATACTGAGCTTTCAATCCGGAAAGCTCGGTCTTGGCCGCAATCAACTCGCCTTGCAGCTTTGACGCCGCCTCTATCGTCGCCTGGCCTTGCTTTTGAATATCCATTGTGGCGTTGCGGCTCGAGAACTGGCTCAATGCACTGGAACTAACATCAAGATCTTCCTTGATGGATTTCAGCCTTTGCTCCAGAAAGACGCGCTCGCGGCGGGCAGAGGAGGTGCTCAAGCTGTTTACGAGTTTATCCAGCTCCTCGATGTAAGCTCCTGCGATGTCGCGCGCACGGCCTGGATCGCGATCCGTCACACTAATGCTGATGATTCCGCTCTTCTTGTCTTCCACGATCACGGTGCTTTTCAGCAGTATCTTGCCGGCGTCGAAAAAGAGATTACTATGGTAGACCTTGCGCAGGTCAAAGCGATTGATGATATCGTCCAGAGTGGTGCGGCTGCTGAGAATGCCGATACAAGTTGCCCCAGGCGTTTTCTGGTTCATGAAGCCTCCCGAGCCGCCAACTGCCATGAGGCCGCCTCCCATCCCGGACAACGCAGTAAGCGTGGAAGAATTTGCGAAGGTCTGGTTATCGGGCGGCATCAATTGGGCGGTGGAGGTGTATTGCTTTGGAATCAGGAACGCCATGCCGATCGAAGCCAAAACGCCCAAGCCAATTACCTTGACCAGCCAGCGGCGGCGCTGCCAGACGGCAGCCACTAGCTCGGCACTCGGGATTTCAAAAACAGATGTATTGTCGGCTACATCTTGATGCTGTTCATCTGCTGTACTCAATGTTCCGTCTCCAGCGCGGTGTAAACCCAGTTCATTCTGGTTCTTGGTTACAGGTGACTTCACCCATTCATCCCGGCTGATATCAGAGAGTTCCTGAAAGAGCGAGGGGGAGGGTTGCCGCTGACATAAGCTGCGTCATGCCCATTATATTTTGCCAGACTTGTGAAGTACCAATAAGCTTCTCGGGGACGAAAACGGTATCGCCGGGCCGCAATTTGAGGTTCATCAAATTACCGCCAGACCAGCTATTCCCGTGTGCCATGATTGACCCGTCGGCGCGCAAGACATAAATGTGTTTCTTGTCGCCATAGCGTGTCGCCCCACCGGCTTTTCGCAAATACCAGCTTGTATCTCGGCCCGACATGTAGCTTATCGCTGTTGGGTTATATACCTGGCCATTAATCATCACAAAATTAGGTCGCTTGGGAATGACCAGCGTGTCGCCTGCGCGCATTTCAATATCCGCCGATGTGTTTTCCCATTTACTGATGTCCTGAGAAATGTTGATGACCAGCCGGCCGCTGGCGGGATGGCTGCGAAGTGTCGTGAGAACACGTTGTCGCTGCTGCTGAAGTGACTGCTGCGTAGCTGATTGTGCCAGCTCGGACATTGTACCTGGCGTAAAAGTGATTGGAGTCGTTTCGATTCGTTCAATCATCTGTGCGCGGGCTTGCTCGCTCAGTTCGCGAACCTGCACACGCTCCAGGACGGCGGCGGCCGGATACGCGCTCTCCCTGTAGCCGCCGGCGCGCTTCAGCACGGAGCTAAGGCGCTCTCCCTGTTCAATCCCGTAGCTGCCGGCATGTTCGACCTCACCATTTATCGTCACCGACGAACCGATATCCTGCCAGCCGGACAATCGCCGAATGCTGACGACGTCGCCGGGCTTTAGCACTATATCTGCACTTTTGTCGCCTTCAAGCGCTTTCTCGACTGCGACGGTGCTATGGTTGACCAACACCTTCTGCCCGTTCTGAACTACATAGCTGGAGAGATCGGCTTCATCCCGATAGGCACTGCGCTTAAACCCTCCTGCCATGCGCACCAGCGCAACCAGCGTCATACCTTGAGACATGGGAAACTCGCCGGAGCGAAGGACTTCCCCCTCGATATAAACCTTGGGTGAATCGATCTCATACCGGCTGAAGATGTGGATTAGATCGAACGGGCGAAGTGCGATTGATTCGTTACCGATCAGCACGTCAGGCAAACTGAAGCTAATGGTCTCCGGCCGGAAGTCCGGCGGCTGTAAACGAATGAGTTCTGCGTGATCGGCAGGTTCCGGCATCACGTCTTGGTATGAATGCAAAAGATCACTGATGGTCATTCCATCCCGGTAGGGATACTTTCCTGGACGATAGACATGCCCTTCAAGATAGACTGCCTGCTCGTTGTAGGGCAATATCTGAGAAATTACGACGTCATCCCCGCCTTGTACATGGAAATCGGCCAGTTTCTGTTTCATAGCTTCCGCGTTGTCCGGAAGTTGCAAATTGAACATGGTGCGGCGCTGGTGGGCTTCAATTCGTTCAACATTGATCTGTTTCAAGCTCGCAGATACCAGCACTCCACCTGCGAGATCGAGTACCTGGTTCAATCCTTGCTCGCCGTTTAGCTCGTAAATCGCGGGACGATGCACCATCCCTTCTACCGTAACCTGCGAACCTACCGGCGGCACCAGGATGGTATCGCCCGGCAGCAAGCGGTCGACGTTCGAGCGAACACCTCGCAGCAAGAAATCGTAAAGGTCAATTTCACGGACCAGATCTTTGCCGCGATACTGACGCAGGATACGTAGTGACCCGCGGCTGGTTGGACCACCGGCGGCGTACAAGACGCTCAGGGGCGTGGACAAAGAACTGACGTCATAGGCGCCAGGCCGCTGCACGTCGCCAACCACATACACGCGAACTGTGCGGAGCCTGCCCAGAGAAATTTCGACATGCTCATTCTGAAACTGTGTGCTGAGCACTCTTTGTATGGCGCTCTGCGCCTGGGCAATCGTGAGTCCGTCAATTGTGATAGTGCCTGCCTCAGGGAGCGCGATCTGACCCTGGCGGTCAATCATCAGGCTGAGACGATCAGAGTGGCCACCCCACAGGTTCACAACGACGTTGTCTCCTGTCCCAAGCACATAATCAGGGCCGACAGGAAGATCCATCGGAAGTTCGTTTGTGTTACCCGTGCCGAGAAGAAAGGCGTCGCTGCCGAAGCGCCGCAGCCTGCCTCCAGCGGATGGAATCTGAGTATAGAGATCATACAGCGAGGGCACATCCCCATAAGGGCTGGGCCGCTGTACCACCTGGGGTTCGTCCTGATGGGTATCGACGATAGCTACTGCTGGCGGCGTCATGCGCGGACCTGTTGCATGGGCGCCACTACTCTGGGCATATAATGCCAGGCATGCGATACTCTGGACGGGAGCTTGGGGATCACAACTCGGAGCTTCTGCTGGGGTTTCACTACTCGGAGCGGATGTTTGGGTGGATCCCGTAGCGTTACTGCTCGGGGCATTTGCATGGGCGCTACTGCTCGGGGCATTTGCTTGGGCACTACTGCCCTGAGCAGCTACTTGGGCGCAACAACTCCGGGCAGCGCTAACGCCGCAAAGCAAAACGACCAATCCAAAAGCAAACAGGAGATCGCGGACTCGGTTCCATCGAGGCCTGGAGTCAGAACTCTCGCTACAATGACTTGCTCGGTTACCCATTTTTTACCTTTCAACCCTTTTGAGTGCCGTTAGGCGCGCATGATGAGACTGGCTAGTTCCAGAACCCGGTTCCGGCAAAAACCACACCGATGGCGCGTAGGACGTTCTTGAAATCCAGCCACAGGCTCCAGTCCTCGATGTAGGCAACATCCAGCGATACATAGCTGTCAAATAATCCAGTTACGAGGGCGATCCGCTCTGTGTCAGCCAGGATTCTCCTCTCCGATCGGCGTAACGGGTGATGGATAGACCGGCGCCCTTGGAACGAGCATATCCAGCCAGAATTTCGTGTGTGCATGGCACGTTTCCATGCTATTTGAATAGACGGGCTTGTGGCTATCGATCAGGGGGTATATTCCGGGATGCATCAACACCGTCATTGTCAATGCAGATGTCAAGATTGTGGGATCCAAGTCACGAATTTTCCCACTCTTGATGTTCATCTCCAAATAGTGATTGATTGTCGAGAAAACAGGCGAGAGAAACTCTAAGCAGAATTCGTCCGCCTTCGTGTGCAACTCAATGAATGCAACCACAATCAGCCTAAGCAGCTCCGGCCGGTAGTTAACTGTATCTGCGAGCATCTCGATAATCTTTGGCAAGACCACTTCTGGAGAGTCGCATTGCGTTATCCCCTTCAGTACGTCTTGGCGAAACTTTAACCCTGCAAAATACGAGCGGAGAGACGACCAGAAGAGTTCTTCCTTATTATCGAAATGCCGGAAAAGTGTGTTTTCACTCACGTCGGCAAGGCGGGCTATCTCACGAGTGCTCGTTCCGTAATATCCCTGACGTGCAAACAGCTTGCCTGCTGCCTGGAGAATCTTGTCTCCCCTCACTGAGTTTTTAGGCGTAACTGGCATTTTACACATACTCCACGCCACAATTACAGGGCATCGGCAGCCTGCACGGGGCATTGTTCATTTACCGTAAGATCATTGCTATGCCGGACCTAAGGGGGCCACGAATCGACGTCACAACCGGGTTGTACAGTTTGATTCTGACGCGCCGAATTCCTTGAGGCTCATTTTCTGCCTGACCTTGAATCTGGATGGTCACAGAAAGAAGCGATGGAGGAGGCGAACTCCTGGAACAAATTAAGCTGTAAAACTCTTGAATCAATACGATACAACCAGAGCCGGTTGCTCAACCGGCATACTTGCACATGAACCTGCGCGGATGCACCTAACCCCTCCGGGACTTAGCGTCATAGACATCCCGTTTTATGCGACTATCGGTTCCAGGTCTTCAGCGTCTACCCGGATAGCGGCATGCTGATTAATCGATTCAATTGTCAACACGAACCGCATGCTATTGCTCTTTCTTACAAGAGTTCCCTGAATACCCTGCATCACGCCGCTCTTGATCCGAACGGTTTCGCCGATAACAAGATCGCGAAACGGTTCGATCCGTTGCTTACAGAAATCAGAGCGCAGAAACTCGACCTCGGAATCCGGAAGGGGGACAATCTCTCGTCTGTTGCCCACAATTTGCAGCACTCCGGGAGACTGGAGAACCTTCACCCGTTCTCCGAGACTAATGCGTACAAAGAGGTACGTTGGGAACAGCGGCAGGATAAGCTTTATCCGTTGCCGGTTCTTCCAGACACGGACGGTTTCATAAGTAGGGAGGAATGACTCAATCTCCCGCATCTGAAATTGCTTCAGTGCCGACTTTTCGTGTTGTGGAACAGTGTGAACTGCATACCAATTGCGATCATGCGCAGCACCCATGATTGCGGGGTTCTGAGAGACTAGACCGCCGAATGTTAGACCTGTCGCCAGTAGATTCACCCGAAGCCTATGATTTAACCGGAGCGTCGCACAAATGACAGAGAGCAACGTCCTGGGTACGCATAAAAACTGGAGAATGAAATACTTGCCGCCTTGTTGGGCATCGAAATGCGCATAGCTCCGCCTACCTGACTTAGCAAACCAACTTAACGCTAAGCCCCACATTCAATCATCAGCAGACCATACAACCGTCACACAGGGCCAATCAATGCCCATCGCAAAATCATCCAGCGCCGAAAAACACTCTTGCGTTAGTCCGTCAGCAACACAACTTTTAAAAGTGGGCCTGCGTATGGGGTTGGCAAACCTTGACTTGCGATTGGTGTTATCGTAAGCCAGTACCGCCATTTGTGCAAGCACTAAATTGTGAAAATTTAGCGTCAATGATCGTTGGTAACGGATCATCCGTAACTTGTGGCTCTTTATTACTAAATAAATGTATCGCTGTAAGTATTGTACAATCAATTAGTTGCCGCGCAATCCGAGAGCGAGCTACATTCGCAGAAAGGCGAGCAATGAGTAGATTCCTTGGTTTTGTGCCCCGGCAAACGGGCTCAAAAGCCTCCCAGCGGCATTATGAATGCACTTGCTGCCACTGATTCCTTCTACATAGAAAATGGCCGGATTTCGCAACAATTGGGCCGTGTATCAGCATTGGCTCAAACTGGCTTCTGGGCTGGCAGAAGAGCGTGTCGGCCGCCTCAGCACAGATTGGACTGCCTCCTGACACAAAGTGTAAACGATAACAGCCGGCTGAAGTAGCTGGTGGCTGAGTGAAGCCTGGACAAGACTATGCTTCAGGATGTGTTGCTAAAAATAATGGTGAAGCCGTTGTGGCGGCGGCCACTGATCGATTATCTGCGCGGCCAGTATCCACTGGCTCTCCTCCCTGAACGAGGCAACACAACTTATCGAGACCTGGCGACGAGGATACAATGGGAGTTGTCCTCATAGATCTTTCGGAGAGAGAACTCCGAGCGAATTCGCCAGCCATTTCGCGGCTAGCCGTGAAATGGCTGCAACTTAAACCAGCCGAAGACTCTCATTGCGGGTGGTAAAAAAGGGCCGTGCCCATCACCACGAATGCTTCCTATCCGCTGTACGGCACGGTTCCTTACTCGGCATGATACGGAGCATCGAGTCTCTCACGGAAAGGATGCCATGAGTTCCAGCAAGGGATTGTCAGTTGCCTCGGCAGATGAGAGTATCGCCGTTCCTCCAGCTCCCGGAATGACGGCGCCGGAGCCGGAAACCGGGCGATCATCCGCGGCGCCTCTTGCTATCTGGTGCATCATCGCTTTTCTGGCGGCATTGGGCTGTCTGGGCCTGCAGCACGAGATTTCTACCCTTTGGGTGATCTGGACCACCGATCCTCTGCGGTCCATCGGAATGTTGATTCCTTTGGCCAGCATTGTGCTGACTCTCCGCGTCTGGCGGCAGACCGGTTGGGAGATGCGGGGAACATGGTGGGGCTTGATGGTCATCGGGCTCTCGTTCTTTCTGAGCATTCTCCGGCAAAAGATGATGCTCTCGGGCTTGTTTGGAAACATGAGCGTCTCATTCATCCCGATTGTCTTGCCCGTCTATCTTTATGGCAGCGGAATCGTCCTGCTGTTTGCCGGAACTCGCGTGTGGCGGCGGGCATGGTTTCCCCTGGGATTGCTTCTACTTTCCCAACCGGTGCCGAACCTGGTCAACCCATTGATTGATTTGCCGCTACAGGCGATCTCGGCCCAGGTCGCGCGCTCCTTTGCCACGCTGATCGGATTTGCGCCCACAACTCCGCAGTTGCATCTCATGTTTGCGCCGAACTTCGGCATGTTTATCGCGCCCGGATGCGATGGAATACGCGGCGCGGTCACCTTGGGATACGGGGCTTTGATTATTGGCTATCTAAAGCGTGTCTCCCTTCGCCGATGGGCAGCGTACGTGATCGGCGCGGTTCTGCTGGCATACTTCTTCAACTTCACTCGGCTCTGCGTCCTGGTTCTCTATTACCGGGTCGCTATAGGTCATCCCGGGCTGGAAGGCGTTGCGAAGCAGGCCGATTACGTTATCGGGTCCTGCCTGTTTCTGGTAGCCGTGCTGCTTTTCCTTGGGATGGTGCGCCGGAAAGAGGGTGACGCGACCGCGGAAGGCAACGCGCATGTCAGCGAAGAATTCACGGCGGGGTTCATGCCGCGCGCACAAAGACTCTGGTTGAAGTGCACCGCATTCGCGCTTATGGTGCTGGTGACCTTATCGCTGCCGGTCTCCTCGCTCAGAAAAATCGGAAAGGCTTCAGCCACGCCCGTTTCTTTCGCCGAACGTATGCCAAAACGGGTGGGGAACTTTGCGTTGACCAGGACGTGGTATGAACAGCAGGGCGGCACAATAGTTTTGCAAGCCGGCGCCTACTCTGCGCCAGGATCAGACGAGATCATCCTCGGCGTCTGGGTTTCGCCGAGTTTCCAAGTTCACGACGCGAATGTATGCTGGCTGGCGCGCGGCCAACGGCCCGATCTTCTGACCAGCAAATCGTTCGTCACAGCGCGGGGAAATTCCGATGAGATCAACACTGGATTTTACAACGACGGAATCACCGACAGCATCGTGTTGAACGCATACTGCACTCCGGCGTCATGCTCGCAATTTCAGCATGCCGCATCCGGGGGCCATTTTGGATTCCTGTTTATGCGGCCGCAGTTGGGGCAATTGGCAGGGGCGGAAGGGCATCCTGTTTCCTTCATGATTCGGATCGACAAACTCCACACAGATGTGCCGAAGAACGCGACTTACGACAATCTCACCTCCGAGGCACGGAGTTTTATGACGGGCCTGGACCCGAATGCCCTGAGCCGGGCTTTTCAGTAGCCGGAACGTGGTCCGCGCGGTTTGTCTAAGTGAATGCGCGGCACGCCCCATGCAGGATTTTCAACGACCAAGCGAAAGATGAGATCGGCTTCTTATTTAGTCGGCTCCTCGTCCTCATCTTTGGGATCGTAGTTGTCACACGTATCGCGCCGATTGCAGCTTACGCAATCGCTGGGTTCGCAAACTTCCTTTTCAGGGGCCATTTCGTCGCCTCCATGGGTGACAGTCATGGAGTGCACAATATCGGTATTCTTACGTTCGGAATCGCGATCGATATTCTGCGAGGCGATTTGGACGGCGTAGAGGAGCAGGCCGGTGCGGCGCGCATCGCTGCGGGAGCTGAGAAAGGCCGCTGTGATCTTGGAGATGGCTACCTGGATGGAGGCAGAATCCTCCAGCAGAGGGAGCTGGAGGTCATCAAATTTGATGTAATTTGGTGCGGCCATCATATGCGTGCGTTCGTGGAAATAACAATAAGCCGATCCGAGTAGAGCCGGAGATTGGCATCGTTTCCCGTTGAGCTTGATATGGCGACATAGCTGGTACATCGGATACCCCCACCCCTATTCTTGGATGCAAAATCCTTGTTTTCTTGAAGTTACAGACGGGGTTGCGCTGTAAAATCGTCAAAACAAAGGAGTTCCCTGCAAAATCGTCCAGGATAAGGAGTTACGGGCCGTTTTGGCCTCTGCCGGCAGCTTTCGGCTGACAGATGGCGCGAAAAGGACGCCCAGGACGATGTCTGAAGGAAGACTTCTGGGATCATTGTGCAACGAAGGACGGTAATTATCTGCAAAGGCTTGCCGCCCGGACGGACGCGCTTCGCGGCATGGGTTCGTGGAATCCCCGGTCCCCAACTGCGTGGGGCGAGGGGCACTTGGCATAACCAAGGAATTGATATACATCAGCATCCTACTATGATATAGTTATTGTATATCATCGGAGGCATTATGCGCACACTCATTGATATTCCGGAAGACGATCTC
>Ga0302320_10014521_pt1 | contig 16286 bp, 17 predicted proteins | sample Bog_T0_3_FD_202130 | JGI IMG/M metagenome (GOLD analysis project Ga0302320, IMG submission 202130) | Peat permafrost microbial communities from Stordalen Mire near Abisko, Sweden - Bog_T0_3 | ecosystem: Environmental > Terrestrial > Soil > Wetlands > Peat | place: Sweden: Abisko, Stordalen Mire... | reverse complement strand
TTTATGGCCGCAAATATCCGGGCGCCGGTCTGGGTTTGACTATTGCGCGGCAAATCATTGAGAATTACGGCGGGTCAATTACTGTAGAACCCAGCGCCGAAAATGCAGTTCAAGGCGTCGCGTTGGTATTTACTTTGCCGGAGGCGTGAAGAGCCTGAGTCAGCTATTGGCCGCGCCTTTAGCCTTACCGGCGCTCGCCATCTGTCCTAACTTATTGTGCAAGGTCCGAACACTGATCCCGAGTATCTCGGCGGCCTGAGTCTTGTTGTTGTTCGTGCGTTTCAGAACCAACGAGATATAGGCCTCTTCGATTTCCTCCATAGAGGCGCCGGTACGCACGTGGATTGAATCGCCAATTTCACTGATGGAACCCGGAGCAGCCCCGTTCTGTGCCGCCTCCGGTGTAGTCTCGCGGGTGGGAGGTTGACGATCGATCATGTCTCCATCAGCAACGGCCGGATGTTCAGTCGCAGTGGGGTCTCCGGGAAGGTGTTTTGAGGTAATCAGGCCTTCGCCCGCCATGATGACAGCGCGTTCCAGGACGTTGCGCAGTTCTCGGATATTGCCCGGCCAGGAGTAGCGCTCGAATCTGGCGAGAACGGACCGGTCGAGACCGGCTACGCGACAACCGTGCTTCTTATTCAGCTGGGTGAGGATGGCTTCCGAAATCGGAGCGATATCACTCTTGCGATCGCGCAAGGGCGGCAGAGCGATATGGAAAACGTTGAGCCGGTAATAGAGATCTTCGCGCATCAGCTTATCGCGAATGGCATCTTCCGGGATTTTATTAGTGGCGGAAATGACGCGGACTTCGACGGGAAGATCCATCTTGCCGCCGAGACGCCGTACCTTGCGGTCTTCGAGAACGCGGAGAAGCTTCGATTGGGTAGCGATGGGCATATCGCCGATTTCATCGAGAAAAACTGTTCCGTTATTGGCCTGTTCGAAGCATCCGATGTGACGTTCGAGGGCACCGGTAAATGCGCCTTTTTCGTGGCCGAAAAGCTCGCTTTCAATCAGCGATTCGGTGAGGGCGGCGCAATTGATGGCGACAAAGGGCCCGGGTGCGCGCGGGCTCAGGCGATGGAGGGCGCGAGCTACGAGTTCTTTTCCGGTACCACTTTCGCCGGTAATGAGGACGGAGGCGGAAGTGGGAGCGACCTGACTAATGAGCGCAAAAATCTGCTGCATGGCGGGCGAACTGCCCACCAGATCGCCAAGAATGCCGTGATAACTCAGCTGGCGACTCAGCAACGCGGTCTCTTCCATGAAATGATTCTGGGCGGCGGCGCGTTCGATGAGAGCGCGAAGAATGCCGGATTGGACTGGTTTTTCGAGGAACCAGAAGGCCTTCAGATCATGGACAACTTCAATAGCTTTTTCGATACTGCCAAAACCGGTGAGCACGATGGTAGGAGTGCGGTCCCCGCGCTCTTCGAGCTTGCGGAGTAATTCAAACCCGTCCATACGGGGCATCATTAAATCAGTAAGAATTACGTCGGCGGGAGACTCGGCCTGCAGATCAAGGGCTTCCTGCCCATCGCGAGCCTGGAGGGCGGCGAAACCGAGGGAAGACAACATAGCCGCGAGGACGGAGCGCTGCCGTTCATCATCGTCAACAACGAGAACGCGCGCCAGATTGGGGTTATCCATTCAGATACAAGTGTAGCGGCAAATCCCACGGGAGGCTTACGGCTACCAGTCAAGAGAGGCGCCGAAAAGCTCCCCGGAATATTTTGCGCACTCGAACCTATTTGGATTCAGTGATTTCGGTTCAGTACTAAAACGTACTAAGATACTGCCTGGCGATAGGCTTGCCGGCCCGCGTCAACGGCCTCGACTACGCCTTTTTTCTGGCGGGCTGCCACGTCTTTGCTTTTTTCGAACAAATCAGCGGCGGAACCGCGCAATTCGTTCACGCGGTCCCGGATGGGTGCAGTCTGCCGGAGCGTCTTAGCAAGCAAGGTCTGGTTGCGGCGGTGCGCCCGAACGGCAAAGTACCCGGCTACGCCAAGGCCAATGCCAACTCCAACGAATAAGCGGGGAGAGTAATTGGAAGTCATAACTCAGATTCAGCACGTTAGCCTCCATGTGGCTTTTTTGAGTTTCAGACTGTGAGTTTCAGACCGGTGGCAGCGCGGATGCCTTTTGCAAAGGTGCTGATGCCGCGAAAGAAAGACGGCACAACAATTTTTTACGAGGAGGCCTTAAAGCCATGAACCGCTATAAATCTTCAGCAGCAATATCGTTCGCTCTTTTAGCCGCGACGTTTACCATTTCTTCAAACGCGCGAGCCGCCAGTTCCACGGAATGGACTAAGCGGACCTTCATAACAATCGATCAGCCGATGGAAGTCCCGGGTGGTACGGTCCTGCAACCGGGCCGCTATCTCATGAGACTACTGGACTCTCCGTCCGAACGCCACGTAGTTCAATTCATGAATGACAAAGAAACCCATGTATTCGCGACTGTTCATGCGATCAATAACTATCGGCTTACGCCGACAGGGAAGACGGTAATTTCTTTCTATGAAATGCCCGCCGGGCAACCCGAAGCGATCCGCGCCTGGTTTTATCCCGGTGATAATTTCGGCCAGGAATTTGTTTATAAGAAGCATCGTGGCGACGAATTAGCTCAGACGACCAAGCAGACTATACAGACTGAAGAGGAAAATGAAGTAGCCGAAGTTCCGGCCGAGCCGGCACCTGCACCGGTCGCTGACGTTGTAGCCGCACCTTCTCCGGAACCGGCTCCCGTTGTTATAGCTCAGAATGAGCCGCCAGCCCCGCCTGCTCCTGTGGAACAGGAACCCGCACCTCAGACGCTTCCGCAAACCGCGAGTGACATTCCTCTGTTGGCTTTGATGGGATTGCTTTCGGTGGGCGCGGCGTTTGGCGTCCGTTCCTTTGCAACACGGAATAATTAGCAAAACGGACTAACTGAATGACTCGTGCCGGCGCAGCCCGTTGGATTGAGCGAGTTCTCTGGGCGGGCGGTTTCATGGTCCTCGGCTACTGCGGGATGTACTGGCTTAGCGCCAGTCTCCAGCAGGCCGGGGGGAACCTGGAACTCGACCGCCTGCTCGCTACCAATCGGGCTGCGAAATCTATTCCAGGCAAAATGCAGCAGCTTGAAATTCCAGACGGTGGTTTAGTCGGAAAGGTGGAGATCCCAAGACTCCAGCTTTCCGCCGTCGTTTTTCAGGGAGTCGATGATTCTGAGTTGAGTGAGGGCGTCGGACATGTCGACCAGTCGGCATTGCCTGGGCAAACAGGGAATGTTGTCCTCGCCGCGCATCGCGATTCTTTCTTCAGGGGATTGCGGAATATTCGGCAGGGCGACAGGATTCAAATCGTCACGGAGAACGGACAGCATGAGTATCTGGTGCGATCCACGGAAATTGTTAAACCGACAGATGTTCGCGTAATGGCTCCCACGCCGGATAGCGAAGTCACATTAATTACCTGCTATCCGTTTTACTTTGTAGGTCACGCGCCGAAACGATTTATCGTTCATGCCCAGGAGGAGCATGCGCAGGAGGAGGAAGAGACGGAAGCGCGGTCTTCTTCACGGGCTGACGCCACCGACGAATCCACTTCGGCTGAATCGGCTGAGGCTGATACTTCAGCGCCGCGACCTTCATGGCGACATCCGATCCAATTGGCGGAACAACTTCTTCATCGCGAGACTTCAGGGCTTCCCGAATAATTCCCGGTAGTCATCTTCTTCGTACTTTCCCCACCCCAATCTTCAGGGGGTCGTACCAGCCCTGGCCCAAGAGAGCCGAGCTTTCGGCCTGAGACCTTTTCCGGAGTCTCCTTTTCAGTTCTGAGGGTATCTTGTAAGTTGCCTTCGGGAAAAGACGAATGAGCCAGGCGCTGGTGATGGTGGTGACGGGAGAAGGCCGCGGGATTGTCGCGATCAACTATCTTCATAACCATGCGGCGGCGGAAGAGGTGGCTGGTTACATCAGGCAACAGAATGGACAGGCGGTTACCATTCAAGCCGACATCAGCCAGGAGACCGACGTGCTCTCGCTATTCCAGCTAGTGGATGCGCAGTTGGGCCGTGTTTCGGCTTTGGTAAATAACGCGGGTACGCTGGAACGTCAGGCTCGGCTTGATGAGATGGACGCTACGAGGATCGAGAGGATATTCGCGGTCAATGTGGTGGGACAAATGATCTGCGCCCGCGAGGCCGTAAAAAGAATGTCGACCCGGCATGGCGGCGGGGGCGGAGCGATCGTGAACGTGTCTTCCGGGGCCGCGAAGTATGGTTCGCCGGGCGAATACGTTGATTACGCTGCCAGCAAAGGCGCTGTCGAAACGTTCACGGTGGGGCTGGCCAGTGAAGTAGCCGAGGAAGGCATTCGGGTCAACGCGGTTCGCCCGGGATTCATCTATACGGAGTTCCACGCGAAGGGCGGTGAGCCAGCGCGTGTGGATAGGGGTAAAGGCTCTGGTGCCCATGCAGCGGGGCGGTCAACCGGAAGAGGTCGCAAGCGCGATTCTGTGGCTTCTGTCCGCGGAGGCGTCGTACGTTACGGGCACTGTTATAGATGTGTCCGGCGGGAGGTAGCTGTGGTTGGAGGCACCTTGCCGGCGGCAAAACGAAGCCGCACATAATCCGCGACCCAGGTTCCAGTGCTTTCGCGCAATTGCGGTTCGAGAACGGTCCGGACCTCTTGTAGATAATCATGCCGCGCGGCGGCAGAAAGCCCGTGAAGGAAACTGTGTGCAAATGTCTCAAGCCAGCCGACGATGTCGCCGGGCAGGGGTGTCGGCCGCTGGATGAGAGCAATGCTGTCGACTCGGAAACCGGCTCGCTCCAATCGCGTTGCGTAGTCACCGGGCGTCGGAAAATACCAGGGGACTCGAGCTTCTCCGTCCATCCCGCGCCGGTCGAGGGCCTCGACGAGTGCCGTCCGGATCTTATGCACGCAGCCATAGCCTCCGCATTCAGCAACAAAGCGTCCGCCTGGCTTGAGAGCGCGGTAAACACCGGCGATCATCGGATCGGCCGGCTTGATCCAGTGCAGCACTGCGTTGCTGAACACGGCATCGAACTCTTCCGTGAACGGCAAGGCTTCAGCGCGCATCACATGTGCATCCAGCCCAATCGCCCTCGCGGCCTCAACCTGCGGAGCGCTGGAATCGACGGCGACAACTTCACAGCCAAGCTCGGCCAATTTTTTTGTGAGCGCACCGTCTCCGCAGCCCAGGTCAAGAATGCGTTCGCCGGTTTGGGGGGCTAACAATTCGATGACGGGTGATCCGAGATCAGAAACAAAGCGGGCATGGCGCGCGTAGCTTGCGGGATCCCAGGTTTGGGCAGCGGACATAACGGAATCCTATCGCAACGAATCCTATGGCAGCTTCGCCAACAGGCCGGGCGGTTGGAGGGGGATTCGCGCGCATGGAAGTGACGGTCGCCCGAGCCCGATTAAACCGCGTCCCGAAAAATAGTCAGCGTACCGGTACGTAGTAAATTGCCGTTTTCTCTTCGCGAAAGGTTTGCGGGGTTACTCCGTTATATCCACGGATTATTCCGTACAAATTGTGCCCGCAGGTAATTTACTCAAATCGGGGAATTAATGATCAACATAAACGTATCCGGAAGGCGACAGGCCCACATCAGACCGCTGTTGGCCATGGCGTTCGTGGCAATGATTGGCGGCATTTCGACCGCACGCGCTGACACGATCTTCACTGAAAACTTCAGCGGCTATACGGGCAATGAGGGAAGTCAGATCGACAAGGCGACGTGGTGGCCTATGGAGGCAGTATCCCAGGTTGGACCGGTTCTGGTGTCAATGCCGTTCATGCCGTGAATATCGGTAGCGGAGATTGGGCGGTGATGCTTTATTACAACAATGAGATCACTCTCGACACCGGGTTGGATACGAACACCGCCGGAGGGAGCTATGCCATGTCTTTCGACTATGGCACAGCGAATTACGGTACCGAAAGCCAGGGCACAAATTCTACGGACGGACTCAGCGTGGAAATTCTGCGCGCCAGCGATGACAGTGTATTGGCGGAAGGTACCTTTACGCCTGGCGTTTGGGGTGCGGGGAACTATGACCTCGAAGCAGGGCTACAGGGCACGCTGTCCTACACGGGAGACGGCACCGGCGACGTGATAATCGAAGTTCTGAACTCGAATCCTACAGACCGGCGTTTGGAGGGAGTATCAGTGACCTGACGTTGAGCAGTGCTCCGGAGCCGAGCGACTTTATGCTGGCTGGTCCGGGTCTGGTGGCGCTGGGGTGGTTCATGGTGCGGCGACGGCGGCAGATTCTCTGAACGAAACGAGCCTGTGGCGGATCTGATTTAGTTCGGGTTTAGTTCGGGGATGGCCTTTCGACGTAATCGACGATCACGTATTCGACAGGTCCGCGGGCAGCCGTGAGGCGAAGTCCGAGTTGTTCCTCGATTGCCGTAAACAGCGAGGGCGTGGCTGAATCGTCGGGCGGGCTAGCGCCGGTTGGCGCGGAGTCGCTTGTCCAGCGCAGGTGAACATCGTAGGTTCCGATGAGTCCGGTTTTGTCGATCACGGTGCGTCCCAATGTATTCGAGAGCTGCGCGGCCAGGCTGCGGTACCCGACGCCGTCCGGTACTGAGATGTGGACACCTCTCCAGTCGAGGGTCTGGATGGATCCGCCGCTGTGAGAGTTACCGCATTCGTTGGGAAGATCCGCCACGGTGGAAACGCAGGTTCCGGGCTGCATCCTGATTCCGTTCTTTGCGACGGTCAGGACATACACCGGCCCTTCTTTGGTTTCGCGATGCATGGTTAACTTGAACCTTTGTTCCAGAAGGTTCTGCAACATCAAAAGGGTAGTGTCGTCGCTGGCGGGGCTTTCTGATTTGGCGTCGATGTTGAAACGCTCCGAGAGAGTCCAGCCGGGAAGGTCGCCGGAAAGCTGGAAGCCGCCTATTTTGTATGCCACGAGGATCAGCCATTGCAGGGCGAGATCCGATCCGCGGAATCTTCCTGGCGTTAGTTGAACGTTGCCCCCGGGAGCGCCGCTCTTACTCAACTTGACCGATGCCACTTCGAATTGCGGCGGGGTTGCCGCTGGAGATCCGTGGACAAAGAGTGCGGTCGCCGCGGCACAGGTAAGTAAGAACTTGTTGGGCACGCGAGGTGAATCATACTAATGTCAGGGGCAAAGGGCAACGCCGGCCCCCTCAACAGGCGCCGCAGTAGAAAAGAATGTCGCACGAACTTACCCACATAAAACCAGAAATCATGAGTCCGGCGGGATATTGGCCCCAATTGCAGGCGGCGATTGAGGCGGGTGCGGATGCGGTTTACTTCGGCTTGAAGCATTTCTCGGCGCGGGCGAAGGTCGGGTTTTCTCTGGAAGAATTGCCGGAGGTGATGCGGACGCTGCATGCGCGCGGCGTGCGTGGATATCTGACTTTCAACACGCTCATTTTCGAGCACGAGATTCGGGAAGCGGTGCGCACGGCGGAGAAGATTATTCAGGCCGGGGCGGATGCGCTGATTGTGCAGGATCTGGGAATCCTGAAAGCGGTGCGCGCGATTTCGCCCGACGTGGAGATCCACGCCAGTACGCAGATGAGCATCACGGATGCGGCGGGCGTGCGGTTTGCTTTGAGTGCGGGCGCGGATCGGGTAACGCTGGCGCGGGAGTTGTCGATCAAAGAAGTTGCCTTGATCCGCCAACAGACGGGCGCGACGCTCGAGATGTTCGTGCATGGCGCGTTGTGCGTGGCTTACTCGGGCCAATGCTTTTCTTCGGAAGCGTGGGGAGGGCGGAGCGCGAATCGAGGGCAATGCGCGCAGGCGTGCCGGCTGCCTTACGACCTGATGGTGAATGGGGCGCCGGAGCCGTTGGGCGATGCGCGGTATCTGCTCTCGCCGGGTGATTTATATACGCTGCGCGAGGTGCCCGAAATTGTGGAATCGGGCGTGGCGGCGCTGAAAATCGAAGGCCGATACAAAGACGCCGATTACGTGGCGATCACTACGCAGGCGTATCGCAAAGCAGTGGACGATGCGTGGGCGGGGCGTCCGCACAAGATTTCCCGCAGCGAAGAACTGGCGGTGGAGCAGGTTTATTCGCGCGGGCTGGGTCCTCATTTCGTGAACGGGACGAATCATCAGAAAGTAGTTGAAGGGCGCGCGCCGCGGCACAGAGGGTTGCTAATGGGTCGGGTGGCGGCGATTGATGAAGACACGGTCATCGTCGAGCCAGTGAAGGCGAATGAATTGGTGCCGCTGAAGGCCGGCGATGGGCTGGTGTTCGATGCGGCCGACTGGCGGAGTCCGGAAGAACACGAAGAGGGCGGGCGGATTTACGAGGCTGTGCGGCGGCGCGATGGACGGATCGAGGTGCGTTTCGGGAATCGGGCGATACGGTTCGATCGGATTCGGCCGGGCGATCTGGTGTGGCGGACGGACGACCCCAGGGTACATGAAATGGCGCGACCGTTTACGGAGAACACGGCGCCGGTACAGAGGCAGTTGGTGGACGTCACGGTGACGGGCGCAGTGGGGGAGCCGCTGGTTGTGGAATGGCGGTTGCGGGATCGGGCGGCGGATGTTCGCGTAGTGACGGAGTCGGCCGTATCGCTGGGGGCGGCGCAGAATCGGGCCCTATCGAGCGAAATGTTGCGAGAGCAGTTGGGGCGGCTGGGAAATACGGCGTACGAGTTGGGGACCGTCACTTTTGAAGTCGGCGAGCCGGTCTTCATTCCTGTATCTGCGCTGAATCAGATACGACGAGACGCGGTGAAGGGGTTGCAGGCGCGGCAGAAGGAAACGCCGGTGCGCAAAGTGAGCGCGCCTGAGTTGAAGACGCGGCTTCATGAGAAAAACTCTGAAATTACACAGGCTCAGTTACACCTGTTGCTGCGCTCGCCCGATCAATTGGAAGCGGCGCTGGAAGCGCGGCCGGCGAGTATCACGCTCGACTATCTCGATCTGTATGGGCTGAAGCCGTCGGTGGAGCGCGTGAAGCGGGCGGGAATTGTGGCGCGGGTGGCGAGTCCGCGGGTTCTGAAGCCGGGGGAAGAGAAGATCCTGAATTTTCTGGTGGGCCTCGATTGCCAGATTCTGGCGCGGTCGACCGGGATTCTGGAGACGCTGCGGGGCGGCGGCGTGGCTGGGCATTCCACGGAACTGATTGGCGACTTCAGTTTGAATGCGGCGAATTCGTTATCGGCGGCCGAGTATCTGGAGATGGGGTTGTTGCGGATCACTCCGACGCACGATTTGAATGCGGCTCAAGTGGCGCAGTTGGCGCGAGATGCCGGGGCGGATGCGATCGAAGCAGTGGCGTATCAACACCTGCCGGTGTTTCATACGGAGCATTGCGTCTTCTGCCGGTTTCTTTCGACGGGGACCAGTTATAAAGACTGCGGGCGTCCTTGTGAGAAGCACCGAGTGGAGCTGCGGGATGCTTCGGGCCGAGCCCATCCGTTGATGGCGGACGTGGGTTGCCGGAATACGGTCTTCGGAGCGGAAGCGCAGGAGGCGAGTACCCATCTGGAGGACTGGCTGGCAGCGGGCATACGGCATTTCCGGCTGGAGTTCGTGCATGAGAGCGCGCGAGAGGTGGAGGAGGTTTCCGGCCTGTTCCGCGCGGCTTTGCGCGGAGAGATTACGGCGCGGGAGTTGACGCGAAGACTCAAAGCGATTGCGCCGGCCGGAACCACGGAAGGTAGTCTGTTCGTGCCGGAGCAAAGCGCGCTTTTGCCAGTGCTGTAAGCGGGCAAAGGCCGCTTGTTAGAATCGTTTTTTCCGGAGCAAAAACATTGGCAGCAATACTGCAGCTCAAAGAAGCTATACAGGAGTTCGTGCGCGATGGCGACACCGTCGCGCTCGAGGGGTTTACGCACCTGATTCCGTTCGCGGCGGGGCACGAAATCATCCGTCAGGGCCGACGCGACCTGACGCTCATGCGCATGACGCCCGACGTCATATATGACCAGCTGATCGGGGCGGGATGCGCGAAGAAACTGATCTTTTCGTGGGGCGGCAATCCGGGAGTGGGATCGCTGCACCGGCTGCGCGATGCGGTGGAGAAGAAGTGGCCTGCGCCGCTCGAGATCGAAGAACACGAGCATGCGGGCATGGCGGCTGCCTACGCGGCAGGCGCATCGCATTTGCCGTTCGGAGTGCTGCGCGGTTATGTCGGCACGGAGTTGCCGGAACATACGACGGTGAAATTCATCGACTGTCCGTTCACGGGCGAAAAGCTGGCGGCAGTGAAAGCTCTGCGGCCGGACGTAACCGTGATCCACGCGCAGAAGGCTGACAAAAAAGGCAGCGTTCTGATGTGGGGCGTGGTGGGCGCGCAGAAGGAAGCGGTGCTGGCGGCGAAGCGGTCCATCGTGACGGTGGAAGAGATTGTGGACGATCTGAATGCTCCGCCGAACGCGGTGGTGCTGCCGTCGTGGGTAGTGGGCGCGGTTTGCGAGGTGAAGCGCGGGGCGTTTCCGTCATATGCGCAGGGTTATTATTCGCGCAATAACGCGTTCTATAAAAAGTGGGACAACATCGCGAAGGAGAGGGACACGTTTACGGCCTGGATCGACAGGCACGTGAAGGGCACTGCCAACGTGGAAGAGTTTCACAAGAGCCTCGAAGGAGCCGCGGTCAATGCCTGAGAAAACGTTGCTTGAAAAAACCACCGAATCCACTGCCGCTTATACGGCCGATGAAATGATGACGATTGCCGCGGCGCGAATGCTGCGGAACGGGGCGTCGTGCTTCGTGGGAATCGGTTTGCCCAGCGCGGCGGCGAATCTGGCGCGGCTGACGCATGCGCCGGACGCGGTTCTGATTTACGAATCGGGCACCATTGGGACGAAGCCGCATGTGCTGCCGCTTTCGATCGGCGATGGCGAACTTTCGGAGACGGCGGAGACGGTGGTTTCGATCTGCGAGATCTTCGCTTACTGGCTGGAAGGCGGGCGCATCGACGTAGGGTTTTTGGGTGCGGCGCAGATCGACAAATTTGCCAATATCAATTCGACGGTGATCGGGAATTACGATACTCCGAAGACGCGGCTGCCGGGTGCGGGTGGCGCGCCGGCGATTGCGGCGTCATGCGGCGAAGTGCTGATTACGCTGCGGCAGAACAAGCGGGCGTTTGTCGAGAAGCTGGATTTCCGGACGTCGGGCGGGCATCTCGAAGGCGGAGATAGCCGGGCAAAGGCGCGTTTTCCGGGCAAGGGCCCTACGGCTGTGATTACGGATTTGGGGATCATGACGCCGGATCCGGTGACCAAGGAATTGACGCTGACGAGCGTGCATCCGGGCGTTACGGCGGAGCAAGTGGTAGCGGCGACGGGCTGGACGCTCAAAGTGGCGGCGGAAGTGAAGACTACGCCCGCGCCGACGGCGAGTGAGTTGAACGTGTTGCGCGAGTTGCAGGAGCGAACCGCGAAAGCCCACGCCGGGCAGGACTAATTTTCTTCGAGGTGGCGGAGGCGGGCGTCGAGAACTTCTTCGACGCGGTGCAGTTCAGACTGCCACATGACGCGCATGTCGTCGAAGCGGGTGTCCATGTGGGAGCGCAGATCGGAAATTCGACCGTTCATGTCATTGAGACGTGAATTGTTGATCAGGATGCCGATCAGTACCGTCACCATGGTCGGTATTCCCGCCAGCAGCGCCGTGTAGATTTGACTCTCGATCATTCCGTTCCTTTTCAAAGTAGCAGGATCTGAATTTTTTCTCAGTGTGCTGCACGATACGTTTGGCTTTGGGAGAATAGAATTTATGAAAACTTCCGCATTCCATCGTCGCGATTTTCTGCGCGCTCTTTCCGTTTCGGCGGCGGGTGCGGCTTTAGCTTCGTTCGCATCATTCCCATCGTCCGGCTACGGGCAGACGGCGGTAACGCCGATTCAGGCCGCGAAGATTTCGGACAAGCTGGCGGTGGTGTCGGGCGATGGTGGGAATGTCGGCGTTGTGATGGGCCCTGAAGGCCTGATGATGATCGACGGCGGCTATGCGAATCGCGCGGATGAGCTGCAGAAAGCCATCGCGGGAAATGTGGATTCGCACAAAGTGCAGTTGCTGTTCAATACGCACTGGCACGGCGACCATGTCGGGTCCAACGAACTGCTGGGCAAGGCCGGCGTGAAGATCATGGCGCATGAGAATTGCAAAAAGCGTCTCAGCTCGAAGATCTTCATGGAAGCGTTCAACATGGATGTGGAACCGCTCAAGCCGGAAGGCATTCCGATGCAGACGTTCAGCAAGGGCGGCAAGATGACGTTCGGCGGCCAGAAGATTGAATACACGCATTTCCCGCAGGCGCACACCGACGGCGATGTGTATCTCTTTTTCCCGGAAATCAATGTACTGCACACGGGCGACCTTTACTTCAGCGGCATGTACCCTGTGATCGACTATACGACCGGCGGCTGGGTCGGCGGCATGGCTTCGGCTCTCGATTCGCTGCTGAAGGTGGGCGATGCGAAGACGCGCATCATTCCCGGCCATGGACCGATTTCGACGAAGGCCGATATGCAGGCCAGCCGCGACATGTTGCACGCGATGATGGACAAATTCGATCCGCTGGCGCGGCAGCACAAGACCATTGACGAGGTAGTGGCGCTGAAGCCGACGCAGGATTTCGACGGGAAATTCGGCATGGGCGTTCTCTCGCCGGACATTTGGGTGAAGATCGCTTATACCAGCATCGGACGTCACTCCAGCAGAGCCGGGCAAGCCGCGTAAGCGCCGGTGAGCGACATGAAGGGGGCACTGTCGAAGTGCACGCCAGTGAAACGAATCTGAGCGTACCCTGTACTTACAGGTTCTGGCCAGTGGGGCGGACCCCCGGGTCCGCGGGCGACCCCCCGGTCGCCCATCCCGCGCTCGACCATCGCTTCCACGATCATGTTCGCGATGGCTGGCTGGCGGAAGCAAGACCGCGCCATTGCAGGCTTCGTCCAACAACCGATCCAAAGCGGCAAATGCCTGTCCCGAGTTGAGCGTGTCCGTCGGGAAGGCCCGGTTGGGTGGCAGAGTGTCGTGGAGACGCCACGTGAGAAAGACCGGCTGGTCAATCTCATAGAAGTGCGGAAGCCGCCGCCGGTAAAACGTCATACCTGGGTAGTTGCAGGGCACGGCGGAATTCTCAAATGACAACCAGCCGACCGGGGGGTCGGCTGCGGACCAAGGGGTCCGCCCCACTAAAACGTCCGAGCCCGCACCACTTCTATGTCGCACACCCTGTAAGCGCTGAAAATTATTCCCGTATATTAAAAGCGGTTGAGACATTCAGTTCGAGTACCGTGGTTGATTTGTGCGGTGGCGTCGGTTCTCTCCGCGCACGACATCATCACAACGAAGATCACGTGGGATCGCGAAATATCGCGTATCGTCTATGCCCGTTGCGCGTCATGCCATCGAGACGGCGGGGCTGCGTTTTCGCTGATGACTTACGACAAAGCGCGTCCCTGGGCTGTAGCGATTAAGGAAGAAACGCTCAATCGCCGGATGCCCCCCTGGGGCGCCGTGAAGGGCTTCGGAGAGTTTCGCAACGATACGGGACTCACGCTGGAACAACTCGAACTGATTGTCAACTGGGTAGAGGGCGGCGTGCCCGAAGGCGATGCGAAGGATTTGCCGGTTGCGCCAAAAGTGACGCAGATCGCAGCTCAGCCGCGCAGCGCTGGCGAACTCATAGTGAGTGGCGAGTACAGGCTCACTCGCGCTCTGCGTCTGGATGGAATTCTACCCCGCAATGTTGCTAAGGATGCCACGTTTCAGATTACGGCGGAGCGTCCTGACGGAAGTATCGAACCTCTGCTGTGGCTCTATCGGTTCGACCCGCGCTTCACGCATGCTTACCTGTTACGGGAGCCTCTGGATCTTCCTGCCGGAACGCGCATTCACGGTGTACCGGCCCGTGCGAGTGTGGCGCTTCTGCCTAACGCAAATCGATAACCGGCACGTCGAAGTGAGCCGTGTTGACAACGCCGTTGCGCTGGAACTGCACCCAGACGCGATAGTTCCTGGCGCGTGGGAAATATACATTGAACTGAAGGTCGGGTCCGCCATCGGCAATGAAAGGATGGGTGTGGATCTGGTCGATCAGGTCGTCACTCACCGCCAGCATGTGTCCCCACGCGCCGATGTATTTCTCGAGGCCGGCGCCCGGATCGACGCGGAAAAACATCATGGTCTTCGCTCCGGCGATCGGTTCCGCGGGGTCGGTCTTCACGGAAACTTTCAGATTGGCGGCGTCTTTCGGATCGTAATCGCGGCTCAGGTGGGCCATTTCCATGGCGGGTGTTCCGGGAACAATCACGGTTTTCGAAATCAATTGCGGGGTCGCGCCATCGGGGTAGAAATCGCCCAGCACGCGATAGACGCCGGGGCGCGGAAAGGTGGTTCGGATGCGGAACACGCCATCGGGGCCGAGTTGCGGGTGATCGTGCACGAAGAAGTTCAGATCCGCACTCACGGCGAACATATGGAAAAGTTTTTCGTGAACCGGCTGAAAATGGCTGACGGTCCGATGGTTGTGCGGATCGCGAACGGTGAACGCAAGCTCGACGGGTTCACCGGGTTTGGGAGCGGCGGGCGTGATGCGCAGGTCCATCGGATATTCGATGGGCTCGGGAATTCCGGCCACCAGTTTCATTCCGCAGCGGGAACAAACGCCGGGCGCATTCGAGCGGACGTCGGAGTCCATCGGACAGACGTACACCACTTCCTGCGGCCGCACAGTGCGGGCGAGGCCGAACAGCAGAAGCCGTAACGCAGCTTGTCTGCGGTTCATAGGGCTATCATAACTTTTTGTGCGGAAAATAGTTTCACTCACCGGTTGGCACGCGCTTTCGCTCGCTCTGTTGCTGCCGGCGATGGCACTGGCGGCAGCGCCTTCGGGTGCGGCGGCGGCATCCCACACGACCAACCCGACCTTCAACAAAGACGTACTTCCTATTCTGCAGAAGAACTGCCAGACGTGCCACCGTCCCGGCGAAGTGGGTCCGATGGGCCTGCTGACGTTTCAGGAGACGCGGCCGTGGGCGAAGGCGATTAAAGCCGCAGTGCTTTCGAAGAAGATGCCGCCGTGGTTTGCCGATCCGCATTTCGGCCAGTTCCTGAACGATCGCCGGCTGAGCGATGCGGACGTCAAAACGCTGGTCACGTGGGTAGACGGCGGCGCGCCGGAGGGCGATCCGAAAGACAAGCCGCTGCCGATTCGCTGGCGCGAAGGCTGGAACATCCGGCCCGACGTAATTCTGCAGACCACGAAGCCCATGACGGTGCCCGCCACAGGCACCCTGCAATACACGTACATCGTGATCCCCACCGGGTTCACGAAAGATACGTGGGTGACGGCGGCGGAGATTCGGCCCACGGCGCGCTCGGTTGTGCATCATATGAGCGCCATCGTGCGGCCTCCCGGCGAGCCCTGGCTGCGTGACGCGAAACCCGGTGAGCCGTATATTCCGAACGAAGCTTCGAAAGAAGGAACGCCGGACTCGAACGATCCACAGGCGGGACTGATCGATGCCAACGATGAATTTCTGGTGGGCTATGCGCCCGGCATGCAGGCGCAGCGTTTCGACATCGATCATTCGGCCAAGCTGATTCCCGCCGGGTCCGACATTATTCTGCAGGTCCACTACACCACCAACGGCAAGACGGTGGAGCACGATCAGCCGCGCATCGGTCTGACGCTCGCCAAAGAAGTGCCGCCGAAGCGCTTCATGTCAGCGGTCGCCATGAATTATCACTGGACGATTCCGCCGGGCGATCCGAATTACGAAGGCCATGCGCGACTCACATTCGGCGAGCCAGTCGAGTTGGTTTTTATTCAGCCCCACATGCATTTGCGGGGGAAGGACATGACCATTAACCTGGTCTATCCGGATGGCCGCACTTCCACCCTGCTCAGCGTTCCGCACTACGATTTCACGTGGCAGGTGATCTACTATCTCGCGAAGCCGTTGATGCTGCCGGCGGGAACGAAGGTTGAGATTACGGCGCACTGGGACAACTCGGCAAACAACCCTTATAATCCCGATCCCACGAAGTCAGTGGAGTGGGGAAACCAGAGTTGGGATGAGATGCTCAGCGTGCCGATGGGTGTAGTTTTCAACCGCGACTAACCCTTTACTTTTGCTTACAACAGGGTTTACAACAGGGCTGTTTACAACAGGGCTGTTGTTAACAAGTCAACATGTCCGCTTTTATTAACACGTGATCTGTCCGGTTTTGGTTTTAGGCGGCGCGAGCCGCCCGCCTTTTGAGTTTGGGAGAGAGGGCTGTCGCCGTCG
>Ga0302320_10014518_pt1 | contig 16289 bp, 13 predicted proteins | sample Bog_T0_3_FD_202130 | JGI IMG/M metagenome (GOLD analysis project Ga0302320, IMG submission 202130) | Peat permafrost microbial communities from Stordalen Mire near Abisko, Sweden - Bog_T0_3 | ecosystem: Environmental > Terrestrial > Soil > Wetlands > Peat | place: Sweden: Abisko, Stordalen Mire... | reverse complement strand
CTCTGTCTTGGAGTTTCGTACCAAGTCTGACTCTCATCCCAGGGCTGCCTCGCGGCCTGTTGGCAACCAACACCATATGGCTTATAATGCCATCACGAGCGACTATGAAAGCTGAGCTGCTCTTTAGCCAGCGCATCGACTATGACGACGGCGCAATTTTGGAGATGGTGCTCTGGCGCGTTCCCTTGCCGGTTCATCCGTCAACTCACCGCCTCAAGTATTCGTTGTTTGATGGGCGGCCGGGAATTCGAGAAGTTGGTTACGACAATGAGCGCGGTAAAGGCGATCACCGGCATTTTCATAGTGTCGAGACAACCTATCGTTTCACGACCGTAGAGCAGTTGATGGCCGACTTCTGGTCCGATGTGCGGAGTTTGCGAGGAGAGCGATGAACAAGGTGAAGCTCACGGTTGGCGGTGCGTTGGAAGACGAAGCCTCTGGAAGGTTCGTCGACGCGTGGCATCGCGCGGAACGCGGAAAGAAGTTCCAGGAACGCCATTTGGCATTTGAGAGTTGGGATTCGCTTGCCCGCGTGCTAACGGGCAAGCGAATGGAGTTGCTGCGCTATGTGCGCAGGAACGATGTCACAAGCATTCGGTCCTTGGCGAAGGCGCTCAAGCGCGATTACAGTAATGTCCATGCGGATGTCCAGGCCCTGGCGGGCGCTGGCCTCCTCGATACGACCCGCAATGGAGTGCGTGCAGACTACGACGCGATCGAGACGAAAATTGCGATTTAAGACCCCGCGATGAGGGATTCCTGCATGGCGACCGGGCGGCTGGGAAAGCATCTACCACCCCAAAAAAACTCCATGCCTTCCCGAACCATCGAAACAAAAAGCGCCCCAGGTTTCTTCCGAACCTGGGGCGCATCTTGAGCAGGGATGATCTGCCTTATCCGGCTTTTTCAAGCAGGCAGAGCGACAGATCGCGGCGCTCGACCATTTCTCGCGTGATTTCAAGATCGCGCACGCGCTTGTTGGAAGGCAGGTGGTACATCAGGTCGAGCATCAGTTCTTCGAGAATCATGCGCAGTCCGCGCGCGCCCACCTTGCGGGCCAGGGCCTCGCGGGCTACCGCGCACGTTGCTTCGTGCGTAAAGTGCAGGCGCACATTCTCAAACTCGAACAGGCGCTGGTACTGCTTGAGGATGGCGTTGCGCGGCTTGGTGAGGATCTCGATGAGTGCCGCTTCATCGAGCTCGTCCAGAATGCCCATCACGGGAAGGCGGCCGACAAATTCCGGAATCAGACCGTACTTGATCAAATCCTGCGGTTCGGTGCGGCGAAGCAGTTCCGTGTCGCGATGCGAACGGATCGCCGGCGTATCCGCTTCCAGATCGGTAGCTTTGAATCCCAACGCCTTCTTGCCGATGCGGCGGCCCACAACGCGCTCGAGACCCACGAATGCTCCTCCGCAGATGAAGAGAATGTTGGTGGTATCGACGGCGGTGAATTCCTGGTGCGGGTGCTTGCGTCCGCCTTGCGGCGGCACGTTGGCAACAGTGCCTTCTAGAATCTTAAGAAGAGCCTGCTGAACGCCTTCGCCTGAAACATCGCGCGTAATGGAGGGGTTCTCGTCCTTGCGGCCGATCTTGTCGATTTCGTCGATATAGATGATGCCTTGCTGGGCGCGGGTGACGTCGCCGTCAGCAGCCTGAAGCAACTTGAGGATGATGTTCTCAACATCCTCGCCCACGTAACCAGCCTCGGTCAGGGTGGTCGCGTCAACAATGGCGAAGGGAACGTCGAGCATCTTGGCTAGCGTGTGTGCAAGGAGTGTTTTGCCTGATCCCGTGGGACCAACGAGCAGGATATTGCTCTTGGCCAGTTCCACTTCGTTGTTGCGCAGGCGGTTCATCTGGATGCGCTTGTAGTGGTTATAGACCGCGACGGCTAACTTCTTCTTCGTCTGATCCTGACCGATTACGAAGTCATCGAGAAAGCTCTTCACTTCCTGGGGTTTGGGCAGGTGGCCGGCTGCGGCGGCGGGAGTAACCTCGCTTCTGTCGTCTTCAAGAATGGAATTGCAAACGGCTACGCACTCGTCGCAAATGTAGGCGCGAGGGTAGTCGCTTGGCGACGAGATCAACTTGGCAACTGCGTCCTGCGACTTATGGCAGAACGAGCATCGTAATGATTCTTCGGATCCCGTACGCGGTTTCATGGTGTTGCTCCCTTTGGTGTTGCCCGTCTATCTCCGCCCTTGCGGTATACGGCCGATTACGTGCGTGGCCGGTCAATAATTTCGTCTACGATGCCATACTCTTTTGACTGCTGTGCATTCATGATGAAGTCGCGTTCCACGTCACGCTCAATGCGATCGAGCGGCTGGCCGGTGTGCTTGGCCATGAGCGTGTTGGTGATTTCGCGGATGCGCAGAATTTCGCGGGCATGAATGTCGATATCGGTAGCTTGGCCGCTCAATCCGCCCATCGAAGGCTGGTGAATCAGAATTCTGGAATTAGGCAGAGCGAAGCGCTTGCCTTTGGTGCCGGCGAGGAGCAGAAACGCTCCCATGCTGGCAGCCTGGCCGATGCAGTAGGTCACCACGTTGTTCTTGATGAATTGCATCGTGTCGTAAATGGCCAGTCCGGCTGTGATGGAACCGCCTGGCGAGTTGATGTAGAGCGAGACGTCCTTCTCCGGGTCCTCGCCTTGCAGAAAGAGCATCTGCGCGACGATAAGATTGGCGACCTGGTCGTCAATGGGCGTGCCGAGAAAAATAATGTTGTCGCGTAGCAGACGGGAATAAATGTCGTAGGCGCGCTCGCCTCGGCTCGTCTGCTCAACCACCATGGGTACCAATGCCATTGAGTCCTGTTCCCGCTTTCCCGTTGAGGGCCGCTTGCGGCCCGATTTCTGTTGGCCGCCCGGCCTTGAAACAAATTCCCGGCGACCCCTGACTTAGCTAACCGCTTATGCGGGCAGCCTTTCGTAAAGGACCGAAGCCGTCTTTTCGCGCCGTAGTTGTTCCCGGATTCTAGCCATACCGCCGTCCTGCGTCAATCGCGCTTTCAGGGTATCGATCGGCTCGCGGGATTGCAGGGCGGCTAACTGAAGTTCGGTTTCCAGCTCTTCGTCGCTGACCGTGATGCTCTCTTTTTCAGCGATTCGGTCGAGGAGGACCGTTGTTTTTACTTCAGAAATAGCGCTATCGCGCTGCGCTGTGCGCAGGCGAGCGAAATCAAGCTTCCGCATCTGCTCCGGATTCATGCCCTGGGCGGCAAGTGCGCGCAATCCACGTTCCAGACGGGCGTCGATCTGCTCCTGTACGAGGGACTCGGGAACCGGGAAAGTAAACCGCTCGGTGAGGGCGGCGAAGAGGCGATCCTTGGTTTCGCCGGACACACTGCGCTGTTTGCGGTGGGCCAGGTTCTCCCGAATGCGCGTCTCCAGCTCGGCAAGGGTCTCATTGCCGGTGAACTCCTTCGCAAAGTCGTCGTTCAGTTCAGGGAGGGTGCGCTTCTTGATCCCCTTCACTTCCACGTTGTAGGCAACGGTCTTGCCGGCCAGGTTGGGCTCGCCGTAATCCGCCGGATAGATGACTTCGGCCTTCAGTTCCTGGCCCACCTTCGCGCCGCGCAGAGCGGTGTTGAAGGCTTCCATCGTATCCTTGCCGCCAATTTCAACGAGCGCGTCTTCACCGGCAACCGGTTCGGCTTCGGCTTCGCCCGCTACCTCACCTTTGTAGGTGATCTGCGCCCAGTCCCCATCCACCAGGGGCCGGTCTTCTTCGACGGGCTCGATGGTGGCGCGGGATTCGCGCAACTGATTGATTTCCTGCTGGAATTCTTCGTCCGTCAGCTCCGCGGAGGGCTTATCGACGGTGACTGACTCATACCCATCGATCGAAAAGTCGGGGAGGTACTCGAACACGGCTTTGACGTGCAGGGGCTGACCATCTTCGATGGTCAACTCAGTCACCTGCGGCTGGCCGACGGGCCTTACGCCGAGGTCGAGCACGGCCTTGTTGAACCGTTCCGGCAGGATGCTGTCGATGACTTCCTTGCGGATCTCCGCGGCATAGCGGCGGCGAACGACCGATTCAGGAACCTTCCCGGCACGGAAGCCGGGGATCTTGGCGTATTTGCGATAGTTACCGGCGACACTGCGGAAAGCCTTGGAAACCACTTCCTCGGGAATGTCGAGAACGAGCTCGCGCGTGCAGTCGGGATTCAGAACGGGGCCGTGGGTGTGGCCTTCGTGATCATGACCCTCGTGATCATGGCCAGAGTGGTCATGGCCTTCGTGATCGTGGTCAGAGTGATCATGGCCTTCGTGATCGTGGTCAGAGTGATCATGGCCTTCATGATCGTGGCCGGCGGCACCTTCAGCCGCATCGGGCTGCAGGTTGCCTTCAATGGTGTCAGCAGGACTCAACGTAATAACCTTCCAGGCGCTACTGCGCCGCTCGAAAAAACTGCCCCTGCCGCGATTTCACGGCATCGAACGATCCTTATACGCCTGAAGGGCTATGAGAAAAAGCAGGCCCTGAGGCTCACATTCAGACCGCCGCTTTCGGCTGCCGCTTGCGGCGGATACAGCTCCATGTGGCCGGGGGAATATCTACCTATCATGTTAAGAGGGTTTGCTGGCAGGGTCAAACCGGGCGGGCTGGGGCGGTGTGTAAAAGGACCGTAATCGGCACGTTACTGTTCGTAGACCTCGGGCTTACGAACGTAACTGACGAAGCGGGGGTGGGCGGCGCCGCACTGGAGGTAGTGGTCCCGGGCTTCCCTGAGGCTGAGCTGGCCGTTCACGGTCAGGCGGACTTCGGCCGCGTCGCCGTCCTCCTGGCCATCGTCCTCCCACCAACAGACTGGGCATAGGCCCAGGGTCCCAGGCGACTCCAAAGTCCTGCATCCACAGCACGGGCAGCGATAGCGGGTAGCAGGGGTGTCCACCGTAAGTAGACGGCGAAACCGCCGGCGGAGGTTACGCGGTGGAGGATGCCGCAATTGGAGGGCTGTGAAACTGTGCGTCGATCCCCATCGACCGATTTGTGCGGATTTGGCAGCTCTCACGCTACGATTTGCCTTTCGTCGCCGCGCGTGGTGCTTTTGATCGAGACCGACTGGACGAATTTGACCCGATCAGTCGATCCCTGTCGACCGGCAAGTGTCGAAAATGTACAAAAAAAGCCAGAAATATCGGACTTTTGGCGTGTTTTTGCCGCTTTTTGCGGGGTGTTCGAAGGGCTGGAGTGGACTTGTGGGTGTAGTTTTGGGAAGCGCTTTTTGCGAAGGGGCGGAGAGTTCCCGGGTGCGTGCCAGGGCTTGCGGCTTTCCTATGGGCCCTCCGCTCCTGCTTTTTGGCAGACGGTCCGCTCTTTGGGAACGGGAACGTCCCGTCTGTCCCCAGGTTTCGCTACATGGACCGTAGCACCCTCTGATCCTGATTTCGGGGATGGGCAGGCAGGTCTTTTGGAATCGGGGAAGGTCTCGTCTTTTCCCGGATTTCGTCAGGTTTCCGAGGTTTCATGGTTTCCAAACGTTTTCAGGCAAACGGTCGGTCTAGAATTCCGCTAACAGGACATCATTATGAACGAGAAATTCCAGACGTTATTTACCCGGCTTCGCCCCCATCGCCTCGCCATCCTTGTCAACTCCGCCGACCCGCACTGGCAGGGCACCTGTCAATCCGTCATCGAATATCTATCCCAACAATGGGGCGGCTATCAGTCAATGATTGTTCCGACCGACGGCAAGACAATCGACGTCGTGTTCTGGAAGTTTCTGTCGGCTTTCGACCCTGACGTCCTGTTCTATTTCAGCAAGAGAAAAGGTGATATCAAGCGCTGGTCTCCGGCCGAAGGCGACAAGATGGTCGAAGACGCGGCGCGGATGTTCAGGAATGATTTTCCGGACGCATTGATTGATGACACACACCTTCGCGACGGCATCATGAAAGAGCCTGTCGAGAACTTTTCAATTTCAGATGAGCTCACTAAGGAAATCCTCGAACGATTGAGCCCGTTTCACTTCGAAGAACACTACAACATCATGCCAATTCACTCTGGCGATACCCCAGGCTATCCCCTTGCCAAAGTCGCTGATGTTGTGCCGAGTGTTCAAGCTCCTGACGCCATGTTCGTGCTGAACTATAATCTGCCGCCAGGGAGAGAGGCGCCTCCTCCCCTCTGGCTCTACGCCGAAACAGGAATGGCTTCGCCCCAGTTGCAAAACGACATGCAAAATGCTGGCGTAACTCCTATACCCAAGCATATGAACACCGAAACCGACGGCACAATCATCGGGTGGGGAATCCACCCGGAAACAGACATCGGTCCCAACACGCCATTCGGCTTCTCGAGGCTGGCTCTTGCAACGGTCAGGTCAAGCCTCGCCCGACCCTACTCCATCCCGAACGTCATCGTTCGTGGAGACACGCTAAAGGATTTCTGTCTCCATTACGCTCTTTCTCGGAACAATGGACGATCACTTTGGCTACCTGAATGGTTTCTTGTAAAAGAGAAGGACTATTCCGGAAGGCTGATCACCGCGATCCGCAAATTGGAGAAGATCGGGAGAAGCGCTCACTGCGAGTATTTTTCAATGGTCAGCATGTCGCTTCCGACAGCGGATCTCCGGAGCCTCACTTCTTTCATCAGACAACACATTACAACCCTTTCAATTTCGGTGGACCATCCAGATCAGTGCCAGTACCTCAAGCCGATGCTGGACCACCCCGCGAAGATCTACATCAAGAAAAACATCGACCGGATCACTACACACCAAATCATCGATGAGAAACTGCCAGGCTATTTCGAATCGCCCCTTCCCGAGGCCTTTTCCGAGGTCAACGCCACCAAACACCGCTGGATTGTCGAAGTTTCCATTGTCGAAAATCCCATTCCACGTCATCCCGCTTTAGGAGCGAGGTTCGTCACCGGCCACAATGTACATGAAGCCCGCGCATCTATGGATGGATTGGCGTATCAATGTCCAGGCGCTCTGGTTATGGGAGACGATCTCGAGCTTCAAATGCTTCGCGTCGAGATTGCTGTTCCGTCAGCCGATACCATTTTTCGCCTTGTTTTGCAGCACGCTGGCTACCAGTCGATCCTCTCAGACAAAGGCCGCTTTGCAAGCGAAACGACACTCAAGATGGGAGGTTTGGATCGTCTTGTTGCGGTTATGCGCGACGAGAAGACGGCTTCTCTCTTAAGGAAATTTCTCGATCACAGCAAAAATCAAGAAGGCGTTCACGACCAAGGCGCGATGCTAACCGACAAACGCCGATACATGGATTTTATGGCAATAAATAAAATCCTCGACGGAGAAGATCTGACCGTCGGCATCATTGACGATTGGATAGCGCGCGGCATTCTCTATCGCGGATTCATTTTGAAATGCTCCCGCTGCCTCAATACAGCTTGGTTCTCCGTTGAAAACGTGACTCAAATGTTCACATGTCCCCGCTGCTCAACTCAGCAGCAATATCGTCGAGTCAATTGGTTGACTACGAACGAGCCGCCCTGGCATTACAAGCTGGACGAGATCGTCTATCAGTTTCTCCACCACAACGGCGACGTCGCCCTACTCGCCGTTGACGTGCTTCAGCGCGAAGCTCAACGCCGATTCATGTATTCTTCGGAACTCAAGATCCGCTCGGAAGCAAACCCTGATAAGAAATTGGAAATCGACATTTGTGCCATAGTGAATAACAAGATTGTCGTCGGCGAAGCCAAGAGCAACGGTTCTCTCAAGGACGACGATCAAAAGCCGGCTCAAGTGGTAGCCAAGTATCGGAGCCTCGCAAAGGAAATGGGAGCGACGGCTGTCGTCTTTGCAACGACCGAGCCCGCATGGGATGAAGCTTCGCAAACCGCCATCGACACACTGCGCCTGCAGGAACCGCTCCTCTGGGTATACAACTTTCGAGGCCGTGAGCTTATGACGAAGCGCTGAACCGATAAATCGCACTTTTCGGCAACTGTGCGTGACTGCGTTTCTCGGTCACCTTCCGATATCGGCGGTCGCTTTCAGAATGCCTTCGCGGAAGGCGGCACTGATTCGAAAAGCCCACGCCTTCGGTCGGAGGGGGGCGGGCGGCGGGAAGAACATCCGCGGATCCCTCAGTCGCCACGGCGACTTCGGGATGACAGGGCGGTTGTTTTGGGAGTTCTCTCTTTCCCACTCATCCCGGCAGGGGAACAGTGGTCAGTTGTCAGTGATCAGTTGTCAGGAAAGGCACGAGGGGGAGTTGGTTCTGTCCCACCCTAGCGACGTGTCTCCAAAGTTTGTGGCATAAGTTCGGAAGTGCAAAAGCGGGTCCTTCGACTCACCACCCCCAAACTGAAAGACGTTTGGGGCCCCGTTCGCTCAGGATGACAGCTTTTATTTTGATAGGAACTTCTGGGACGGGACCCTAGCGACAAAAACAGAAACGTCGCGGGGGTGGGGCACCCGGCGAGCCAAGGCTATGAAAATATCCCTCGGGGGGCTGACGTGTGCGTTTGAGAACTTGCTGCAAATCGGCGGCATTGCGGACCATGCTTCGATCGCTTGATTCGGTCGCCCTTACAGGGCTTTCGATCTTGGTTTGTGCCTTTTCCCAGGATTGCATCCTCGCCGTTGGCTCGGACTCCATCCTGGGCTAACATCCTTCGCTCCCTACGGGAGCTCTTGCCGCTATGTGGCTTCAGAATTGTTAAGCGGTTCAGGCTTCAAGAGCAGTTGACACGGAAACAGGAAGAGGCGTGAGATGAACCGGAGGTATTGGCGATGAGTACGACTCGGCGGAAGTTTCTGGGTTCGGTTGTGAGTGTGGCGGCGGCGCGGGTGCTGCGCGCGGAGGGGAGCGAGTCTCAGATTTGGGGCTCGCCGGTGATCGATTGCCACTTTCATCCGCGGCCAACGATCGAGGCGAACCTGGCGCATTTGAACGGTGCCGGATGCCAGGCCGCTTACCTGCTGGCAAGGCTGCAGAATGCGGACGATGCGAAGCGGTTTATGGCGCAGGAGCCTACGCGCTTTGCCGGCTATTCCGTCAGTACGGATGTGAGCGCGGCGGATGCTGTTGCGTTGCTGACCGCAGCCGTGAAGGCCGGGGCGCACGGCTTTGGGGAATTGAAGTATCACGTAGATGCGGATGGCCCGGAGATGCGACGGCTGTATGCCGCGGCAGCGGAATTGCATGTACCCCTGACGATTCATTTTCAGGAAGTGCCGCATACGCCAACCGAGGGTCTGTTCAACACGGGCTTTAAGCGCTTCGACAAGATCCTGCAAGCGTACCCACAGACCACCTTCGTGGGCCATTGCGATGCATTCTGGGCCAATGTGAGCGCCGACTATAGCAACGACGTCGACTATCCGCGCAGGCCGATCGTTCGGGGCGGCATCACGGACAAATGGCTGTCGGACTATCCCAACCTGTTTGGCGATCTGTCAGCAAACTCCGGCAATAACGCGCTGACGCGCGATCCATCGTTTACCGCGGACTTTTTGAAGCGCCATCGAGAGAAACTCCTGTTTGGCAGCGACTGCTCGTGCAAGGATGGCCATGGCGCGGGCTTATCGCAACAAGGGAATCCGGGCGCGGCGCGGCTGGAAGGAAAGTGTGTTGCCCGGGAAACGTTGACCGTGCTCAAGGCGAATACCACGCCGCAGCTGTTTCATCAGCTGGTGTGGCTGAACGGTCACCGGGTATACGGGCTGAAAATCTGACAGGGATGAAAACGGCGCCGTGAATGCGTCCGGATTGGGATCAGAAAGCAGGGACCGAGGGAACAAGGGAAAGTTGAAGCGCAAAGAGGAATTGGTTCTATCCCACTCATCCCGGCAGAGGGCGCCGGGATGAATGGGCACCCGGCAATCTCCTGAGCGGCCTTTTGGGGCTATGCCAATTCGAACTAAAGGACAATCGCAACTATTTATTCCTGAATCCCGAAGACGGCAAGCAGGTTGTTTCTATGCGGCCTTCGACAACTCTTGCCACTGCAAGAAAGTCTCCCTGGCGAAATCTTCATAGCGGCGAGGAGCATGCCCAAGGAGCTTCGTCAACGTCTCCAAATCTCCATCCTCAGCAACGAAGCCACGTTCCAGGTAGCCTTCGAACATCATGCGAATATCGAACGCCGACCAAGAGGGGGCTTTCAGGCGCATCTGCTGCTCAAACGCATCCATGTTGTGACCGGTATATTGGATCTTTTTGCCGAGCACTTCGCCCCAGATGGAAGCTGCTTTCGCTCCACTCACAACTTCAGGACCATTCAGGTTATAGGTCTTGCCGGCGTGATCCCCGGAGGTCAGAACGATTGCCGCTGCCTCTGCAATGTCCCGAACATCCACTGCCGACACGCCGACATCGCCGAGAGGCATGGGGTAGATGCCAGCCTTCATGAGCGGGTCTTTCAACGATGCGTCGTTCTGCATGAAGTAGTTCGGGCGAAGTACCGTAAACGGAACATCGAACTCTCGCAGGGCACTTTCTATCGCCATCTTGGAGGCGAAGTGGGGAACGTCCTTGAAGTGCTCCACGCGGAAGACTGAGTGATACACGATATGGCTCAGCTTTAGCTTCTTTGCCAGATCGTAGGCGATGAGGCCCTGGGTCAGTTCATCTGGAAGGACGGCGTTCAGCAGGTAAAGCTTATCGACTCCTTTCATTGCCTTCTCGAGAGATACTGGATCGAGCAGATCGCCGACGGCCTTCTCAACACCAACTGGTGTGTCTCTTTCTTCTTTTCTTACCAGAAGGCGGATATCCGCTTTGCGCTTTTGGAGTTCTTGCACCACTGCCGCACCAACGTGCCCGGTGCCGCCAGCCACTAGAATTTTCATTGTGTATCCTCCTCGTTTAACCACAGAATTCATGTTCGCGGTTCATTTCAGACCACTGCCGTCCAGCACTCATTTGCCAAGGGTGTTCGGGGATTCCGTAAGCTATCTCCCAAACGGCCAAACCAGAGTGAATTCGGCTGGGCGGCCACGGGTACCGATTGACGATCTTTATGTAAGTCAGCGGTGGCATTGCCAGAGCGGGTCGCAAACTCTTCATCGCTGAAAGCGAGTCTATTGGGCGGGCCAGGTGAAATCTGAGCTAAACAGACCGGTTGCTTGTGCTCTGCCGCCAGTGTGATTTGCATCTGCGATTCCGTCGGCTTTCTACGAGGGTTGAAACCCCCGACTCCCTCCGTTTTGAATTTTCCCGCTGCCTGTGAAGCCGTGCCCTGACACAAGCCCGTTCGGCACGATTCCATTTTGAGGGAAGATCTCTCGGGGGCTGAAGGCCGCGGAGATTTGCGACAGGGATCGGGTCAAGCCGCGCCGCGGAACAAATGCTCTCGATCGCTTAGATATAGACCTCGACCGCTTCGAAGTCCGGAATAGACCACCGCTCTTCCATCGGTAATTGATAGCTATTCACGGGCAATGTTCCGTTCGCCATCAAAGTGCGCAGAGCTTCGTAGCATTCGCCGTCGAGTTTCGCCGGAACGTCCCGGTCCATGATTGCGGCAATCTGCGCCGGCGCGAGGGCTTCGCGGTAAGGACGCTTCTCTGATAGCGCGCCATAGACATCCGCCACCGCAAGCAGTCTCGATTCAAGCGAGAGTTGTTTGCCGCAAAGTCCGGCGGGATAGCCGGAGCCGTCGAGCTTCTCATGATGTTCTCCGGCCAGGATAGCGATCTTTCGAAATGCCCCGATAGAGCTGAGAATCTCCGCACTCAGGCCCGGATGTGTCTTGACGATTGCGAACTCTTCGGGGGTGAGCTTTGTCGGCTTGTCGAGGATGGTGTTTGAGATGGCGAGCTTGCCCAGGTCGTGAAGCAAAGCTGCCCGGCGCAGCGTTTGCATGCGGTTCGCTGGGAGGCCGAGAACCGTGCCAATCGCAACCGCGGCGTCCATCACTCCGATCGAGTGGCGATAAGTAAACGGGGACTTGGCATCCACGACATCGGCGAAGGTTTCGCAGATGGAGTCGATATCCAACTCGGAAAGGCGCGTCTGGCCCTCTGGATTAAGGCGCAGGATCGCAGTCCGGGTATCGTCGATGGGATCATAGGGCAGGCAAGACGGGAAGAGCCTGCGCGACTTGTCGAGCGAGACGGCGGCCGCGGTGAGAACGGGGTCGAACCATCGGCCCGAACGTTCCACCAGGGTATCGATCGCGGCCTGCGGGCCCTGTTCCATGCAGAAGACGTCGAGATGCTGGGCGATGCCCATGAGCCGGGAAACGATGGAAATATTCGAGCCCTTGAGGCCGGCGGGATACCCGCCCCCGTCCCAATGCTCATCCAGGTGCCGGACACCGACGGCGGCTCCGTGGCCAAGCCCCAGTTTCTGCACGATCATGGCTCCGCGGTCGCAGCGGAGTTCGATCAATTCACGATTATTCTTGTGCTGGTTTGCCGCGAGCTTCGCGATGCGGGCGCTTTTCTTCAGCATCGAAGCGCCGGGCAGGACCTGCTCCCAAAGAAGTTTGAGGGTGGAGAGCTTTGGGCGGAAGGGCCGCGTCCAATCCGCAAGCTTCGCGCCGGACTTGACGATGCGGTCGTCTCCGCCAACAATCTGACACATGCGCGCCGAGTTGCTGCTGCAACCGACGTCCTTCAGCAGGCAAGCGTAGTAGAGGTCCGAGATGACTCTCGCATCGAGGCCTTCCGCAATGGCGATCCGCACCGCGAGCAGGCAGGAGCGGATGGTGTGTCCGGGAACCGCGCCCTCCGTCAGGTCAAGGGCAAATGAGAGCGCGACGAGGATCTCCTGAAGCGTGGGATCGTTGCATTCAACTTCCTCGTAGGTTGCGGACGTTAATGGCATGATCATCCTTTCCCCAAGACGGACAAGGATTGCTGGCCGCCACCGAACCAGGTTCAGGACGATTCTTCAGCGAAGCCTGCGCGCGAGTCGGGGAGATGGAACAGGCTAGGGCTAGGATCGTGTCTTGCCCGTATTTTCCGGTATCCCTCGATTGTCGTAGGGCAGTAACACTCGAAGTAAACTTTGCAGCAACCGCATTCCCAAAAAGTGGATGAGGGTTATCACTGTCGAGTCATGGCAGATCGCGGACCCGACGGTCACACTGGTTACGGATCGGTGCATCCGTTCTTCGATCCGTACGCCCCAATCGAACCCATTGAACTGGCGATCTTCCCCTCATGGACTGTACGCGCAACTGGATCCAGGATGGAACAGTCGATCGGCAGCGCATGGAGGGAATGGACGTGATGAACCTGGCTATTTCTTCGCTTCGCGGACTTCGTCCGTACGCTCTGCCCGTCGCCGCACTGTGCGCGCTTGGGTGCGGCAGCACGGCAATTCTCGCTCAGGCAACCTCATTCAACAACGGCTATAGTGCCGCCGCGGAAGCGAGCGGTGGAAATCTCGTTGCCGAGCAGGGCGATCCTGTCGACGCGGTCGAGGGTAATCCCGCGGGGCTCGCGGGCATCAAGACCCGCGTCCTTGAAGCGACCGGAGTTGGCGTGTTCGGTTCGGGATCGTTCCAGAATTCAGGGAACAGTAACGGACGCATGGGGGGCGTTGTCGGCGCCATGCCTTACGGAGCGTTCGTCACTCCGCTTGGCGCAAGCCATTGGACCGCCTCAGCCGCGTTCACACCGGAAATCCTGATGCGCGCCAATTGGCGATACGTCGACGTACCGGGAACCTTGGGTGTTACTTATGGCTTGCAGACGAACGAGACCGAGATCATCGCCCTGCGGTCTTCGATCGGCGTGGCGCGAACCTTTGGGCCGAAGTGGAATGTGGGCGCGGTGCTCGGTCTGGTGTACAACACGAATAACCTGAATGCTCCCTACATCTTTCAACAGCAGCCCCAGCTTCAGGGCCTGAAGGTTCTGCTGAGCCTTCAGGCTCACGGGTACGGATGGAACGGCAATGCCGGTTTCCAGTTTCAGCCCAACAGCCGGCTGCACATCGGCGTGGCATGGAAGAGCGGGACCACGATCCACACCAACGGGTCCGCGAATGGAACCGCCTCAGCGTTGTTCACGGCGCTGGGCATCAACCAGAGCCCAACGTTCAGTTACCAGTCCCAGGTTCTGAACCATCTGCCCCAGGCATTCGATGCAGGCTTCTCTTGGCGAACCGACCGGCATCTGACCTGGCAGGCGCAAGGGGACTTCGTCGCATGGGGCCAGGCGTTTCAGCAGCTCCCCGTCTCGCTGACCGGAGGCACAAATGCGGTGATTAACAGCGTGGTGGGAAGCAACGCCATACAGGATGTGGTTCCGTTGCACTGGAACAATCAAGTTGGAATCCACGTGGGAGTCGATTCGCCGTTGGGCGAGAACTGGGTGCTGCGCGCGGGTTACGGCTACATGACGAATCCGGTGCCGAGTGCGACGCTGCTTCCGCTTACCGCGTCCATCATGAGGAACTCCGTCGGGGCCGGAGCCGGCTGGACCCATGGGCGCATGCGTTATGACGCCGCCTATCAGGCATTGCTTCCCAGCTCGGAGTCAGTGGGCCAGAGCAGCATCCTGGCCGGCGAATACAGCAACAGCACGGTGCGGATCTTTCTGCAATCGGTGACCGTAACGGCGAAGCTCAGTTTCTAGACCATTCCGAGCGACAGTCGCACGCGGCTCAAGCGTGGTTACGCGATCCTGGCCGGGTCGACATTCCCAAAGCGGTGGGACCGGAGTTTTCCTGCACCTATACTAAGAAGATGCCGCTTGAGGTCCCCGAAGAGTTAGGCATTCGGCAACAATTCGCGAAAAAGTGGTCGCTCTTTCTGGGGTGGCTGGTTCGGCGTTTGCCGAATGAACAGCAGCGCATGCTGGCCTTCACGATTGTTGCGGGCGGGCTGTGCGGGCTGGCGGCTGTGGCGTTTCACCTGACGATTGGGCTGCTGGAAAAGCTGCTGATCAACAATGCGAATGCCGCGCCGGGGCATAGCTGGATTTTCTGGACAATTGTGACGCCGGGCGTGGGCGGGCTGGTGGTGGGCCTGGGGCTGACGTACTGGGCTCCGGCGGCGGCGGGTAGCGGCATTCCACAGGTGAAGGTGGCGTTTGCGCTGCGGTCGGGGCTGGTGACGGTTCGCGAGACCGTTGGCAAATTTGTGCTGTGCGCGATTCAGATCGGGGCTGGTGCGTCGCTGGGGCTGGAAGGGCCGACGGTGCAGATCTGCGCGGGCGTGAGCAGCATGCTGGCGCGGGCGGCGAGGCTGAGTCCGCAGTACCAGCGGCGGATGGCTTCGGTGGGGATGGCTGCGGGGATTGCGGCGGCGTTTAATGCGCCGATTGCGGCGATCACGTTCACGCTGGAAGAGCTGATTGGGGACCTGGACCAGACCATGTTGTCGGGCGTGATTGTGGCGGCGGCGCTGGCGGCGGTGGTGGAGCACTCCATTCTGGGGTCGAACCCGGTGTTTCATATGCCGCGGCCGTATGTGCTGGGGAAGTCTTCTTCGTTGATCTGGTACGCGCTGCTGGGCGTGCTTTCCGCAGTGGTGTCGGTGACGTTTACAGATTCGCTGCTGTGGCTGCGGGGAAAATTCAAATCGCTTACAGGGCTGCCGAAGTGGGTGCAGCCGGCACTGGGCGGACTGGCAACGGGCGCGCTGGCGGTGGTGGGATTCGTGCTGTTCCGCTTGAACGGGATTGCGGGCGATCCTTATAAAACGCTGGAGCTGGCGCTGACGGGGACCATGCCGCTGGTGGCGATGGGGGTGTTCTGCCTGCTGAAGCTGGCGGCGACGGTATGCTCGTATTCGAGCGGCGGGTCGGGCGGCATTTTTGCGCCGTCGCTCTTTATGGGGGCGATGCTGGGCGGGTCGGTGGGATTTCTGGACGTGACGGTGTTTCATCATCCGGCGGATGCGATTGGAGCGTTTGCGGTGGTGGGCATGGGAGCGGTGTTTGCTGGGATTGTGCGCGCGCCGATGACGTCTGTGTTGATTGTGTTTGAGATGACCGGAGGGTACGGGCTGGTGTTGCCGCTGATGATTGCCAATATGACGGCGTATGCTCTGGCTCGGCACTGGAGACCGGTACCGATTTATGATGCGCTGCTGGCGCAGGATGGGATTTCGTTGCCGCATGGGAATGCGCATTTGGATCCGCCGGCACTCGTGGGTCAACCAGAGCCCGAGGTGCATAGCGCGGAGTGAAGCCCCGACGTCTGGCGCCCTAATAAAGATTCCGATGAGAAGTTGGTTCTATCCCAGGTGCCCAAAGGCTAGGCACCTGATGGGATAAGGACGAAGGCTTCAGCGATCCATTAGGCTTTGGTTTATTGAGGACCAGGGCTTTGGATCAGGAGAAGCCTTCTATGAAGATTGTAGGATGTGATTTCCATCCCGCGTGGCAGCAGG